>Ga0075017_100001580_pt1 | contig 14001 bp, 13 predicted proteins | sample AleBraG_ABR_2012_FD_71475 | JGI IMG/M metagenome (GOLD analysis project Ga0075017, IMG submission 71475) | Freshwater sediment microbial communities in response to fracking from Pennsylvania, USA - Alex Branch Run_MetaG_ABR_2012 | ecosystem: Environmental > Aquatic > Freshwater > Creek >... | reverse complement strand
CGAGGCTGGTCAGCGCGTCCTGCACCTCGGACACGAGGCCGAGCACCTGCTCGGACGCCTGGTCGATGCTCTTCTTCGCCTGGGTGTGGAAGCGCTTGATGGCGGTCTGGCGCTCGATCGCACGCGACGCGTCGTCGACGAGGCAGCACAGCTTCTCGAGGTCGATCGACTCGGCGTCGTCCTCCGAGGCGACGACCAACTGCTTGCGCACGGTCCAGCGCGCCCACATGTAGGCGAGGCGCAGCGCCGAGGTGTCCTCGTCGTCGGGATCGAGGACCACGATGGCCTTGTCGTCGAAGTACTGGAACGGCACCGCGGTGGGCGCCTGGTCCTGCGAGCGGAACACCGCGATCGCACAGAGCGCGTCGCGGTTGGCCATCGCCTCGTCGAGCTCCGCCATCGTCGTGCGCATGTTGAGCTTGCGGTTCTTCATCTCGAGCGCGAAGCGCGCGTCGCAGCCGTGCGCGTCCTCGCGGTTGAGGGTGACGACCTCGTCGCCCACCTGCGACGCGGTGGAGCCCTTCTCCTTGCCGGTGCTCTCGTGCAGGTCGCCGTAGCCGGAGGCGAGCTCGCCGATGCACTCGTCGACGAGGTCCTCGTAGTCGAAGCCCTTGCCGGTGGTGGTCTCGTACTGCTCCTCGTAGGCGTCGTAGGCCTCCTCGGTCGCGTCGAGGATGCCGAGGTGCTCGGTGACGCGCCGCACCTCGTCGGCGACGTCGCCGACCTCGCGCTGCACGGTGTCGACGAGGTCGGCCTTGAGCCGGCCCATCGGCGAGTCGGGGCTCTCCGACATGATGAGCGACTTCACGCTCGCCCCCACGAGCTCCTCGATCTTCGCGAGGACCGACGAACGGGAATCCGGGTCGAAGGTGTCGCCGAGGATCGACTCGAGATCGGTGCGGAAGGTGCCCAGCGCACCGGTGAGCGCGCCGGTGTCCTCGTCGAGCAGGTCGGTGGTGGTGCGGGCGATCTCGTCGACCGCGGCGGTCACCTTGGTCTCGAAGCGGGCCTCGAGCTCCTGGAAGGAGCGCTCGATCACGTCGACGTCGACGCTCACGTGGGCGGCCCGCAGCGCCCGGGCGCCGACCCGGAGGCACTGCGTGACCACGAGGGCGGGGTCGTCGGCCTCACCGACGATCCGGACGACCTCCTGGTCGGCCTCGTCGAGCTCCCGGATGTAGACCACGCCGTCGCTGACGAGGACCCGGGCGGTGGGGAAGATGCTGGGTTGTGCGCTCATGGTCTCAGTAAAGAGGAGGGGTGTGACATCTACGCGGATCCCTCACCTGTGGGCACGAGCAACACCAGCCACAGACCCTCTTGACCGGTTTGCTCGGGTTCGGTCAGCCGCCGGAGGCCGCGAGGGCGCTCTGGTACTCCTTGAGCACCTTGAACGACGAGCCCCAGTCGATCGGGGTCGTGCAGGTCGGGCAGTCGGCGTCGTCGTCGGTGAGCGGGCCCTGGCACCACGAGCACTGCAGCGCCACCTCGGGCTCCGTCACCAGCACCACCTCACAGCGCCCGTCGGGCGACATTCCCTTGTCCGTCATGACGCTGCTCCCCCTGTTCGGTCTGGCGTCCGGTACGTCCGCGAAGCTTGCGGGATCGCCGCCGGCGCCGCACGGGTCGGAAGTCACGAACTCGCGGCCTGCGAGCCGCTCCGCAGCCGACCCGTCATCCGGGCGGCCGGGCCATACCATCCCTGCCCATGCCCAGCACGCGCACCGTGACCCAGCTCGCCGCCTTCCTCGCCGCCAAGGTCGTCACCGTCGTCACTGTCGTCACCGTCGTCACGGTCGCGACGCTCTCCCTCGCCGTCCTCGTCGGGACCTCGCCGGCCGGCGCGGCCGCCGGCAACGGCGAGGCGGCCAAGCCCGCGGCCACGATCCTGAGCGACGCGGTCGCCGCCACGTCGAGCGCCGACACCGCGCGCATCTCGGGCACGATCGTGCAGGGATCCAGCCGCATCGTCCTCGACATCGTCAGCGATCACGGCAGTGGCGGAGGGTCGCTCACCCAGAACGGGGCGAAGCTCGACCTCGTGGTGACGCCCCCGTCGATCTACCTCAAGGGCAGCGCGGCGTCCTGGAAGAAGATCACCGGGAGCGCCGCCGCCGCGAAGCTCTTCGCCGGCAAGTGGCTGCAGACGACGACGAGCAATTCCGATTTCGGGTCGTTCGGCCAGCTGTTCGACATCGCGACCGTGGCCGACCAGCTCGCCAAGCCGCAGGGCACCGTCGTGAAGGGCGCGACCACGAAGTACCACGGGCAGACCGCGATCCAGCTGTTCTCGAAGAGCGCGACGAGCCCGGGCACCCTCTACGTCGCCGCCACCGGCACGCCCTACGTGCTCGGCATCGTCGGCACGGGGAAGAAGAACCGGGGCGAACTGCGGTTCTCGCAGTACGACACCGCGAAGCTCCCGGCCGCACCCACCGGCGCGATCGATCTCGACCAGCTCGAGCAGTCGGGGTCCACGACCACCACGACCCCCGCCGGCTGAGGCGCGCGGTCGAGGGCCGCCGGCGCGTCCGGGGCCTCAGGGCCGGACCGACGTCACCTCGGACCGGCGATGGCGGGCGCCGATGACGAGGAGGAGGATCGCGACGACCGCGACGACCGCGGCCACGCCGACCGTCGCGCCGATGCGACCGCGCGACCCCGTGCCGCGTGGCGGGGCGGCGACCGGCACCACCGTGTTCACCCGTGGCAGCTCCGGCTCCGGCTCCGGCTCCCGCTCGGGCTCGGGCTCCGGCTCCGGCTCCGCGGCGTCGGCGACCAGCACGAGCACCGGAGGTGCCGGTACCGGCGTGGGAGATACCCGGACGGGCGTGGAAGCGGGCGTGGGAGCCGGCGCAGCCACCGCGCCGGCCGCGCCGGTGGCGCGGGCCGCGCTGCGATCGAGGCGCACGAGGAGCCACAGCAACACGACCAGCAGCGCCGCGCCGCCGACGAAGGAGATCGCGATGACGAGAGACGCTCGGTCCACCTGTGCACTGCCCTCGGAGAGCTTCGGTGTGCCTCCCGCCCGGTCGGCACGTTGTCGTCGGTGTCCTCGCCCCAGGCAGAGCGTAATGCGCGCTACCCGTCGCGCTCCCGCGCCTGCAGTCGTTGGAGACCGTCGTACGCGGCGTACTTGTAGGCGTCGGCGCGCGTCGGGAAGTTGAAGGTGGTGTCGATGAACTCGTCGATGACGCCGCCACGGTGCAGCACGGCCTGCGCCACGTGGATGAGCTCGGTGGCCTCCTCGCCGAGGATGTGCGCGCCGAGCAGCACCTTGTCGGAGGCGCGGAACACCAGCTTCACCAGGCCCTCGGTGCCGCCGGAGATGAGCGCACGCGCGTTGCCGGAGAACAGCGCGCGCCCGGTCTCGACGTCCTCCCCCGCGGCCCTCGCCTCGTCCTCCGTCATGCCCACCATCGACACCTCGGGCAGCGTGTAGATGCCGGTCGGGATGATCGGGTCGACGTGGTCCTTGAACGGGATGTCGAAGGCGCGGCACATCGCGACCCGCGCGCCCTCCATCGCCACCGAGGCGAGCCCGGGCGGCCCGGTCACGTCGCCCGCGGCGTAGATGCCGGCGACGGTCGTCTGGAAGTTCGCGTCGACGCGCACGCGGCCGCGCTCGTCGGCCTGCACGCCGAGCTCCACGAGCCCGAGCCCCTCCACGTTGCCCTCGCGCCCGCCCGCGTGGAGCAACGCGTCGGGCCGGAAGCTCTCGGCGGCCACGTGGACGAGGAGGCCCTGCTCGTCGCGAGTGATGGTGTCGACGTCGTGGCCGAGCAGGATGCGCGCTCCGGAGTCGCGCATGCTCTCGGCGAGCGCATCGGAGATCTCGTGGTCGAGCAGCGGGAGCAGACGCGTGCCGCGCGACACCAGCGTCACCTGCGAGCCGAGGTCGGCGAAGATCGACGCGTACTCCGCGCCGACCGCGCCGCCACCCACCACCATGAGGTGCTCGGGGAGACGGTCGAGACCGAGGATGTCCTCGGAGTCGAGCACGTCGGGATCGTCGAAGGGCACCTCGGCGGGATGGTGCGGACGCGATCCCGTCGCGAGCAGCACCCGGCGCGCGGTCAACACGCGCTCGGTGCCGTCGTCGTCGGTGACGACCACGGTGTGGCGCTCGCCCCCCGGCGTCGACGTGGCCGCACCCAGGCGGGCGGCGCCGTGCACGAGCTCCACGCCGTGGCGCTCGAAGTTCGCGGCCACCGCGTTCTGCATCGTGGTGACCACGTCGGTGATGCGCTTGCGGAGGCGGTTCATGACGAGGTCGGGCGCGAGGCTGATGCCCACGCCGTACACGTCGCGGCGCGACCAGCCGGTCAGGTACACCGCGGTGTCGCGCAGCGCCTTCACCGGCACGCCGCTCACCGCGATCGCGGAGCCGCCGACGTCCTTGCGGCGTTCCACCACCGCGACCGAGTGCCCGAAGTACGCAGCCTGGCTCGCGCCCTTGTCGCCCGCCGGCCCGGAGCCGATCACCACCAGATCGAAGTCGTCGGTCACGCCCGGGACGGTAGCAATGCGGCGGTCGACTCGGTGACGGCCGCGCGCGCCTCCCCGCGTCCCCCGGACCTTCGTCACGTTCGTGTGGGCCGCCGGGTCGTAGCGTGGCGCCCATGACCGAGCAACCGCACAAGCACCCGATCCCGCGCACCTGGCACGACGCCGAGGTCCAGACCGAGGAATTCCAGGGCCTGCTGAAGAAGTACGACAACGACTACCAGAAGGCGGTCGACGCGTGGGTCCGCGGCGAGGTCGGCGACCCCAAGGAAGGCGGCAACGCCAACCCGATGTGACGGATCCCGTCGGAACCGTCGGGGAGGTCACTCCTCGTTGCGGATCCTCGGGTCGTCGAGTCGTTGCGCCGGGAATTGCCCGGAGTCGACCGCGTCGTGGGTCCAGTCGGGCTGCTTCGTGGCCTGCCCGGGCTCGAGCACCACGACACCGTCGACGATGTCGTCGATCGCGGCGACCGGGTAGGGCGCGACCGCGCTCGTCCGGTGGTGCACGTGCGCGGCGAACGCGTCGGGGAACTGGTCGACGAGGCTGCCGACCACCACCTGCTGCTGCGTGGCGAGGTTGCAGCGCGCGCTGTCGGCGACCGACTCGAGCAGACGCCGGATCTCGTCGAGCCCGCGCTCGTCGATGTTCGACGAGGCGTCGCGTCGCAGCAACGCCGCGAGGTCGAGGCCGTCGCGCTTGCACGGCGTGCACTGGCCGCACGACTCCACCGAGAGGAACGTCGCGACCCCGGCCGCGATCGCCACCGGGTCGGTGGTGTCGTCGAACACGATGAACCCGGCGGCGCCGAGGCCGCCGCCCGCGTCACGCAACGCCTGGTAGGTGGCGGGCGTGTCGAGGCGGTCGGCGGGGAGGAACGGGTTCGCGACCCCCGACAGCACGCCGAGCACGCGATCGGGCAGCGCGCCACCGAGCTCTTCGAGGATCGCCCGCAGCGGGGTGCCGTAGGGGAACTCCCCGACCGCGGCCCGCTCGGTCGCGCCGCTGACGGTGCACACGATGGTGCCGGGCGCGTCGTCGGTGCCGAGCTCACGGAACCAGGCCGCGCCGTTCGTGACGATGCCGGGGAGGTTGGCGAACGTCTCGAGGTTGCCGGCGAGCGTCGGCGGAGCATCGGTCTCGTGCGTGGACGACGCGAGCTCCAACGACGACGCCGACGAGCTCTCGGGGCGGGCGTGGCGACCGGGCTCGGTCACCTCGTCGATGCCGCGCCGGTACGGGGGCGCGAGCCGAGGGAACGGGTGGCGACCGTCGATCACCTCGAGCAGTGCGGTCTCCTCGCCGACGAGGTAGTCGTCGGGGCCGGCGACGACCCGCACGTCCACCCCGTCGCACCACCCGGCCGCGGTGATCTCGTCGACCGCGCGCAGGACCCGATCGACGTCGGGGCCCATCGACCGGCGCATCCCGAGGACGATCTCGCCGGCCTGGATCGCCCGGGCCGCGATGAGCGCACCTTCGAGCACCCGGTAGGGATCGGTGCGGAGCAGGGTGCGGTCCTTGAACGAGCCGGGTTCACCCTCCGCCGCGTTCACGACGACGCTCGCGGTGCCGGGGGCCGGTTCGTTGGCGATCACCGACTGCCACTTGCGCACCACGGGGAAGCCCGCGCCGCCGTGACCCCGAAGCCCCGACTCGCCGACCAGGGCGACGATCGCCTCGGGCGTCAGGTCGCGCGCGGCGCGCAACGCGTCGCCGCCGCCGGCGTGGACTGCGTCGTCGAGGGCGGCGACCGCCGCGGTGGCCAGGACGCGCGTGACGCCGTGGTCGGGCACCGTCAGCCTGCTTCCTGCTGGCGGATCCAGGCGACGAACTCGTCGACCTCGCCGCCACCGTTCTCGGCGACGTAGGTCTCGGCCCACTCGTCGATCTGCTGGTCGGTGAAGCCGTCGGCCCGGAGTCGGTCGCGCGCGTCGTTCCCGAGCAGACGGGCACCTTCGATCTGACCCAGCTCGGCGGGCACCTCCTCGGTGATCCCGGCCTGGGCCGGGCTCTCGGGTACCGGTTCGTTGGTGCTCATCACCACTCCTCTGCAAGCCCTCCCGGGAACATTGGCCTGCCCATCATGGCCCGTGGCGACACGCAAAGCAGACCTCGCCGCTGCGTCACCTCAACGCTTGGTCGCGTAGACCACCCCGACGTACGCGTACTCGACGCCGACCCGCCGCCCGAGCTCGACCATGAGCGCCACGAACGCCTCGTCGTCGTCGAGCACGTCCCGGGTCGCCTGGTCGATGCCGGCCACTCCCCAGTAGGGCCGGAGCTCGATGCCGTCGGTCTCGGTCACGTCGAGGCCGACGCCGTCGAGCAGGGCGAAGACCTCCCGGGTGGTGAACTCCCGTATGTGCTGGTGGTTGGTCTCGAACTCGGGGAGGCCCAGGGCGCGGGCGACGACCTGGTTGACGCTGTCGGCGTTCGCGTAGGTGACGAGCAGCTCACCACCCGGGCGCAACACCCGCGACGCCTCGCGGAACACGGTGCCCGCGTCGCGCACGTGTTCGATCGCGTCCACGAACATCACCGCGTCGAACTGCTCGTCGGCGAAGCACAGCCGGTGGGCGTCGACCACAGCATGGTGGACGCGCGCCTGCGAACCGTCCCGCTCCCGCGCCTTCGCCACCCCGACGGGTGACAGATCGGTGCGCACGAGGCGCGCACCCGCCGCCGGTGACTCGCACGCGATCGCCCCGCACCCGAGCTCGAGCACCCGGCGACCCGTCCAGCGCGCCATGGCGCGGGCCTCGTGGCGGCGCATCTCGTCGGAGTAGGCACGGTCGCGCGCGGTGGGGTACGTGTAGCCGACGCTGCGGAAGAACTCGTCCTGCGCGGCGCGCAGTTCCGCGTCGGTCATGGTCGAGAACCGCTGCAGCCGGCGCTGGGTGCCCAGCACACGGTCGGACTCGGCCTCGAGGGGTGCAGAGGGAGCGCCGACGAGCCCGGCGAGGGTCGCGTGGAACGACTGGAGGTGCGGCGTTTCGGCCGCGGCTGCGGGCACGTCGGTGCGCGCGGTCCACACGACGAACACGTCGTTGGCCAGCACCGGTGTCATCGTCGCCGCCAGCGAGGCCAGGAACGGTGGCCCGATCGCGGCCAGCTCGCCCTTGTGCACGATCACCCAGTCGTAGTGCAGCGCGGGATCGAGGTTGGCGCGCACGAACCGGTGGATGTCGTCGAGGCGCCACCAGAAGAGGTCGGGCGCGAGCACCGACTCCCCCGGTTGCCGGTGCGCGTCGAGCAGGTCGGCCGCGTCGCACCAGAACGGGTCGTGCGCGGGGAACGACATCAGCCGCTCGCTAGCGGAACACGCCTTCGCCGCGGAGCTGCTCGATGCACGCGTCGACCTCCCCGACCGGCGCGGTGTCGAGGCCCCAGGCCTCGCGCACCAACTCCGCGATCTCCGTGCCTGTGCGCTTGCCGTCGGCCAGGGAGAACACGAAGGTCGCGGTGGGGTTGAGGTAGTGGACCCGGTCGGTGTCCGCGTCGAACACCACCACGCCGTCCTCGACGGTGTGCACCTCGAGGCCCGGCTTCGGGTCGGCGCACTGCTCGCTCACGACACGTGACCCTTTCGTCGGTACAGTCGCAGGCCCGTGACCCGCATGCAGCGCACCCTACCGCCCGACGCGCCATCGTCGCCTGCCCGTGCGACCCTGCGCTACGTCGCCGAGGATGCGCCCACCGGCTACGGCGACGCCGCCGACCGGCTCGTGCGCGCGCTGCGCACCTCGGGCACGCGCGTCGAGTACCGCGGGTGGTCGGCCACCGCGTTCGGCGCCCGGCCCGAGCTCCTGCCCTTCTCGCGCGACGAGCTCCCCGACGAGGTCGCGGTGCCGGGCGCGCCGACCGTCGCGCACCTCGTGCCCGAGTACTACCCCCTGGTGAAGGCGACCGCGCCGGCAGGCCCGTTCGTGGGGCACACGGTGTGGGAGAGCGACCGCCTGCCCCACCACTGGCCCGACCTGCTCAATGCCACCGACCTGGTGATGGTGCCCACCGAGTGGAACCGCGAGGTGTTCGTGGCGGGCGGGGTGCGCGTGCCGGTCGCCGTGGTGCCGCACGTCGCCGCCGACCCCGCGCCCGGCGACCGCGGTGTGGGCCTCGGCATCCCTGACGACCTCGTCGTCTTCTACACCATCGGCCGGTGGGACGAGCGCAAGGCGGTGTTCCGCACGGTGCGCGCGTTCCTCGACGCATTCACCGCGCACGACCCGGTCACCCTGGTCGTGAAGACGGGCGTGACCATCGAGATGCCGCCCGGCGACTGGGGCGCGCAGAGCCGCCTCGCCTACACCACCGCGTGGCAGCTCGCGTCGATCGTGCGCGGCTACGCCAACCCCGCGCGCGTGCAGCTGGAGGTCGACACGTGGTCACCGGACCGCATCGACGGGCTGCACCACCGCGGCGACTGCTATCTCACGCTCGCGCGTGGTGAAGGGTGGGGCATCGGCGCATTCGACGCGACCGCGTTCGGCAATCCCGTCATCGCGACCAGGTGGGGTGGGTTCCTCGAGTACCTCACCGCCGACGACGCGTACCTCGTCGACCACGACGTCGTGCCCGTGCACCACCACGCGTTCGCGTCGTACTCCCCCGACCAGCACTGGGCCGAGGCCGACGTCGAGCACGCGGTCGAGCTCCTGCACGCCGTGGCCGCCGATCCCGACGCGGCCCGGCGGCGCGCGCAGCCCGCGCAGGCGCGCGTGGTGCGGAACTACGCCGGGCCGGTGGTGGCGGCGCGCTGCACCGACGCGATCGCTCAACTGCGCTGATCGGGCGCGCGCCACTCGGCGTCGTAGGCAGGCGCATCGTGGGCCACGCCACCCCACACGCTCGGCACCGCGAGGTGCTGCACGATCGACGGCAGGTGGTACCAGAGCGGCGTCACCCGTCCCGCGAGCCGCGAGATGCGGATGTCGGGATAGCCCGGGAGCTCGTCCCAGTGCTCGAGCACGTAGCGGGCGGTCGCCCGTGACAGCAACCACGCCTGCGTGCCGTAGACCTCGTCGGGCGGCACCGCCGTGAAGGTGGCGGTGGCGCGCGCCGGCGCGTCGAGCGGCACGAGGTTCGGGTCGTACAGCGAACCGAAGAAGTGCGCGCCCTCGCTGTGCGCGACGACCGGCGGCCACCGTTCGAGGTTGTGGCGCAGGTGGGCGTTGAAGTCGAGGTCGTCCTCGAAGTACAGGAAGAGGTCGTGCGGGCCGTCGGCCCCGAGTCGGAGCAGTCGTCGGCCCATCAGTCCGACGCGGACCTTCGGGTCGGGCGAGGGGTGGTCGTCGACGAGGAGCACCGGCTCGTCGCCCCAGTCGGTGGCCGCGAGGTTCGCGAGCGTCAGCGCGAGCACGTCGGCGCGTGACGGCGTGGTGGTCATGTAGGCGCCGAACCCGACCCTTCGCGGCTGCGGGGGTCGCCCCACGCGCCGCTGCACCCCGGCACTGACGTGACGAGCCCGGGCCACCGCGCGTTCGGTCACGGTGTGCGCGCCGTACCACCGCTCCATGCGCGACGCGCTCAGCGCGCGCGGCACCGTCACCAGCTCGCGGTACTGCTGCGCGACGCGCGGATGGTCGGCCGCCCACCAGGTGGCTGCCAGCCAGGCGCGGCCGCCGGTCGTCGGGACGGGCAGCGCAGTGTCGAAGAGCTCCTCGAGCGCGATGGCGAAGCCGGCCAGCGCGGGCGTGGCGCGGTGGCGCGCGAACCGGGCGCGCACGTCCTCCCAGTCGACCGCGTCGGTCACGCCGCGTGCGACGAGCGCGGCGACGTCGGTCAACGCGCGCAGCGGCAGGCGCAACAGCCGCGCGTCGTCGTCCTGCAACTGCGCGTGCGCGAGCGTGAGGACCATCGCGTGCGTGGCGTTCGGCACGGGTACCGCGTGTCCGTCCAGGTCGAGCGGGTGCGCGCCGGCGAACAGCTCGGCCGACGGCATGAGGGCCGCGTGGCGGAGCACGAGGGCCGCGCTGTGCAACTCCAACGATCCCTGGTGGTCGGGTCGGCCGAGCGCGGGCCACTGGTGCGCGGCGATGCCCTCGGGGTCGAGGGTCCCGAGGTCGCGGTACCCCAGCGCGGTGGCGACCCGGGCGGCGTCGCCGATGCGGTCCTCGGGCACGAGCACGTCGACGTCGACCATGAGCCGCGCCGCGGGGTCGGCCCACCAGCCGGCCAGCAGCCCGTGCAGACCCTTGATCGGCAGCGCGGGGATGCCGGCCTCCGCGAGCGCGCCGAGCACCTCGCGGCCCTGCGCCGCGAGGTCGTCGACGCGCGCCGCGTTGGCGACGTAGGCATCCTCCAGCACCACGAACGGCGCCACCCCGACGCGGCCCCCGAGGCGGTCGCGCAGCGCCACCGGCAACGGCCGCACGCCGGCGCGCAGCATCGACGCCCACAACGCGGGGAGCAACTGGTGGGCGGCGGCGCAGTCGAGCAGGGCGGGCCAGCCGACCACGGGATCGGCACCCGCGGCGCCCGCGCGGCGGGACGGGTCGGGCCGGAGCCGCGCGACGAGCTCGGTGACGACCGCGCGCTGGTTCACGAGGGTGAGCCCGCGCGCGCCCGCGCCGCGGCGAGCATGCGGCGCGTCCGGTACGAGAGATCGTCGGGGGCGGCGGCCTCGGCGCGCGCGAACGCGTCGGCCGCCCCGGCGTCGTCGCCGAGCGAGAAGCGGCACTGGCCGAGCAGGTTCCACCCCCACTCGCCGAAGATCCGCCCGTCGTAGGAGCTGCCGGTGGCGATCACGTCGTCGAGCGACAGCGCGACGATCCGCTCCAGGCGCGCCGCCGCCGCGGCAAAGTCGCCGCGCCCGTACTCGAGGGTCGCCGCCGCGTACTCGAGCGACGGGACATCCGGGAAGCGGGCCAGTGCCTCCTGCGTCAGCGCGGCGACGTCGTCACCCGTGTCACCGTTGGCGATGCGGTGCACGACCAGGTCGATGTACACGAGGCGGTCGTCGGGATGCGGGGTCGCGCGCGCCCGGATGCGCTCGACCCCGCGCATCCACGACGCGACGGCACGCGCGCTGTCGCCCTGCGCCTCGTAGATGCGGGCCAGGTGGTCGTAGAGGAAGATGCGCTCGGGATCGCGCTCGATCTGCGCGAGCAGCATCGGCTCGTCGCGCGCGTGCTTGTGCGACTGGTCGCCCTCGTACCCGTGATGTTGGAGGGTGAGCTCGTCGAGGTCGTCGACGCGGAGACCTTCGCGCAGGGCCGCCGCGTGCACCGCGTCGACGATGCTCTCGTGGATCAGGCCGTGGAAGCGGATCGACGGGCGGTTCCGCCACAGCCGGTACTCGCGATACGGCGTCCACCCCACGCGCGGCACGAAGCGCACGCGGAACCCGGCGTGTCCCGTGTCGTGCGCGAGCAGTGCGCGCAGCGGAGCGTGATCGGCGGACGTCAGCTCCTCGTCCGCGTCGACGTAGAGCACCCAGTCGGCGTCGACGAGGTCGAGCGAGCGGTTGCGCGGCGTCGCGAAGTCGCCCTGCCAGGGCACGTGGTCGACCACCGCACCGTGACGCTCGGCGACGGCGACGGTGTCGTCGACCGAGCCGGTGTCGACCACCACGAACCCGTCGCAGAGGTCGGCGAGGGACGACAGGCAACGCTCGAGCTGCTCGGCCTCGTCCTTGACGATGATCGCGGCCTGGATCAAGGGGCGGTCGGCCATGGCCCGGCCTCAGTTCCGTGGGACCGCAGGGTGCACGCGCTCGAAGCGCAGTTCGCCGCGCCGGCGTGGGTGGGCTGCAGCGGACCCGAGCTATCCGGCCGACGGGGCGATGCTCGCCGATCCGGTCGGAGTCACCGCTCGGCTCACCCCGGCGCCGGCGCCTGGTTCGGGTTGGTGGTGGTGGTCGTCGTGCTCGGCGTGGTGTTGGGCGCCGCCGTGGTGGTCGTCGAGTTGCTGGCACCGGCTGCCGCGACCTGCGAGCTCGTGGCCGCGGTCTGCGCGTACGCCGCGGTGACGTTCGACATCGTGAACGACGACACCACCGGCACCGCGAAGGCCGACCCGATGGCCAGCTTCTTCAGGAACGAACGTCGATCGTCGGGGAGCTTCCTGAGTGCGCCGTCGAGCTCTTCCATGGTGTGGCCCTCTTCTTTGGAGTACCGGTGGGTGACGAGTCAGGAGATGCTAGCCAAGATCCGTCATCAATGCGTGACTCATCGCCGCGGGATCGCCCACGAGCAAACGGTGGCACTGCACCCCGACGAGCGACGAGGTGAGCGCCCGCAGCAACGCCGACTTGGTCTCCGTCACCGGGAACACCTGCGACACGAGCTCCGGCAGCAGCGCCAGCTGCGGCTCGGCGACGAGGCGCACCCCTCGTGCTGCCCACTCGGCTGCTGCTACCTCGGCTGTGTCTGCTCCTTCCGCGGTGCCCCGGTCGAGCAGCACGAGATGGTCGACGGGCGCCACGGTGAGCCGCCACGGCAGGCCGATGCGGCCGGGGTCGACGACCACCACGTCGTCGATGCGCGGCAAGCCGTCGTGCGCGGTGACCAGATCGGGGAGCAGGGCCTCGGAACCGGGCTTGAGGTGGAAGGGGCGCGCCACCGCCACGCACTCCCGCCCGCGCAGCATCACGCTCTCGTCGCCCTGCACGGCCAGGCCGTCGAGGAGGAGCCGCGTCGCGAAGGTCGACTTCCCCGCGCCGCTCGGCCCGGTCACGAGCACCCGGGCGCCGCCCTGGTCACCACCGACGTCGACGAGCGCGCCGTGGAGACGGATCCACCCGCGGCGCGACGCCCGCTCGAAGATGCGGCGGTGGAGGCGGCGGTGCACCTCGTCGCGCGCGTCCTCGGGCGTCGCGACGGTGGTGACGAGGTCGCCGTCCTCGACGATGCGATAGGCGCCGCGCGGGCCCTCGACGCCGTAGTGGGTGCGCCCGGTGGCCGGGAAGTCGTGCACTGCGGTCGGGATCATCCCCTCGAGCGCGACGACGACCTCGTCGTCGGCTGCCTCCACGGTGACGTCGTGCCAGAGCACCCGGAACGCGATGGTGGTCGCGGGCGCGGGTTCGCCGAGCGCGCCGCGGCGGATCACCGGCCCGACGGTGGCAAGGGTGGAGCGGCTGGCGACGGCGCTGTGGCCGGCGTCGGCCAACGCCGCGGCGAGCGCGGGGGCGCCGAGGAGGGCGACGACCGCGTTGGCGGTGGCGGCGGGGCCGTCGGCGACGAGCAGTTCCTCACCGGGCGCGAGGTCGAGTCCCCCGAGCGCGGGTGTCGACGCGACGATCGGCCGGCGGAACGCGGCGGCCTCGAGCACCTTGATGCGCGTGCCCGCGCCGTGGCGCAGGGGCACGACGACCACGTCGGCGTCCGTGTAGAGCGGTGCGAGATCGGCAACCGCCCCGTGGACCCGCACCCCCTCGGCCGCCCCGAGATCGTCGACCGCCCCGGGGTCGTGGGCGCCGACGAGGTCGAGCGTGGCGTCGGGGTGGCGCGCCCGGACGCGCGGGAGCACGTCGAGCGCCAGGGTGCGGGC
>Ga0075017_100001579_pt1 | contig 14011 bp, 12 predicted proteins | sample AleBraG_ABR_2012_FD_71475 | JGI IMG/M metagenome (GOLD analysis project Ga0075017, IMG submission 71475) | Freshwater sediment microbial communities in response to fracking from Pennsylvania, USA - Alex Branch Run_MetaG_ABR_2012 | ecosystem: Environmental > Aquatic > Freshwater > Creek >... | reverse complement strand
GTCGGCCGGATGCACCTACGGCTCGGCCCGCCGGGCCCCGCCTTCGGTGGGGTGGTGGGCGACGGCGGACGCCGACCTGCCGACGGCGAACGCGAGCAGCAGCGCCCATCCGACGAGGAACCCGAGGATGCCGCCGATGAAGGCGCCGACCAGTCGGTGGTTGGCGTTACCTCCGGCCATCAGCGCGCCGATGGTGGCTCCCAGCGACAGGCACAGCGCATAGGCCCCGACAGCCAGCCACGTCAGTCTTCGGCCCGTCCGGTGGGCGCCAGCCGGCTCGACGGGATGCGGGACGGGACCCGATCGGACACGGATGTGACCGTCGCGCTGGACCAGGCGGAGGTGGACGATGCCGGCGTCGTCGAGGGTGTAGGTGCCGGTGCCGACTTCGTAGATCTGATGGAACACCGGTTCGGGTCCGGCGTAGCCCGGATCCCAGAAGCCGGCCTGCGCACTGGCGATCCAGCCCATGGTGAGCGTCACCGGTGCACCGGTCTTCACCAGCCGCTTCACGATCCACCGTGGACGTGCCGCCCGCATGCTCGTCCGGACGACCCCGTTGATCAGTGCGATGCCCGCCAGCGAGGCGACCACGATCGTCACCCATGCAGCGGTGGGGAAGACCGGTTGGGTCATGCAACGGTCATAGCAGATGCCGGTCGTCCATCCCTCGGCGCTCCGCTACCGGTCGCCTCCACCGGACCGCCTTCGGTCCTCGACCCAGGCGGTGGCGTCCGCATGGGCCCGCCGCACGGTCGCCCCCACCCGTTCGTCGCCTTCGTAGACGTTGTCGGCGCCGATCAGGTCGGTGATCCCGGTCACCGCCAGCTGCTCCTGGATCCGCTCGTTGGCCGACACGATCACCAGCTTGCTGTCCACCGCCGTGAGGCTCACTGCGTACCGGTGGAGGACGTCCATGAACGTGGTGCCCAGGTCGCTCCGCCCACGCAGCCGCAGGATCACCACGGAGCGGTGCGATCCGTCGCCCACCGGCGGCAGCCCCGCCTCGAACGTCGGTGCCGCGGCGAAGAAGAGGCTCCCGTAGGGCTGGAGCACGACGACCTGCTCACCCGGGAGCTCGACCGGGGGGTCGGTCTCGACGACGTTTCCGTCCGCATCGAGCTCCCATCTCCGGACCGTGACCTGGTTCGACTGCCGCACGACGTGGAGGACCACCGACAGGCCCACACCGACCAGCACCGCGTACTGCAGCGCGATGAGCATGGTGAGCACGAAGGTGGTGAGCAGCACGGCCTTCTGGACCGAACCGGTCCTCCAGACCGACGACAGGTCCGACGGCTTGATGGTCCGGAACCCGATCAGCATGAGCAGTCCGGCCAGGGCGGGCATGGCGATGTGGCCGACGACGCCCCCGAAGGCGACGATCACCACGGCCATCACCAGCGAGGAGATGACCAGGGCGAGCCGGGACCGGGCGCCCGCGTTCTTGTTGAGCGACGACGCCGACAGGGACCCGCCGACCGGCATCCCCTGGAACACGCCGGCGGCCACGTTGGCCGCCCCCTGCCCGATGAAGTCACGGGACGCATCCGGGTAGGTGCCGTCCGGGTTGGTGTAGTTGGCGGTGATCGCCGCGCCCTGGACCAGCCCGACGAAGGCGAGCGACACCGCCGGGACGATCAGTGCCGGCACGAGCCGGAGCATCGGGGCCGTGGGCAGGGGGAGTGAGCGAGGGATGGCACCCAGGTCGTCCAGGACGGCCACGTGGGACCATCCGAGCACGGCGACCCCGGCCGAGGTGACGATCACGGCCACCACCAGGCCGAGCGGGCCGACCCGGGTGCGCTCGAGGAGGAGGATGAGTCCGATGGTGACCAGACCCACGACGAGCGTCTGGTAGTGGAGGCGTCCGGGATGGAGCACGGTGTTGAACGCCCGGATCACCCGGTTGGCCCCTGACGCGTCGTAGCCGGTCAGGTTGGACAGCTGACCGAGGATGATGTTGACGCCGACGGCACTGATGAACCCCACCATCACCGCGTTCGAGACGAAGCGGAGCGCCGATCCCAGCTTCAGGAACCCCGCGGCCAGCATGACGAGACCGGTGAGGATGGACAGGGTGAACAGGGCGCGCTGCGGGTCGCCGGCGGTGTGTACCGCAGGGACGTCGGCGACGATGATGGCCATCGCCCCGGTGGCCTGGACCGCCATGAACGAGGAGCTCGTGACCAGGGAGCCGGTCAGCGTGCCGAACATGTAGGCGTAGAGGCCGGACAGCGGGTTGACTGCTGCCAGCAGGCCGGCGGCGAGGCCGTCCGGCACGCTGACCACCCCGAGGACCAGGCCGGCGGCGGCGTCCTTTCGCAGGGTGCCTCGGTGTCCTGCGAAGGGGTTCTTCACCGTCCCGCCCCGCTGGAGGGACTTCCGGCCGGCGCGCCGGGGAGACCGTGCCGGGGCCGGGCCGGGACCCGCTCCGTCGTCATGGCGTTGGGCCTGCGTTCCGCCGGCGGTAGGCCAGGACGAGGATGTTGATGCTGACCAGCAGCACCCAGAAGGGGAAGACGAGCTGCAGCCACGGGGTCGTCGGACTGGCGAACAGCAGGAGGAGGGCACCGGCGAAGCCGACCACGATGACGGGCCGGACGTGGATCCGCAGCCGGAGCGCGATGACCGAGGACGAGAACATGAACACCGCACCCATGCGCATGGCGTACTCGATGGCGATGTTGAAGGAGATCTCGCGACCCAGTCGCCACATGGCCAATGGTGGATGTCCGTCGTACAGCCCGGCCAGGGTGATCAGGGCGCCGAACAGTGCGCCGAACACGAACAGCATGGCGATGAAGAGCAGGCCGCTGCCGAGGACGATGGTCGAGAAGAACCTGTCCTCGGCCTCGCCGATGTGGGCTCGGACGGAGCCGAGGAACCAGAGGAAGAAGATCCCGCAGAAGGGGATGAGGGCGAGTGCGTAGTCGAGTGCACGACGATCGCCCGAATTCTGCAGCAGCGTCCCGGCCGACCGGGGGTCGAGCGGCAGTGCACTGCGGAACAGCACGACGGTGACGCCGAACGACACGGCGAAGAGCACGCCCGCCACCCCGGCCGCCCGGGGGGTCTGCAGGAGTCTGGGGGCGGCCCCCGCTCCGTCCGCCGGGACGTCCACCGGTGCGGGTCGGGTCGACGGAGGGTCGATCATGGGTCCCTACTATTCCAGTCGCGAAGGGCGGGAACACCGAGGGTCGGCGCCGGCGGGGTCGCGACCGGACGGGGACCGGTCCGGACGACCCCTGGTCAGTCCTGCGGGATACGGAATCCCGCCACCAGCGAGCGCGCCATGGCGTCGGCCCCGGCCTCGGCATCGGCCAGGAAGATCATGCCGTCGAGTTCCAGGGAGACCCAGCCGTGGACGGCCGCCCACACCACCTGGGCCATCTGCACGGCGTCCCCGTCCGCCACGGCGCCCGCCTCCATCGCCCGACGCACCGCGCCCACCAGTGCTTCGAACGACAGGGCCGCCGTCCACGCCGCATCCGCCGACGGGTCGAACCCGGGAACGGCTTTCAGGAACATCAGCCGGTAGACCATCGGGTGCGCCAGCGCCAGTGCGCGGTAGCGACGGAAGCCCTCGACCAGCGCCTCCCCCGGGTCCTCGATCGCGGCGAGGGACTCCATGGTGGCCCGCAGCCGGTCGAACCCGTCGATCCACAGCGCCTCGACGACACCGTGCTTGCCGTCGAAGTGGTTGTAGACCCCCATGGGCGCCACGTGGGCCTCCGCGGCGATCCTCCGCACGGAGAGTGCGTCGGGTCCCGACGTCTCCAGCAGCCGGGCCGCAGCCTCGAGCAGGGCCGACCGGACGTCTGCGCTCGGAGTGCGTGTCCGCGGAGCAGTCACCATGGCCCGACGATACTAAAGAACATCGTGCTATAGTTATGGTACAGCGTTCTACACTCCTGGAGGAGAGCCCGTGACCGGACCGCAGACCAGCCACGTCGTCGACGTGACGTCCATCGACCCAGCCACCCCCGCCCAGCACCGCCACCACGATCGACGGTGGCTGGTCCTTCCCGTCCTCTGCCTCTCCGTCTTCCTGGTCGTGGTGGACAACACGATCGTGAACGTCGCCATCCCCAGTCTGAGCAAGGACCTCGGTGCGTCGACGACGGCGCTGCAGTGGATCGTCGACGCATACAGCCTGACCTTCGCCGGCCTCCTCCTCGCCGGCGGCGGCATCGGTGACCGGCTCGGCCGCAAACCGGTCATGCAGGCGGGACTCGTGTTCTTCGGCCTCTTCTCGGTCCTGGCCGCGCTGAGCCACAGCACCGGCGAGCTCATCTCGGCCCGGGCGCTGATGGGGGTGGCCGCCGCCTTCATCTTCCCGGCCTCCCTGGCGATCCTGACCGACATCTTCACCGACCCGTCCGAGCGGCAGAAGGCGCTCGGCATCTGGGGCGCCACCTCCGGCATCGCGGTGGCCTTCGGTCCCATCGTCGGCGGCGCACTGCTCGAGCACTTCTGGTTCGGTTCGATCTTCCTGGTCAACGTACCGATCGTGCTGGTCACGCTGGTGAGCGGCCACTTCCTCATCCCCAAGCTCGACCGCGTGGCCGCCCGCCGGTTCGACACCCGGGGCGTGCTCCTCTCCACGGTCGGGCTTACCCTGCTGGTCCTGGCCATCATCCAGGGTCCGCAGTGGGGATGGACGTCGTCGGCCACCCTGGGGTGCTTCGCCGGTGCCGCCGTGCTGCTCACGGTCTTCGCACTCGTGGAGCTGCGCACGGCCGAGCCCCTGCTCGACGTGCGGGTCTTCGCGGTGCCCCGGTTCTCGTCCGGGGCGGTCTCCATCGCCGTCGCCTTCTTCTGCCTGTTCGGCTTCATCTTCGTGATCACCCAGTACTTCCAGTTCGTGAAGGGCTACTCCACGCTGTCGGCCGGCGTGCACACCCTTCCCTTCGCCATCGTGGCCGCCGTGTTCACCCCGGTCGGGGCCGTCCTGGCCCTCAAGGTGGGGACGCGGCTGGTGGTGGGGGTGGGGCTCGCGCTGATGGCGGCCGGGCTGGTGCTGGCCGGGCTGACGTCCACTCCCCAGGCCAACTTCTTCGGCCCGGTCATCACCTCCATGGTCCTGCTGGCCCTCGGGCTCTCGTTCATCACCGCCCCGGCCACCGAGGCCGTCATGGGGTCCCTCGCCCCCGAACAGGTGGGTGCCGGTGCCGCCGTCAACAACACCACCCGCGAACTGGGCGGCACCCTCGGTGTGGCCGTGCTGGGCTCCGTCTTCGCCTCGGCCTACGGACCCCGGATCCTGCACGTCCTGGCCGGCTACCCGGTGCCCGCCCCCGCCCGCGACGCGGCCCACCAGTCCGTCGCGGCGGCGTTGGCCGTCGTCGGGCACGCTCCGGCAGCGGTGCAGTCGACGATCCGCACCGGCGTGTTCGACGCCTTCGGCTCCGGCCTCGAGGCCGCCTGCATGGTCGGAGCAGGGGTGGCCGTGGTCGGCGCGCTGATCGCCTTCGTCTTCCTTCCCGGCAGGTCGGCGGAGTAGGGACGGTGCGCCCCCGGCCCCGGCCCATACCGGTCGACCAGGGTGCCCGGGGTCAGGTCGGCCCGTCGCCGAGCGGCCACGACACGCCGGTCAGCTGTTCGGACCGGTCCCACAGCCGCCGTGCCACGTCCCCGTCGAGGGCCTGGGGGGCTGGGGTGTCGACGGTCGGGTGGCCCCGCATGTGCCGGAACCCGTCAGGCCCGATGTAGGTGCCGCCGGGGAGGTCCGCCGTCGCCGCGTAGAGCGTCGGCAGGGCGCCCATCGTGTCGCTCTGGGCGATGAGCAGATTGCCGACGGATCCGGCGAGGTTGGTGAACCAGCTCCCGGTCCCGCCCTGCAGATTGGTGGCGGCGTAGCCCGGGTGGGCCGCCGTGGCCCGCACGGCGGAACCCGCGGCGGTCAGTCGGCGTTCGAGTTCGAGCACGAAGAGCAGGTTGGCCAGCTTGGACTGCGAGTAGGCCGTCCACGGCTTGTAGGGCCGGCGTTCGAAGTTGAGGTCGTCGAGGTCGATCCTTCCGTTGCGGTGGAGATCGGAGGACACGACCACCACCCGGTCGGCAATCTGCGGCAGCAGGAGGTTGGTCAGCGCGAAGTGACCGAGGTGGTTGGTGCCGAACTGCAGTTCGAACCCGTCGGCGGTGCGACGGTCGGGGGTGGCCATGATCCCGGCGTTGTCCACCAGGATGTCCACCGGGCCCCGGGTGCCCTCGGCGAAGGACCGCACCGAGGTCAGGTCGGCGAGGTCGAGCTCCCGGACGGTCACGTCGCCGGTCATGCCGGCGGCGGCGGCCTCGCCCTTGGACGTGTCGCGCACGGCGAGGGTGACGGCGGCCCCGGCCCGTGCGAGCTCGAGGGCGGCCACCCGGCCGATGCCACTGTTGGCTCCGGTCACGATGGCGGTGCGACCGTGCAGGTCGGGTAGGTCCGCTGCGGTCCAGCGTCGGTCAACCATGGGATCAACGTAGGCCACGGCCGTGGGGTCGCGACGGACGGGAAGCCGGTGCCGCACGGGGGACGATCGGGCCGTCGAGCCCGGATCGATGGGAGGTCGGTCACCTCCGGCGGGAGTGACGGACCGCGCCGTGGCGCCGACCTCTCGTAGCATGCCGACCGTGACCGACACGTCGGGCGGACAGTGACCGGGCGGCTCGACGACCGCACCGGTACCGTGCCGACGAGGGGCAGTCGGATGCCCCCGGCCGGACGGGCCCATCCGGTGGTCTGCCTGCTCGCCGCGCTGGCCTGGGCCGCCTATGCGGCCTATCAGCTCTGGATCGTGGTCCGCGGTCCGATCGGCTACTGGAACGACACGGTGGCCTACGTCACCGTGTCCCACGGCGCGCTTCCCAGCGCCCGGCTCCTGGCCGGGGCCCGGCCCCCGCTGGTGCCCCTGCTCTGGAAGGCCACCGGGACTCCACTGCGGTTCGCCGTGGTCCAGACCCTGGTCGCCATCGGGGCGTGGACCTATCTGGCGGTGACGGCGGCGCTCCTCGTCCGGCCGGGATGGCGCCGGCTCGCTGCCGGGACCGCGGTGCTGGCCTTCGCGTCGTGCTGGGAGGTGACCGAGTGGAACTGGAACGTCCTGAGCGACAGCCTGGCCGTGTCGGCCACAGCCGTCATCTGCGGGGCCGCCATCGGGCTGGCGCGGAAGTGCACCCTGACCCGTGCGCTCGTGCTGGTGGCCGCCTGCACGGTGTTCGTGATCGACCGCGACCAGGCGATCTGGACGATCGCCCCCTTCGCACTCGCCCTGGCCGGTTGGGGTGCCGTCCGCACCGTCCGTCGACCCGATCACGGCCCCGGCCCGGCCCGCGTCCTGCTGGTGCTCGGCCTGAGCCTGTGCGCGGTGGCGACCGTCTCCGAGGTCGGTGCAGCCACCTCCCGTCGCAACGTGGTCAACATGGTCGACGTGTTCGACGTGCGGGTCTTCCCGTTCCCGGGTCGGGTGCACTGGTTCGCTGCGCACGGCATGCCGCAGGCGCCGGAGATCGACGCAGCCGCGGCGGCCACACCCGCCCCCCTCGGCGCGGCGGAGGTGGTCGGGATCCCGCTGGACACGGCGGCGTTCCAGCCGCTCCGGCACTGGTTCGCCACCGAGGCCCAGGGGCGCTACTCCGAGTACCTGGTCACCCATCCGGGCTACTTCTGGACCGCGCCGCTCGCCCGACCGGAGCTGACCTTCAACGATGCCCAGGGCAACCTCGCCGGGTACGGGAGCCTCGTCCACCCCAACTCCCGCAACGGCACCAACCAGGCGCTGCCCCTGCTCCCGAGGATCTTCTTCCCGTCCCGGGGCGTGGTGCTGGCGCTGTCGGTCGTCGGTTCGGTCCTCTTCTGGGTCCGGAGGGGACGGGCCCGGTACCTCGGGGTCCTGGCCATCCTGGTCGCCATGGGCCTGTGGTCGATGCTCGTGGCCTGGCACGGCGACGGCATGGAGGTGGTGCGCCACACGCTCGAGGGCATGGTGCTGGCGCGCGCGGCCGTCCTGGTGCTCGTGGTCGTGGCCGTCCTCGGGCCGCTCGAGGTGCGCCCCCGGCCTGCACCACCGGCCCTGGGGGCTGTGCCGCGGGAGGAAGCGGGCGCAACCGGAGCCCGGATGGACGCTGCGGCCCGGGGATAGAATCTGACGGACCGTCAGATCGGAGTGCGCCGTGCCATCCATCCCCCGCATCGTCAGTGTCGACGACCACGTCGTCGAGCCCGCCCACGTGTGGACGTCGTGGCTGCCCAACGCGTTCCTGGACCGGGCGCCGCGGATAGAACGCCGGGGGATCGGGCCGATGCGGCACACCGGCGGCGGAACCTACGACATCACCTGGGACGACGACGGCCCACAGGCCGACTGCTGGTTCTTCGAGGACCTGGTCTACGTGCACAAGCGCCACGTGGCCGCCGTCGGTTTCGACCGCGACGACATGACGATGAGCCCGATCACCTACGACGAGATGCGGCCCGGCTGCTACGAGCCCGAGGCCCGCCTCGAGGACATGGACATCGGCCACGTCGAGGCGTCGCTCTGCTTCCCGACGTTCCCCCGCTTCTGCGGGCAGGCCTTCACCGAGGCCACCACCGACCGGGCCCTGGGCCTCGCCTGCATCCGTGCCTACAACGACTGGATGGTGGAGGAGTGGTGCGGCGACTCGGGTGGCCGGCTGATCCCGCTCTGCCTGATCCCGCTCTGGGACGCCGACCTGGCGGCGGCCGAGGTGCGGCGCAACGCCGCACGAGGCGTCCGGGCCGTGACCTTCTCGGAGATCCCGCCCCACCTCGGGCTGCCCAGCATCCACTCGGGCTTCTGGGACCCGTTCTTCGCGGCCTGTGCCGAAACGGGGACGGTCGTCAACATGCACATCGGCTCGTCCTCCAAGATGCCGGCCACGTCGGGTGACGCACCGGTGGCCGTGGCCGCAACACTGTCCTTCGGCAACGCCATGGCCTCGCTGACCGACTTCCTCTTCTCGGGCGTGCTCATCCGCTACCCCGACCTGCGGCTCGCGTACTCGGAGGGGCAGATCGGCTGGCTCCCCTACATCCTCGAGCGGGCCGACGACGTGTGGCGCGAGCACCGGGCCTGGGGCGGCGTGCGCGACACGATCCTCGAGCCGCCCTCGACCTACTACTACCGCCAGGTGTTCGGCTGCTTCTTCCGGGACCGGCACGGCCTCGAGTCCCTCGACCGGGTCGGGGTGGACAACATCACCTTCGAGACCGACTACCCGCACACCGACTCGACCTGGCCCGACACCCTCGCCGTGGCCGAGGAGATGATGCGCGGCCTCACCGACGAGGAGGTCTACAAGATCGTCCGGGGCAACGCCATCCGCATGCTGCAGCTCGACCTCGACACCGACCTCGACGCAGGTGGGCGCCGTGCGGCTGGGTGAGTCCGCCAACGACGCCGCCGCGGCGTTCGGCCGGCCGCTGGCCGGGATCCGCGTCCTCAGCCTCGAGCAGATGCAGGCCCTGCCCTACGCCACCCAGCTGATGGCCCGACTGGGTGCCGACGTCATGAAGGTGGAGCAGGCGGGCCGGGGCGACGCCGGCCGTCAGTCGTCACCGGCGGTCACCCGAGCCAACGGCGAGCGCATCGGTGCGACCTTCCTGCGCAACAACATGAACAAGCGCAGCGTCGCCGTCGACCTGCAGAGCGAGGCCGGCCACCGCATCGTGCGCGACCTGATCGGGCACGTCGACGTCGTCGCCGAGAACCTCGGCCCCGGCAAGGCCCGGCGCCTCGGGCTGGACCATGCCTCACTGGAGGCCGACCTTCCCGGCCTCGTCTACCTGTCGATCTCCGGCTTCGGTAGCGACGGCGACTCGCCCTACGAGGGCTGGCCCGCCTACGCCTCGGTGGCCGAGGCCATGTCCGGCATCTACGAGTACTCGCGCCTGCCCCACCAACCTCCGATCCTCAGCCCGACCGGCGGGCTGGGCGACTCGGGAACCGGACTCTTCGCGGTGATCGGCGTGCTGGCCGCGCTGCGTCAGCGGGACGCCACCGGACTCGGTCAACTCGTCGACGTCTCGATGCTCGACGCCATGGTCGCCCTGTGTGACGTCTCCTACAACTTCGCCTCGCTCGGGCTCGGCCGCGGGCCGGACGAGCCCATGCAGGTGCCGATCATCCTGACGTCGTGCCGGTGCGCCGACGGCTGGTTCATCCTGCAGGTGGGCCGTGAGCACCAGTTCGAGCGGTTCGCCCGGATCGTCGGCCACGACGAGTGGCTCGAGGATCCCCGACTCGCCACCCGCGAGGGATGGAGCAGCCACCTGCACGACGTGATCCAGCCGGCACTCGAGTCGTGGGCGGCCGACCTCACCATGACCGAGGCCGCCCGGCGGCTGGCCGAGGCGGGACTGGCCGCTGCACCCTGCACCCGCCCCGAGGACGTGGCCCGTGACCCGCACGTGGTCCAGCACCACATGGTGGTGGAGGTCCCCCGGACCGACGGGGTGACCGATCCGGTGCTCGTCGGCGGCAACCCGGTGAAGCTGTCGCGGATGCAGGAAGGGCCCGACCGGGAGGTGCCGCTCCTCGGGGAGCACACGGCCGAGGTGCTGGCCGAGCTGCTCGACGTGGACGACGGCACCGTGGCCGGCTGGGTGGCCGACGGGACCGTGCAGACGGCTGCCGTCGGTGGACCCGAGCGGTGACTCCCGAGCCGGCGGGTGACCGCCTGGACCGCCTCGAGGCCTACGAGGCGATCCGGCAGCTGGCCGCCCGGTACGCCGTGGCCATCGACTCGCGCGACCTTGACGCACTCGTGGCCCTGTTCGTGCCCGACGTGCGGGTGGGTGGCGGTGCGACAGGTCGCCAGGCGCTACGGGACAGTTTCGACGCCTCGCTGCGGGCCATCGGGGTCTCGGTGCTCAGCGTGGGCACCCACGTGATCGACCTGGTCGACCCGGACAACGCCACCGGCACCGTCTACTGCAAGGGCGAGATCCAGGACGGCGACCGGTGGATCCACCAGGCCATCGTGTACGACGACCGGTACCGGCGACAGGACGGGTGCTGGTACTTCGTCCGGCGGGTCCACCGGCTGTTCTACGGGGCGGAGACGGGGGTCAACCCCCTGGGGCTGCCGCCGGCCGACTGGCCCGAGCACCACGACGGCCTCGGGACCCTGCCGGGTGCGTGGCCGACATGGGCGAGCTTCTGGAGCCCACCCCAGGGAGAGGGCTGAACGACGGGCCGGATCCCGGTCCCACCGGCACGGTCCCTTCGTTCAAGCTGGCCGCCAGCCCTGTCGATGCCTGGGGGTAGCGTCGACGAGGGCCGAACGGTCCCGATGGCAAGGGCCCGACAAGGAGCAGCCATGACCACGTCAGGATCCCCCGCAGCCTCCCCGATGATCCTGATCGCCTCGTCCATCATCACGATGGACCCGGCATCGCCCCGGGCCTCGGCGATCGCCTTCGACGCCGGCACCGGCGTGATCGCCGCGGTCGGCTCACTCGAGACGTGCCTGGCCGCAGCGCCGGGGGCCGAGCTGCGCGACCTGGGTGACACCGTCCTGATGCCCGGGTTCGTGGAGCCCCACAGCCACCCGGTGGTCTCCGGGATCGTCACCCAGCCGCCGGCGAACTGGATCGCACCGTACGTGGGCTATCCGACCTGGGACGACGTGGTGGCCCGTTTCCGCTCACTCGAGCAGTCGACGCCTGCCGGCCAGCCCCTGCTGTTCACGGGCCTCGACCGGCTCCTCCAGGGTGCCCCGTCGCCGACGGCGGACGTGCTGGACGGGTTCTTTCCGACGCGACCGGTCCTGGTCGTCGACAACTCGGGCCATGCGGCCTACGCCAACACCGCCACCCTGGCACTCCATGGTTGGGACACCGCCCCACCGGACGATCCCGTGGGCGGGTCGTTCGGGCGCACGGCCGACGGCGCGCTCGACGGTCGGGCCTACGAGCTACCGGGGGTCATGGCCCTGGCCGCGCCGGTGCTGTCCGCGGTGGTCACCCACCCGCTGCACTCGGCCGCCGAGTGGTACCGGTCGATGGCGGGCTTCGGGATCACCTCGACGTCGGACATGACCTACGACCAGCCCTACCTGAAGGCCTACCAGGCGCTGGGGTCGGTGGCCGACTGCCCGCTGCGCGTCTCGCTGTACCACGTGTCGACCGCGGACCACTGCGGCGACCCGCTCGACTCACCGTTTCCGGACCGGCTGCGCAAGCAGGGGATCAAGCTGTGGGCCGACGGATCGCCGTGGATCGGCACGGCCGCACTGTCGTTCCCCTACCTCGACACCGAGGTGGTCCGCCGGGCCGATCTCCCCCTCGGTCCGGCCGGCGTGTCCGCCATGAACTACACCCCCGACGAGCTCGACGCCGTGATCGACCTCCACGCCCCCCAGGGGTGGCAGCTCTCGTTCCACTGCAACGGTGATGCGGCCTTCGACGTCGTGCTCGACGTCTACGAGCGGGGACTGGTCAGGCACGGCCTGCTCGGGACCGATCACCGCTGGCGGGTGGAGCACCTCGGTGCGTGTCGCAAGGAGCAATTCGAGCGGGCGGCCGCACTCGGCGTGGAGGCATCCATGGGCCCGTTCCAGTTCATCTTCTGGGGGGACCTGCTCGACGGCACCATGTTCCCGTCCGACATCGGCTCGCAGTGGCAGGCGGTCGGGGACGCGTTCGCCGCCGGCCTCGAGCCGTCGTTCCACAACGACGGCTCGGTCACCCCGCCCGACGTGCTGCTCAACGTCCAGTCCATGGTGACCCGCACCACGACGTCGGGCGCGGTGCACGGTGCGAACCAGAGGATCACCCTCGACCAGGCGCTGCGGGCGGTCACCGTCAACGGTGCCCGGCAGCTGTTCGTGGACGACAGGCTCGGTTCGCTCGAGGCGGGCAAGGTGGCCGACCTGGTCGAACTGTCCGCCGACCCGTACCGGGTCGACCCGGCGACCCTGGCGACCGACGTGCACGTCCTGGGCACCTGGGTGGCGGGTCGCCGGATCGACCTCGACGCCTTCGACGCACAGGTGGAGCAACTCGACCCCACGCCGCACCGGGACCTGGCCCTGTCGGCCCAGCAGCGCTGCTGCGGCTGACCGGTCCCTCCACGCGGAACCTGCGACCGGACCCGGAACTCCTGCGGTTGCCACTTCGTAACGCCTGAGTTACGGTAACGAATCAGTTACCAAAGAGGAAGTGTGGCGGATGTGGACATCATCTGGACGACTCGGTGCGCCGGTCCCGGCCAGCGGGAGGGGTGACGTGGCCCGCGACCCCGTCGGGGCCATCGACGGCGACCCGTTCGAGGCGCTCGGGGATCCCAACCGTCGGGAGATCCTGCGGCTGCTGGGCGAGGGGGGCAAGGCCGTCACCCAGCTCGCCGACGCCATGCCCATCAGCCGACCGGCCGTGTCGCGCCATCTGCGTCTGCTGCGCCGTGCCGGGCTCGTGACCGAGGAGGCCAGAGGGACCCGTCGCATCTACCAACTCCACGAGCAGGGTCTCGTGGCGGTGCAGGCCTATCTCGAACGGGTGTGGGGCGAGGCTGCGGCGAGGTTCCAGATGCTGGCCGACAACAGTGACGGAGGGGACGACCGGTGACGGAGCCCCTGTCCCTGTCCTTCGAGGTCGCCTGCCCTCCCGCCCGTGCCTTCTCCCTGTGGACGGACCGGATCGACACCTGGTGGCCGTCCGACCACACGGTCACCGGCCTCCCCGGCCTGACGATCGTGCTCGAGCCCGGGGTCGGGGGCAGGATCTTCGAACGGACACCGGACGGGGCGGAGCACGACTGGGGCGAGGTGACCGCGTGGGACCCACCCGGGCACCTCGCCTACCGATGGCACCTCCGCCGCGACCGTGGCGACGCCACCGACGTGTCGGTCCGTTTCGAACCCCACGGCGACGACGGCACCCGTGTGGAGATCGAGCACGCGGGGTGGGAGCGCCTGGGTGCCGATGCCGAGACCTGGAGGGGGCGCAACGAGCTGGGGTGGCGCAGCCTGGCACCCCATTTCGTCGACGCCGCCACCGCCGAAG
>Ga0075017_100001578_pt1 | contig 14012 bp, 11 predicted proteins | sample AleBraG_ABR_2012_FD_71475 | JGI IMG/M metagenome (GOLD analysis project Ga0075017, IMG submission 71475) | Freshwater sediment microbial communities in response to fracking from Pennsylvania, USA - Alex Branch Run_MetaG_ABR_2012 | ecosystem: Environmental > Aquatic > Freshwater > Creek >... | reverse complement strand
CGGTCGGCGCCGAGGACGTCGACGACCTCGCTGTTCCACGCGAACCGGATCTTGTCGTTGTCCAGTGCCCGATTCTGCATGATCTTTGAGGCGCGCAGCGCGTCCCGGCGGTGCACCAGGGTCACTGTCCGACCGAAGCGGGTGAGGAATGTCGCCTCCTCCAGGGCCGAGTCGCCGCCGCCGACTACAGCGATGTCCTGGTCTCGGAAGAAGAAGCCGTCGCAGGTCGCGCACCACGACACACCGTGCCCGGACAGCCGCTTCTCGTTCGCCAGGCCGATCTCGCGGTACTTAGACCCGGTGGCGATGATGACGGACCGTGCCCGGTGGACGGTGCCGGCGCCGTCGGTGACCACCTTCACCGGGCCACGCAGGTCGACGTCGACGATGTCGTCGGCGACCAGCTCGGCGCCGAACTTCTCGGCCTGCTGGCGCAGCTTGTCCATCAGGTCCGGGCCCTTGACGCCGTCGGGGAAGCCGGGGAAGTTCTCGACCTCGGTGGTGTTCATGAGCGCACCGCCGGCGGTGACCGACCCTTCGAAGACCAGGGGCGCCAGACTGGCCCGCGCCGCATACACCGCGGCCGTGTACCCCGCTGGGCCTGACCCGATGATGATCACGTCGCGAATGTCGTCCGTGCCCACGTGTGCGCCTTTCGGTCTTGCGGGCCGGTGTGCCGCCAGTTGCGGCTGGCTTGGCCGGCTACCGCTGCTCGATCGCCTCAACGAATCCTAGGCGTCGGGCATTCCGGGGTGCTCAGCCGCGCGCGACCGACTGGTAGCTGATCAGAGCCGCGTCTTTGTTGGCCCCGCAGGTGGGTCCCACCACCCACACGTCGTAGGCATCGGGGTTGTTCGCGCCGGGCAGGACCACGATCAGCGCCGGTTTGCCGTCGTAGCTGCCGGCGTCGATGGCGATGGGTGCGACGTAGGAGGTCAGGCCGTCCTCGATCGCGGCGATGCACGGCGCCAGCGCTGTAGTGCTGGACGTCAGCGTGCGCAGCGCGGGGTCCAGCGGTCCGGCGCCGGCGGGGGCGGCGGACGCCGCCGGAGCACCGGCGGCCGACGGCGCGCTGACTGCGCCGGGGACGGCCGCGGAGGAGACCTGGCCGGCCGATGCCGCGCGGGCCGGGGAGGCTGCGACCAGGCTCCGCACCTCTGGTACCAGGGACGTGGAGCTGTAGGCGCGGTTGCTCATGGTGACGATGGCGCCGACCGCGGTGGCCGATGCGGAGCTGGCCGATGGGGTGGAGGTGGTGCCCCCGGAGATGGCCTTGACCCCGACGACACCTGCACCGACCACCAGTACCAGGGCTGCGGCCACCTGCAGGACCCGCGGGCTGCGCCAGCCGGCCGCGGGTCGCCGCGGCGCGGCGAACGGGACCACGGTGGGTGCGCCGCCCTGCCCAGCCGGTGCGGGGAGCGGGCCCAGCTCGGCGAGGGCGGCGTCGATGCGGGCCGCCACCTGCGGGGGCATCGACGGATCGGGAAGGCCAGCGAGCAGGCCGGAGACGAAAGACTCGTCGGCGCTGGACAGTCCCGGCTGCGGATCGGGGGGCCCGCTCGCGGCGAGCTGGGGATCGTCGTTCATGCGCTGGAGCCTCCTTCCGGTGCTGGGATGGTGGTGGGCGCGTCGGCCGCCAGGGGTGGGACGCCGCCGCGGGCCGATGGGTTCCGCAGGTGCTCCAGTGCCGGCAGCAGGCGGGCCCGGCCCCGTGAGCAGCGGCTCTTGACCGTTCCGACCGGGCAGTCCAGGACCTGGGCGGCGTCCTCGACCGAGTAGCCCTGCACGTCCACCAGTACCAGGGCGGCGCGCTGGTCCGGTGGCAGGGCGGCCAGGGCCTGCTCCACCACCATGGTGGTGTCGAGGTCCGAGATGGCGTCGGTGGGGTCGGCGATCTGCAGCGCGGCCTCCTCCGGCAGCGGGTCGGTCGGGCGGGCCCGCCGTCGACGGACCAGGTCTAGGCAGGCGTTGACCACGATGCGGTGCATCCACGTGGTCACGGCGGCGTCGCCGCGGTACCCGGACGCGCCCCGGTAGGCGGAGATCAGTGCGTTCTGGACCGCGTCCGCCGCGTCCTCAGGGTCGCCGAGAGTCCGCAGCGCCACCGCCCACAGCCGGTCCCGGTGTCGGCGCACCAGCTCGGCGAACGCGTCGGGGTCGCCGTCCAGGTGCGCCTGCAGGAGGGCGCGGTCGTCGACCGGCGGCGACTCGTCCGACATGTCGTGCAGCGTACGTGGGCGCGCCGGCGGTGAGCTCCTGCCTCGCCGGTGAGCTGGGGCGCCGCTCGTCTCAGTCGCGGTACACGTGGATCTCGGCGATGCCGCCCCGGAAGTCGGCGCCGTCGGCCGGCAGCGAGGTCAGCCAGATCAGCAGGTAGCGGGCCTTCGTCGCGGCTACCGGACGCAGCGTCACGAAGCTGCCGGCATGCTCGACCTTCGCGATCGGGGTGTAGTCGTCCCCTTGGGGCTGCCAGGTGGTCGAGCTGCGCAGCTCCAGTGACGTTCCCAGGCCCACCAAGGTGACGCTGACCGCGCCGACGTCGGTGACCTGCCCCAGGTCCAGAAGCAGGCCCACCCCGGACTTCAGCCGCCCCAGGTCCGCGGTGAAGTACGGAACGGTCATCCACGCGGTGGCCGGGTTGCCGTCGGTGGCGAACTTGACCATGGCCGGGTTCTCGCTGCCGTTCCCTCCTGGCGGCGGGTCGAAGTCCTTGACGGACACGATCTGGATCGCCGCTCCGGTCGGCGTCGACGCCGCCGGGGTTGCGGACGCGGACGCGGACGCGCTGGGATGGGCGGCGGGCGCGGCGGTGCCGCCGGACAGAGAACGCAGCCCCACGTAGGACGGCACGGCCAGCAGCGCGACGACCAGCAGCGCGACGACCAGGGGGACCGATCTGCGGCGAGGCCGCGGCCCGGCGGCGCCGGTGGTGACCGTGTTCAGGCCGGCGAGCAGCCCAGGCAGGTCGGACGGCTGCGTGGGCGCCTGCGCCCCGCGCCACCGCAGCCCGGCGGTGTCCAAGGCGTCGGCCACTGCCGCCGCGTCCACCAGGTGGCTGCCGCGCCCTGGCAGTCCCAGCGCGCGGGCCGCAACGTCGTCGAGGTCTGCGCGGACCCCGGCCAGGACCATCCGCGGGCGCAAGGGGTGGCCGGACTGCAGCGGGGCCGGTGGCAGGGTGCAGTCGGCCCGGTCGCCGGGCCAGCGGCCGGTCAGGGCCGCGTACAGCAGCGCCCCCAGGCCTTCGGCGTCGCGGCGGGCCAGCTCGGCCGCCGTGGCGGCTTCGGCGCGGGCGGGTCCGGTGGTGGCCGCCAGCGCCCCGGCGATGCTCAGCCCTAGCAGCCGGACCCGGCCGTCGTCGCCGCGCAGAACCCAGTGCGGCGCGAGGGCTCCATGGGCCAGGCCCTGCGGGGCGACGGCGGCGAGGGCGCGGGCAACCTCCGACACGATCAGCCAGGCCTCACGCTCGTCCAGCGGCCCGTCACGCAGCAGGTCCTCGAGGGACTCGGCGGTGAGCCACTCGATGACGAAGCAAGTTCCCTCGTCGTCGGTGAGCACGTCCAGGACCCGCAGGACCCGGGGGTCCTCGGCCGCGGCAGAGGCCCGGGCCGCGGCCATCACCTCGGGTTCGGCTGGATGGTCCGGTTCGAGGACCAAGACGCCCACCGGGCGTCGCAGAACACCGTCGTAGCCCCGCCAGTACGACCAGCGCTGACCGTCGAGGACACAGTCCTCGAGGCTGTAGCGGCCGGCAAGCGTGCGCATCCGGCCCAGCCTACGGCTGGAGCCGGCCGGACGTTCCGTGCCGAGCCGGACCGCTTCAGCCCAAGGTGACGCTCACCGGTGCGCCGCTGGCCTGCGGGACCGGCCGGGTGGCCCCGAAGTAGCCGTCGAGGTAGACCGGCACGAGCTGGACGAACGCACCGGTGTGCGGCGCCTCGATCATGTACCCGCCGCCCAGGTAGATGGCCACGTGGTGGATGGTCGAGGGGTCGACTGGGTTGGTCGCCCAGAACAGAAGGTCACCGGGGAGCAGCGCCGTGATCGGCGGATGGGGTCCGCTGTTCCACTGTTCCGCGGCGGTGCGAGGGATCTGGATCCCGGCCTGGCCGTAGGCCCACTGGGTCAGCCCCGAGCAGTCCCACTGGGTGGGTCCGGTGCCGCCCCACTGGTAAGGGTCACCGAGCACGCTGCGGGCCGCCGAGATCGCCGTGACCACCGCTGCGGGCGTCCCGGCGGGCAGCACGGTCGGCGGGGTCGGGTCGGTTCCCAGCGTGGCCGCGGCCGCGGCCGCAGCCGCCGCGGCGGCAGCGGCCTGCTGGGCTGCCACCAGCCTCAGTACCAGGGAGTCGGCTGAGCCGAGCTGCGCCTGGCGCTCCTGCAGCAGCCCCAAGATCCGGGCCTGCTCGAGCTGGGCCTGCGACTGCAGGGCGGCCCGCTGGTCGGCCAGGGTGCTCAGGGCGTCGGCGGCGGTGCTGGCCGTCCCGACCTGGGTGCTGCTTGCTGCCAGTGCCGCCGCGTCCGCGGCCAGCACGTGCGTGACGGCGACGTACCGGGACAGCACGTCGTTGATGTCGGTGCCGTCCAGGACCTGAGCCAGCAGACCGAGCTGGCCACCGGACATGTACAGGGACTGGATGCGGGCGACGTTGGCGATCCGCTGCTGGTCAGCGGCGGAGGCCAGGGTGCCCACGTTCTGGGAGGCGTTCAGGTAGGCGGTGACGACCTGGGCGAGTCGCTCCTGCACGGCGTCGTAGTGCTCGGTGGCGACCTCGAGCTGGGTCTGCAGGGCGGCCACCTGGGCGGCGACCGCCTTGGCCTGGGCCTGCGCCGACGCGATCGACGGGTCGGCTACCGCGACGGCGCCGGGCGCGGCGACCAGCGCTGCCAGCAGCGCCCCCGCGACCAGCGCGGCGCTGGTGCGAGGTGCCCTCACTGCGGCTGAAGGGTCGCCGTGGCGACCTCGGTGGGGTCGAGCAGCGACGTGGTGCCGGGCAGATGACCCAGCCAGACAGTCGAGATGGTGCCGTGGACCTTCACGGTGACTACGTTGCCGGAGACGGAGAAGTCCGCCGGCAGCAAGGTGGCGCCGTTGTCGGAGGCGGCACGCTCGGCGGCCCCCAGCGCCCCCTGGAAGTTGTTCTGCCCGTAGCCCTGTGCGGCGGCGGTGGCTGCCTGGGAGGCCGCGTCACCGATCCGGACGTGCCCCAGCGCCACCGAGATCCCGTCGATGGCTATCAGTCCGAGCACAGCCACGAAGACGGCGACCTTCAGCAGCCAGGTCACCACGGGGTGGCCCTGGTCCGGCGCGGGCGGGTCGGCGTCATCTTCTCTGCGTCGGACCACTGCGACCCGCACTTGAGCGCAGGGTCGCTCGACCGGCCCATCCGCGGCGAGGCGGCGGTGCCGCCCTCAGCTGGACAGACGCAGTCGCCTGCTCACGATCTCGACCGCGGCGGCCATCTCGCTGACCCGCAGCCGGCGCGCCACCACCACGAACACGCCGACCACCACCAGCGACACCACCACGACCACTACCAGGGCCCCGGTCTTGCCTGGTCCTGTGACGGTGCCCAAAGCCACCATCGCTGCGGCGCCGACCACGGCGGCGGCGACTCCGGCCAGGGCTAGCCGCACCAGGGTCCGCACGGTCAAGAACGTGTCCAGGCCGCCCAGTCGAGGACGCAGGATCAGCCACAGCACCACCGTGCTGACGATCGCGGAGACCGCATAGCCCAGGGCCAGCCCGGCCACCGCCCGCTGCGGTGGCAGCGCCCGGTACAGGGCGTAGCCGACCCCGATGTTGACCGCCTGGGTGAGGATGTTCACCAGAGCCGGCGTCCGGGTGTCCTCCAGCGCATAGAAGCCGCGCAGCAGCACGTATGACAGCGAGTAGGCCAAGATCCCGACCGAGAACCCCTGAAGCACCTGCCCGACCAGCCGCGCCGCCGGGTCTGAGGTGTTGCCGTAGCCGAGCAGAAGCTGCGCGACCCGGGGGCCCAGCAGGGCCAGCAAGATCCCCGCCGGCACCAGCATCGCCGATACCAGACGCATTCCCTGTGCCAGGTCCCGCCGCACCGCAGCCAGGTCACCGCTGGCCGCCGCCCGGCTCATCCTCGGCATCAACGCGGTGATCACCGACACGGTGATGATCGAGTGCGGAAGGACGAACATCAGCTGCGCGTTGGCGTAGGCGCTGCTGCCCGCACCCTTGGTGCCGGCCTGCTCGGCCACAGCACCGGCCTGGTTCGCCAGCTTGGTGATGACCAGGAACGCCACCTGGTTGACCAGCACGAAGAAGATCGTCCACTTCGCCAGCCCCACCGCCGTGCCCAGACCCTGCCCCCGCAGGTCCAGTCGCGGCCGGAACCGATACCCCGAACGGGCCATCACCGGTGTCAGCGACACCGCCTGCAGGACCACCCCCAAGGTGGTCGCAGTTCCTAGCAAGGCGATCTGGCGGCCGGTGATCGTCGCAATGCTCGGTGTCGTCGACACCGCCAGGAACGCTACGCAGCCGGCGATGACGACAGCATTGTTGATGATCGGCGCGAACATCGGCGCCGCGAAGTGGCCCCGGGCGTTGAGCACCTGGGAGTACAGCGCATACAGGCCGTAGAACAGGATCTGCGGCAGGCACAGGTACGCGAACGCCGTCAGCACCTCCAGCTGCCGGGTGCTGTACGCGGGCCCGGCGTACAGGCGTGCGATCCACGGCGCCGCCAGCACCGCCAGCACCGTGATCACCAGCAGGGCCATCGCCGACAAGGTCAGCAGCCGGTCCGCGTACGCGGTGCCGTCGTCGGCGTCGTCCTTCATGTGTCGGACCAGCTGGGGGATGAAGACGGCGTTGAGGGCACCGCCCACCAGCATGATGTAGATGATGTTGGGCAGCGTGTTGGCGGTGTTGTAGGAGTCGGCCAGCACCCCAAGGCTTCCCAGCGCCGCCGCCAGAGCCGTCGTCCTCAGGACGCCGGTGATACGGGAGATGACCGTCCCGACAGCCATCACCGAGCTCGACCGCAGCACCCCAGGGTCGGCCAGCGGCACGGCCTGCGCCGCCGCAGGGACGGCCGGCAGGTCGGCGCTCACCTGGCGCGCTCGCGCACCGAGGCCGCCGACCCCGGTCGGGAGCCACTGCGGATCGCCCGGGCGACCCGGACCACCAGGGCCACCGCCAGCAGGGCGAACGCTGCACCCACAACCACCTGGGCCACCTCGCCGAACCCGGTGATCTGCACCGGGAAGGTGACCGTCGACCCATACGGCTGCCCGCCGATGGTCTGCAGCTGCACCGCGAGCTCCACGCTGCCGTTGGTTGTCGCGGCCGCGGAAACCTCGAAGGTTCGGCTCTGCCCCGCCGGGATCACCTGCGGGGCCGGCTGGGTGACGCTCAGACGCACGTCCGGATCGGCGGCGACACTCAGGCCGACGGTGACCGCCTGTGCGAGCCCGTTCTCCACAGTGACCGGGATCTTGCCGCTGCGGGCCGCCAACGTGACCGCACCCGACTGCACCACCCGCACACTGCCCACTACCGCACCGATGCTGCGCACCGTGGCGTGGACGTACAGCAGTCCCGCGGACCGCTCGGTGCGCCACAGCGTCGACTCCGAACGAAGCAGCGCCTGGGTGAAGGTGGGCCGGAACACTGACGGGTCGGCGGTGATCGCGTCGAGGGCGTCCAAAGACTCCTGGCCGGTCGCAACCTGCTCGAACTGCTGGGGGTCGATCTCGCGGCGGGCGATCACCCTCGGGTACAACGGGCGCGCCCGGACCGGTCCGGCGGCGGCACCTGACAGCAGGTCACCCAGGGTCACCGGCTGGACCCACGGCACCTGGCCCAACGCCTCGAGCACCGACCGGACGTAGGTCGCGTTCGGTGTCCATCGCCTCGGCGGAACCAGGACCACCGACCGTTGGACCGAGGGCAGCTCTTCAGTCACCAGCGCGAGCTCGGCCAGGATCCGCTGCCTGGCCATCGCCGGCCCACCCAGCTGGCCAGGTGGAGTGACCAGCAGCGTCGACAGTCCCACGTCGGACACCAGCGCTGTCAGCGACGTTCCGGTCAGCGGACCCGCCGCGGACGGTGTGTAGGTGGTGACCGGTCGGGCGGTGGCCGTGAACTGGCTCGACAGCAGCACCGAGGTGTCCCCGACGGTCGGCAGCGTACCCAAGGTCCGGCGGTCGGCTGTGCCGTCCGCAGGCCACGCCACCGAGCTGGTGACCGGCACGGCGCCGTCGAGGACCTGGCTGACCACCTGGGAGCCGAGGCTGTTGGCGGCGGCGATGTCCTCGGCGCGCCCGGCCCTGACGGTGGCAACCAGGTCCGGGTCGGCGAACGGGACGGCGAGAACCTGTCCGCTGCTGACCTCGCCCTTGAGCAGTGCCAGCCACCGGGTCGCGGCCGCTGCCGCTGCCGAGGCCGGGCTCGCGGCCTGCGACGGTGCACCGGACGCGGCGGGCCCGGTCGGGGTCGCTGAGCCGCCGGTTGCTGAGCCGGTCGCCGAGGCAGTCGCTGAGGCGGTGCCGCTGGGAGTCGGCCCTGTCGAGGCGGGCACACTGTCAGCGAGCTGCTGCACGCTCTCAAGGGTGTCGCCGTCCAGCATCCAGGTCAGGTGCGCGCCGCCGGCGGCGGCCAGCACCGCGGACAGCCGCCCGGCCAGCTCGTCCTGGACCACGGTGCCGATCGGTGCTCCCGACGGGCCCCGGCTGGGGACACCTATCACCGGCCACACGACAGCGACCTTGGTGGGCCGGGCCGCGGTCAGGTCCCAGGGGACGAAGGTGCGGGCCGTGCCGAAGGTGGTCCGCCCGCCGGTCGTCGGGTCGTCGGCGACGACCTCGACGGCGACCGGGTACACCCCGGGTGACGTCAGCCCCATCTGGGCGGCGGTCGCCTTCAAGGACCAGGCCAGTGTGCCGCCGCCGGGGACGGGGTCGCTGTCGCGCAGGACCGCCACCGGGACGATCTCGCCGTTTTGGTGCACAGAAGGGGCCGCCAGGCTCGCCAGCTCGCTGCGGCTGCCGACCGGCTGGGTCGAGACCCGCAGGTGAACCTCCACGCCGGTCAGGGGCAGCAGGCCGGTGTTGCGCAGCACCCCCGCGATCTGCAGGGCACCGGTGTCGGTCAGGACCAGCGGGGTGATCGTCTGCACCCCCACCGACACCAGCGCAGCCTGCGCCGCCGCGGCGCTGCGCGCCCCAGAGGCCCAGGCGCCTGCGGCCGGAGCCACCGCCAGCGCCGCCACAACAGCGGCCCCCAGCGCCGCGCGGCGGCGCAGCATCGGTCCGCGGTGGCTCACCGGGGCCGGCCCGCGCGGCGGAGCACCGCTGTCGGGCGCCCGTTCGGCGGCGTGGGGCGTTGCACCGGTTGATCGTACGAGCCGTACCCTCAGGTTTCGTGTCTGCCGCTCCTGCCCCGCATCCGGCGGTTGTGGACAGCCTCGGCCGCAGGTTCGCAGACGCCGGGCACGAGATCGCACTCGTCGGCGGCCCGGTGCGCGACGGACTGCTCGGCCGGATGGACCGGCTGGCCGACCTGGACTTCACCACGTCCGCGCGTCCGCCGCAGATCCTGGCGGTCCTTAAAGGCTGGGCCGAGGCGATCTGGGACGTCGGGATCGACTACGGGACCGTCGGCGCCACCAAGGACGGCTTCCAGCTGGAGATCACCACCTACCGCAGCGAGGCGTACGACCCCGACTCACGGAAACCGGACGTGACCTACGGCGACTCCCTCGAAGGGGACCTGCGCCGACGCGACTTCACGGTGAACGCGATGGCGGTCCAGCTGCCCGACCGCACCCTGGTCGACCCCTACGGTGGCCTGGTCGACCTTCAGCGGCGGGTGCTTCGCACGCCCGCCGCCCCAGCCCAGTCCTTCACCGACGACCCGCTGCGGATGCTTCGGGCCGCCCGGTTCGCCGTCCAGCTGGACTTCACCGTGGCACCCGACGTCGTGGACGCGATGACCGAGCTGGCCCCCCGCATCGACATCGTCTCGGCCGAACGCGTCCAAGGCGAGCTCGTCAAGCTCTTGTGCGCAGCGGCTCCGCGGGCCGGGCTGCGTCTGCTCGTCGACACCGGCCTGGCCACCAGGGTGCTGCCGGAACTGCCGCTGCTGCAGCTGGAGATTGACGAACACCACCGCCACAAGGACGTCTACGAGCACACCCTGACGGTGCTGGAGCAGGCCATCGACCTGGAGGACCCCCCAGGGCAGGGGCAGGTGCCCTCACCGGACCTGGTGCTGCGACTTGCCGCCCTGATGCACGACGTCGGCAAACCGCGGACCCGCCGGTTCGAGGCCGGCGGCGGCGTCAGCTTCCACCACCACGAGGTGGTCGGCGCCAAGATCACCCGCAAGCGGATGCAGGCCCTGAGGTTCTCCAGCAGCATCACCGACGACGTCTGCCGGCTGGTGGAGCTGCACCTGCGTTTCCACGGCTACGGAACCGGTGAGTGGACCGACTCGGCGGTGCGCCGGTTCGTCCGCGACGCCGGCCCGCTGCTGGCCCGGCTGCTCTTGCTCACCCGCGCCGACTGCACCACCCGCAACAAGCGCCGCGCGGCCCAGCTCGCCGCACACATCGACGACCTGGAGGCCCGGATCGCCACCCTCGCCGAGCAGGAGGGCCTGGCTGCGCTGCGACCGGACCTGGACGGCGAACAGATCATGGCGATCCTGGGCCTGACGCCAGGGCCGGCCGTCGGCCGCGCCTACCGCTTCCTGATGGACCTGCGGCTGGACCGCGGCCCACTGGAGCCGGCCGCCGCCGAGGCCGAGCTGCGGCGCTGGTGGGCCGACCAGAGCGCCTGACCGCCGGGGCTAGTCCAGCTCGCGGACCAGCCCGGCGCCGCGTGGGGTCACCGACCAGTACCAGCCGCCGGCCAGCGCCAGCACCAGTGCGGTACCAGCCAGAACCAGGTCCGAGCGGCCGTCCGCCGGAAGCGTCAGCGCTGCCACAGCGGCGGCGGCGACGAATGCGACGTTGAACAAGACGTCGTACAGCGCGAACACCAGCCCACGGTGGGTGTCGTCGACGGTGCGCTGCACGGTGGAGTCCACGCTGACCTTGACGCCCTGCGCGGACAGGCCGAACAGCAGCCCTGCCGCGACCAGCGGGGTCTCCTGGAACGGAAGCCCCAGCGCCAACAGCGTCACTGCGGCGCCGACCATCAGCGACGGGATCCACACCCGTGCACCCCACCGGCGAACCGCGGCGGGGGTCAGGGCCGCGCCGATGGGTACCCCGATCGCCACCGCCAGGAACGTCACACCGACGCCACGAAGACCGGCGGTCGCGTCCGTCGGCCGGTGGAAGCTGGTCCGCTCAAGCAGAACGATCATGACCGTCATCACCCCGAAAGCCAGCCGGAAGACACCCAGTGCGGCCAGCGCGTCGCGGGCGGCGCGGCGCCGCGCCAGATACCGGACACCGGACGTCAGGGCCGCCAGCTCCCCAGGCCGGCCCCCGGCGGGCACGTCCTGGGACGAGTCCGGGTCGGGCCCCAGCTGCCCGCGGCCCAGGCCGGTCGCCACGATCGAGGCAAGCAGGTAGGCGCCCGCCGCTGCCGCCACCACCGAGCCGGCGGCGGCGTGGCCGCTTCCGGCGACGACCCGTACCCCGACACCGACGCCGGCGCCGCAGGCCACCGCCACCGTGCCGGCGGTGGTGGCCAAAGCGTTCGCCGTGACCAGGCGCCCCGGCTGCACCACGTGCGGCAGCGACGCCGACAGCGCGGCCAGGAAGAAACGGTTGACCCCGAGGCTGACCAGCGCCAGCGCAACGAACAGGGGGTTGTCGCTGCCGGCCAGGACCAGCGCCGTCAGCGGCACCAGCACCAGCGCCCGCACCGCATTGGAGTAGACCAGGATCTGCCGCCGGCTCCAGCGGTCGATCAGCACCCCCGCGAACGGGCCCACCAGGGAGTACGGAAGCAGCAGCACCGCGAACGACACCGCGATCCGCGCGCCGGTGGCCTGGCGCTCCGGCGAGAACAACACGTACGACGCCAGCCCGGCCTGCAGCACGCCGTCCGCGAGCTGGGACAGCAGACGGGTGGACAGCAGCCGCTTGAACCCGGTCTCCGCGAGTACGGCGCGAAGTTCGGTTGCGGTGCGCACCCGGCCAGGCTAGGCCCCGGCCACCACAGCCGTGCGCAGCGCGGCGCCCAGCTACCCCGCAGAGCAGGCGGCGGGAGGCTACTCGCCCGCGATGAACGCCTCGACCGCGTCGCGGGCCTCGTCGTCGCTGTACTGCACCGGCGGGGACTTCATGAAGTACGCCGCCGCCGACAGGATCGGGCCGCCCAGACCCCTGTCGAGGGCGATCTTCGCGGCCCGGATCGCGTCGATGATGATGCCGGCCGAGTTCGGCGAGTCCCACACCTCGAGCTTGTACTCCAGGCTCAACGGCACGTCACCGAAGTTCCGGCCCTCGAGTCGGACGAACGCCCACTTGCGGTCATCGAGCCACGCCACATAGTCCGAGGGCCCGATGTGGACGTTGCGCGGCGAGATCTCCCCCTGCAGCTGCGACGTCACCGACTGGGTCTTGGAAATCTTCTTCGACTCCAGCCGCTCACGCTCGAGCATGTTCATGAAGTCCATGTTCCCGCCGACGTTCAGCTGGTACGTGCGGTCCACAGTCACCCCGCGGTCCTCGAACAGCTTCGCCAGCACGCGGTGGGTGATGGTCGCGCCGATCTGGGACTTGATGTCGTCACCGATGATCGGCACTCCCGCGGCAGTGAACTTGTCCGCCCACTCCTTGGTTCCGGCGATGAACACCGGCAGCGCGTTGACGAAACCAACTCCCGCGTCGATGGCGCACTGGGCGTAGAACTTGGCCGCCTTCTCCGACCCCACCGGCAGGTAGCAGACCAGAACATCGACCTGCGCCTCGACCAGCGCGGCCACCACGTCGACGGGGGTGTCATCGGACTCGGTGACCATCTCGCGGTAGTACTTGCCTAGCCCGTCCAGGGTGTGACCACGCTGAACCATCACCCCGGTCGGGGGCACGTCGGCAATCTTGATCGTGTTGTTCTCACTCGCCGTGATCGCGTGGGCGAGGTCCTGTCCCACCTTCTTGGCGTCCACGTCGAAAGCGGCGACGAACTGAACGTCACGGACGTGGTACGGGCCGAACTGGACGTGCATCAGACCCGGCACCTTGCCCGCCGGGTCGGCGTCCTTGTAGTACTCGACGCCCTGGACCAGCGACGAGGCGCAGTTCCCGACGCCCACGATAGCTACGCGGATCGAACCCATAAGAACTACTCCTTGTCCTGGTGACCGGTGTCGGTGCCGGGCGTGACGCCCTGACGCTCTGTCGAAATCAACTCGTTGAGCCAGCGAACCTCACGTTCGACCGACTCAAGGCCGTGCTTTTGCAGCTCGAGGGTGTAGGCGTCGACGCGCTCCCGACCGCGTGCCAGAGACTGGCGAAGGGTGTCCAGACGCTCCTCGAGGCGGCTGCGACGCCCCTCAAGGATCCGCATTCGAACATCCGCCGAGGTCTGGGCGAAGAACGCCAGGTGCACACCGAAGTTCTCGTCGTCCCAAGCCGCCGGCCCCGAGTCCGCCAGCAGCTCCTGGAAGTGCTCCTTACCGTCCGCGGTCAGCTTGTAAACGATCTTGGACCGGCGCCCGGGCGGACCCGACGGGGCCTCCTCGGCGATCCAGCCACGGTGCAGCAGGTCCTTCAGACACGGGTACAACGAACCGTAGGAGAAGGCACGGAAAGAGCCGAGAACAGTGTTCAGCCGCTTGCGCAGCTCGTAGCCGTGCAGCGGAGACTGGTGCAGCAGGCCCAGGACGGCGAGCTCGAGCACGCCGCTCTTCTTGCTCACGTCACGTCCTCTCACTCGGCCATTCAGGTGTACTGACCTGATGTATCGGGTCGATACATCCAGACGATAGGGCGGGTTCGACCACAAAGCAAACTCCAGGTATACGGGGCGTGTCTTCGAGCCGTCGCGGCCAGCGCGGCGGCGCCGGGAAG
>Ga0075017_100001577_pt1 | contig 14013 bp, 11 predicted proteins | sample AleBraG_ABR_2012_FD_71475 | JGI IMG/M metagenome (GOLD analysis project Ga0075017, IMG submission 71475) | Freshwater sediment microbial communities in response to fracking from Pennsylvania, USA - Alex Branch Run_MetaG_ABR_2012 | ecosystem: Environmental > Aquatic > Freshwater > Creek >... | reverse complement strand
CATGCCCTTCACTCGCAAATCAAGGGTTGTGGTGATGAAGTTCAACGACCCCAGTAACTGGCCTACGCAGAAGATCGCGATCGAAGCTGCCCAAAGAACTACGCCGAGGCCCTGGCCTGGACCTCCCACCGCGCCCACCGCATTTAACGGCGCGTACTGCGTCCACCCTCCGAGGGTTGGTCCATCACCCACGAAGAACGATGAGATCAGGACCAGAAAGGCCACGAAGGTGACCCAGAACGACATCATGTTGAAACGGGGAAAAGGCATGTCTTCGGCGCCGACCTGGATGGGCAAGAAGAAATTGGCGAAGGCCGCGAACGGCGCCGTGGTGAGCACAAAGAAGACCATGATGGTTCCGTGCATGGTCATCAGTTGCAGGTAGTACTCCGGCGTCATGAGGTCGCCGGGGGCCCCGGTCTTGGACAGCAAATGCAGCCCGGGAATGGCCAGGCTTGTCCAACCCAGGTGCAGCCGCATGATCCAGGACAGCACCATCCCCACGATTACCGCCACCAGGGCCAGAGCGTAGTACTGCTTGCCAATCACCTTGTGGTCGAGACTGAAAACATGTTTCCGAATGAAGCCCTGCGGGGGGGCATGGTGTTGCGCCGCATGTGCCGACACATCGTGCATGGAATTGACCTCAAACCAGATACGCCAATCTTCACCGGCGCGAGCACAGACCCATTATCTATTGCAGCGCAGCTTGCTTTTTCAGCCAATCGTCAAAGTCTGCCTGCGAATAGACATAGAGATAAGCCTTCATGTTGTAGTGTCCTAAGCCGCAAAGCTGCGTACAAACGATTTCGTATTTTCCGATCTTGGTGGCCGTGAAATGAATAGACAGATCGAAGCCCGGCACGAAGTCTTGTTGCACCCGCAACTCCGGTACATAAAATGAATGCCCGACATCCTTCGCGTGCATCAGCAAGTGGATCTCTCGATTCACCGGAATCGCCATCTGAGCGGTCACCACGTCGTCCTTCGAATCCTGGTCATTGGTTTGATCCAGGCCGAAAAAATTCTCGTTGGCCTCATTGATGAGCGCGGCATGGAGGGGACCGAACTTTCCATCCGGACCGGGATAGCGGAAGTAAAACGCAAATTGCCCGGCTTGCACCTGGATGGGCATAGCGTTGGCCGCGGGCGGAGTGAAGTAGACCGAGGCCCAGGCTTTCGCACCGAAAAGGCCGAGCGCGAAGACCTCCGTTCCGACCAGCAAGAAAGCCGCGATGACGAGACCGCGAGCGCCACCGGGGAGGCTCGTAATCTTGTCGCTGGGTTTGCGGTCGGAGAATTTCCAGATGAAGAGGGCGAGGAGAATTTGCGATGCCAGGAAGCAGATGCCGGCTTCGGCCATCGTTTCTGACATCTGCTCATCGATGGGAGCGCCGTGAGTCGATATATCCTCGGGCATCCACCAGGTGTGGCGCAAGATGGGGACGGCCGAGACGACGGCGATCAGAATGATTACTACGGCAAAGAGTTTGCTCATAAGCACTCGCCTCTGGCCGGTAACGAGCCGGCGTAGTGGATCAGAACAGCCGCCAAAGGAAGGGTCCTCGGGCAGCTGCGATGCAGTCAGCTCTTACTTCGCCTTGAAGGTAAAGTCGGCAGTGACGGGTTTGCCCGCGGCGACCGTTACTTTCGCGGTCTGAGTGCCGTAGACCTCTTGCCACGCCGTTACCGTGTAATTTCCGGGAGGGACGTCGTTGACGGTGAATGCGCCATTGTTGTCGCTGACAGCCGAGGGTCCCTTCACCACTGCCATGTAGCCGTGCATCCAGGGGTGAATGTTGCATTTCACCGGCACTGCGACCTCAGGGGCAGTCCACGTCACGTCGAACGGCGGAGCACCGGGAGGTTGCGACTTATTCCACTCGTGATTGGTTCCGGCGGGGTTCGGCGTCGGGTGGATGTTGTGGGAAGTCTGATCGCTGTTCACAACCTTGAAGTGCTGATTCACATCGAGAGCGAGAACGTGGGGAATGTACTGGCAACCCTTCTGATCCCACGTGGGCGTCTCCGAGGGCACCTGGCCGGCAGCGCCGGCACTGAGCCCTTCAGAAATGTAGACCACGACGTTTTGCAGCCCACCATTGGCGCCGACCACTACGTTTTCCAGAGTGACGGGATGGGCAGCATGAATCTGCTGGCAAGAGGGCTCCTTCGACATGTCGATGGGCTTCATGTGCGGCGGTGTGCCGTCGAGTTTGATGGTGCCGGTAATCTTGCCTTCCCCGGCCGCGCTTGCGCCGCGTGCCGAGTAAAGCGCTGCTACAGAAACCAGCAGCAGTGCGGACATGATCCCTGTAAGTTTGAAACGGCTAGTCATCGGATCCTTCTCCTGGTTTGAACCAACGTTCATTTACTTTCCGGCTGCGCGGGTGGCGCGGCGTAGGGATTAATAGGTTTCAGGCCAAGCTGTTTGGCGATTATTTTTTCCTTGGTGTTTAGCGGGTTGGCTGGCTGCAAGGTGCGCAGATACATGACCAACTCCCACGCCTCTTCCGGTTTCACGTTGTCGGCGAAGGAAGGCATCGGGGTTCCGTCCAGGCCGGTCATGAAAATCTTGAAGAGATCCTGGTCGGTGGTTCCGCATTTGAAACGACTTCCATCGTGGAAATTAAATGGGCGGATGGGGCGGTTCTGGTCGTCGGTGAGGGTGTCTGCCGAGGGCCCGTTGGCGCGGCCCTCCACGCCGTGGCACTTCCAGCATTCCAGCTTCTTGAACAGACCCTCGCCAGCCTTGACTCTCTCTGCGGTAATTTCGGGCTCGGCCGGAATCTCAATTGGCTGTCCCGCTTTTTCGGTAGTCCATTTCGAAGAGAAATGTTTCACGTAGGCGACCAGGTCGGCGCGCTCCTGATTCGTCAGTGGGAACCACGCGGGCATGTTCGAGTTGACGATGCCGCGACCGATCGTGTTGTAGAGGTCTTCGTCGGTGGGCAAGGTACCCGTCGGAGTGGAGCGGCACTTGAACTGGCCGAGAGTGAAGTTGCGGGGCTTAGGATCAAGCCACTGCGCGTTCTCGCCCTCGCCGTCGCCGATCACGCCATGACAGCCAACGCAGAACCGGCGATAGGTCACCTTTGCCCCGGTGGCATGTCCAGTCAGGCTACCGATATGGCTTTCGGTGTTCCAGCGCTGGTCTTCGTCGTACTGAGTCATCTGCGCCGGCGAGGCAGTACATAGCGCGAGAACCGCGACCGCCACAAACAGTGAAAGCATTCTGGTGCGCATCCGTATCCCTCAGAAATCGAAGTCAAATCCAAGCATCAGGCTGCTGCTACTCAAATCGGTTGCAGTTACCGGCGAAGTTCCCCGCTGACGGACCCACGAGTATTCGTTGTGCCAGGCAAAACCCGCGCGGCTGGTCATGATGGGATACCAGCGGTATCCGAAGGTGTAAGCGTCGATATTGCCGAGGTTAGAGGGATTGGTGGGGAGCGCCTGCTGGGACATGCGCACCCACTCAGAGCGTTGAATAAAAATCAGCTGCGGATTCCAGGTGTAGTGCGACTCAATAAAAGCGCCATTCCAAGTGGGATTGCGCGCTCCCGTTGGCAGCGGAGTTCCCGCTACCGTAGCGCTGCCGAAGTAAGCGTCATCCGACCCGTGCTGGTAGAACACGTCGAAGTCGAATTTCTTCACGTAGAACAAGCCAAAGAAGCCTTCGCGACTGAAGCTCTTGTTGCCGAAGCCGGAACCTGGGACTGGAGTCGTTGACACGATGGGAACCCCAGTAGCGGTGACTTCTCCGGTCGGCGCGGTCAGACTCAGGGTATTGGTCGGGGCCTCGCCGATAAAGGCATAGCCGCCGATTCTCTGAAGTCCGAGACCACCGGCGTCGAAAGCCTGACTGGCCGTGAAGAACCCGCTGTAGGAGTTGCCGTTCGGGAGGCCTACCTGACCATCGTTAGAGCTGACTAACGCGGCAGAGACTCGAGTGTGGTCGTTGAATGAGTGGCCCATCCACTCCATGCCCAACTGGTTGTCGCCCATCTGTCCAAAGACGTTGGTATCGCCCACGGGGACGAAGTGATAGAGCTGGTAGAAGCCGCCATTGTTCGAGATGGTGAGGATGCGTTTCTCAGAAATCATGTTGTCAAGCTCGAACTTGCCGAGCTTCACATTTAGCCAGGTGCTGCCGAAGAGATTATCGAGCCGACCCATAACGGTCTCGAAGTGGAATGCGCCGGTCGAGTCCGACGAGGGAAGAACGTAGAAAGAGAGGTTTTTCTCGAGTGTGCCGCCGGTATGGAAATCGAGACCGCTAATGTCATAACCGTGCGACGTAACCTGCACTTCGCCGGCGCCGGCGCCAGCCGCTGTATCGACCTGCACCTTGTTGCTGCTCTCACGATGCCAGTTGGGAGTGATACGGAACGTGACCGGCCAGTAGCCGTTGTTCTGCCAGATGGGAGCGTCCTTTTCGTTCATGAGCTGGTAGCCGTTGTCCCGGAATCTCATACCGAAATCGTTGAGGACCGGCCAAGCCAGGTGGCAAGCGGAGCAACGAAGACCATACTTACGGGCAAATGCGGGTAAGGCAGAAGCGTCCTGGATACAGCCAAATGACAGAAACAAGAACAATAGCGCGCCGGCGAGACATCTCCGGAAAGCAGTCATGCACGTCCTCCTGGCAAAGATCTCGGAGCTGCAAATGGAAAGCGCAGACACTTCCCCACAAAAGTGCGTGCGGACGCACTTACTATCACGGTGGGAAGACGAGAGTCAAGAAAAAAGCGATTGAGCTGATGCGCTAGGCAAATGCGTCATGCTAAAACGTGAGACAGTTCGAGCAGAGTCGAATTTCCGACATCCCCGGCGAAAAGATTGCGGGTAAGAAGCCGGGCGAGGGATAGTGCCGACTGCTTGGCGCGAGCGCGGTCATGACTCAAAACCACCGGGCGCTGAAAGCCAAACATGAAGCCGAGGATTCCGAGAAAGTCCGCAAATGCGTCCAGTTCGCGATCGGAGAGCGTTCGGGACTCCGGGAATTTGCGAAGGCGTTGAGCGATTGCCTTGGCCCGTTCGGCGGGACCGATCTTGCTCACTACGGGGCCGAGGGCGGGATCGACCAGGGCGCGCGGAATGATTACCCGAAGAAAATCGCGATCCTCCCACAGGTGGTCGACTTCCCATTTTACGATTTGAAGGACTTCTTCTTCGATGGTACCGGCGCGCGGCAATTTGTCGCTAAGATCGGTTACTTCCTGCGATATACGAGAGCGAATCAGTTCGAGCAGGAGGCCGGCTTTGCCGCTGAAGTAACGGTGGATCAGACCCTCGGCACAGCCGGCACACGCGGCGATCTCGCGGGTGGTAGTCGCCTCGTATCCCCGGGAGGCGAAAAGCTTGTTAGCTGCCGACAGAAGTGCGCGCTTGCGTTTCTCGCGGTCGCGTACTCTACCATGGGAAAGCCGGACTGCGCCCATGCGGGTACTCCCAGGCCGCCGGGGTTTTTTGCAGTTGGATGATTTGGCCAGGAACTGCTGCACTTCAGGAAGCGCACGGATCATGTGCGCATCCTGACCCAAGCGGACCGGTAAGTTTATTATTCCTGGCAAAAGCGATTTGTAAAGTTTTTGTCAAATCTTGGGCCCAGGGGTTGAAAGACTGCAGAGAGCAGCGAGCGGCCATCGAAGCGTAGGACACAGACACTGGGGCGGCGAGAGGTCACCTTCCCGGGATCGACATGACTTTGCGGCCAGGAATCCGTATGCTGAATTCCGGAATGACTTCCGCGGTTGGGCCACGGCAAATGTTCAGCAAGTCAATTGAGCGGGCCAGCGTTATCAGAAGCTTTTGGCCTTGGCTACCGGCGTCCCGTTCTTTCTCCCTTGCGGTCTTGGCTATCACCTTCTGGGCCGGGGCTGCCGCATTCGCCGCAGTCCCGAAAGATCACGACGAGAGCGACGCTGGTCTCTCGGTTGAAGTTGTGGAGTCCGAGGCAGATGTTGCGCTCGCGGTCGCCGGCGTCTCGCAGGACCAGATCATCCACGGCACTTACGTCTACGAGAAAGACAGGGTCTTGACGGGAGCGCACGAAGCCCACGAATCCTCTGCGTTTCGCGATGGCCCCATCAGCGGAAAAGCTTTCTACAAAGTCGCGAACAACGTGATCGCCCCGCGAAATTTCAGGGCCAGCAAGGATGTGGGAACGGTTACGGTGCGCTACATCGTGCAGAGTAGCGGGCTGACGAACACCGCCCTGCGGATCGATGCCGTGTTCATCGAGAGCAGCGGGCACGGCGTACACCGGTCGGAGGGAGCGGTGGAATTGGCGGAATACGATGCCATCAAGAGCCACCTCCAGGCCATCCAGGCTAGCCGGAAGCGGGAACAGGACGAAATTCGAAGACTCCAGCAGGAAGACGCCGACCGGCGGACGCTGGCTGAACGACGGAAGGAGCAATCTCAGGATGCAGCCGCCAAAGCCGAGTCGACGGTTAAAGAGCTGCAACAGAAAATCGCGGATCTGAAGCAGCAGGTGGAAGGCGCAGTGAAAGCGCCAGGGGTCGTGTTGAAGTCAGCACCATTCCGGAGCGCAGCGACGCTGCAATCACTGCCGGCGAAAACGGAAGTGCTGATCGTGATCGTGACACAGTACTGGTACGGCGTGGAGACTCGGGACGGCCGTCACGGCTGGATCCTCCGAACCGAGTTGGAGCCGTTGCCGTGAGCCTTATGGGAAAAGTGCTCGGCAGGCGTGCCGCCAGCCATGTGTTTGCGCTCGTCGTGGCGCTGCTTTTGGCGAGCGGAATTGTCCTGGCTCAGGCAACGCCACCGAATCGCACATATCAAACCTCCAGAGCAGAAATCGAGAGGGCTTTGCGAAAATTACCTGCCTATCCTGGAGGGAGACTTCCGATTCTTGACGGTTTTGTCATTCCAGGCGCTGACTCACTCGAACGTTATCAGCAAGGCTACTACCAGTATTCCGTTCAGATCGTGGAGACGAGTGACGTAGAAACCACGGTCCAAGTGAGCGCGAAGGTGACGGCATGGTATGTGGACGATGCCCCCCCGCGATCCGGGTATCGAAGTCTGCCCTCGAATGGCCGCCTCGAGACCGACCTCTTAGACCGCTTGCAGGATGTCCTCGAAGGAAAACCGATCATGCCGCAGACCGCCGGTGGGGGTACAGAACAAAATGTGGCAGCACCCGCGAAATCTTCGACCGCTCCCAACGCTTTGCCGGATGCGGCATCCCGCGTGAGGGCAAATTCGGTTCTCGAGAGCCCGGAGAGCCTGGCCTCGGCCATGGCAGCGAAGCTCCACAGCGCACTGCCAGAAAGGGCGCCTGACGATCCCAGGATTCAACCACTGCAACTGGAAGCGAAGAATCTGGAAGAAGTTCTTCACAACCAGTCGAGACCCAACAACCTGGCGAGCATCAAAGACGCGAAGACGGCGGTCTATTCGCGTCCAGCAGCGGGCGCTAAAGTACTTTTTGTCGCGGAGGCGCAAGACGAGTTCCAGGTCCTTGACACTCAAGGCGATTGGGTACACGTACAGATCTCAGGCCCGTCGCGCGGGTGGATTCGCCGTTCGCAACTCGACCTTTCTTCGGTCACGGCTGCGGTGGCGGCTTCTGATGCAGGAGAAGGGAGTTCCGAAGCTGGACCTTTTCAGCAAACTCACAATGAAACAGCGACTTTCCCGGGAACCTGGGAGCCGCTTCGGGGCAAGGCGGTAAGAATCCTCTGGGTGAAAATCAACGAGGGTCGAAAAGATTCGGGAGCCGAGGCCCGAACGAGCTTTGCGAAGTCGCTTTTTCGAAAAACATATCCCACGCTTACGAATCAGAGTGACAAAGTGGAGGGAGTTGTGATTGTATTTGACTCCGCAGACGGAGGAATGGTCGCAACCACTCTTCCAGCGTTGCAGAGGTGGAGCCAAGGCAGCATGACGGACGACTCTTTCTGGCAGCAGTGCTGGTTCGATCCACCGGAGGCGTTCGGAAAATCTGCGGGCCGGTGAGAATGACCGGCACGAGCGGTTAGTGTCTGGTACAAATGGGATCGGAGTTGATTGTCACATGAGCGCAAGTGCACAACCTCTGGCTGAGTCTGGTAGCGGGATTGGAATGCTCCTTCGGGACTACGCCGAACTTACCAAGCTTCGTGTCACCACGCTGATTGTGATGACGGCGTGGTGCGGTTTCTATTTCGGGGCACAAAGGGCGGGCGTTTCATCGCTGAGTTGGGGATTGTTCCACGCGCTGCTGGGAATCGCTCTGGTTTCGAGCGGCACGGCGACGCTGAATGAGGTGATGGAGCACGAGGTCGACGGACACATGCGGCGCACAGCGCGGCGCCCGTTGCCTACAGGCCGCATGAGTCTTCGGCATGCCACCATGCTCGGAGTGGTTCTGACGATCGGCGGATCGGCGTATCTGGCGCTATTTTCGAATCGCTTGACCGGCCTGCTTGCACTACTCACTGCGCTCGTATACCTGGCTGCCTACACACCGCTGAAACGGGTTTCGCCCATCTGTACGTTTGTCGGAGCGTTTCCGGGCGCGATGCCGGGAGTGCTGGGATGGACTGCAGCGCGAGGAAAGTTCGATTGGGGCACGCTAGTTTTGTTTGGAATTCTTTTTTTGTGGCAGTTCCCGCACTTTTTCTCAATCGCATGGCTCTACCGCGAAGACTACGCTGCCGGAGGAATTCGAATGCTGCCGGTGGTCGAGCCGGACGGGCGGTCTACAGCGTGGCGAATTCTGGCGTACTCCCTGGTGCTCATTCCGGTGAGCCTGCTGCCGACACTCATGGGAATGGCTGGGAGAATTTATCTTCTGGGGGCGCTACTGCTGGGGATCAGTCTCTTCTACGTGGGAGTCCGCCTCTCGATGCTCAACAAGCCGCTGACAAGCGGAGCGTCGAAGCTTCGGGCGCGCCAACTGCTGCAAGCCACTGTGTTCTACCTGCCGCTGTTGTTCGTGCTGATGATGGGAAATTCACTGCACCGGTAGCTCGATCACCGATGCAAGCGGTCCACGCACACAAACTTCTGAGCTGTCTTCCTGCTCTTTCCAGCTACGGTTTCGGTGGTTGTAACATCTCCATCGCCCAGATCGCAGCGGGACGCATATACATCCCGGCGCGATAGTTGCCCGTGATGTCATAGGCTTCCGGAGTGCGGAACCAGTAGCCTTTCGTCTCCCAAGTCACATGATAGGGTCCCCAGGCGGTGTGGTAGGCCTCGTCTTTCATTCCTTCCTGCAGCATAAGAGCAGCGAGTGTGTAGGTAGTGCCGATCCAGACTTCCTGCACCTGCTCATTGCTGTGCATGAGCGATCCGTCGGCCGTCGTGCCGTTGATGGCGCCCATTTCGCCTTTGGCAAACTTCATTACGTTGTTGTCAAAAATTTTCTTCAGGCTGCTGCGGCGCATTTCCGGCGGCACCAGATCGCCCAAGCCGGTGAGCGTGGCGTACCACTGACCTGCTAACTGGTCGGCCTGAATGTTGTCGTGGTATTCGCTCTGCGTGTCGTAGTTGAAGTACTGCCCGTTCCACAATTTCTTGATGTAGCTGGCCTGGGCTCGGGTGAAGAGGGTGTGATACTTGGTTTCGGCGTCAGGGTCGCGAAGCGTACGCGCGATTTCTTCAGCGGCACGCAGTGCCGCAATCCACAAACCTCCGCTATAAGCGCTTTCGCCGCGGACTACCCACACATCGTAGGTCTGGTCTGGATAGCCCTCACTCTCAGGAATACCGTCGCCGTCGTGGTCGTACTGGAGGAGGTAGTCCATAGCGGATTTCACCGCGGGCCAGGTGTATTGCAGGAATCTGGTGTCGCGGCTACCACTGAAAACGTAGTCGCGATAGACCATCAAAACAAATTTCGGATTAAGGTCCTTCCAGCCGTTGGTGTTCTGCCAACTGAACTGATTGGGCAGCACGAACGGATCTTCCTGCGGAGCGCCAAGATCATGCGGGACAGAGCCTTTGACTTTGCGTTCGCGCAACATGGTCTTTCCGGTGGTGTCGGTTTTCCACTGCCAGATGTATTTCTCAGGAAACTCCTCCGGAACAGTGTCCGCAAATTGGCGTATCACCTGCTTGTCGAGCTCGGGCCAGAACTTGGCCAGCGGCATGGATCCCGAGAAGCGCACGTCGAGCGTCGCGTAGTAGGCGTAGTCGAAACACTCGAGGAAATCGAACGTGTGAGGCGTCTTCGGATCGGATCCAACGGGACGGCCCCACATCGATCCACCATCGGCAAGGATGTACATTTCGTTGAACAGCGCGCCACGATACCAGAGCGGCTTGCTCTCGTCGTTGATGTAGGGAGCCTGCCAAGCATCGATGGAATCGCTCCACTTCGCGGCATTCTTCAAACCGTCGGCGGCGATCTTCCAGCTATTGGTGCCGGTGGTGCCGTAAAAATCCGTGTAGTGCCGATACCACTTGCGGCCTGAGCCGAATTCGACAATCGGCAAGTCCCAGGCGATGACCATGGGGATGGTGCGCTGCTCGCCGGGTTTCAAAGTGAAGCGAACGGCAATCGCTCCTGCCAGCGTTTCGTCGCTGCTGATCCAGCGTTCATCACTGTTATCGAGCCGTCCATCTTTGGCGAAAGGCTCCCAGATTATTTTGCCGTCGCCGTCGGGCTGATAGGTCGTGTGGTATGTAATTTCGGTTCCAGGTGATTCCAGGGCAGCAATCGCAAACTGACCGTCCCACTCATCCTTGACAGCAGCGCCGAAGCGGTTGCGATCGAAGAGAATGCCTTTCATCGTGCCGTCGCCTACGGGTTCGCTCATGAAGCGGTTGTGATCTCCGGCATTGGTGCGGCCCTTGAAGTCGTGAGTGTAGGTTCGAAACCAGCCCAGCATGTTGGTCCACGACAGGAGTACCGAGACCGTCACCGTTTTGTTCGTGGGATTGTCCGCGTGCCAGCGATAGACGGCGACGGGATAGCTGGACTCACGATAATTGTCGGGGAGGACCGGGGAGAACTGTTCGACCACGACGTGCGCGGGAAGTTTATCCGAGCGGTAGTCATACCAGGATTTGGGATAGAGAGCGTAGTAATCTCCGGCGCCGACCGGATAATCCCACTTCCAGCTGCTCAAGGTGGTGCCGCTCGGGTGGCCGGCGAACAACGCATGCGCCGTTCCCTGCGGTTCACCTTCGACCTGTTGAAACATAGCGAACTGGTTTCCGTAAAGAGTCTCGTACTTGTGGATACCAACTTTGAGATGCCAGCGCGCGAAATCACCGCGGTAAGTGCGGGAGAAGGTACCAGAGCCAAATCCCCCTACGGGCGCGCCCTGCCAATAGCCATCGTCGATGTGCGCTGCATCAAGAGATGGTTTCTTGGTGCCGGCGTTAGCGAGAGGTTCGCCGATTGCGCGTTTCCAAGCGGCTTTGGGGATGGCATCGCCGGCGACTGCCCAACCTGCGATGAGAAGAAAACAAATGAGAGTCGTCTTGCACCGAAGCTGCAGCTTCATGTCGCCCTCCGGGGAGTTGCCTTCTTCACAGCGTTCCGCGGAAGACGTGCGATCCAGAGAAAACAACTCATAGGATTAAACAAAATCGTTATTGTAGAATACAAAGCGGCTATAAGGAAGCATAATTCACCGGCCGCCCCAAGATAAACATCTTTGATCCCGGGTTTGTTAGACTTTGTGCTTCCAGTTTCAGAAGGGGAACGAATGGTCAAAGGATCGTGCAGCTCGGTCATGATTTTCGGCAAACTTGCTTTACTCTTCACCCTGACGCTGGTCTGCGTCAGCGCGCAATCAACTCCACAGTCCGGGACGGGACAGACGGGTGCGGGTTCGGCGCCCAAGAAGGCCGAGGACGCTTTCAAGAACATTCAGGTGCTGAAAGGTGTGCCGGTGGACCAGTTCATTCCGACGATGCAATTCATCACAGCGTCATTGGGAGTGGAATGTGACTACTGCCACGTGCAAGGCGCGTTCGACAAGGATGAGAAGAAGCCGAAGGAGATCGCGCGCAAGATGATGCAGATGATGTTCGCGATCAACAAAGAAAACTTCGATGGTCATCGTGAGGTCACCTGTTATTCGTGTCACCGCGGGGCAGTGAAGCCGGTGGGAATACCAGTTATCACCGATGAAGAAAAAGCCCCGATGATGGCGGAAGCAGCGGGCGGCGGGGAAAAAGAAGCCGCCGCAGGATTAACATCTCCGGATCAGATTCTGGAGAAGTACGTTCGCGCGCTGGGTGGCGCCAGCGCCATCGAGAAAGTTTCCAGCCGGGTCGAGAAGGGCACGATGACTATAGCGGGCGGCCGACAATTTCCGATTGATGTCTATGTGAAGGCGCCGGATAAGCGGGTGTCTTTCATGCACACACCCAACGGCGACAGCATCACGGCCTTCGACGGTAAAGAAGGGTGGCTGGGCGCCCCGGGGCGGCCAGTGCGCGAGATGAGTGGTTCCGATGTCCAAGCGGCGAGACAGGATGCCGACTTGTCCTTCGCGCTGCACATCAAACAGATGTTTACTGAGTTACGGACAGAACGTCCGGAGAAAATTGGCGATCACCAGGCGAATGTCGTCGTGGGGAGTAATCCGGGACAAGCTCCCGTGCAGATGTATTTCGATGAGCAGTCAGGATTGCTCGTGCGCCTTATGAGGTACTCGGAATCGCCGCTGGGAAGAAATCCCACGCGTATCGACTACGCGGATTATCGCGATGAGGGTGGAACAAAAGTTCCTTTTCGCTGGACTATCGCTCGCCCCAGCGGACGTTTCACAATTCAGGTGGAGAAGATCGAGCAGAATGTCGCGGTCGATGACGCAAAGTTCGCCAAGCCGCCGGAGGCACCAGGAAAGCCGTGACCGTAATGTGGGTTTGACTTGGAAGTTGCGGAGACGACGGGCTTTTTCAATTTTCAGATACAATCGCGGCAGAATGCAGTTTCTCGATGAGATCATAAGGAGTCGGGTTGGGTAAAAAACGGGGCGTGAAGAAATCGGGCGCCGTCACCTTGCGGGCAGTGGCTCAGCACGTGGGGCTGACGCCGGGCACGGTTTCATCGGTATTGAATGACGCCCCCGCGGCCAAGGCAATCCCTCAGCACACCAAGAATCGAATCTTCGCGGCAGCTCACGAACTGAATTACCGACCGAATTTTTTTGCGCGTTCGTTGCGCAAGAAGCGAACCTACACGATCGGAGTGATCGCCGAAGAGATCGGCGACGCGTACGGATCGATGGTGATCAGCGGCATTGAGGCTCACCTTCGGGAGAAGAATTACTTTTTCCTCACCGTGGTGCATCGCCATGACCCGCAGCTGCTGGAGCAATACTCGAGCATGCTGCTGGCGCGAGGGGTGGAGGGCATTATCACGGTGGATACCAGCCTCAAACAGACGCCAGCACTTCCCACGGTCGCCGTGGCGGGACATCACAAAGCCAAGGGCGTGACCAATATCGTTCTGGATCACAAGCGAGCGGCCGGACTCGCACTGCACCATCTGCTCGATCTTGGGCACCGGCAGATTGCGTTCATCCGCGGCCAGGCTATCAGTTCGGATTCTGCAGACCGCTGGGAGGCAATCCTTGAAGTTGCGGAAGAGATGAAACTCCCCATACGGATGGAACTCACGGTGCAACTCACGGGGAACGACCCCTCTCCCGAGGCCGGGTATCAAGTGACCAAGGAACTGATATCCAGACGAAATTGCTTCACCGCACTTTTCGCTTACAACGATATATCCGCGATTGGCGCGGTCCGTGCCATTCGCGAGGCCGGCTTGCGTGTGCCGCAGGACATTTCGGTGATCGGCTTCGACGACATCCGCGAAGCGGGCTACCAGACACCGAGCCTGACGACCGTGCGCCAGCCGCTGCGCAAGATGGGAGAGATTGCGGCGCAGACCCTGAGGGAACGCATTGAGGGACGAAAGGACTATCCCGCCGTGATTGCCGTCGAGCCGGAACTGGTGGTGCGGGAGTCAACTTCGGTGGCCATGCCTCATCCGGGATGGTGCTAACCATCGGGTTGCCGGTCTCGCGC
>Ga0075017_100001572_pt1 | contig 14025 bp, 11 predicted proteins | sample AleBraG_ABR_2012_FD_71475 | JGI IMG/M metagenome (GOLD analysis project Ga0075017, IMG submission 71475) | Freshwater sediment microbial communities in response to fracking from Pennsylvania, USA - Alex Branch Run_MetaG_ABR_2012 | ecosystem: Environmental > Aquatic > Freshwater > Creek >... | reverse complement strand
GGCGCTCGAACTGGCGCCGCGAGTGCGGGTGTGCGCGGTGGCTCCGGGATATGTGTTGACCCCGATGCAGCGGGCGGAGTATTCGGATGCGATGCTGGCGGAGGTGAATGCGAAGATTCCGCTGGGACGGCATGCGACGCCAGAGGAGATTGCGGGATTGTTTGCGTATCTGGCTTCGGAAGATGCGGCGTTTGCTACTGGGCAGGTTTATACCTTGGATGGCGGGGAGACGGCGGGTGGATTGGCGAGCCGGTGAGCCTGGGCCGCAGGGGCTAAAGCCCGTTTTCTTTTTGCGCGTTACGCGGCCCTAAAGGGCCGCTCTTCCACGGTTGTGCGATTAGGCTCACTCTGACAGGTATAAGGCATGCGTCTCAAAGATAAAGTTGCTTTGATTACCGGCGGAACGTCTGGCATTGGCGAGGCTACGGCTTTGCTGTTTGCCGCAGAGGACGCGCGGGTGGCGATTACGGGGCGCAATGAGGAACGCGGAGCTGGTGTGGTCGAGCACATCAAGCAATTGGGGCACGACGCGATCTTCATTCGGACTGACGTGAGCCGGGCGAAGGATTGCGAGCGCGCGGTCGACGCGACCCTGCGTGCTTTCGGCAGGCTCGATATCCTCTTCAATAATGCCGGAGTGTTTTATCCGCAGACGGCAATGGAATGCTCGGAGCGCGAGTGGGACGAGCAGATTGACGTGAACTTGAAGGGAACGTTTCTGATGTCGAAGTTCGCGCTGCCCGGGATGATCGCGCAGAGACATGGGGTCATCGTCAACAATGCGTCGGGATGGGGCATTGTGGGCGGAGATCATGCGGTGGCGTATTGCGCGTCCAAGGGTGGCGTGGTGCTAATGACCAAGGCGATGGCCATAGATCATGGGGCGCAGGGAATTCGGGTGAATTGTGTTTGCCCGGGAGACGTGGAGACGCCGATGCTTCCGGCGGATGCGAAGATGCGCGGCCTGAAATGGGAGGACTACATTGCGGGATGCGCATCGCGGCCGCTGGGACGCGTGGGGACGGTTGAGGAAATTGCGAAAGCAGTGCTGTTTCTGGCCTCGGATGATTCTTCGTTCATGACAGGAGCGGCGTTGGTGGTGGATGGAGGAGGCACAGCGGATTAGTGAAACCGGTCCCACAGGGGTTTCAGAGTGTGCGTGAGAACTGGTGCCGTCCCTGCGGGACTCGTGTGCTATTCCCACTCTCCCCGGCACGTACGTGCCGGGCTATCACATGCCGCCGCTTCGCGGCTGGATTTTGGTGGTGTTTGTTCCACCGTTCTCCAAGAAATCTGGTTCTCACGCACTCTCTAAAGCCCTCGCAAGTCGGCACGACTTGCGCGGACGCCTGAAAGGGCCGCTCTTCCACGGTTGTGCAGGCTGCGGTTCGCTCAGATGACAAAAAGAAAAGCTACGGTGTTTCTTGGCGGAGGGCGGATTACTGGGGCGCTGGCGGCTGGATTGCGGCTGGCCGGCGACGAGCGGACGATCATTGTTTATGACCGGCATCCGGAGAAGTTGCGGGTTTTGCGGCGCGAGTCGCGGATCGAAATTGCGCGCGATTTGAAGCCTGCGGTGGAGCAGGCGGAGATGGTGATCGTGGCGGTGCGGCCGGGATCGGTGAAAGAAGTACTCGGCGAGGTTGCGGCTTGCGGTGCGCGGTTTCCGCAGCTATGGGTGAGCCTGGCCGCAGGCATTCCACTCAAGAAGTTGCGGGCGTGGCTTGCGGTGCGATGGGTGCGGGCGATGCCGAGCCCGGTTTCGCGGAGCGGACGGGGGCTCACGGCATTGTGCTTTGATCGTATGGTGCCGCGGACCGATGGTGCGCGCGTGCGGCGGTTGTTCGGGCAGGTCGGAGCGGTCTTGGAGATTGGCGAGCGGCAGTTCGATGCGTTTACCGCAACCTATTCGTCGAGCCATGGGTATCATGCGCTCGACAGCTTGGCGAAGGCAGCACAGGACGCGGGACTGGATCGGGAGACGGCGCTGCAGGCGGCCGCTCATGCGCTGGCTGGCGGGATTGAATACTGGCGTGAAAGCGGATTGAGTCTCGAGGAGTTGCTGGAGGAAGCGGCCACGCCGGGAGGGATTGCGGCAGCAACGATTGCTGGCGCAGAGAAAGCAGGATACTCGCGGGCGGTGCGCTCGGGACTTGGGGCGGGGATTGCGCGAGCGCGGAAGAATGCTAAGTTCTGACTGTTTCGCAAACTCAGGGGCTAAACCCCTTCTTCAATCGAGAGCCTTATCGCAGCGCACAAGGCTGCATTCCAGGTTTCTCGACATCGCTCAGGGCAAGCTGCGTCCGTCCTCACGCGAGACTTCCCTTTGGTAACTTCATCGCCTTTAGCGGCGCTGCCATACTTGTGGCATATGGACGAGCAGCCCACTTCGACCGCTCCTGCCCCGGCGAGCGAGAAACCGAAATCTGGCCAACGGCCGTTTCGCGTGAAGCTGCGCGGATCGGTGCTGGTGCTGGTGCGCTTACCGAACCGGCGGGATGTGCGGGCAGCGATTCATCAGCTATCCATTACCGGCGGCGTAATGCATCTGGAGAAGCCGCTGGATGAGAAGCTCAAAGTGGACGTCACCTTCCACGTAAACGAGACCACAATTCGGAGTAAGGCGGAGATGCTGTTTCCGATGTGGGCGACGCAAGGGTGGATGCAGCCGTTTCGTTTCGTGGAGATGGCCGATGAGACGCGGGAGAGCTTGGATGGGCAGTTGAAGACCTTCCTCGGGGAAACCGCTGAGAGTGTCGCGGCTGGCGCCTGAATTCCGCTCCAACCCGGCTGCCTCCGGCTGAATCCCGATCTCTACAGTTACCCTGGTTACCTTTGGTCGTAACGTGATTCGACTATGATCCCAGCCAGGGGCCCCTCATATGAAGCGACTTCGGTTTCTGGTTTCCCTGACCAACAACGACAACGACTATCAGCAGGAACAGGCTGGAGCTGCGCAAAGGGCAGCAGGGCGGCTGGGTGTGGATGTCGAGATCATCCACGCGAACAACGATGCCCTGATGCAGAGCCAGCAGCTACTGCACCACGTTCAGGATTCAGGAGTCGTGCGGCCGGACGCGATTCTGTTCGAGCCGGCGGGAGGCACGGCGTTTCCGCAAGTGGCGCGGGCGGCGGTGGCGGCGGGAATTGGCTGGGTCGTGCTGAATCATGAGGCCGATTACATCGGTGAGCTGCGGCGCACTTCCAAGGTTCCGGTGTTCGCGATCACTTCCGATCATGAAGAGGTGGGTAAGATTCAAGGTCTGCAATTTGCGGCTTTGCTGCCGGAGGGTGGATCGATTCTGTACATCGAGGGTCCGGCGAACAGTTCAGCGGCAAGAGAACGCACGAAGGGCATGAATTTGACCAAGCCGGCGAATGTGCAGGTGAAAACAATGCGCGCGAACTGGACCGAAGAAAGCGCGTATAAGACGGTGAGCTCGTGGCTGCGACTGCGGACATCGCTCGAGAGCCGGGTGGATCTGGTGGGTGCGCAGGACGACAGCATGGCGGTGGGAGCGCGCAAGGCATTCAACGAAATCGCAGCAAACGAGCGAGCGCGCTGGATGAAGATTCCGATCACCGGGTGCGATGGCATGCCGAAGACGGGACAGGCCTGGGTGCGCAACGGGACGCTGGCGGCAACAATTTTTATTCGTCCGAATACGGACTTGGCGATCGAGATGTTGGTGGGAGCGCTGCGAGATGGAGCGGTGTTGCCGGAGCGAAAGGTAACGGAACCGGAATCGGTACCGGGGTTGGAGGAGTTGGCGCGGACGGGGAAGGTCGGGCGCGCGGCTGGGGCTTAGATCAGAGTTTCAAGGTTGCAGGGTTTCAAGGTTTTTCAGCGTCCCTGGGGGGCGCGTTTTTTTGTGCGAAAGTCAAAGTCCCCACCCTGTCGCACAAAACGCGACAAGGGTGGGGCACCCTCGTGGTTAGCCTTCCATGGTGCTTACGTCGCCCGCGTCTACTCCGGCTTCTTTGGCTTTGAGGAAGCGGCGGAGGATTTTTCCGGAACGCGTTTTGGGCAAGCTCGCTACGAATTCCAGAGACGACGGCGTTGCAATTGGACCTAGCTCTCTTCTTACGTGTTCGATTAACGCTGCTGCTAGTGCGTCGGAGGGGACGTGGTCGGCTCTGACTTGCACGAAGGCTTTGATGCATTCGCCTTTCAGCGGATCGGGGACGCCTATGGCTGCGGCTTCGGCTACTGCCGGGTGCGAGACCAGCGCGCTCTCGACTTCGGCGGTGCCAATGCGGTGTCCGGCGACGTTGAGGACATCGTCGGCGCGGCCGAGTACGGCGATGTATCCGTCCTTATCTTTCATGGCGACGTCGCCAGTGACGTAGCAGCCGGGGAAGAATTGCCAGTCGCGCTCGTAGCGGGCGGGATCACGCCAGACCGTGCGCAGCATGCAGGGGAAGGGACGCTTGAGCACGAGACGTCCGCCAACGTTGGGAAGCGCGGAGTTGCCGTCTTCGTCGATGACGTCGGCTTCGGCTCCGGGGACGGCGACACCGACTTTACCGGGGCGCATGGCCATGGATGGCGGAGTGCCGAGCGCGGGGCCACCTAATTCGGTCTGCCACCAGTTGTCGATGACGTATCCCCACTTGCCGTCACCCGCGAGATGCGTCTGCGCCCAGCGCCAGGCTTCGGGATTGAGCGGCTCTCCGGCACAGGCGATGACGCGCAGGCTGGTGAGGTCATGAGCGGCGGGATAGCTTTCGCCGTAGCGCATGAACATTCTTAGCGCGGTGGGCGCGGTGAACATTTTTGTGACGCCGTAACGCTCGACGATTTCCCAGGCCACGCCGGGATTCGGAAAGTCGATGGCGCCTTCGCGGAAGAGCGTGGTGACTCCGGCACAGAGCGGGCCGTAGACGATGTAGGAGTGGCCGACGATCCATCCGATGTCAGAGGTGCACCAGAAGATGTCGCGATCGCCGACGTCGAAGAAGCTTTCGAGATGGTACGTCGTGCCGACCATGTATCCGCCATGAACGTGTACGACGCCCTTCGGCTTTCCGGTTGAGCCGGAGGTGTAGAGCAGGAAGAGCGGATCTTCGGAATCCATTTCTTCGGCAGGGCAGTCGGGCGGGAACTTGAGCAGGTCGTTGAAATCGATTTCGCGCGGGGCGCGGATTTCGGTTCCAGCGCGCGAGTAGACAATGACTTTCTCCACGCCTTCGAGTCCTTCGATGGCTTCGTCGACGATGGCTTTGAGGGCCACGGTTTTGCCGCGGCGGTAGCCGACATCGCCAGCGATGACGATTTTGGCTTCGGCATCGGTGATGCGATCGCGCAGGGCGGTGTGTCCGAGTCCGGCATAGACAACGGAATGAATGGCGCCGATGCGGGCGCAGGCCAGCATTGCGATCGCGCCTTCGATGGTCAAGGGCATGTAGATGATGACGCGGTCACCCTTCTTTAGACCCAGAGACTTCAGACCGTTGGCGAAGCGGCAGACCTGGCGATGAAGCTGACCGTAGGTGACGATGCGCTCAGTGCCATCCTCGGCGAGCCAGATGAAGGCGGCGCGATTGCGGCGCTCGGAGTTGGCATGGCGATCGAGCGCGTTGATGGTGATATTGGTTTTCGCTCCGGTGAACCACTTGTGGTGGACGCCGTCCCAGTCGAGAACCTTGCTCCACGGTTGCGACCAGGTGAACTGGTGCGCGTAGTCGGCCCAGAATCTATCGGGATCTTTCAGAGCGCGGTCGCGTTCGCCGAGCCAATCCTTCTGCAGGACGTTGTTGGCGACGATCGCAGGCGCCGCATATTCCTGATCCATGTTGAGCAAGTTGGAGATGTTCTCGGTTTTGGGCACGGTGAGCGCACTCATGCAGTCCTCCTCGGGAGCGAAGGGCCTTCAAACTGGGAGGGATTCTGCGTCGGGATGGATTATGCGGCAGTGATTGGGATCACAGGGAGGGGTGTTTTTGCGCTGGGGTGGCGGAGGGGTAAACGTTTCTGCCTGAGGACAGCCTGGCTGCGGCCCGATACACCTGGGACGATTGGACGGGCGAATGCGCCGGTCCACACGTGGATGCGGTTGCGCAGGCATCTCGAACGAGCGTTCGAACAAGCTTGGGGTGGGGTGATGCAAATCACCTCTTTCTGTGAGTAGCCGCACATCTTTGCAAACCGAACCATCCTAGTGTGTCTCCCCATTACCTCCGAGGAAAACCAACCTCGGATCAGGCCCCTGTCACGGTCCCCAACTGGGACCTCGGCGCGCCCGCGCCACATGCAAGCCCGGCGCACCGGTAAGAGCAACACAAAGCAATGGTTCTCGCGATACAAAGCCGCTCCCTGTTCAAGGAGGAAATAACGTCCATGAAGACGTCGACGCGATGGATTTGCAGCTTCTTACTCGCAGTCATCTCAGTACTGCCAGTTCTGGCGGGGACGAAGGACTCCCCCGAAGCAAAGAAAGATGCCGATGCCACGGCAGCTACCACAAGCGCGCAGCCGGCAACCGCTGCCGCCAACCCGAATACTCCGGCTGCCGGGACCAACGTCACGGCCCTGCTGGGAGTGTTGGTCATGAAGGGGGTTTTAGCGCCAGCGGAGGCGAAATCGATTGAGTCAGCTCCGGCAGGAGGCGAGTTGCAGGCGCTGGAGGATGTACTGGCGCGAAAGGGCGTGGTGAATGCCGCGGACCTGGCGGCAGTTTCGCCGGCGCCGGCAAGCGCTGCGACGCAGCCGGCTGCTTCCCCAGTGGGGATGGCGGTCGTATCGCAGGCGGCACAGGCGCCTGCGCCGAAAGAGGGGAAACCTCCGGCACCGGCGGTGGTATCAGCGGTGGCGCCGCTGCGAGTGTTGCCGGTCGATCCTCCGGTCAAAGACGGGTTGAAGGCGGCCTTCAGCATGGGCCCGGTCAAGATGACGCCGTATGGATTCCTGAAAGCTACGGGCGTCTATGACACCAGCAATCCCAATGGCGACGACATGCCATTCCCCGGGCTGTTTCTGTCGTCGACGTCGATCTTGAACACAGGACCGACCAAGGATCCGGAGTTTCACCTGAAGGCACGCTCCTCGCGCATTGGAGCAAACTTCGAATTCGGCGACATTTCGCCGAAGATTACCCTGACCGGGCGCATCGAAGCCGACTTTGAGGGCAACTTCAGCGAAGTGGATAACCGCGACGTTTCATCTCTTCGCAGCAGCATGTTCTCTTTCCGCCAGGCTTGGATGAGATTGGATTATGCCGCCAGCGACAAGACGGATATCTACTTCGAAGGCGGACAGGACTGGACCTTGTTCGGATCCAGCGCGTTGCCCAATCTTATGGAGACCACGGCTTTAGGCTACTGGTACGGTGACGTTTACGAACGTTCGCCGCAGTTGCAGGTGGGGCTGGTACAGAAGCTGGGTGGCTCGCGGAACGTGAAGTTTGCTCCCACCTTCGCCATCATGATGCCGAGCACGGGGCAGATCGAGAAGCTTGGAAGCTTGGGCTTGCAAGGCCAGATTGCACAGGCCGAGCGGCAGGGCGCCGACTCTGGGCGTCCGGAGGTGGAAGGCAGGGTTGCCCTGCAGTTCCAACTGGACAAAGCTCCGGGCGTAGCTCCCGCGCAAATCATTCTGTCGGGCGTACAGGGGCGGCGCACGAATATCGTGACCAACTCAGCGACCGGATATAGCTCGCTTCCGGCGAACTATCTGGCTGCGTTTCCGAACGGGTTCACCGCATCCAGCACGATCTGGGGCGGACAATTCGCGGTGCAACTGCCGACGCGCTGGGTCACGATTGTGGCAAGCGCGTATCGAGGAGGGGACCTACGCTTCTTCTTCGGCGGCCAGGTCAACTCCTTTGCCACGGATACGAGCGGTCTGACGAACATTCAAGGGCCGTTCCAGACGGTGGATGGCGGTCCGCTGGCCGCGGCCGGCGGGGCTGTTCTGGGGACAAACTCCTCGGGAACGGTGGTAGTGGCTCCGCAAAAGCCGATCCACGCCTTTGGCGGATTCGTAAACATTGGGCTGCCGTTGTCGCGGTGGTTCAATGCGGATCCGAAGGGCCATAATGCCGGCTGGCAACTCTACCTGCACATGGGCAAGGACCAGGTGGTGGCTGCGGACCTCCGTAATCCGGGCTTCACGGGCAATGCCAATGTGCTGTCTCCGTTGCCGCTTCGCATGGGCACGTTAGGGGCGCTAACCCTGTACTACAAACTGAACCCGAACGTCACGTTCGGCTTTGAGCAGTCGGTCTACGCCACGCGGCTGGTTACGGGAGCGGATTACACGATCGCCGGACAGCCCAGCAACGAGTGGAAGGACCATCGCAGCGAATTCGGGCCGATCTTCACGTTCTGAATTCTGGCATTTCCCACCCTTGCGCAAAAAACGCGCAAGGGTGGGCCTCCACGGCAGGGTAAAACTGGTTGCGCAAGGTTGACACCGGGAGCACAATGTTGCGCACATCTGGGCTGGTGCCAGCGTGGCCCCCGGAAGGCAATGCTTGAATCGTGAGATTCAGAGGAGCCTCATGAATCACGGTAGAAACGCGGCATGCTTGGCGGCATGGATGTGCCTCGCTCTGTGCGCCGGGGCTGCGGTGAAGAGCGGAGCCATCCGCATCACGGTGCTGGATTCGCAGACGCGGTCGGTCACGCTCGACGACAGCGGGGTGCCGAAGAATTGCGATGGCGTCAACTACGACGCGTATTGCCACAGCAGCAAGACGGCAGAGATCACCAACATGCTGCTGGTACGGGCAGGCGACCGTCCGCCATTTTGGGTGAGTTGCACGGTTGAGACCAAGTGGTCGAGGTGTACGCCGCTCACCAAGGGTGAAAGCTTCAACGCCAAGCAGGAGAAGCGCGGGATCAGCATTTATTTTCTGGATGACAACGGCAGAGTGCGGCAGCAGTTGTATACCTATGCGGCGGACGAAAAGGGCAGGGCGGCGGAGGCACGGGCCGCCGCGCAGATTGCACCGACGCAGGCTCAGCCGGCACCGGTTCAGGCTGGTCCCGCGGAGTCTCGCGTGGCGGCGGGCGGGGAATCAGTGAAGTGCAGTTTCGCTTCAACTCCTACGGGAGCGGAGATCAGCGTGGACGGGAAATTCGTGGGCAGCACGCCGTCGGTGTTGAGTTTGAGCTTGGGACCGCATGCGGTGGAGTTGTCTCTGACAGGATTTGTGCCGTGGAAGAGGGACCTGACGATTTCGGCCGGATCAGAGCTGACGGTGAGTCCGATTTTGGAGAAAGCGCAATAATCGCAGGGAGAATGATCGCGAAGAGGAGTCCGGTGCAGGGACACGTTTCGAGTGAGGAAGGTTCAAACGCCAATATTCGATAAGGAGCCCTATGGGAAACGCAGCGAGGAATTTAGCAGTCGCTCCACCGAAACAGTACCAGGCGTCGCAGTCGACCTGGGACAAGATTGCGGAGAGCAAGGAGTTTCAGGATTTGATGGCCACGAAGAAGACGTTCATCGTGCCCGCCTTCATCTTCTTCGTCGTTTATTACTTTGCGTTGCCGGTTCTGGTGGGGTACGCGCCGGCTTTTATGTCCACAAAAATTGGGTTCGTGAATCTGGCCTATCTGTTTGCGCTGTCGCAATTCTTTGTGGCGTGGATCATCGCGGGGTTGTACGTCCGCGCGGCGAACAACTTTGACCGTCTGGCCAAAGACATTCTGGATAAGGCCGAAGACGCAAAGGGAGGCAAGTAAGCCATGAATATTCCACTGACTATGTTTCTGGTGTTCATCGCCATCACGCTGGGCATTACTTACTGGGCGTCGAAGCGGTCGGCCGGAGCGAGCGCGTACTTTGCCGCCAGCCGCCAGATCAAGGGCTGGCAGAACGGGATCGCGGTGGCCGGCGATTATATGAGCGCCGCGTCGTTCCTGGGGATCGCGGGGATTATCGCGTTCCAGGGTTATGACGGATTCCTGTTCTCGGTGGGGTGGCTGGTCGCATACCTGACGGTGCTGCTGGTGATTGCGGAGCCGTTGCGGAATGCGGGCAAGTACACGATGGCGGACGTGCTGGCGTACCGGCTGAAGCCGCGGCCGGTGCGGGGCATGGCGTCGCTGAGCACGCTGACGGTGAGCACGTTTTACATGATCGCGCAGATGGTGGGCGCGGGCACGCTGGTGAAACTGCTGCTGGGAGGCATGGTTACCTACAACCAGGCGGTGATCGGAGTGGGGCTCTTGATGATCGTGTATGTGGTGTTCGGCGGCATGCTGGCGACCACGTGGGTGCAGATCATCAAGGCGATCCTGCTGATGTCGGGGACGTTCCTGCTGAGCATCCTGGTGATGGCGCACTTCCACTTCAGCTTCAGCCAATTTTTCGCAGCCATTGGGCAAGTGACGTATCACGACGCGAAGGGCGCGGTGGTGGTGAAGGACTTCCTGACGCCCGGACTTCGCTATAAACCTCCGTACGGACCGCTGGACCTGATCTCGCTGGGGCTGGCCCTGATCTTTGGGACAGCGGGCCTGCCGCACATTCTGGTGCGGTTCTACACGGTGCCGGACGCCAAGACCGCACGGCACAGCGTGGTGTGGGCGATGGTGCTGATCGGCAGCTTCTACATCATGACGACGTTCCTGGGATTCGGGGCGGCGACGATCGTGGGCCCGGACTTCATCAAGGGGCATGGCGGCACGAACATGAGCGCGCCGCTGCTGGCGCAGGCGCTGGCGGGGAATATCTTCTTCGCGTTCATCTCGGCGATCGCGTTTGCCACGATTCTGGCGGTAGTGGCCGGGCTGACGATCAGTGCGACGACCTCGTTCTCGCATGATTTCTGGACGAACGTGATCCACAAGGGGGTGGAGCGGAAGCCGGGCGAGGAAGTGATGGTGGCGCGCATCTCGGCGTTTGTGGTGGGCGCGGTGGCGATCGGGCTTGCCATCGTCTTGCAGACGGCGAACGTGGCGTTCCTGGTAGCGCTGGCCTTTGCCGTGGCAGCATCGGCGAACCTGCCGGTGATTGTGCTGTCCATCTTCTGGCGGCGGTTCAACACGGCGGGCGCGGTGACGGGACTGGCGGTGGGATTGCTGGCCTCAATCGGGCTGATTCTGATCAGCCCGAGCCTGATGGGCATCGATCCGCCAACGGTGGTGGGCGCGGCCCGGCATATCTTCCAGGCCAAAGCCATCTTCCCGCTGGAGAATCCGGGCATCCTGAGCATCCCGCTGGGATTCATGGGCGCGATTATCGGGACGCTGGTCAGTTCGGAACCGAGCTCGCAGGAGAAGTTCAACGAACTGCTGGTGCGGTCGAACACCGGGCTGGGAGCGGAGAAGGCTACGGCGCATTAGAGCAGTGGTCAGTGGCTAGGGGTCAGTGGTCAGTCCGGAGTGCGCGCAGGTTTCCGGCTGGGCGCTGACCCATCCTCTTTGGCTCTCCTACCTTTCGCTGACCGCTGGCCTCTATCCCCTGCCCCCTGATAGATTGGGTTTCGGGGGCCTATAGCTCAACGGTTAGAGCAGCAGACTCATAATCTGTTGGTTCCAGGTTCAAATCCTGGTGGGCCCACCATGCGGTCCGCACTTTCCGCAAGATCAGATCAAAAGCCACGCCTGCGGGAACCTCACACTTGACCGTCGGTTCGAGTCGTGGCTTGCAGACGGAGTTGCTCGCCAAGAACTCCTACCAGGGAATTCAGACTGCCGGTCAGCATGAGCCGCCAGCGTTCCACGGACTGCTGCGCCATCTCTTCCATGCTGCGTTCGAAGGATTCGAGAGTTTTGGCGACCTGGATTTTCAGCGAGCCGCAGACCGCGGTTTCAATCCCTTTCTGAATGGTCTTCAGATTCGCGCTCGCTTCGTCGAGTTGATGAGTGAGAGCCTGAGCATTGCGCGTCCCGAGTTCGTTCAGGATTTCTTCGAGCGCGCTTTCCAGTTGGGTACGCGCAGTGCGTACCGTCTCACTGGACATACGCGACAGGCGGTGGTCGAGGCCCGCTTCCAGCTGGCGTGCCGATTCGTCGAGCTTGGACATGCGCTGGTCGAGATCGGCGATCTGTTCCTGCAGCCGCGCCGATTCGGCAACCACCGCAGCTCGAACCTGTTCCAGTTCCTGGCAGCGCACGACATGCTGCTCATCAGAACTGTTCTGCAGGACGCGGGAAAGATTCTCGCTCAGCCGCCGGAGACGGTTGCCGGCGTCGACCAGCTCCTGATGAAGCTCTCCGAGCCCCCGATTCAGGTGCTCCTGCAGGCTCTCGGTCGCGGCGGTGGAAATGCTCTGCGTGCGTTCTTCGACAGCCTGCAGATCCTGTGTGACCCGCTGGCGAAATTCCCGGTGGCTCTCCGTGGTCTTTTGGGTGATGGCGGCTTGCGCGGCTTCGAGCACCTGTTCCGACTGCTCGCGCGCTTGCTGGATGATCTTCGGTTCCAGGTCTCCCTTCAGGCGGAGCTCTAACTGCTCGGTGACTTCGGGAGGAATCTGCGTCAGCGATACCTCAAAGCGGTTTCGCTGGGCCGAGCGCGCGAGCTTGTCCTTGAGTTCCGTCACCTCGGCGGCAATGGGCTGAACCAGTTCAGCCAGCACGACCTTCAGATGCTCGTCGGAGAGCTGGGCCTTGATTCTCTCAAGAACGTTTCTTACAGTGGCCGCGTCTGGCGGCATGACCTGGATGCTGTCAGGCGACGCTTTCGGAACAAGGCTGGCCTTGGGCGGAGCGAGCAGGCGGGCCCAATCTTTGGGATAAGTTTTCAATCCCCAGAAATTTTCGGGACTGTCGAGTGTCGCGCCCAGCTTCCATCCCGGTTGGTCGGACCCGATCGGCTGGCAATAGACAACCTTCGCAGTGGTCTCACGACCGTCCTGGCTATGGAAGCGTAAGGGAACTCCCGCTTCCAGTTTCGCGGGAGAGCGCATCGCACAACCGTGGGCGCTCACGACCAGGGTTTCGCAAACTTCAGAGAAGCGGGCTCCCGGCTCGAGGCTTGTAACCATGACCGGAACTGTGATCGGCACCCTCGAGCTGCGCCGGGGCGTGGGGGAGTTTGCACTATGCATAGTTTTTGCCTTGTCGCGAGAGTAGGTATTGCTCGACCGTGAGACTGGCTGAGCTTTGTTACTTATTAAGGTACCGCTAAGTTGATGAGGCAGAGTTAACCCGTGGTCCCGCCTGATGACCGTTCCAAGGGACAAGGACTTTGGTAACGGACCAACGGCCTCTGGCGAGATTAACCAGTATGGGGCACTGCGCCCGCGAAGCGTTGACTCCCTCAGAAGCCAGACGTAGAGTTGCGACAGGTTTTCGGACAGACTCAGGAGGCGGAGATGCGCTGGAAGCTAGTCTCGGCTGTGCTCTTGGTGTGCGCGGCGTCGGCTTTGTGTTTTGCGCAGGATCCTACAAAGGTCGAGCCGAAGCATTACAAGCTGGATTTCGAGAATGACAAGGTGCAGGTGGTGTCAGTGCACTACGGGCCGCATGAGAAATCGGTGATGCATGAGCATCCGGGCGGAGTGGTGGTGAGTTTGACGGGAGCGCATTTGCGATTCACCGACGAGAGCGGAAAGACGCGGGAAGTTTTCTCGAAGCCGGGCGAAGTACGCTGGTATCCGGCGTTCAAGCATAGGGTGGAGAATCTTGGGGACACCACTTATGACGGGGTTTACGTTGGTGTGAAAGGCAAGACGTCGAATGCGAACGACGCCATGGCGGATGAGGATGCGCGGAAGGTGATTGCGGAAATTCTGGCGGGGCCGCGGCAGAAGTGAGGGCGTACCTCCGCGGCTAAAGCCGGTTGAAATATTCCCGCTTGCATCGCAGCGCTGAAGCGCTGCGCCAACCCAAGAGCAAGAGCGAGTCGAGCTGCGCTCGACCAGACAGCCGGGGCGGCTGCCCCTACATGAGCATGGGCGTCGGCTGGACATCCGTGTGGCTGTCCCTGCATGAATCTCCGTGTAAGATATTTGAGTATCCATTTTCTTACATGGTTGAGGTCGTTATGGCGCATACGGTTTTTTGCGTGAAGTTGAAGAGAGAGATGCCGGGGCTGGACGAGCCTCCGTTCGACAACGAGCTGGGGAAGAA
>Ga0075017_100001571_pt1 | contig 14027 bp, 17 predicted proteins | sample AleBraG_ABR_2012_FD_71475 | JGI IMG/M metagenome (GOLD analysis project Ga0075017, IMG submission 71475) | Freshwater sediment microbial communities in response to fracking from Pennsylvania, USA - Alex Branch Run_MetaG_ABR_2012 | ecosystem: Environmental > Aquatic > Freshwater > Creek >... | reverse complement strand
GGCGGCCTGCGCGTCGCGGCAGTGGACCGCGAACGCAAGGATCAAACCGATGATCAGCGCGATCACGGCCACCCTGCCCCACGCGGGGATTTGCAGGAACGACGTGATGCGCTCGAGCCAGGGAGGGAAGTTCATGGTTAGCTCAATAGAGTGACAGTCATGTAGGAGCCGCCCTGCACCGTCGTATTGCCGGTGCCAACGGTATTCTGCGCCCAGTTGAATGCGAACACGCCTCCAGACGTGCTGATGATGCTGCCGGTGATTACCACCCAGTCTACGATGGAGGAGTTCGACAGAGACCCGTACGTGATTGCGGAGGCAGTTGACACCGTTTGGACAGCGGCTTGCTGGTTAGTGTTAGCCGTACCGTTAATCATGCCGGCGGCTCCCATCCTGCTGAGAGCTGTGTTGAATGTCGAAGAAGAATATGGGCCACATGCAAATCCATGCGACGCGGCCGTCGCATCCGCGGCAAGTCGGATGAACAACTGGAAGGCATAGGTCCCAGCGCCGGGAAGCGTGTAAGTCAGGTCTGGATCGGCAGATAGCGTGGTGGTCGAGCGGCTGGTATCCGCGGCCTTGTACTTGCAGACCGCAATACCGCGCGAGGTGATGTCCTTGGTGGGCGAGATTGCCAGAGCTTTGACACCGCTGTTGACTGCGATCTCGAATCCGTTGGCAGCCTGGACCGCAAAATCACCAGACGTTCCGCCGCTAACCAGCGCATCGGCCGAGCCAACGCATCCAAGAACCGTTGCGGCGTAGTACCACGCCGCATACGCATGGGCAATGTCGCCACCAATAAGATTGGCGATGCTGGCGGCCATGTTTCCGGTGACGACGAGGGACGAACCGGACGCAGCGGGACCAATGGCTAATTGCTTGAAGGTTGCCAACGCACCAGAAGTCACCGACTGCAACTGGAAGTTCGTGCCGTCGTACTGCATCGTCGCGATCTGATTGACGAGCAGTTGGTTTGCAACGAGCGCTGACCCGTCGCTGTTCGTCACGTTGCGGGTTCCAAGTGCGTTGATTTGAATGGTCGTCGGCCCCGTATTCGTAGCCGCTATTTTCACCGACAACGTCAGTCCCGCGGTGTACGCAACCGTAAGAGAGCCCGACACTGCCACCTGCAACGCATTGGCCCCACCGCTATCAACGAAAAAGTTGCTGTAGTTGACGAGCGTGTTCGCGAAGGTCTGGATCGCCGTGCTGTTGGCATCCAGATTCCCGGTGTTGGCAGTCGTGAGATTGCCAAACTGGTTGGGAATATTCAGTGCGGACGAGGGCATTTCTATCTCCAGCGCGCGCCTAGCGCGTAGTCAACCATGATCTGGCTTAGGCGGTAAACAGAGCCCCAATTGGACCCGCCGCCAGTAGGCGTCGGGGTGATCGTACAGCCAAGGTACTTCCCATAACCGCTTGGCGCAGCGCCGTTGTAGAACAAATAAGAGGTCGTAAACCAGGTCACGGGAGCAGAGCTGTTGTTGATCCACTGAACAGGTTGGGCGCTGTTGTTCGTCCATGTGACTGCGCCTCCAACGGTCGATATGTTCGTCACCGTGGTCGAGCTGATCTCTGTATCGAGTGTGGCCGTGAAGTTGCCGGCCAGAGAGCTTACCTGCGCCTCGAAGCCGATGCGCAGCCCCTGTTTGTCCGCAAGCGGGTCATCGAGCTCCCACAACGCGGTCTTGATAGAAGTCGGCGGGCTGGTCGCGGTGTTGCCGAACACCTGCGAAAGGAAATACTGCCCGGTTTGGCCCTGCGTCGCAGCGAACAGCGCCGGCTGGCCGTTGTAATAGGCCGGAATCACGATCACGATCGGACCCAAGTGCGTCGAATACGTGTACGTCGAGTCGAGGACACTGGCAAACCACCACTTACTGTCGAAGAACATCGCGAGCACGTTGCGTGTACCTGCCACTGCATCGTTGACCTGGTAGATGTTGAACGCCGCGCACAGGATGTTGTTGACCACAACCGCGCCGCCGGTAATGGTCTTGGTGAAGTCAATTGACTGCCACGAGCCGTCGATGTCAGAGGACATGCGCGTGCATTGCACACCGCTGATCTGGTAGGCGCCATACTGTGTGGCAAACAGCACAAGCCGGCCAAGCGAGAAGATCGAGTCCTTGAACGACGTGCCGACAATCGGGTCGACGTTCAGGAAGTTGAACACCGGCAAGGTTTGTCCGGTCGGCACGTACAGGTCCGAGACGACGTGGATGCTGGTGATCCCGAACACATACAGATACCCGTTTGCCGGGTACAGGGCCTGCACGTTCGACCGCAGCAGCGGGTCCGTGATGTTGTAGAACGAGCTGCCATTCTGTGGCGACCACGGCCAGGTGCCCGTGTACGACCATGTTACGGTGTTGTCGATGATCCCGGTGCCCGTCCCGGTCGGCCCTATGCCTGACGGTGCTGATGTGCCTGGGGCCGTGCAGATGTAAGTGAAGCCGTTGTTGAAGTTCACGACGACCGTGTTCGTCGTATACGCCGTGTTGACGGCCCACGGGTTGATAGGCGTGTTGCCGTTGACGTTGAAGCCCTGAATGCCGAAGTCGTCGGTGCCTGAGTAATTGAGCACGCGGCCAATCGACGCAAACACGCGGTTGAAACACACAGCGATGTCGGAGATGTTCCCGTACGGCGCGCCGTTTGCAGCGTTGCTGATCTGCGAGAACGTCGTGCCGTTCCAGGCGTATATCGCTCCATTCACGCCTGTCGTGGCGAACAGCACGTACTGATTCTTCCACTGGGCCGCGCGGATGGTCTGGGCGCTGAAACCACCGCCGAAGCTTTGGCTTGTGTTGTTGTCTAGATTGATGGCGTGGATGTCGCCATCGAGGCAAAACCACAGCAGGTAATTCGTGCCGTTGACGTTGAAGTATTCGCCGTAATACGGCGCGTCCGACCCCATCCCGGCGTTCCATGTGACGTTCGGCGCCGGAACCGTTTGCAGGTTCGCATCGCCGATAGGGATCAGGTTGACAAGGTCGGAGAAATTCTCGGCCGGGATCGCATTGCGGTTCGCCTGGGTGAACACGCCCTTGAACTTGCGGAATATCTTGGTTCGCCGCTTGCGTTCCTGTTCGCTGTGACCTTCTACATTTGAGCTGCCCATGCGTCACCCGCCATAGAGGCTGGGCACGACCCCTGACATCCACACGGTTGCGACGTTGCGGCGCTCCGCGATGTACTCTGCCTTGAACATCTCGGCCTCTTTGTAGCTCTGTTCCTTGAACTTCGCGAGGTAACAGGCCCAATACTTAATCAAGTGTGTGAACGGCTCTGGCATCGGCTCCGCGGTCGCATCGCTCGTCAGGGGCGGCGGAATGACAGAGCAGTTAATGTCGATCGAGTACACCTGGTCTGGTGTCGGGCCAAGGTAGAAGTAATTGGCGCCCATGCGCGTGAACGCGAGCGGCCGGCTTGTAAAGGACTTCCAGGCCCGGTAACGGACGTTGAACTGCCGGAACGGGTAGTAATCCAGGGCAACGCGCATGTTGCCGTAGTACAGGTCGATGTTCATCACGTTGATCGGCGTGTAGCCGGCGGCTACCGGGATCGACGCGACCGAATACAGCTCGGTGCCAGCTACCGTCGACAGGCCTGTTACGACCTGCCGAAGGCAGTAGGTGTCAGCACAAATCCTGTTGCGGGCCTCGTTTATGTAGTCGGTGAGCTCCGTCACCGGCCACATGGCCGCATTGGTATCGTGCAGGAAGCGCTGGCATTGGGTCTGATAAGCGGTCAGCGCCACCCTTCATCTCCTGGTCCCGCTTACAGTACAGCGCCATCCCCGTCCAGTGGTTCAGTCGAGGAGCCGTGGGACGACGGCCCCCCAACATCCCCACTGCCACGCAGGGAAGGGCTGCTCCCGGCAGACTTGCGTGGCCGTGCGAGCGCTTTCTGAGCGCTCTCGGGCGCTTCCATGAGCGCCGGCGGCTCACTGAACTTGATCGACTTCATCTGCTCCATCGACGCCTCGAAGGTGCCGAACTTGGACATGAAACCCAGGTTGCCCATAGCACGCATCTTCTCCGACTCCTCTTTGCCGAAGCCGAAGATGTGCTCGGCGGCTGGAATCGAGATGTCGTGATGCTCGCCGGGCTTCCACGAATAGTCCTGGCCCGCAAAACGGCCCTTGACTACGAAGTCCAGTTCGTTCTTGACGCGGATCAGATGATCCTGCCGGATCAGGCCGACGGGTTCCTCGTCGACCCTGATCTGGTTCGCTGCTGGCATGGCCCTTCCTCCTGCCGTTGATTACTCGATGACCGATGCGTAGGTCGTGCCGGCGCTCGTGGTCGAGGCCACGATCACGCCGTTGCCGGCCGTACCCATCGCGATCTGGCCGACAGAGCTCACGGGTACGAGTGTACGCATCGTCGGCGCCGTGCCAGGCGTGTTGCCGGTTGTGGCGTCATAGACGATCTGCGGCGTGACCGTCGATCCCGCCCAGTTGCCGGGGGCGTACTGCACGGTGCAGTTCGCGCCAGTCGTGACGTTGTACTCGCTCGCATACGACCACGGCGGCGGCTGTGCAACGCCAGTCAGTGTCGGGCCGCCGGAATAGAGGCCCGAAGCCGGCAGCGGGATGTTCGGCAGAATGAACACGGGCTGGAAGGTCGTGGACGCGCCCGAGGTCGCCGCGGTGACGGTCGTGTAGAACGTCAGCGTCGTCGTCGACGGAATCGACAGGATGCGGAAAATCACGCCCTGCAAGATGCCGATGCCAGTGAGGCCCGTCATCGCCGTGCCGCCCACCAGGAAGTAGTAGTTCGGCAGCGTTGAGGGCGTCGCACCGGAACCGGCCGTGAACGCCGACGTGATGCCGTGTACCGAGGCGAACGTCACCGTGCAGATGTTGCCGGAGAACGCCCACGTCATGTTGTTGCCGGACTGGATGATAGCGATCTGGGTCGTCTGCACCTCTTGCAGGAACTCGATACCAGGCGCTGGGGTTTTCAGGGTTGCCATTGCCGCTCCTCAGAACGAAAGGCCAGTGATGTTGTAGAAACGGCCGCAGGTCTTGGGCTTCACCAGCACCAGCTCCGCGAGCGTCAGCACGATTCCGATGTAGCCGATCTGGTAGTTCGACAGCAACGACTCGAACCCTGAGAACGCAAACGACGCCTGCTCGTGGACGTACAGGTTCATGTAGTTCGTGTTCGCCAGATACAGGATGCCGTTTGTGCCGGTGTTGGCCGGCGCGTACGGGTCCGCGTAGATCGGCACGCCACCAACATCGAGCGCGCGGAACGCGGACCGCGGCCGGTCAGCATCCGTGTCGAACCCGCGGCCCGGCTGAATCTGGTACGACTCGGAGCCGACGAAGTCCTGGGCCAGCTTGACCCAGGTGCCGAAGTCGGTGATGCCGAACGTCGGCATCTCGGCGCCGTATTTGTTGACAGTGGCGATCCACTGCAACGCATTCGCGCGCGTGGCGTTGGCCGACGATGTGTTCGTGACGGTCGACTTCCACCACGTATTGTTCGTGCGGTTGATGTTGCCGTAGGTCACGAGGTTCGTGCCGTCGTCGATGGCGCCTGGCAACCCGACGAACTGCTGCGTGTTCGTGTAGTTGTTCCACAGCGCGATCGAGCCGGCTTCCGACATCGAGTTCGTGGCATCGTTCATGCGAGCCTCGATCAGCGGGACGATCGCATGATCGAGCTGCACCGCGCCCTCGAGCCCGAGGAACGGAATCGGCGTGACGAGCGCCTTGAGGTTGAACTCGGCCAGGAACGCGCCCTGCTGTGCCAGCGGCTGTGCGAACGCGCCCGAGAAATCCGTGAACTGCGAGTTCACGAACGCCTGGCCCTGGACGGGCACTGACACGCTCGATACACCGCCGCTTGCCGTCTGCGCGTTAGCCAGCAACGCGGCCCACATGGGGCTCGTGTTGTAGAGCTGTACGGGCATCTTCGGGATGTAGGCGCGACGTGTGACGTACGTCAGTTCGTTCGCGATAGAGCCCGAAGCTGGGATAATTCCGGAGCCGAAAACGGGCATGATTGATTCTCCTCAGATTTTCCTAAAAATGTTCTTCGGGATGTACGCCCGGCGACTCACAGAGCTTCCCATCCAAGTCAATCAGCTCGCCGTAGAGCGCAAGGATTTCCTTCGCCCACTGAACCTTATCTTCGATGCGCTGCCCCTTGGGCTGGCGCGATGACCACAACTCAAGATTGCACGGACGATTGTCAGCTCGATCACCGTTTCTGTGATGGACAGTCTCGTGCTTGAGCAACTGTCTTCCAAGCATTTGCGCCATCACGACGCGGTGCTCCATGTCCCATTTTCCGACGACCCGGTATCCATTCTTGTCAAGACGGCCGCCCTTGTACTGGGTGTTTTTGCGCCCGTCTTGATTTTTGCTTCGATGCGTCGTGCTCGCTTGGATTGCAGCACTTAGCCGCGCGCGATGTTCATCGGTGAACTTCGTCCCTTTAGGAACCGTTGGCGCTTGGCGAGCGCGTGCCTCGCGAATCTTGCGCCGGTATTCGTCGTGCAGTGCTGGGTCGAGCGGCATCATTTCGTCGGTCTGAATCTCATGGCCTCGGCGCGCTTCGAGGCGATCACTTCGTCGACCGCCTTGTGGGCGATGTCCTGCGCAGCCGCGTTGATGACAGAGTCGGGCTTGTTCATCAGCGATTTCCAGTCCTCGCTGAAACGCATCCGGCCGCGGTCCTTGACGGCGGCTTCTCCGGCGGCGGACACGCGCTGGGCGTCGAGAATCTTCGACGCTGCCTTGAATGGGTCTGCGGATGCTTCCAAGCCGAATTCCTTGATGACTGCCTCGACATCGTCGGGCTCGTAGCCCTTTTCCTTCCACTGAGTCCGCATCTTGTCGCGGGCGCGCTCTATTCGCTCGCGTTGCAGCTCGCTGGAAGTCTCCTCCAGTTTGTCGCCGAAAGTCTTGGCTACCGCCGCGGTGGCCTCCTCGATCTCGAGTTCCGGGAACACCAGAGACGGGTTTTCCTTCTTCAGCTCGCGCTGGATCACCTTGCGGGCAGCGGGATTCGTCCGGTACAGCCGGTCCAGAATCTCGCCGTTCTTGTTGCCTGCGCCGTCGTCGGACATAACGACCCCCTTCCGATCGTTGGATTACTTAGCGCCGCCGCCGGAGCCGTGGACCGGGACCTTGCGCAATGTCGAACCGGGCGGCCGGATCGACATCATGTTCTTGTGGATACCGGCCTTGCTCGTGCTGTCGAGGCCGCCAAACTCGGCCATGCGGGGCGGATTTTCGACGTTGCCGTGCTGCTTGCCGTTGTCCAGAGGACCACGGATCGAAAGCGAGTCGGAGGGGTTGAACAGTTTGTTGCCTGCCATCGTGCTCTCCTGGTTACTGCGGTGGTGCCGCGCCCATCGGCGCGCCCGGTCCCATTGGCATCGCCCCCGGCCGCGGACCTGGTGTGGCGGCCGCGGCCGGGGCCTGTGGCCCGCCCGCCGGCGCCGTCGGTCCGAGCAGGGCAGCCAAGTACATCTTCATCATGGCGGGCGACAGCTCCTCGGCTGCGTCCTCGCCATTACCGAACCCTCGGGTCAGGGCCTTGCGCGCTTTGAGCAGGTAGCGCTCCTCTTTGGAGCCGCGCGGCCATTTCAGGATTTCGTTGTCGATCGCGTGCATCGCGCCGACGATGACGACGCGCGACGCCGCGCGCTCGCCTTCTGGTTCTTGCGGGGTCAGCATCCCGGCGGCGCCTGGGTTTGGCGCGCTGGGCTTGTTCGGGGACGGTTGCTGGTCCGGCATGGCGGACAGGACTATACCCTCGGACCGCTAGGGGCTTGTCAATAGGGCGGCTAGCAATGGGAGGCAGCCGCCCTATCGGGGCGCCTTAGCGCTTGTGCTTGCGTCTACGGGCCATGAATTCCTCCTGCGAAGTCCGTCCGGTTGCCCGGACTCACCCCCCCGAGGGGGGACCCGGTATCTTGCGATACCGCATCTTTCGCGTGGGCCGCGCTCGTACCGCGGTCCGCCCGAAAATTAACGCCGCTTGCGCCGACGGGCCATGTCGTTCTCCTGCTGTCGTTACTTGACCAGTCTGGGCTTACCGCCCTCCTGGGCCTGCTGTTTCGCCGCGGCTGCGGCCGCGGCCTCCAGTTTCGGTTCGATCTCGTTCTGCAAATGGCTCTTGAGGTATTGACGCATCGGGATGTCAAGTAAGTCAAGGGCCTCGCCCTTGTCAATGACCTGCATCTTGAGCAGGTCAAACACCTTCTGCGTGTTGTCCTCGACGAAGATCGGGCTGTTGGTGTGCGCGTCGACCTTGATGACTACCTCGGCGGGTGCCTGTGCCGGCAGGAACCGGATTCCGTTTTTGGTTTCTTCGGCGATTTCCTGCGTCGAGTACCGTCGGATTCCCTGCCAGTATTTCGTCGCCAGGTTTTCAAGCGCATCCTCGATGATTAAGGCCCGCTGCTTGACACGCGAGGCGCCGACCCGGAGCAATTGGCTCGCATGACCGGAGCTGCGCACGCCCGTCTCGCCCTTACCCTGCATGACGTTCGAGATGCCGACTGTTTCCTCCATCATCTGGACGATGCGGTTCACTTCCTTGAACAGATCGTCAGGCAGCGCCGGAGCAAGGCTTTCGACCTTGGCGCCCGGCATGTCAGATTGGACATAGCCGCCGGCGGTGTCCACGGCGAAGGCCATCTCGTCCATGACGCCTGGGAACCCGGTGAACGACTTGGGCGTGCGGGCGTTCAGGTTCAGGATGTGCTGAATCTGGCCGCAGCGATCATTCAGCATCTGCTGCAAGCCGATCAGGCGCTCGCACTCGGCGATGCCCCAGATGTAGTCGTCGGCCGGAGTCGGGCAAATCTGCGTGAATGGGTGCTCATGCTTGACCCACATCCTGTTGATCGGGCGATCCCAGACCACGACGCCTGGCTCTGCCAGCGTAACGACGCGATAGTCGTCCAGCTTGTCGTCCCAGATGTACAGCTCGCGCATCTGGCAGGTCGGCGTCTGAACCCGCGAGCGATAGCGATCGACTACGTTCAGGGCGAAATCGAGGTTGCCGATGACCGTTGGATTCGAGGCCGACGTGATGATCCGATCCATGCCCGATTGCGTGCGCGGTTCGCGCGCGTAGGCTGACACGCTCGTTATGATGTCGCCGATATGCGGATGGTCGGCTTCCTGTAGCTCGTTGACGAGCTGTGACATCGTGATCGTGTAGGTCTGTACGAAGGCTTCCTGCCGATCCAGGCTAGGGATGTCCTCGCGCAGGACGCCCATGTCACCTGGATCGACCAGGTAAGGCTCGAGCGCAAGGCGTTTGTTGAACACCTTGGGCCGCAGCTTGATGAACATCGAGCCGTAGACGTGCGCCTTGCGGATGCCGAGCAGGAACGAGATGTCGCCGTTCGATCTGAGCCATTCGTCATGGACGGCCTTGGCAATTGACGGTCCCTTGGTGTGCTCCATCGGCGAGATCGTGCCCGGCATCTCAGCAGCAAAGCGGGTCGTCTCCGAGGCGAAAACGAACGCGCCGAGCTGATCGATAAGGGGGTAGATGTAGTTGTAGACCGAGTTCGGCTGGGCTTCCGGGCCGGTGCCGAACATCCAGTACATGCGATTGACGTTGTACTTCGCGCGCCGGTCCTCCTGGCTCGCGAGGCACGCCTGCACGATTTCCTCGTAGAAGGCCGCTTTCTGGAGCCAGTCATCGGGAATTCGCACGGGTTATTCCTTTGGCCGGTGCAGGATGGTCGGGATCGGCCGACGAGCAAGGCCCTTGAGCATCTGGGAAGCCTCAGAGACAGGCTGGACCCCGAACTGGGTGGCGCTCACCCTCGGCACCGCGATCTTCGAGTCCCGTGAGAAGCCAGGATCGGCGTGTGGCACCGGCTGCCATTCCGGTTTGTCCTTCACCTTGCGGTTTTTCATGGCGTACTCGGCAACAGATTCGCCCCTGGACGGCGAATTGTTGATGTCCGTGTAGCCGTAGTCCTCGGCAAGCGCATTGATTGCCCAGTCCGCGCGCTTGGTGCCATGTGATGTCATACCAGGCGCCGTGCGTATTTCCCGCTTGATGAAGCGCTCCGAGCATCCGTGAGGACAGGACGGTGTAAACGCCTCGAACGGCCCGTGTGCAGCGCAGCAATATTCCTTAATAATCGCCACGAATCAGCTCCTCACGGCGCGCTTGAACAGAGACGACGGGCTAGGCATCGCCGGTTTCGGCGGCTCGAGGGGCATGATGCCGAGGTGAACGCCTCGGAAGTCAACAGACACGATCGTAGAGGCCGTACGGGGAACCTGGCGGGGCGGGTCGCACCAGGCGATCTCGATGCCCCTGCGGGTGCTGATCGGTTTCCAGCGGCCCTCACGGATGCCCTTGATGCGGGCGTGCATGTAGGCCGCGTTCCGGGGGTATATCCAGACTCGACCGCGGGCGATGCGTGGCAGGTACGAAATGCTGTTCTCGTTGTACCCGAGGAACCGGGTCAGGGCCAGAACGCCGCCGGGCACGAGGAAGCCCCACGCCCGGTTCGACAGGAACTCCCGAAGCCAGATTCGGATTTCAGCGGCTAGTGCCGGATCGGTTGCCGGATGGTCTTGCGGGGGTGCCATAGCGAACGCCTGGGATGACTTTCTGCTGCCTGGCCTTGATGCCCACCTTCTCGAACAGGTGCCCAAGGACGATGCGTGTCGGGTCGTTGGGGTTGACTGCCAACTGGCCGTGGACGAGGTCGTAATTCAGGCCGCGCGTCATCAGCATCCCGCGCAGGCTGTCGTTCCATGCCGTTACGGCCAGGGCGGCGGCAATGACCCGGTCATCCTTGGAGCGCTCGCCTCCGAGCGCGCCTGTCTCGCTGCGCTCAAATTCCTTCATCTCCTCGACGAGTCCTTCGGACCTGATCTCGGCCATCTCGCGCTCGACGTAGTCCTTGTAGATTCCCATGTACCGTTCCATCTCGTCGGCACTGGTCTTAGTGTGCTTGGCGGTTGGCCCGCCATGCAGGGAATCGACGCGCCGCCATAGATACGTCCGCATCCTGGCGAGAATGTTCTTGAAGCTGCCGTAGTCGGCGCCGACTCCGAGCATCACTTGCTTGCGAAGATTCTCGACTTCAGTCCAGACAGCCGCGCCAGGACCGTTGATTTCAAGGTTGACCAGGCAAGGATCAAACGCGCCAGCAAGGTAGACCATGACCCACGCAAACTGGTGAGGCGACATGTCTGGATCGACAAACTCGCAAACCTGGACAATACGATCCGCATAGCATCGCCAAACCGAGACAACAAACCTGTCGGCGTTTTCGCTGGAACCGTAGGCGGGGTCTGCTCCGAGGACATAGAAGCCTCCCTTGACCGGCTCCTCGTAGAGCCGCATCGTGGCCTGTTTTTCCTTGCACTCCACGATCTCCATCGTGTGAAAGTCACGGAAAAACCGCAGGGCGAAGTATTGCGGCGGCCGCTGCGAGCGCACCTTTCGATACGTTTCACCGATGATCCGTGACGTGAAATACTTGCTGCCGGTGGCGACGAACGCCTCGTTCTCGGTCCACGGCATTTCCTGCATCGCCATGAGCTCGTTGCCCGAGCACTTCTCGGTTTCGTACCAGCGATACCACGCGATCATCTCCGGCGTGCAGTCAACGCCGTACAGCAGCTTGACCTCTCGAGCGCGGCGCAATTCGTCTTGCGAGGCGCGGCCGCTGCTGCCCCAGTAGGCGGCGAACACATCGGACTCGCGCTGCGATTTGTACAGCTCGTTTGCCCACCAGCTCACGAAGATTGCTCGCTGCGACACCGAGTTCTTGGCCGATGTCCACATGTTGTAGAACATGTTGAAGCCGCGCGCAGTGGACTCCCAGATGTACAAACGCCGCGGGCTCGTCTCGGACATCGTGTTGCGCAGCGATGCCAGTCCCTCTGGGTCGGCCCAGCTCGACACCTCAGTGGCATGGATCAACGATGGCGATGCAGAGCGGCCGAGGTTGCCGGAGCCGCCGGTCTTGCGCGTGCCCGCAACGCGATACAGCAGCATCGAGCCGTTCTTCAGCACGAGCTGGTTGACGTTGTGGGACATCTTCTCGACCTGATACGACTCAGGCAATCCCTGGTAGTACATGTCAAGCATGGAGCGGAAGTTGTCGCGCGTGCCGTCGTCCTGCGTGACCATGACGCCCTGGATGCCCTTGTACTTCTGAATCCAGTACAGGTCGAGCGCAAGCGTCAACGTCGACACGCCGATCTGGCGGCACTTCAAGATGACGAAGTCGTGGATGCCCTTGTCAAAGCCCTTCGTCATCTCGGTCAGCACCCGGCGCTGCGTGCCGAGGAACTGATCGCCGAGCTGAATCATGCCGCGCTCTTTGGTGTTGACCCGCAGAGCGCGACAGTATTTGTCGAAGTGGTCGCGGTCGAAGATTCCGCTCACGATTTTTCTTTAATTACTTGTCGTAACCATCTGATGGCCTCGCGCATATCGGCGCAATCATCACGAAAGTTCTTTTCGTCTGCTGCTGTTGATTCCGCCAACGTCGAATAGTCGTTCTCGCAATAGAACTCTACAGCTTGCTTCAACATGTGAAGCCGCCATTTCGGCGTGCGATAAGACTTACTCACAGCGGCCGCGGCTCGTGCCCGTTCGGCTTGAAGCCTTCGTTCGGATCGCCGACCATGTCGGGCGCCTGGAACACCTGCCAGTGCCCGTTGTGCCCAGGTCCAGTCATGGCCTTAGCGACCTCGACCGCATCAAACTGGTTTGGAAACCTGGCGGCGTTGTTGATGCGCTTGGTCAGCGACAGGAACAACCCACCCGGAGCCATCAGGATGTAACCTGGGTGTGGTGTCAGAGCAGTGCGCTTGGTCATCTCAGTGCTCCCTGATGTCCGTCTCGGTGTAGTTGCCGTTCTTGAGCGCTTCGACAAACGCGCTGTTGAGCTCGATAGCCACCGACAGCGGCGGCGACGCGATCAGGACCGAGTGCGGGCACTTGGCTATGTATCGCTCGGCTTCTGCCAGGTCCGCCGCGGTGCCATGCAGCGTGACGCAGATAATCTCCAGTTTTCGTTTCACGTCCCCTCCTAGTGAACGAGTGGAACCGTCACCAGGGTTATCACCGGGGTCGGTCCAGCCGATATGGTCATGTAGATCGTCGCTCCTACGTTGACGATCGTACCGCCCGTGGGGGTCTGGGACAATACGTTGCCTGGGGGCGCGCTGTTGGCAACAAACGTGCTGTTGGCGTAGCAACACTCGGAGTTGTCGATCGTCGCTATCGCCTTCGCAAGATCAAGCCCGGTCACGTTCGGAACCGTGGTCTGCGGGATCACGTTGCCAAGGCCGGTACTAAGGATTAGCTGAACATACGTCCCTACCGGCAGGCCAACCGTGTTGGCCGGATTTGTTGCGATCACGTAGCCGAGCGGGATTACAGGATCAGGCTGGTACAGGATATTCGGGTCGATGAACAACCCCTGGTTCACCAACTGCGAGATCACCGTTTGTTCAGGGAGCGCCATTTGTTATGTCGGTGTGTTGGGCTTGCCCATGCTAACGGTCAGCGTTACTACCGTCCATTGCGGTACGACCGTGCCGGCCGGGATGCTCTGCGCCACTGTGTAGCCTTGTGGCACGAACATGCTCGACACTTCGGCGATGTACGGGTCGACGATCAGGCCGGCGTTGGACAGCCTCGAGATAGAAATCTGCAACGGCATGTAGATCGAGGCCGACGTGCCGTTGATGATTAGCTGGCTGAACGGCGCCGGCGAGACGAACACACGGCCCTCGCCAAGCTGGTCCTCGAACCAGATCGCCTGCCTGATGCGGAACGCATCGGGCTTGTAGTTGAACGGCGTGATCGTATTGAGCTGCGCTACCTGCTGCTTTGCGAACATCTCCGGGTCCGCGAACCACTGCTGCTGCGGGCTGCGCCGATCGGTCTGCCACGAGTACGGGATGTACGTCGTGAGGTTGACGATCGTGGCGCCCTGCTCCTGCATGAACACCGTGTAGACGTTCTCGTCCCAGCCGTAGGTGTCCCAGCCGT
>Ga0075017_100001570_pt1 | contig 14028 bp, 14 predicted proteins | sample AleBraG_ABR_2012_FD_71475 | JGI IMG/M metagenome (GOLD analysis project Ga0075017, IMG submission 71475) | Freshwater sediment microbial communities in response to fracking from Pennsylvania, USA - Alex Branch Run_MetaG_ABR_2012 | ecosystem: Environmental > Aquatic > Freshwater > Creek >... | reverse complement strand
CGCGCCGCGTCCGGGTCGTTCCCGCCCTCGGCGGGCGTCCGCTCCTCTCCGAGTGCAACATCCAGGCCGGCCACCGGCCAATCGTAGCGGTCGCCGGCACGCGGCCCATCGGGCGGATCGGGTGAACGCCGGGCGTCGAGCCCGGCGCAGGAGACGAGCGGCTTCAGGGGTATCGTGACGCGACCATGGAGCGCCGGTGAGCAGCGTCGATCCCCGCTTCGCGGCGCCGACCCCTTTCGCGCGGCTGCTGTACGCCCAGGCCGTGAGCGTCTGCGGCGATGCCTGCATCACCGTGTCGCTGGCCGGCTCGCTCTTCTTCCAGAGCCCCACCAGCGCCGCACGCGGCAAGGTGCTCCTCTACCTGCTCCTCACCATGGCCCCCTTCGCCGTGGTCGCGCCGATCATGGGCCCCTGGCTCGACCGCCAGAAGGGCGGCCGACGCATGCTCGTCATCATCTCGTGCGCCGCGCGCGTGCTGCTGTGCCTGGGCATGGCGCAGTACATCAGCAAGTCCGCACCCGAGGGCCTGCTCGTGTACCCCCTCGCCTTCGGCGTGCTGATCTTCGCCAAGGGTCAGGGCGTGGCGAAGAGCGCGCTCGTGCCGTCGTTGGTGCGCAGCGACGCCGAATTGGTGACCGCCAACTCCCGCCTCGCGCTGGTGAGCGTCGTCGCCGCCGCCGTCGGCGGTGCGCCCGCACTCCTCGTGCAGTTGCTGTTCGGCGCCGACTGGTCGTTGCGCCTCGCCGCGGTCGTGTTCGGGATCGCCGCGGTGCTCGCGATCCAGATACCGCGAACGCGAACTCGGGGGCCGGCTGACGCCCGGCAGGAACGACTCGAACGCGAAGAGCTGCACACGCCGAGCATCCAGCTCGGTGGGAGTGCCATGGCCGTGCTGCGGGCCAGCGTCGGGTTCGTCGTGTTCTTCGCCGCCTTCTCGCTCAAGAGCCACGTCGCCGTGCTCGGCATCGTCGGCGCGGCGAGCATGGCCGGCAACTTCCTCGGTGTGGTGTCCGCGCCGGTGCTGCGCAAGTCCCAGCGCGAAGAGGTCATCCTCGCGTCGGCCCTCGTCGCCCCCGCGGTGTTCGCGCTGCTCGGCGCGTTCGTCGGTGGCGGCTTCGGCTTCGTGCTCGTCGGCTTCGCGATCGCCGTCGGCGCGGGCGCGGGACGACTCGGCTTCGACTCGTTGCTGCAGCGCGACGGTCCTGATGCGGCGCGCGGGCGCGCGTTCGCCAAGTTCGAGACGCGGTTCCAGATCGTGTGGGTGATCGGGGCGATGTTCGGCATCATCCCGTTCGCCGTGCAGATGGGCCTGTTCCTGCTCGCCGGGGTGCTCGCGTTCGCCGCGGTCAGCTACGTCGCCGCGCTCCGCGCGGCCCGCGGTCGCGAGATGCGCACGCAGCTGCTGCCCGGCGCGGTCGACCGCGAGCTCAAGCGCCAGCGCCGCCAGGCGATGTCGAAGGTGAAGGGGCGGTTCGCCAAGCCGAAGTCGGCGGACTCGGCGGACTCGGCGGGGGCGGCGGGGTCGGCGGACTCGGCCGAGGAGCGGCCGGAGCAGACGAGGCCCGAGCAGGGCGCTCGCCGCCCACCGCCCGTCGACCCCGAGGCGCCGACCGCTCCATAGAAGCCGCTCCCGAGAAGCCGATCCCTCGACGGCCGCTACTGGCCCCAGCCGCTGCTCGCACCCTGCACCATGCCGTAGGGGCCGACCGGCCAGTTGAAGCAGTCGGTCATCAGCACGTCGATCTGTTCCTTGGTGGCGACGCCCTCCTCGAGCACCTTCGCCGCTTCGCGGTGCATCGCCGCGTACAGGCGGTTGGCGACGAAGCCCCACGCCTCCGTCGTGTCGTTGATCACGACCGGGTTCTTGCCGCAGTCCTGCGCGAGTTGCACGATCGTCGCGATGGTCGCATCGCCGGTCTGCTCCGTACGCACGATCTCCGCGAACTTCATGACGATCGGCGGCGATGCCCAGTGCCAACCGATCACCAGCTCGGGGCGCGCGGTGACCGACGCGATCTTCGCGATCGAGAACCCCGAGGTGTTCGACGCCAGGATGGTGCCCGCGGGCGCGGCGGCGTCGAGGTCGCGGAACACCTGCTGCTTGAGCTCCAGCTTCTCGGGCACTGCCTCGACCACGACGTCGACGTTCGTGGCCTCGGCGAGGTCGAGCGTGAAGGTCAGACGCGCCAACGCCGCGTCCGCGTCCTCGCGCGTGACCTTGCCGCGGTCCACGCCGCGCTCGAGGCCGTAACGCCCCGTCGTGACGTGCTCGTGCGCCAGCTCGATCACCGCGGCGTCGATGTCGTAACAGACGGCTTCGTGCCCCGCGGTCGCGAGCGACTGCGCGATCCCGGCGCCCATCACTCCCGCGCCAACGATCCCGACCTTCATGATTGCTCCTCTCGCTGCGAGCCGGGGTACCCGGCTCGCGGGCGCTCGCTCCGCGGTGTTCGGCTCCGCTCCCGCTCCGCCTCACGGCGGCTGATCGGAGCGTGTCCTCTGCGAGGGGAATCTAGGGCGTTGTCGTGCCCGTCGTTTCCTGCAGGAGGTCGTTCACGGCGCGGCGGACGAGGCCGATGACCTCGGCGGAGAGCTCCGGGGTGTCGTCCATCCCGGCGATCGCCGCGACGAACGGGCGGAAGAAGTTCCAGCCGAGGATGGCGCTCACCGTGGTGGCCGCGAGCACCCGGGGGTCGGGCGCCGACGGGTCGACGGTGTCGCCCTCGGCGGCGGTGATGAGCTCCGTCAGCTTCGTGACGGTGGGGGACACGGCGACGAGCTTGGCGGGGTCGACGCCGTCGAGCAGGGCCCAGGCCAGCATGCGGGCGTGCGTGGAGCGTTCGCCCGGCGTGGTGAGCGCGGCGAGCGCGTCGTCGATCGACTCGCTGCCCCGCATGCGCTCCGCGCCGGAGGCCGACGCCCGGCGCAGCAACTCGGCGAGGATCGCTTCCTTGGTCCCGTAGTAGTGGTGGATCAGCCCGTAGTTCACCCCGGCGCGACGGGCGATCTCGCGCAGCGACACGGAGGACGGGCTGCGCTCCTGGAACAACTCGGCGGCGGCGACGAGGATGGCCGACGCCGGGTGCTCGGGGTCCTCGATGGGGCCGAGCCAGGGGGGTGCGACGGGCGGTGGGAGCGCGGCGTCGCCCGCGTCAGGCATCAGGGGTGTCGGGAAAGTCGGGGAAGTCGGGGATCTCGGGCAGCTCGGGCAGGTCGGCGAGCTCCACGCCGATGCGCGCCAACCACAGGCCGGGCGCGTCGAGCTCGTTCGGCGTCGGCAGCATGGCGTCGCCCTCGAACAGCTTGTTCAGGCCGTCGATCCCGGCTCGGTCGACGACGCCCTCCACGAACGACTGCCCGCGCTCGTAGTGCGCGCGCTCGAGCTTGAGGCCGAGCAGCGTCTCGATGAACCGCTCCGCCTCCCCGCGCTCGACGCGGTGCCGCTTCTTCGCTTCGTGGATGCGGTCGAACGTGGGGATGAGGCGCTGGCCGATCCGGGCGACGACGAGGTCGGCGTACCCGTCGAGCACCGCGGTGAGGCGCTGCAGCTCCTCGCGGGGCGCGGCCTGGGCCGGCGACTGCATCGCGCCGAGCACGCGCTCGGGATCCTCGGTCACCGACTGCATCGCCGTGGGGTCGGACGGGTCGATCATGCCGAACTCGGCCTCGAACGCCGTGACGTCGACCTGGTAGGCGGACACGTAGTCGACCGCGAGCTGCACGAGCCGGCTGCGGATCCACGGCACGGATCGCAGGGCCGCGTGCACCACCTCGTGCAGCGCGACGTAGAAGCGCAGGTCGTCGCGCGGGAGCTCCCATGCATCCTCGAACGCGTCGATGTTGGGCACGACGAAGCACAGGCTGGGGTCGTCGCCGCCGGGAGCCGTGGCGGTGGGCACGGGACCGGTGGGCAGGGGGAGGTCGTAACGGCCGAGCGCGTGCTGCGCGAGGAAGCCGAGCATGGACCCGGCCTGCACGCCGAGGAGCGCGGGGGCGATCATGCCGAGCATCGGACCCAGGCCGCCCATCGCGCCCATCGCCCCGAACATGCCCGCCATCCCGGGCATGCCGGGGATGTCCGGCATGCTGCCGAGCTCCTCGGCCGAGAGTGGCTCGGTGCCCTCCTCCTCGTCGGCCTGCTCGCCGGCGCGGCGCATGGAGTCGCCCAGCGCAGTCGCCAGTGCCTCGAGCACCGGCTTCAACGCGACCATGTGGAGCTCGACCCACCCGCGCGGGCCGACGGTGCGCAGCTCGGTGGCGAAGGTGGCGGTGAGGCCGGTCTCCCCGACGACGAGCGTCTGCGCGGCGTGCGCGAGCTCCTCGAACTGCTTGCGGTCGGCCGGGGTGATCGTGGCCTCGGGCCGACCCTCGAGTGCGACCGACTCCGCGGTCTGGCGGGCGACCTCCCAGTTCAGGGGCCCGTCGGACTGCAGCATCCGCATGATCTGGTTGAGGTCGATCTGCGAGAAGTCGAACGTGGACGGGTCGAAGGCGGGGAACCCTCCAGGACCTCCGGGACCCCCAGGACCTCCAGGTCCCCCGGTACCGCCGACGGAGGGGTGATCGGAAGAGGGATGTTCGGAGAAATCCGGATCTTCCGGGTCCCCAGGTTGAGTCGGGTCGGCCACGCGGTCAGTCTATGGACGTGCATCAGATCGCAGTCACCGGCGCCGCCGGCCTCGTCGGCCGCCATCTCCTCGCCGCGCTCGCGGACCACCCCGACGTCGGACGGGTGGTGGGCCTCGACGTCCGCGAGCCCGAGCGGCGCCCGAAGGCGGTCACGTTCCACCGCGTCGACATCGCCGGCACCTCGTTGCGCCCGCTGCTCGAAGGAGTCGACGTCCTCGTGCACCTCGCGGGTGTCGTCGACCCGGTGCCCGACGAGAAGGTGATGGCGCGGGTCAACGTCGGCGGTACCCGTCACGTGTTGGAGGAGGCGGCGGCGGTCGGGGTCCGCCGCATCGTTCGGGTGGCGAACGCCGCGGTGTACGGCGCCTGGCCCGACAACCCCGTGCCGCTCACCGAGCAGGCGACGCTGCGGCCCAATGCTCGGTTCTCGCCGGCCGTGCAGGGCGCCGAGGTGGCGCGCCTGCTCTCGATGTGGCGCGCCGAGCACCCCGAGGTCACCGTCACGTCGTTGCGCGCCGCTCCCGTGGTCGGCGGTGCGGGCTCGGAGCGGCTCCTGGCCCGCATCCTGCTCGGCCGCCCGCCGCTGCGCGTGCGCGGTGCCCACCCGCTGGTGCAGGTGCTGCACATCGACGACCTCGTGTCTGCGCTGGTGCTCACCGCCACCACCGAACTGCCCGGTGTGTACAACGTCGCGGCCGACGGCTGGCTCGATCCCGACGCGGTCGCCGCACTGCTCCCCAGTTCGCGCGTGCCCGCGGTGCCGGCCGAAGCGCTCGAGCGCACGCTGGCGCGTGCGTGGGAGCTGGGCCTGGGCGACATCCCTCCGGGCGTCGTGCCCTATCTGCAGCATCCGGTCGTCCTCGACACCGCGAAGCTGCACGCGGCGGGGTGGTCGCCGAAGGTGAGCAACGAGGCCGCGATCCGCGAAGCTATCGCCGCGCTCCCGCCGCGTGACCGGCGCCCCGCGATCGCGGCGGGCGCGCTCGTGTCGGCGGGCGTGGCAGGGACGGTCGTCGTCAGCCGCCGCCGCCGGAAGCGCCGCGCGTAATTCGCTGGAACGTCACCACCGACTCGGCCACGATGGCGAGGTGAGCGGAGCGAACCCAGCAAGCATGCCGGAGAATTCGTGGTGGCGCGAGGAGTACGGGGACCCGTGCCGCGAGTGCGGCTTCGACTGGTCGATCGACCCGGAGACCGCCGTGGTCGCGGTCGAAGCGCTGCCGGGCGCGTGGGCCGACCTGCTCCGGGGGACGCGGGGCGACGCGGTGGCGCCCGGCACGACGTGGTCGGCGAAGGCCTACGTGTTCCACGTCGCCGACAACCTGCGGATCTTCGCCGAGCGACTCGAAGGTGTGCGGGCCGGTGGCCCACGCGACCTGGTCGGCTACGACGAGAACCAGCTCGCCGCGGCACGCCACTACGAGGAGATGTCGTTGCCGGCGGCGCTGTGGTCGATCGCCCAGGCGGTGCCGGCGTGGGCCGGGGCATCACGCGCGGCATTGGCCGACGGGTCCACCTTCGGGCACTCCGAGCGCGGCGAGCTCAGCGCGTCGGAGATCGTGCGCGCGCCCGCACACGACGCGCTCCACCACGACTGGGACGTCAGGCGCGCGGTGCGGTCCTGAGGAGCTCGACGAACCGGTCGAGCTCCTCGTCGGTGTTGTAGTAGTGCACCGACGCGCGCAGGACCGCGGTGAGCCCGCGCTGCTCGAAGTCACGACGGGCGAAGTCGATGGTGGACACGCTGATGTTCACGTGGTGCCCGCGCATCTGCGCCGCGCACGCGTACGGGTCGACATCGGCGATGGTGAAGGTGACGATGCCGCACTGCTGCGCGCCGCGGTCGCGCAACGTGAGCCCGGGCACGGCGCGCAGTCGTTCCCGGAGTGACGCGCCGAGGCCGAGCACCCGCTCGGCGATCGCGTCGACACCGAGCGCGAGCGCGTGGTCGACGGCGGCTCCGAGGCCGAGCTGGTTGGCGACGGAGCGCTCCCACGACTCGAACCGGCGCGCGTCGTCACGCAGCGCGATGCGGTCGCCGGCGGTCCACTGCGCGGCGTGCACGTCGGCGAAGGGCGGGTCGAGGCGCTCGATCCACGCCCGGCGCACGTAGAGGAAGCCGGTGCCGCGCGGCGCGCGCAGGTACTTGCGGCCGGTCGCGGAGAGGAAGTCGCAGCCGAGCGCGTCGACGTCGATCGGCAGCTGGCCGGCAGCCTGGCAGGCATCGAGCAGGTACGGCACCCCCGCCTCGCGCGCGACCGCGCCCACGGCTGCAGCCGGGTTCACCAAGCCGCTCTGCGTGGGGATCCACGACATCGCGATCACTCGGGAGCGGTCGTCGACCAGCTCGCGCAACGCGGCGACGTCGAGCTGGCCGGAGGCGTCGTCGGGGACGAACACCACCTCGACGTCGTGACGCGACGCGAGCTGGAGGAACGCGATCACGTTGCTCGCGTACTCCGACGCCGAGGTGAGGATGCGGTCGCCCGGGCGGAACGTGGACGCCAGCGAGTAGCAGGCCATGTCCCATGCACGCGTCGCGCTCTCGACCAGTGCGATCTCCTCGGGCGCGGCGCCGAGCAGTCGCGCGACGGAGTCGTAGACCGCGGCGCTGCGCTCGGCGACGAGGTCGGCGGCCATGTAGCCGCCGACGCGCGCCTCGAGCTCGAGCTGCTCGATCACGGTGTCGAGCACCGGACGCGTGGGCAGCGCCGCCCCTGCGTTGTTCAGGTGGACGACGCCGTGGCAGCCCGGAGTGTCGGCGCGCTCGCGCCCGACGTCGATACCGGAGGTGTCGACGGACACCGGAGTGATGCGGAGCTCAGGCGCCGGCGGGCGTGAGGTGCTCGGCGCGCCAGCCGTCCCACTCGTCGGTGAAGTAGCGCACGCGCGTCTTCTTGTACTCCTTGACCGACCAGAGCAGTGCGTACTCGCTGACGCCCGTCTCCTCCGCGATGGCCGCGATGGTCGCCTCGCACTCCGTGCCGTTCTTGCCGTGCACCATGGTGAACACCGAGTACGGCCAGTCGTCGTAGGTGGGCCGCCGGTAGCAGTGGCTCACGAGGGCGAAGCCGGCCATCTGCGGACCGATCTCGTCGAGCTGGTCCTCGGGCACCGCCCACACACCCATCGCGTTGGCCTTGAAGCCCGCGCTGCGGTGGTTCATCACCGCGGCGAAGCGCCGCATCAGCTTGCGCTCCTTGAACGAGGCCAGCAGCTCGAGCACCGTCTGCTCGTCGGTGCCGATGAGCTCCGCGTAGGCCGCGAAGGGCCGCTCGACGAGCGGGAGGTCCTCCTGCACGACGCGGATCGTCGCGATCTCGAGGTCGGAGAGCTCGGGCGCCTCCATGTGCTCCCTGCGCTCCGGACGCTCGTGGTCGAGCACCTCGGCCTTCGCGTCGGCCGCGGTCGCGCCCGTCATGTCGAGCTTCACGCCGATCTTGTAGAGCTTCAGCGTGGGGAGACGCCGGGTGACGAGGGCGCCGGAGTCGCGGTGCAGCACTTCCACGTGCTCCTCGAGCGAGTCGCCCGGCGGCACGGCCACCGTGTACCAGAGGTTGTACCGGTGGTTGCGCTTGTAGTTGTGGCTCACGCCCGGGTGGGCGCTGATCACCGCGGCGGCCTCGTCGACCCGGTCGGGGTCGATCTGCGCGGCGACGAGCGCCGAGCCGTACCCGAGGGCGCGGGTGTCGAAGATCGCGGAGAGCTGGCGCAGCACGCCGAGCTCCTTCACCCGTGCGACCCGCTCCCGCGTGGCCTCCTCGGACAGGCCGAGACGTTCACCGAGCACTGCGAAGGGTCGCGGGTCGAGCGGGAAGTCCCACTGGACCGCGTTGAGCAGCTCGCGGTCGAGGTCCTCGAGGACGTCGCGGTCGGGTGTCGTCGGCTCGCTCATGCGTCAATCGTACGGGGAGCCCGGGCCGGCTGCCCCGTCGACCTCATCCGCTGGCGGGAAAGCCGTCATCCGCTCGCGGGAAAGCCGTCATCCGCTCGCGGGAAAGTAGGTCTCGGCAGCGGCGTCGGGAGTCGCGAGGGTGACCTTCGCCTGCTTCGAGCGACCCGACGGGTCGACGTAGCCGACCTGGACCGGGTCCTGGGGCCGGAGTGCCCGGATGGCGGCGAACGCGTCGGCTTGGCCGCGCACGGGCTGGTCGCCCAGGCTGGTCACGATGTCGCCCTGCTCGAGGCCACCCTTCGCCGCCGGGCTCCCGGGCACCACCGCGGACACGCGGGCCCCGCCCCGGGGCCGCTCGACCGCGTCGTCCCCGTACACGAGCCCGATCCAGCCGTGGCTCACCGTGCCGGCCGCCTCGAGCTGGTCGCGCACGTCGCGCACCGCGGTGACCGGCACCGCCAGGAGCCCCATCCCCGGGGTGGTCGTGGCGTTGGTGAGGACACCGACCAGGTTCCCGGACGCGTCGACGAGCGCACCACCGGCCCACGCGGCGCCGGGCTGGATGCCGGTCTCCAACACGCCCGCGACCATGGCGCCGCTGCCCGCGTCGACGAGGCGGTTCTCGTCGGCGATCACGTCGATGTCGGTGCGGTACCCGCCCGACCGGTTCGCCGCCACCGCGACGACGGTGACGCCGACGGCGATCCCGCCGGCGTCGCCCTGCGAGATCGCGGTGAGGTCGCCGTCCGGCACCGACAACAGGGTGAGGTCGGTCTGGGGGTCGGTGCCCAGCACCTTCGCGTCGAGCGAATGGCCGTCGTAGGTGAAGATCTCGAGGCCGGTCGCGCCCTGCACCAGGTGCGCGTTGGTCACGACCCGGTCGGGGGCGAGTGCCACCCCGGAACCCACCGGCAGCGCGGCACCGTCGGCCCCCACCACGCGGACGGTCACCACGCTCGGAGCGGTGTCGGCCGCGATGCGGCGGGCGATCGAGTAGTCGACCCCGGAGGGCGTGCCCACGAAGTCGGGCTGTGACGAGACCGAGTGGGAGCCGTTGCCCAGGGCCCCGAACGCCAGGAGGACGAGCACGGTCACCACCGAGGCGGCGAGGGCGCTCCCCAGACCGACCGCCCACTCCCGCGGCCGGGCGCGCGACTGCGTTGCGGCGGGAGACGCGACGAAGGACTGCAGCTCCGAGGGGTGCACCCACGGGCGGTCAGCCGGTTGCGGCGGTGGCCCGCCGACGCCCTCGGGATCCCGGCGAGGCTCGTCACCGCCCTCGTCGTCGGGGCTCATGGCGCGGAGTGTACCGACGGTTCCGCCCCGAATTCGGTCGCCTCCTTGCTGGCCTCGCTGCCGCTCGGCTCCCTGTCGTGGGGACTCGGACGGGGACGCCCGGCCAGGCTCCGGCACCCGGGCTGGTGACCTGCTGGGGACCGGGAACGGGCTGTTCGGTACCATGACCCACGTGCAGCCCCCCGAACACGGCGACTGGATCGCCGTCGTCACGGAGCCCCTCCCCGTGGAGGAGGCGACCGCGTGGGCCACCACTCCGTCGAGCGGCGCCGTGGTGGCGTTCCTCGGGGTCGTGCGCGACCACTCCGAAGGTCGTGAGGGCGTGCGCGGCCTCACCTACGAGGCGTACGAGGAGGAAGCGGCGCGCAAGCTCGCCGCCGTCGCGGCCGAGGCGCGAGTGCGCTGGCCGGTCGTGGAGCGCCTGGCGCTGCTCCACCGGCTCGGCGACCTGCAGCTCTCCGACGCGTCGGTCGCGGTCGTGGCGTCGTCGCCCCACCGGGCGGAGGCGTTCGAGGCCGCCCGCTTCTGCATCGACACCCTGAAGGAGACCGTCCCCATCTGGAAGCGCGAGCACTGGGAGGGCGGCTCCGACTGGGCCACCTGCTCGCATGAGGTTCGTACCGTGTCGCACCCCGCGGCGCACGGCACGCGCGCCTGACGGGGGTCCCGAACTGTCCCGCGACCTCGCGATCGACCTGGGCACCGCGAACACCCTCGTGTACGCGCGCGGTCAGGGGATCATCCTCAACGAACCGACCGTCATCGCGATGAACACGCGCACCCACGAGGTGCTCGCGCTCGGGCACGACGCGTGGCAGATGATCGGCCGCACGCCCGGCTACATCGTGGCCGTGCGCCCGCTGCGCGGTGGTGCGATCACCGACTTCGAGATCACGCAGCGACTGATCCGCATGCTGTTCCAGCGCGCGGGGATCTCGCGCATGCAGCGCGCACGGGTGCTCATCTGCGTGCCTTCGGCCATCACCCACGTGGAGCAGCGCGCGGTGCTCGAGGCCGCGCGTCGCGCCGGCGCCGCCCAGACCTTCCTGATCGAGCAGCCGATGGCCGCGGCGATCGGGGCGTCGCTGCCGATCCACGAGCCGCTCGGCAACATGGTCGTCGACATCGGCGGTGGCACCAGCGAGGTCGCGGTGATCTCGCTCGGCGGCGTCGTCGCGCTGGAGGCGGTGCGCGTCGGCTCGTTCGACATCGACGCCGCGATCCAGGGCTACGTGCGGCGCGAGTACGGCCTGGCCATCGGCGAGCGCACTGCGGAAGAGGTGAAGCTCGCGATCGGCTCCGTGTTCCCCACCGACGACGAGTACAAGGCCGAGGTGCGCGGGCGCGACCTCATGAGCGGCATGCCCAAGACGATCGTGCTCACGCCCGAGGAGATCCGCGAGGCGATCGACGAGCCGATCCAGGCCATCCTCGGCGCGGTGAAGCAGGCGCTGGCGCGCACGCCACCCGAGCTCTCGCAGGACCTCCTGAACGAGGGCATCCACCTCGTGGGTGGCGGCGCCATGCTCCGCGGCTTCGATCTCCGCATCGAGAAGGAGACCGCGGTGCGGGCCCAACTCGTCGACCTGCCCTTGGAGACGGTCGTGCTCGGCGCGGGGCGCTGCCTCGAGTCGTTCGACCGCCTCAAGGACATGTTCATGTAGCACCGGTTCGCCGGGCCACCACTGTGAACGACAAGCCGCGCTACTGGAGACCGAACAGCACGCTCGCCAAGTGGCTCGGTGGTGTGCTCGTGGGCCAGGCGATGCTCAACATCGTCTGCATGTTCCTGCACGAGGGCGATCGGTGGACACGGGTGTACGACGTGCTCCAGACCACCGACGTCAGCAGCAGCACCTTCAACACCCGGGTGCAGGACGCCATGGCCACCGCCAATTCGCAGTGGTTCTCCATCGCCTCGTACGCGATCTCGGCGGCGCTCGTCCTCTACATCGTCTGGACGTGGCGCAGCGCGAACAACGCGCTCGCCCTCGGGCGCACGGGCGCGCGCCAGTCGCCGGGCTGGGTGATCGCGGGCTGGCTGGTGCCGTTCCTCAACTTGGTGCTGCCGTACCAGACGATGTCCGACCTCTACCGCAGTTCCGGTCCCGACGCCGGGCGCGGCGACGCGTGGCGATCGCGCCACTCGAGTGGTCGGATCGCGACGTGGTGGGTCGCCTACCTCGTCGGGTCCTTCGGGTACGCCTTCAGCATCCTCTGGGTGTTGCTCGGACACCTCTCGGTGAGCGAGGCGAACGTGTGGTTCGCGGTGACCCGCGGCGTGCTCGCGCTCTCGGGCCTGCTCGGCGCCTGGGTGGTGTGGGACGTCACGCAGCGCCAGGAGCACCAGAACGCGATCGACCCGGCGGTGACACGCGAGCAGGTGCAGATCGGCGCCGGCGCGCCCGACGCGCCCGCCGGGTACCAGCAGGCCGGGTATCCGCAGTACGCGCAACAGATCGTCACGGGCGCGAACGGGCTGCCGACCCCCGGCTGGTACGTCGACCCGAGCGGGCTGCACGACTTCCGCTACTGGGACGGTGTCGCCTGGACCGAGCACGTGAGCCGCAACGGCGTCGCGGGCCTGTCACCGGTCGCACCCACGCCGCCGGCGTTGCCGAGGGTCGCCCCGGACTGGTTTCCCGACCCGTCGGGTCGGCACGAGTGGCGGTACTGGGGCGGCGACGACTGGACGCCCCACGTGTCGGACGCCGGCGTGCACGCCGACGACCCGCTCGCGGGCCCGGCGGCGCCTCCCGACCCCGACGACGTGCTCCCCACCGGCGCCTGACGCCCGTCAGACCTCGCGGCCTTCAGACCTCGCGGAGGTCCTCGGCCGCCTGACGCACCTGCCAGTCGCGGTCGGCGAGGGCCGCGTCGATCGCCGCCTCCACTTCGGGGCCCGCGAAGGGCGCGAGCGCGAGCACCGCGCGGCGCCGAACGGCCGGCTTGTCCTTGCACGCCTCGAGGATCGCGCCCAGGCCGCCGTCGTCACCGATGGCGCCGAGCGCGGCGACCGCGGCCTCACGGGCGAGCGGGTCACGGTGCGTGCGCGCGACCTCGGCGAGCGGGCCGACCGCACCGGCCGCGACCGCGTCGTCGGTGAGCTCGCCGAGCGCCCACGCCGCCGCCTCCACGACGGTCACGTCGCGGTCGGTCAACCGGCTGACCAGCTCCGGCACCACCGCGCCGGGACCGGATGCGCTCGCGACGGCCGGCGCGAGCTCGCAGGCCCGTCGGCGCGCCGAGGCTTCGCGGTCGGTCGACGCGGTGCGCCAGGCGAGCAGGGCTTCGGCGGGGACGTCGCCGCGGATCAGCGCACCGAGAGCGGCCGCGCGCACACGAGCGTCGGGGTCGTCGGTCGCGGCGAGCTGCAGGCGGGCGACGTCGTCGGGGGTGAGGTTGCCGCGGTGACCCAGCGCGGCGAGCGTGGCGGCACGGGCGACGGGGCCCGCCGCGGTCACCCGGGCAGCCGGCCGTTGATGGCGATGATGAGGCCGGCGAAGATCGTGGCGACGATCACCGCGATGAGGAACCCGGTGAGCCCGACGAGCACGATCGCCCGGACGAGGGCCCAGCCGCGTCGCGCCGTGCGCGCTCCACGGCGCGAGTTCGGCCGCGCACCGTAGGGCGTGCTCGGCATGGCAGGCTGAGGGTTGGGTGAGGCCGGCACCGCCGCCCACCGTAATCGTCCGAACCCCGGAGACTCATGACCGACCCGACCAGTGCCGCGCCCGATCCCACGGACGCGGTCGTGGGCCCCGACGGGGCGGCGGGCCCCGGGAGGGCGGTGGAGGCCCGGAAGCACCGCCGTCATCTCGTCATCGCGTGGATCGCCTCGGTGCTCGGCGTGCTCCTCGTGGCAGCGGTGATCGCGGGCTTCGTGATCCACGTGCCGTACGTGATCATCTCGCCCGGCGACAGCACCCCGCTCGATGCCTCCGTCGTGTCGATCCACGGCGCCGACACGTACCCGCACCGTCAGTCGGTCGAGTTCCTCACCGTGCGCGTGTCGAACACCGACCCATCGGTGTGGCGGGTGGTCGACGCGTGGCTCGATCCCGACAAGGACGTCGAGAAGCGCAGCGACGTCGTCGGGTGTCTGAGCGACACCGACAACCAGCAGTTCAACACCGACCTGATGCTGCAGTCGCAGAACGACGCGAAGTACGTCGCGCTCACGCGCCTCGGCTACCAGGTGCAGGCCT
>Ga0075017_100001569_pt1 | contig 14028 bp, 18 predicted proteins | sample AleBraG_ABR_2012_FD_71475 | JGI IMG/M metagenome (GOLD analysis project Ga0075017, IMG submission 71475) | Freshwater sediment microbial communities in response to fracking from Pennsylvania, USA - Alex Branch Run_MetaG_ABR_2012 | ecosystem: Environmental > Aquatic > Freshwater > Creek >... | reverse complement strand
CCGAACACGGGGGAGACGATGCTCGAGGCCATGTCGGCGCGCAAACCGGCCGCAATCCGCTTGGAATCGATCTTCGTGCCGACAATCTCGCCCACCGCCAGAATGTCAGCGGTGGTTTCCGTCAGGATGACGAGCACCACGATCACCATGGAAATGATGCCGGCCAGCTGGAACGTCGGCAGGCCCAGGTGGAACGGCGTCGGGACGGCGAAAATGGCGCCGTCGCCGATCTTCGAGAAATCCGCCTTGCCGATGACGGCGGCCACGACGGTGCCGATGACCATCGCCAACAGGATGGACAAACGCGAAATGGTGGCATTGCCCAGCTTGCTGAGCAACAACACGATCGCCAGGGTGCCGAACGCCAAAAGAATGTTGGACATGCTCCCGTAGCCGGCGGCCTTGCTGTTGCCGCCCATGGCCCAGTTGGCGGCCACCGGAATCAGCGTCAATCCGATGGTCGTGATGACGGTTCCCGTGACGACCGGCGGGAAGAACTTGACGATCTTGGAAAACACTGGCGCTATCAACAGGCCAATGGCCGCCGAAACAATAACGGCGCCGAACACGCCCTGGACACCGCCGCCGCCGTTGACGATCGCCACCATGGTAGCCACCGAGGCGAATGAGACGCCCTGTACGAGCGGCAGCTGGGAGCCGAAGAACGGAACGCCCACCGTCTGCAGCAGAGTGGCCAGGCCGCCCATGAACAGGGCTGCGGTGATCAGGATGCCAATGTCCTGGGTGCTCATCCCGGCCGCCTGGCCAATGATCAGTGGCACGGCAATGATGCCGCCATACATGGTCAATACGTGCTGGAATCCGTAGGCGAAACTAGCCCCGATTCCGAGTTTCTTGTCTTCCGGCCTGGCCGGCTGCACCGCCGCAGCGGTAGTCTGTCGCTTGGTCATAGCGGACCTCCTTGTCTGCTTACCTCTGAAAAATGGCGCCCGCGGTACGGGCTGCCGCTGCGGGTGGGCGGGGCGCCAACCCCGCCCACCCGGGCCGTCCTTGACGGTGTGTCGCCTAGCAGAAGCCGGCGACGCCGTCCCAGGCATTGCCGGCATCGCTGGCGTTGTCGCGGGTCACGGTGGCCTCGATCAGCCCGTACGGGCGGTCGGCGGCGTAGAAGACCTCATTGGGGTTGTCCTGGCCGAAGGCGGAGAGGTCCACCACGAAGTGGTGCTTGTTCGGCATCGAGAACTTGATCTCGTCAATTTCCTCATGCGCCGCCAAGACTTTCGAACCCATGTCAAACAGGGTCTGTTGGAGTGCGTGGGAATAGCCCTCGGTGAACCCTTCCAGCAAGAGTGCCTTGACGTCGTCGTACGCCTTGTTGAAATCAAGGGTGGCAACGGTGGCGGGGTTGTAGCGCCAGCGGGCGGCAACATCGGTGGCCAGGACGCGGTCGGTGGTCTCGGGCAGGGTGGTGTATTTGTCCCGCGGGTAGCCGACGAAGCCGGACTCGGTGGACTTGAGCACGGTCAGGTCCTTCAGCCCGCCCAGGACGTGCGTGGTGTGCCCGTCCTTGACGACGACGGCGGTGCGCACCTCCTGACCGTTGCGAACGAAGGAGTGATCGTGGCCGGTGCCGTGAGCCTGGATGCGGTCCCAGGCGTAGGACTCGGCGGCCCAGCGGCCACCGGTGACCCAGTCAAAGGAACCGGTGAAGTGCTCCGCCAGACGCAGCAGGAAGGCCTCGGGGGAGCCCACGCCGTCGCGGGCCAGCGAGTAGATGGTGTTCTTTTGGGTGTCGGTGGCCACCACGTGGGAGTTGTCGCCTTCCAGGTGGGCCGCCGCAAAATCGCCGCGGAGTTGCGAGGTGACGTTGAGGTCCTCGATCTCGTGGCGGTCGCCGTTGCGGGTGATCTTGACGAGGCGGACTTCGGCCTTACCGTACTGGTTGGCGCCGAGGATGATGTTGCTGGTGGTCGTGTTCATGGCTAGCTTCCTCTGTAAGTTGAAAAGGCGAACGGGCTGAGCAGCAGCGGCACGTGATAGTGCGCCTGGCTCTCCTCGACCGCAAAAGTAAGTGACACTTCGGGAAAGAACGTGTCCGTGGTGATGCCGGCAAAGTAGGCGCCGGTGTCGAACTGGAGCCGGTAGGTGCCGCTGGCCAAACGCTCGGGGCCAAGGTCTTTGACGCGCCCGTCGGCATCGGTGGCGCCGGAGGCAATCCTGGTCCAGGTGTCGCCGTCGCGGGCGTAGAGTTCGACGGCGACATCTGCCGCAGGCAATCCCCGTGCGGTGTCCAAAACATGGGTGGTGACGTGGGAGACGCTCATGCGCTCATCACTCCTTCCAGGCGCAGCACCGCGATTTCGCGCAATTGCTGGGCCACGATCAGGGCTTCCGCTTCAGCACTGTTGTGCAAACGTTGGTGGAGGGCGTCGAGTATCTCCTGTGGTCCGCGGCCGGCGGCCCGGATCAGGAAGACCTGGTGGAATTTTGCCTCGTAGTCGCGGTTTCCCTGGGCCAGGGCCTCGGCGACGGCGCTATCTGCGGGGTCGACGGCGGCCTGTTCCCGGCGGGACAGGGCTGCCTCTTGTCCCGGGCCGCGGGCTCGTTCGCCTATTCGTGGGTGATGTGCCATGGCTGCGGCAATCTCATCACTGGTGAAGGGATGGGCTGCGCCTTGGGCGGCCGTCAGCAACTGCTCACGGGTGGCAAAGGGCCGGGCCGAAATGATTTCGGCGCTCCATCGGGGGATGTCAATGCAGGGACGGAGCAGAGACGCCAACTCAGAGGGGTCTGCTCCATTGAAGTGTGCAAGCAACATTGCTTGTGGTCCTTCGGAATCAATGCTGGCATCCACGGCGTTGGCTATACGGAAATATTATTTCCGAATCGTGGAACTGTTATATCAGCATATGAATAGTGAACCGCATCACATTTGGCTTGTCAAGACCTTTTTTGATTGTTGCTTCCGGAAGCAGGCGTCTCCGGGTGGTGGTTGTCAGCAAGACTGCGGTTCCCTGGCTGGGCGGCGTCCGGCTCTCGGTTGTTGCCGGCGCCTCGCTTAGACTTCCTGGATGGCTATGGAAATTGAAGGCGTCTTCCTCAACGGCACGGTTGGCGCCGGCAAGACCACGACGGGCGAAGCCTTGCACAGGATCCTCGCCGACGACGGCATCAGCAACGCCATGATCGACCTTGACCAACTGCGCCGAAGTTGGCCTGCACCTCCCACAGACCGATTCAACCACGAACTCGAACTGAAGAACCTCCAGTCGATCGCCGCAAACTACCGTGTGGCCGGTATCCGGCGCTTCGTTCTGGCTGGAGTCCTTGAGGACCCCGCGGAGGTGGCCCGCTACCGTATCGCCCTGGGCGGGGCGAGACTCACCGTCATCTGGTTGGATCCGCCACTCGACACTGTTCAGGAGCGGCTCAGGAACAGGCATGAACCGGACAGCGCGGAGTTGTCCTGGCACCTGCATCGCAGCGGAGAACTTCACGGAATCCTGACCAAGGCACAATTGGAAGCGCACACCCTTCCAATTGTGGGACAGGGCTCCAATGAAGTCGCCAGGGAAGTCCGTGCCCTAGTTGGTTGGTAGGCGGAGGTAGACGCCCCGATTGTGTCGTGACTGTTGCCAGCAGCTCCCCGCTGTCCGCGATACAACCGTCGCTGAAAGCCGGGTCACTGCGTTGCTTGGATGCCTGCATGGTTTCACCGGGCTCATCGAAGTATGCCGCGCTCGCTTCCCGGCAGTCGGCGACTCCGCAAATGTCCTCGCCAAACGCGATGCACCCCTAACGCCCACTAGATCCTGCGTTGGTGCCCCTGATCGGAAAGTGGTCGTGCCCCGGCCCGTTGGGGTGGGCCGGGGGATTGCGGCCAAGCTAGCAGGTTGCCTTGGCGGCGTCTTCGATGAGGTCCGCGACCAATTGAGGGTGGCTGATCATCGCGACGTGGGAGGACGTGGGTGCCTCGACGACCTTGCGGGCCTTGGCGCGGTTGTACATGAATCGTTCGCACGCGGGCGGGATGGCCTTGTCCCGTCCGGCGACGAGACCCCATGAGGGAATGGTGTGCCAGGCCGCCGCCGTCGTCGGGTAGATGAAGGAGTCGGCGTCGAACGGGCGTTGAGTTGCCTGCAGGAGCCGGAACGTGGATGTGGGAAGGTCGGCGGCGAACGCCGCTTGTCCGTCCTTGCTCAGATAGAAGTCGGTTCCGGTGGTGCCGTCGGGCTTCGTATAGGGCACGGGCACGCTCACGGGCAGGACCTCGCTGCCGGGGAACTTGTTGATGAGTTCTCCCTGCGTTTCGCCCACGTCAGGCACGAAGGCCGCGATGTAGATCAGGGCCTTGACGTTGCTCTTCCCCGCGGCGGCGTTCGTGGTGACGGTGCCGCCCATGGAGTGTGCGACCAGCACGACCGGCCCGCTGATGGAGTCCAGCAGGCTCGCGATGTAGGGTGCGTCGGTGGGGATGCCCCGCAACGGGTTGGACCCGCAGACCGTGGTGTAACCCTTGCCCTGAAGCCTGGCGATGACGCCGTTCCAGCACGACGAGTCCGCGTAGCCGCCGTGGACCAGAACGATGGTTGGCTTGACCCTCGGCCGGGGTTCGGCGGCGGCCGCCCCGAGAGGTGTCGTGGCCAGTAGTGCTGCTGATCCGGCCAAGGCTGCGCCGGCGCCCAGGAACTGGCGGCGAGAAACGTTTGTGCCCATGGTGATCTCCTCATTGAAACTAGATGGTTCTGACGTGGGAGGCGGCGCCGGGCGCCAAAACGGTCAGTCGGCGTCCAGCGGGCCGGGCGGACATGGAGATGATTGATGGTTGCATCCGTGGTCTGCCCATGGCTTCGATGAACACCAACGCTATTTCTCCGGGCGAGGGGAGCAATCCGTCGATTGACGTATATCTGCTGACTTGATTTGAGGCGGCTCGTTCACCGCGGGCAGGGCCGACCAATGTACCTGGGCGACGGCGCCGCCACTGTCCTTCTTCAGGTGCGCCGTCGGCAAATGGCCTGCCGCACAGTCGGCCTTCGGAGGCGGCAAAAGAGTCCAAGGCCTATACGACGCCGGGCCGATCGGTGGACACTGTTCTCAACCACACGCGCAAGGAGGAACCATGAAGATTGCAGTCCTTGGAACAGGCAGGGTGGCACGGATGATTGGCGGAGGCCTCGCCACGGCCGGGCACCACATTGTCTTCGCCTCCCGAAACCCTGCACAGCAGTCTGGATTGCCCGCGCCCGCAGCGGAGGCGATTTCGGCCGTCGGGGATGCCGACGTCGTCGTCGACGCCATCCCTGGTGCGGCGGTCATGGATGCCCTGAGCATGCTGGGGCCCGCGGCACTGGCGGGCAAGATCCTCATGGAGGTGGCGAACGATTTGTCACCCAATTTTGAGCTCAACTACCCCAACGCCAGCCTGGGTGCCGCGGTGCAGGAAGCATTTCCGCAGACCCTTGTGGTCAAAACGCTCAACACGGTTCAAGCGCCGCTTATGGGCAACCCGTCCGGCCTGCCGTCACCAAGTACCGTCTTTCTCGCCGGCAACGACGCCGTCGCGAAGTCAACCGTGTCCACGCTTTTGGCAGCATTGGGATGGGACCCGGGGTGGCAAATCGACCTCGGCGACATCAGCCAGGCGCGCGCCACGGAACACTTCATCTTTCTTTCGTTCGCCATCGCCCAGAGCCTCAACACGACCAACGTCAACATCGCCGTCATTCGCTAGCGCCGGCGTAGCTCCAAGCAGCGGCGCACCCTCCGGGAAGCCCTTGCCGCGGGGGCCACGCTGGCGGGGCCGGGCGCCGCGCACCCTGCCTCAGCCATCCCCGAAGGCATCAGTACTTCGCCGACCTCCGCGGCGACGAAAACACCCAAAACCAGGGATCGCGGCCACACGGGGGTGGCGGTGGTCGTCTTCCCGGCGCAGCCGCACCTCAGTACGATGGGATCGTTGGCAAGGAGGGCTTGAGATGCGCAGCGTGACATATTCGATGACCGTGTCGCTGGACGGCTACATCGCTGGGCCGGATGGCTCCTTCGACTGGGCCGAACCGGACCAGGATGTCTTCCGCCTCGCCACCGACGAGGTGCGCGAGGCGGGCGTCCACTTACTGGGACGACGGCTGTACGAGACCATGCTTTACTGGGAGACCGCCGACCAAAACCCGTCCGTGGACTTCTCGACGGTCGACTTCGCAGCGATCTGGGTGGCGCTTCCCAAGGTAATTTTCTCCACCACGGTGTCTGCGGTGCAGGGCAATGCGCGGCTGGCCACCGGCAGCCTGACGGAGGAAATCCAGCGCTTGCGCACCGAGTCGGCCGAGGGCAACATCGCGATCGGCGGTGCGACTCTCGCCTCCGAAGCGGCCGCATTGGGCCTGATTGACGAGTACAGGGTCAGGGTCTACCCGGTGCTGCTGGGCGGTGGCATTCCGTTCTTTCCCAGAAACAAGGACCGGGCGGATCTTAAACTTGTCGAGACCCGGACCTTTAGCTCGGGAGTCGTCTACCTGCGCTACCGCGTGGTGCGTTAGCAAGACTTTGGCAACCTTCCAACGCAAGGCTGGCGGCGCCGTCGCGCGTGAAAAGGGAACGCTGAACGAGCGCCGATGTCGTCAGTCGATGACCGCGGCGACCGCCTCGATCTCCACCAACTGGTCGGGATAGCCCAGGACGGTTACCCCCATCAATGTGCTTGGGGCATCGTGATCGCCGAAGGCTGCGCTGACAACCTGCCATGCGGCCGAAAGGTCAGCCCGGTCACTGGACGCCACAAGGATGCGCGTGGAGATCACGTCCGAAATACTTGCACCGGCATCGTCCAGGGCAATACACATGTTCTCGACGGCCTTCTGGGCTTGGGCGGCGTAGTCTCCAACACCCGTCGTGGCCCCGTCAACAGCCAAGGGGCAAGCGCCAGCGAGGAAGATGAAACGCGCATCGCTGGGTGCGGTGGCACCGTAGGCATACTCAGCGACCGCAGCAAGTTTATTGGAACGAATGAGCGACACTGAGCTCGACATGGCTTCCTCTCACCGGACTTGATTTCTTGTGTCTCCACCTTTACGTACTGAGACTAGCGGTAGATATCCCTTCCCGAATGAGGTTCGGCCATTCTGCGGCGATCGGGACGAGTGGCACGTTTTGCCGTTCGCAAACTAATCGCCCAGACGATGAGTCCGCCGGCCGCGAATGCGGCACCGATGATGACCGAACCCGTCCAGCCCGCGGTGGCATAGGGGGCGGTTGTGGCCGCGGCGCCGAGAGCCGAACCGAGGGAGTAGAAGACCATGTAGGCGCCGATGGTTGTGCTCGCTTTGTCGGCGTAGATGGTGGTGAGCATGTGCTGGTTACTGACATGGATGGCTTGGACGGCGAAGTCGAGTAGAACCACGCCGAGGACCAGCAGGTCCAGCGACCAACCGAGTTGCCCGATCGCGAGCCAGGAGGCGAGCAGGATCAGGAGAGCGATGCCGGTGACGCGATGTCCGTGCCTGGCGTCCGCCCAACGGCCAGCTCGGGCGGCGCCGAGTGCTCCGGCTAGTCCAGCGATGCCAAACAGTCCGATCTGAGTCTCGCTGAGATGCCACGGCGAGTCGGCCAAGGGAAGGGCCATCCCGCTCCACAGGGCACCGAAGGACGCGAAGAGGAAGAATGCGATCAGCCCGCGACTGAGAAACACCGGACGGGCAAACAGGCCAGCGAACGATCGAATCAGCACGCCGTACTTGGCGACGCCAGGGCGAACGTCGGTGGGAAGCAGGGTCGGCACCAGCAATGCGAGCGTCGCGGCGAGGATCGCGAGGACGATGTAAATGCTGCGCCACCCCCATTGGTCTGCGAGGAATCCTGCGAGGATGCGCGCACCAAGGATCCCGATTACCACGCCCGAGGTTACGATTCCCAAGTTGCGGCCACGCTCGGAGGGAGCCGAGATCGCCGCCGCGTAGGCAATCACTGTTTGTACCACCACTGCGAACAGCCCGGCCATGGCGAGACCCGCGAAAGCAACCCACGCAGCCGGAGCAATCGCGACAACGACCAAGCCTGCGGCCACCAGGACAAGGTGGAGGACGATCAAACGCCTGCGGTCAAGCATGTCCCCCAGGGGCACCAGGAAAATGAGCCCGACAAGATAGCCGAGCTGGCCAGCGGCCACGAACCAGCCCACGGCATCGACCGGAACACTCAAATCAAGACCCATCTGACCGAGGACGGGTTGCCCCGCGTACACGCTTGCCACCGCGACCCCACAGACGACAGCAAGCAATAGCCTCATTGATCCGTTGATACCGACCACTCCAATCAGTTGCATTTTGCTACTTAGCAAAAGATAAGTCAGAATGGTTGCAATAAGCAACTTAGGAGGGAATGTCTTATGGCTCACGAATCGATCGCGAGTACTGGATGGACGGACCCGCACTGCCCAGTCGCCCGCACAGCCGATTTAGTCGGCGACCGATGGAGCCTGCTGATCATCCGTGACGCGATGGATGGTGCCCGCTCATTTACTGATTTTCAGCAACGCACGGGCATTGCTCGCAATATCCTGACCGACCGGCTCCGCAAGCTCACCGCAAGTGGACTGCTCGTCCAGGTCGAGGCGTCATCCGGCAAGCGAAGGCACTACGAACTCACCGACGCGGGCAAGGGGCTCTTTCCGGTCATTGTCACGCTGCGACAGTGGGGCGAGCGCCATGCGTTTGTTGCCGGGGAGGACCATTCGGTGCTGGTGGCTGCCGATGGCGCGCGTGTACCGGAATTCTGGCCGACCGCCGTCGACGGCACGCCACTGACGAGCGACAACACGCGCGTCCAGCATGCCGGTTGACTGGACGCTCGGCGCAAGTCCCAATCAGACGAGTGCCCGTAAGCCGGCCGTTCCTCTATGACTGCAGCGTGGGCCCGTAAACGGACTGGTCTGCAGATGCCTTCCGGCTGGCCTGACCGCCTGGATCAGTGAACCTGGTTTGTCAGAGATCGGATGCCCGCGGGGGAACCTGCAACGCGACGACCGACGCGGGCACGGGGATCCCCGTGCGAAGATCGGGGATGCCAAGCACAGCCGTTGGACGTTCTCCGTATCGCACTTGTCCTGCCCAGGCATCTCCCGCAATGTCAGAGGCAGGGTCTTCGGACCAGTAGTCCGATACCCGCAGCGACCATTCGTCGATCTGCATCGAAAGCATGAGGGTGGCGGCAAGCTCCCGTTTCGTGGGACGGCGAACTTCCCCTACCCGGCCCGGAATGAGCCGATCCGTGAGTGCATCCAGAGCAGCCACCTTCTCGTCGCCTTCGACGATGCGAAAAGAACCGAAGAGGACAGCGCTGCGATAAATAAGCGATGACTCGAATGCGGATCGCGCGACGACGATCCCGTCGATCGCGGTGATCGATACCGCCGTTGGCACCCCCTCGGCTACGCGTCGCATCCAGTGCGAGCCGGTAGACCCATGGATCACGATGGAGTCTCCTAAGCGCACGACGGCGCTCGGCAGAACCGCTGGGCTGCCGTCTTCAGCGACGAATGCAATGTGACCGACCATGGTCTCGGCCAATAACGCGTCAAGTCCAGCTCGATCATCTGACATCAACTCAGGAATACGCGTCGGCTCGGTTCGGGTCATGTTCTTCAGTCTCTCAGCATCAATGTGGCAACGGTACAGAAATTTCAAGCTGGCATGAAGATTCAGCGCCAGGCGACTCTCCATTTGGCCATTCCACGCGTCACTCGGCGGGCTGCTTCGCCCAACGGCTTCAGGTTCCAGCCATCAATGCGACCACCGGGCCTCATGGCAGGCATTCGAAATTGGGGACGGTATTCTGCATTGCCCCGCTGGGTACCCGGGGAATGATCCACGAGGGGCACGAGACATGTGGGTCCCGGCTCGGGCGGAATTGGGACAGCCCACGAAATTGACCTATTCGGTTGCCCTCAGTGACGGTTGGGAAGACCTGCCGGATTGCCGGGAAGCTATCGGCAGCAACATGGTGGACGCTGCGAAGGAAGTTTTGATCGATGGGTAGCCCGCCAAGGGGAGCGCTCGGCTCTTGTGGAGGGCCTACGTGGAACCCTTTGCGGTCATTTGATGCGTCCTATGATTCCCAGCGGATCTCGATACCCTCGGTCATACCTGTCGGATGAAGCCCTTGGTTTCGTGCGACCCCCATGGAGGCGTGATGCCCGGGGTGCACGTAGGCCTCGAGACTATTCACGCCGTTGGCGTGCAACCAACGGGTCATCGCCGTGGCGGCTTCGGATGCAAGCCCCTGGCCCTGGTGGATCGGTGAAAATATCCAGGCAATGTTTGCTACCGTCATGGACGCCTTTCGCTCCAAGGTGGCCTGGACGAACCCCATGGGAACGCCGCCGTTCAGCGGTTTCACAATCCAGTTGAACCACCCTTGCGAGCCATCGGGGGAGTGGCCGACTGTCTGCGACGTGTATCGACGTTGCAGTTCTTCCAGTGACGGGGCCTCGCCGCCGATGTAGTCGTAGAGGGAGGTGTCTGCCAGGACGTCGACCATTTCTGGAGCGCGCTCCACCGAGAGAGGTTCCAGGCATAGCCGCTTCGACATGATGGTTTCAATTTTCGGCCAACTCATTAGACGATCATGACAGATTTGCCGTGTTGGCCCAGTGCCGCGGAAGCTGTGGTTCCAAAGCATGGGGTCAATTAAGGATTTCGGCCTGTCGTGACGGAATCTAATGTCCACGGACGCAGTCGGATACCGAGGTTTCGGCCCATCGTTGTCCGCAATGTCGACGTGGTTGACCAGACGGAACTCGCCTCGTCGTGAGTCCAAGCTCACCGACGGACAGGGCCACAGGCTTTATGGCTTCGGCCGGTTTGTGGTCGAAGGCCTCTGAGGCGAGCAACGCTTCCGCGGACGGATTTGTCTTGACGCCTGCGGTCCCGAAGGCGGTGAATACGTCGGCACGGGTTAGACCACCGATGGCCATCTGCGGATATTCAACTGGCATCGCACCATGCTACGGCCATAAATTGAACCTTTGGCGAACACCATCGTGGTGCCAATCCGCGGGATGATGTGCGAAGGTCGACGTTAGAACCGTCGGGGTGTCCAACCTGATGGAAGGGCTCCGGTTACGGCTCCACGTTGAATGTCTGTTTCCGCTGACCAACCTTGTGCAGCTTGCCGAGTTTCGAATGCGCCGCGGGCCAAACGGAGTCCTACATCGGGGTGGCTCATCCCAGGTGCGCCACCCCTGCGCGTCGAGGCGCGAACGCTCCACTGTTTATCGGCAAACCCTCCACCGCGAAATACACGGTATCCGTCGTAGCGGGCCGGATCGAGCAAGTCCCAGCACCACTCCCATACGTTCCCAAGGGTGTCCTGTAGGCCAAAGTCATTCGCCTGCTTCAGGCCCACATCCTGCGGATTCTCTACCCCGTCGTTCGCAGTCCACCCGATGAAGTCGAGGCGTCCGTAGTGCGGCCCAGTCGTGCCAGCGCGGCACGCATATTCCCACTCAGCCTCGGTGGGTAGGCGGAACCCGTTAGAGCCCGTGTTCCAGATGACTTCGCCGTCATCGAGGCTGTACGCAGGGGCAATCCCTTCACGCACCGACGCCGAGTTGCAAAACGCAATTGCGTCCAACCAACTAATATCCACCACTGGTGTTTGCGCACCTGACTTTTCGCCGCCCGTCACCTGCGCGTATTGGGCCATGGTTACAGGGGCGGCACCTATTTCGAATGGCTCTAGTTGGACAACCCAGCGGCGTCGGCGTCGCGCGTCGTGCAGTTCCACGTGGCCAGCCGGTAGCCGACGAAGATCGAACATGGTCATGTCACAATGCTCCCACGCTACCGTCACGCCAGATGCTCGGGCCGGGACACCGAAACATTGGGCCTTGGATGTGGCCAATCAGCGAGACGTCGCAGCGAAGCGGAACGATCTACGGGCGGTACAGGGCAGGTGGAGAGCGCCACCCAATGCCTGAATTGACAGGCTTGCAGCTTCTAGTCGAGTTTTCCAAAGGGTCCGGCGGCGTCGGATGGAATCCGCTCTCGCCGAATAGATATAGACGCGGCTAGGACTATGATCCCAGTGACCAGAACAAAAAGGGCTAGGCCTAGTAGTAGGCCCACGCCTGGATCACTTGGGGTCGCTTGGCAGCTCGCAGAACGACCATCAATCCCGAGACAGTTCGTCCAAGGCTGTAAAAGCATCACGTAACTGCCAATAACTCCCGCGATAGTTAGCAGGGTTCCCAGCGTCGCGTAGCCGGTCTTTCTGGAAACTCTCATGATTCATCCAAACACAGCAACGCCAGATTCTTCATCCCCGTATGGTGCCGGCGAGTGGGACATAGAATCGGTTGGTGCCGCAGAGGTGCACAACGCCGCCGTCGTAGGCCGGCGCGATACGAAGGATGATGGCAGGGAGGTCCCCGTTGGGGATGCTTCCAGAGCCCTTCGACGCCCTCGCGGGTCGCCGGTGTGGCGTACGCCCGACTCTGAGAAACCCCCAATGTCTGGTCCAACCGAGGCAATGGCGTACTCCGCGCGAAGCGCCAGCACCTTCCCGCCATTAATTGAGTGAGGAATAATGCTGTCCATGAATAGCAGGGAGATGGGTAAGCGGGAAGTTCAAGAGCCGGCACTTCGCACTGCGGCATCCGCGGACGTCGCCTTCACGCTGCCGGAAGACATGAACGGTAGGGCAAGCCCTGCGAAAGCGGCGGTCGGTGACAAGCCCGTTTTCGCTTACATAGCAAGCCTGCCACAGCCGCAGCGCGACATCGCCGAAGCCGTCGACGTGCTGGCGGTCAGGACGCTGCCCAACCTCCAGCGCTCCGTGAAGTGGGGGATGTCGTACTACGGTGTTGGCGACGGGTGGTGCTTTTGCTGTGGCGGCTTTGCCAGCCACGTTAAGCTCATGTTTATCAATGGTGCGGCGCTTGAGCCGGTTCCGCCGGTGACACCGGTCGGGATGGGCAAGTCGACGCGAGGTGTGGAGCTCGAATCCGTGGACGACATCGACGAACGCCAGATTTCGGAGTGGATGATTCAAGTTGCGTCCGTGCCCGGTGTTGGGGGCAAGAAGCACTGAACCCGCCGCGTGCTGCCAAGGCAAACGGTCGTCGGAAAACACCTGACACGCGGGTCGGACAGTTTTTACGGGTGAAGACCAGGATCCGTTTCGAACCCGTTGGGCAGGACATCACGTCCGGTCTGATGTTCCCACGCTCGAGACACGGCCAATGCCCGACGGCGACCACTCCGACTGTTAGAACCCTGCCTTTTCGTGCCCGTAATGGGATCAGTCCACGAGACACGAAGGGCTTTTAGTGCGAATTCAGAATCAGTGTGCAGTCGGGCTTGTGGATGACGTTCCCCTAATGCTCTGTGGGCGTCCGAGCGTTGCCATTGTTGGGCGCATGTTGTATCCGTTCGAGGGCCAGACCAAGTCAGCTGTCTCAACGGTGTTCGCCGATATGCTGGCGTGGTTCGGCAGGAGATCGGCGGAAACCGGTCTTGAAGTATTGAACTGGGTTGAATGCTCACTTCACGTAGGGTTGACGGATGCGATCTAACCACGGAATGTTCAGCTGGAAAGTGACACGCTATCTCTTTTCCATTGGTAGCTTCGTTGCCATGACTGGAATTCTCCGAATCGTGATGACGGCGTCGTGGGGCTATATCTGGGTAGTCCTGCTTGGGCTTGTCCTTGTGGCTCTGTCCACCCGCGGTCCATGGGATAGCGAAGCCAGCGGCCGCAATCGGTCAGTTCTGGGTTTTCGAGTTCGCCTATAGCCAATGCACGGCGTCATGCTGGCTTCACGCGGCGCGTTCAACATTGAATGCCCGCAGAGCAGCAGCTTGTGGGCCTATCGGACGAGGCGTCCCGATTGCAACAGGTGCTCGGCTGCAGCCCCGAACTGAAGGCAGTCTCCAATGAGTGCGAAGTGGGCAGGGGTAAGCTAGCCAATGTGAACAGCCGTGTCGGGCACATCGCCCTCATAGCCATCGGTTTGATCGCTGTGATCATCGGTGGAGTATTCGCCGGGCAGGGAATGAACCTGATCCC
>Ga0075017_100001568_pt1 | contig 14031 bp, 16 predicted proteins | sample AleBraG_ABR_2012_FD_71475 | JGI IMG/M metagenome (GOLD analysis project Ga0075017, IMG submission 71475) | Freshwater sediment microbial communities in response to fracking from Pennsylvania, USA - Alex Branch Run_MetaG_ABR_2012 | ecosystem: Environmental > Aquatic > Freshwater > Creek >... | reverse complement strand
CCCATTCCACATTTTCGACTGCCACATCAGAAACCATTCGCCCCCGACATCGAGGAATGCCACCAACCACATCAGCAGGCTCGTCGTCAGCGCTATCACGGCGACGTCCAGCGCCGCCGCGAATTGCGCCCTGTCCGCACGATACGATTTCAGCAACCGAATACCAGCCCACCAGCATAGAAGCATAGTGACTGATTCCCAGGCGATGATGCCGATGTAGAAAGCCGTATGTACCAGCGGCGAATGGATGGCGCGCCCCATGAGGTGGTTCCCTGGAAAGGTTGAGTCCATCATCAGGACGTGGCGAACAAACTCGTAGTTGGAGCCGTAATCCGTGACGTTGTTTAAGACCAGAATCGTGTAGAAAAGCGCGATTGCAAAAACGAGAACCGTTTTGGAAACGCGAAGCGCCATTACATGCCGCATAGGTTGTCGCACGCGGGAATTATATCTCTCGGTGACTTACCGCGACCTTTCTTGGAGTTGGCGGGCGGCCCATCTTTGCATTGCACCATTCCCGCGGAGGGTGCCATCCTTGCGTTTTTTGCAAGAGCCTGCCCTGAGCTTGCCGAAGGGGTGGGCGGCGATGCTACCGGCGCAACTCTTGGCCCTCAACCACGGGGAGAAGGATTAAACGTCGTATAATCTCGTGCGCGAAACCGGGGAGCCGAACATATGAACGTACAAGAACAAATCGACAAGTATATTACCAGCCAACCGGAGTCAAAACGCAGTGACCTGCGAGAGTTGCATCGGCTCACACTGCAAGCGTCACCAGAGTGCAAATTATGGTTCTTCGATGGTAAGGACAGCAAGAATCAGACTGTCTCCAACCCTACGATTGGATATGGATTTCAGACAATAAAATATGCCAATGGAAAAAGTAGAGAGTTTTTTCAAATTGGTGTGAGCGGAAACAAAACCGGAATCTCTGTCTATGTTCTTGGTCTCAAAGATAAGAAGTACCTGGCCAAAACGTATGGGAAACAACTAGGCAAGGCGAGCGTGACCGGATATTGCATTCGGTTCAAAGCTCTAAAGGATATAAACATCGATACGCTTGAAGCGGCAATACGATATGGGCTTGCAGCTTAGGATGAAAAAGGGGCAGGCTCTTCGCAAAGTACGCGAAGGACGGGGCACCTGCGCTGTGGTGGCTTCCACAGTTTGAAAGCCGAGCCACCTGCCCCGCCCAACCTTAGGTTTCCGGAACGGACCGGCGTTGCGTTACGTTCCGATCTCGCGCCTGACAATCACCAACACTCTAACTTCTTATTTCGCCTGCGCCAAGCTTCGTAAGAACTTCGGCAAACTTATCGAGTATCTGGTCCCAGCCCTCTACTTGACCACTTTCTTTCGCGCTCTCCATGGGTTCATTTCCAATGAAGGTGAGTTTCGTCCGGCCGTTTCCGAGATCCTCAAAGAGGGTCGTGTCGTACGCTCCGTCGATCGCCTCATGTTCTATGCCTAATTCCGCAGGCTCAATCTTGTTTCCCTTCGCGTCCGAAAAGTACATCGAGGAAACGATCTTTTCCTGGGGAACAATCTCGTGGTATTCCCCCGCATTCCAGAACTCCTGCCCATCGGGCGTTCTCATGCAGCAGAGGAATTTTCCTCCCACGCGAAAATCCATCTGGCAAACCGGCGAAGTAAAACCCTTCGGCCCCCACCACTGCATCACGTATTTCGGGTCGGTCCACGCCTTCCAAACCAACTCGCGTGGGGCATCAAAAACTCTTGTAATGACCATCCGCTCAATCTCGTTCACCGTGCTTTTTGTCATCTCTGGCCTCCTCTTTCTTCATTTGATTTATGACTACATCGAGTTTGTCGAAGCTCTCTTCCCAGAACCGGCGATAGCTGAACGCCCAGTCGCCGACTTTTTTAATCGCCTCTGGCCTAAGCGTGCACACGCTCTCTCGTCCACGTTTCGTCTTGATCACAATCCGCGCCCGCACCAGGTAGGCGATATGTTTTGAAATCATCTGCTGCGAGAGTGCAAACGGCTCCGTCAATCCATGCACAGAGGCAGGCCCATGCGAGAGTCGTTCGATCATCGCCCGCCGGGTTGGATCCGACAAAGCCGCAAACGTTGTGCCTAATTGATCCACAACCGTATGGTAGTGAATTATCTGCGGATGTCAAGTGTGAATTTTGCGATGCCTGATTGTCTGCTTGCTAATCCCCAAGTTGCGAGAAAATGCGAGGCTCGTCTGTCCCCGGTTTCTCTGAGAGTCACATATCTTTGGGAGGATGTTCGACCGTGCCGAACTCTTTGCGTATATCTTCGAAAAGTCCGAGCCCGCCCTCGGCGGCAAAGAAGTCAATGTACTCATCGTGACTAAAGAATGCGTTCAGGTAGTCCGCCTGAGTCAAGATGTATCCGCCCCAGCCGTTCAACATCGCAATTTGCAGAAACGATGTTAAGTCTTCCGACTCGTGGCCGAGAAACAGATGGCCTGGTGCTTCATGAAGCAGACGAAGGTCACCATAACTTTGCCGGAGCTTGTAATATAGATGCCAGTTCTCGCTGCTCCCCCAGATACCCCACTCCGTAATCCAAACCAACGCTGGATCGGGGTACATCAGTGAGCCTGCGACCCAATGGGCAAGATGCAAAATGCGGCCCGGCGAAGTCGGATAGTGAACGTGCGCTCTGTGGATCTCCGGAATGCAGTCGGGCTTCACTCGCTTTCGATCCCGAAGCCAATCCTCGCATTCATCTTTCGTGTAGAAGCGCATGCGATTGATTCTAAATCAGCATGGCTGGGTCATTGACGAAAAAGGGGGTTTAGCATTCGCTGGCAATTTTCCATCCACGTTACACTGGAAGAGTCACCGCTCCCCGACCTGCTCCTTCAAAATGATCTCTTTCTCAAACATTAATAAGCAGTATGGCAAGCAGTTGCTCTTCGTGGATGCTTCGTTTCAGTTGAATCCTGGCGAAAAAGTTGGGCTGGTCGGTCCCAATGGGGCGGGGAAGACAACGCTGTTCCGGATGGTCGTCGGCGAGGAATCTCCCGACGAGGGCACGGTCTCAGTCCCCAAGAAGTTAACGATCGGCTACTTTCGCCAGGACGTCGAGGAAATGCAGGGCCGTTCGGTTCTGGATGAAGCGATCGCAGGAAGCGGACGCGTCGGCGATCTGCACCACGAGCTCGAAGCCTTGCAGCGGGAAATGTCCGACCCCGACAAGGCGGATGACATGGGCCGCATCCTTGACCGCTTCGGTCACGTGCAGGAGGAGTACGAGCATTTAGGCGGTTACGCGCTCGAATCGCAAGCCCGCGAAGTGCTCCACGGTCTTGGGTTCAAAGACGATCAGATTGACGGCGACGTGGGCGCTCTCTCCGGCGGATGGAAAATGCGGGTCGCGCTGGCACGGGTGCTGCTCGGAATGCCGGACGTATTGCTGATGGACGAACCGACGAATCACCTCGACATCGAATCCATCATCTGGCTGGAGCAGTTTCTCAAGTCGTTTCCCGGCGCGCTGCTGATGACTTCGCACGACCGCGAGTTCATGAATCGCCTAGTCTCAAAGATTGCAGAGATTGATGGCGGCGAAATCATCACCTACTCGGGCGACTACGATTTCTACGAGCGCGAGCGCGCGGTGCGAGAGAGCAATCAGCAGGCAGCGTTTGCCCGGCAGCAGTCCATGCTGGCCAAAGAGCAGCGCTTCATCGATCGTTTCAGGACGCACGCGGCCAAAGCGGCCCAGGTGCAGAGCCGAATCAAGGCCTTGGATAAGATCGAGAAGATCGAACTGCCCAAAAAACGGCAAGTCGTGAAATTCGACTTTCGCGTTCCACCGCGATCCGGCGAACAGGTGGCCGTCCTGGAGAATCTGCACAAGAGTTACGGCCCGCGTGTGATTTACGAAGGCTTCAATCTCACCATCCGCCGCGGAGAGCGCTGGGCCGTCATGGGAAGAAACGGCGCGGGCAAGACGACACTTCTTAAAATGATTGCCGGAGCCAGCGCTCCAGATGCGGGGAGCGTGCGGCTCGGCGCCAGCCTGTATATGGGCTACTTCGCGCAACAGTCGCTGGACGTACTCAATTCCGATCTCACCGTCGCCGAACAGTTGCAACAGGACTTTCCCCACGACAGTATCGGATCGCTGCGGAACCTGGCAGGAGCATTCCAGTTCTCCGGCGACGACGTGGATAAGAAGATCCGCGCACTCTCCGGCGGAGAAAAATCGCGTCTGGCCATCGCCCGCATGCTCTACAACCCGCCGAACTTCCTGGTGCTCGACGAACCGACGAATCACCTGGATCTTGCGACCAAGGAAATGCTGGTGGACGCGCTGAAGGATTTTGAAGGCACCATGATCTTCGTATCGCATGACCGCATGTTCCTTCGCGGTCTCGGCTCACGTGTGCTGGAACTGGGCGGTGAGAGCGGCACGGACCGCCATCCCACTGTCTATCCTGGATCCTACGTTGAGTACGTGCAAAAGCTCGGACATGAGGCGCCTGGGATCTATTCGTAGGACTTTGTGCAACGGGGTACGTCCCGTCTTGTGCCGGCGTGTTCCCAGATTCAAGTCAAACCGGTTTGCTCGACGGACTATGGCTTGCTGCGCTTTGAGTCAGGTATTTTAGCGTCATTGAGCAACTGGTCGAGTTGGGCACGGTCCAACCGTTGCCCATTTGCGACAACAGAATCGATCTTGTTCACATTTGCGATGTCGGTCAGAGGGTCCGCATTCAGCAAAACGAGGTTGGCTAAATATCCGCGCTCGACGCGGCCCCACGTTTTCGACAATCCGAGCAACAGGGCCGGATTGGTCGTGGCGGTTTCGAGCGCTTGCATTGGAGTCAGCCCGGCTTCAACAAACAATTGGAGTTCATCGTGCAAGCTGAAACCCGGATACGTATAAGGAATCGTAATGTCTGTTCCCGCCAGAAGAAGCACGCCAAGCGTCTGGGCGCGATGGACCTCTTCGAGCGTCTTGGTATATTCGCGCTTTTTCATCGCGATGTACTCACGCGTCCGGTATTTCGTCAGCATGCCATTCTCTGGCTTCCACCACTGCAACTCGTCCGGCGAGACGTACTGCATTCTGGGGTCGGGTTTTGCGTTCAGATCATCAATGAACGTTAGCGAGCGCTGCGTCACCAGCGTGGGAGTGATGAAAGTGTTGTTCTTCGCCAAGAGCCGGTAGGTTGAGTCCGCGCGCTCCTGGCTAAAACTGTCGAGCATCATTGTCTGATCGCGCGCGATCTTGGCCGGGATCAGTGCGAAGTCCTTGGTACGGAGGGCCTCCTGAAAGGCAGATTGATCCAGGCGCCGTTTGATGTACTCGCCCTCCTCCGTCGACCCACCCGCCAGCGCAATCCCGTGCTCCAGGGACCGCTGACCAGCATCGGATGCTTCACGGACACTAATTGCGTTGGGGAGGTGCCCGACGACTGGCAGTTCCAGCTTCCGGGCCTCATCGAGAATAGCGAGGTACGAATCTCGGGACAGTCCGTCGTACACCTTGATGCAGTCCGTCCCCTGTTGCTTCAGCGAAACCACGGCAGCCCGCGCCTCATCCGCCGTTTTCACCGAAATCGTGAAATCCGGGTTGGACCAGGAGTCCGGGCCATCGATAATCGGCCCGCAAGCCACAATCTTTGGTCCCAGTTTGTGGCCCTGGGCGATTGCATCGCGCAGTGGAAACACCTCTTTGGCAACTCCACCCATGTTGCGAGTTCCGAGAACTCCGTTGGCAACGTCCATCTTTATATCGCGGCCGGGATCGCGGAAGTGTGAATGCATGTCCCACAATCCAGGGATTACAAACTTGCCGGTGCCGTCGACTACCTGATCGGAGGCAGGTATCTTGACCGTTTTCGCTCGGCCGACGGCGACAATGTCGTGTCCGCTGACCAGGATGGTCATGTCTGGCTGCGGTTTGCCAACACTCGGATCGATGATGGTGACATGGGTGAGAGCAAGGCCGACGGACTGTGCGGAAATTACCCTCGCAAGCCCCGACAGTACACAAAGCACAAAAAGGGAGCGCAAGATCGAGTTAAGACGATGGGATCGCATAATGGAAGCCTTTCATTTCCGGTCCCGCTGGGCAGCGTCCAGTTTGACGCGCTCGTCAATCACCGCGAAAACATTTGAGACCCTCGTCAATCGCAGGAGCACAATACTAAACATCAGTTGGACGTTGATGCAGAACCCAGGAACCTGGCGCGCGGCGATTTCCGCCGTGGTCGATCGCGGCCGAGATCGAGCCGAACATAACCAGAGATAGTGCTCTCAGGGTTTAGACGCTACGACCGGGAAAGAGAGCAAGCAAAACTGATGCGTGGAAGCCGCGTAAATACTCCGGGTTCAGTGGTGCCGGGAGGGGGAATCGAACCCCCACAGTCCTTTCGGACCTGCGGATTTTAAGTCCGCTGCGTCTGCCAATTTCGCCATCCCGGCTTCGGATCATTCTATCGCGGCGCGAACCTCTGGCCACGAATGACAAGCTCGATTGGAGATTGCTGCTGGAGGTTACGCTAAAACGGCAGTGGCACCGGTAGAGGCGGACGGCAGGTTTTCTTCCCCGGAGGCGGCACGCTGCTTTTGTAGCGCGGCATGGAAGTCTTCGGCGGTGAGCAGATCTCCGTGAAAGAGTTGCAACAGCGGATCGTCCGTGGATGGCACCGGCTTCGCGCTATTGCCCAGCGGTTCGAGTCCGTCGGGCTCGATCTGCAGTTCGGGCGCGAGCGTGCGGTTTTCCGAGAGCACTCCCAGGAATCGCTCCACCGCGGCGCGATGCTCCGCCGTGGCTTGGGTGAATTCGACGCCCATCCCTTTTTCCGGATGCATCACCCGCACCAGGCCTTGGGCGCGAACTACCGCTCCCGCCGCCCGCATCGATAGCAGGACACGGCTTGAGACCGGCAACGGCGAACCCGATTCCAGATAGCAACCGCCAAGGCTGAGGTCGGTTAACCGGCAACTCAGCGGTGGATCGTCCGGTTCGGCCTCCGGAGAATTCTTTTGCAGCCACTCCCGCAGACGGAGCGTCTCCTCGGGCGAGGGTTGCAGGAAGCGAAGTCCAGCTTGTGCTTTCATTCCCTCCCACGCGAACTCGGCTTGCACTTCGATCGATGACTGCGTCCCGGGCAGGGTAAACTCAATGTTCCAGCGACCGGTGGGCCGGCGGCGGTTTGCCCAACTGACCGCCATTCCGCCTTCGCTCAGATCGAAAGTCGTAACGTTCAACTCGCCCGCTCCTTCGAGGCTCTTCATGGAGACGGGGATGCGGACGGCAACCCGCGAATTACGCCGGCGTTCACTCTTCATCAACGCCCGTGCCGCCCGGAAGCTCGATTTGGCCCGCTCGCTTGATACCGGCTTATAAAGCACGAAATGGGCCCCGATGCTGAAGACCGACTTCAGGCCGACGGCCGGCTCCACAATCGCTACGGCTACGGCTTGTTTGTTGCAGGGCGCGTTGCGGGCGCTGCTCAGCACGTCAGACGAGCCGTCTCCGGCGCAATCGACGATGATCGCCTCAAATCTCTTTCGCGTGAGCTTGCGCAGGGCCGTCGCGGAGTCGGCGCATAATTCGACGGCAATATCGAGGTCGCCCAGGGAGCGGCGGAGCACCCGCACAATCTTGTCATCCGAACACAGCACCAGCGAATTAAGGCTCATACAGGGTTTTTCTTGCCGACGGCAAGCCATCGGCGCACGGAACTTGGGTCGCGCGCCTGTCCTCACTCTATGTTCAACAGACTGGGGGATCAATGAATTCAACGCCATTCGGATTACGGTCGTCATCTGCATCCGTCAGGGGCCTTGAAGGCGGCTCTCGCGCAGCCGTTCTGGTGGCCCGCGGACGCCCGGTCGAACCAGGCTAAGTAGCCTGCCTTCAATCACTTAAATGCGGTTTTCTCATCCCCTGGTAGGGCAAGAAACTGATTGACTTTGCTCTAAAAAGCGCTGTAAGATGTGCAGTCTCCTTTGAGCTTTGGTCGCTAGGGTGCTCTGGTACGTGTTGGAGCCTTCTCGCGAATTTGTTGTGCCCGTGAATCCCAAGGACTGATTGGAGAATCATATAGTTAGCGGCTTTCTAGGACGACCACTTTATTGGAAAGGCATTTCTAAATGGCCAAGCGACGCGGAAATCCGAACTGGGGCAAGCCTGAGCCGATCGGGCCGATTACCCCCACCATCACCGAGTTTGAGCAGGTTGTGCGCGAGTATAAGCTCTCCCCCGACCAATATTTGCGGTCGACGCGTCTGCGGGAATGGGCACGCCGCAACAAGAACTCGAAGTACATTCCTGAGCCCTTGCTTGAGGCTTGGGGCTTTGAGATTGAGTCCACGCTGTAGGTGGGACTCACGGAATTGGCATGCAATTTGAGGGTCGCTCTTGTAGCGGCCCTTTGTGTTTTGAACTGCACGATTGTGAGCATTTTCCTTCGTGTAACTTCGTGTCCTTAGTGGCAGTGATCTTCAAACTGACGCCGCTCAGCCATGCTCGACATCCTGCAAATTCCGCCGAGTGAACTGTTCGCCCTGCTGGCCGCCGTCGGCTTCGCCGCAGGGCTCAATCTGTATGCCACGGTTGCCGTGCTCGGCCTGCTGGCGCGCTTTGGACACTTGCCCTTGCCTCCCGGACTGCTGCTACTGGCGGGATGGCCGGTAATCGTTGCCAGCACCGTATTATTCGCCATCGAATTCTTCGCTGACAAGATCCCCGCCTTCGATCTGATCTGGAACGCTCTGCACACCTTCATCCGTGTCCCGGTGGCAGGACTGCTGGCCTTTGAAGCCACGCGCCAACTCTCCCCGGAGCAACAACTCCTGGCGACTCTCCTGGGCGCCGCGGTTGCTTTTGCTGCGCATGGCGGCAAGATGGCCGCGCGCACGATGGTTACGCCTTCGCCGGAACCGCTTTCGAATATCACGCTAAGTGTGGGCGAGGACGTTCTGGCCGTCGCGCTCACCTGGGTGGCAACGCGGCATCCTTATATAGCGGGCTCAGTAGCGCTGACTCTGGTCTTGATTATTATCCTGCTCACGCGGCTGGTGATTCGCGCCATGCGAGCGCTGTTCCGCGGAGCGGAGCAGGAACTCGCCCGCTAAAACGCGCCCACGCGCACACCCAACACTCTTGTCACTCCGAACCGGTCTGAACACTCTTGTCATTCCGAACCGGTCTGAAAGACCGGTGAGGAACCTGCTTTTCACTGCGAATAGCGATCCCTGCAGAACCTGCCCGGCAAAATGCACTGACAGACAACACCCAATACTCTTGTCATTCCGAACCGGTCTGAAAGACCGGTGAGGAACCTGCTTTCCCCGCGACCTTTATAACCGCCGCCTCTCCCCACCCAGCGGCTAAATCATCCCAAGTCCTGTTCTCGCGCTCAATCAACGCGACTTTTTTCTCGCGCCGCCACTTCTTGATCTCCGTCTCCCGCGCGATCGCGTTCTCGACATTCTGGAATGACTCAAAGTAAACCAGTCGATGCACCCGATATTTCCGCGTAAACAATCCACCCTCGCCGGCCCGATGCCGCAAGACCCGCGCCATGAGAAAGCCCGTCATCCCCGTATAAATGACTCGGCTCTTACTCGCCATGATGTACACGTAGTAGCGCCTCTCAGACACGACGGCCTCCAGCAGGTTCCTCACCGGGCTTTCAGCCCGATTCGGAATGACAAAACTTTATAGATTCGCCTCCGGATTTGCAGTGTCGAATGTCACAAGCCCCCTGTGCAAAACATCGCACCCACAAGACGGTCCATACCCAACACTCTTGTCATTCCGAATCGGTCTGAACACTCTTGTCATTCCGAACCGGTCTGAAAGACCGGTGAGGAACCTGCTTTCCCCGCGCCCAGAAAAATCCGAATCCGCTCGAGCTCAGCCTCGAGTTCGCGCCGAAAAACGCGATCGCGCGGAGCAGATTTCACGTAACCGAACCCGGCCTTGAGTTTCCCGTCTTCCACCGACAGGTTGGCCCATCCAATCACTCGATCCCGCCACAAAATCGGAAGGGCGTAATAGCCGCGAACGCGCTTGGCGGGCGGCGTGTAAGCCTCGAAGCGGTAAACCCATCCCCAAAGCAGTTCGAAACGATGGCGATCCCAGACGACCGGATCAAACGGCGCCAGCAAGCGGACCGAGTCATCGGGAGCGGTACGCTTCAGCGACCACTCGGCCGGCCAGTACCATTCGACTCCGTTCACGTTCGCATGCGCCAGGCGCTGTTCCGCCCGCTCGATCACGGCAGTGATTTTGTTCTCCCACTGCGGTGTTGCCAGCCGGAGCCGGCGCAGCACAACGCGCAGGCTGCGCTGCGGAAGTGGCGCATAAAGGCGGACCACAACGTCGGCCAGCGCATCCAGCCGAACTTGACGGACCGCTTCGTCGCTCGGGGGAGCGCCATGCTCCTGCACTGCATAAATGCGAATTCCCGTTTCCCGGCGGACGACGCGCAACAGCCCCTGATAGTGCATGCCATCGAGCAAGTGCGTGGTTGCGTTCGAGTTCCCTCCCCAATAATTCTTCACCTTGCCGTGGGAGAAATGTTTATCGACTTCCTGAGGATGAACGGTGCCGCGCTCGCGGACGAAGTCGAGCAACTGCTGCGCACGCTTTCCGCGTGCGCCGGGCCACGGCAGGTTGCTTCCAACCGGCACACGACAATCTGCGCGCGGATGCATCAGCGCCTGCAGTTCGGGCGTGACGAATCCGTAGTTGATGAAAAAGTCTTCCTCAACCCCGAGCTTCTCGAAGCGCCGTTCCAGGTCCCCGGCCCGGTAGTCCTTCACGCGATGCCGGAGGATGAGATCCTGAGCACGGGCAGGCGCACGAATGGGATCCGCCTGGACGAATTCCATACGCTGCAGAGCCCGCCGCAGCGTCGTCGGAGCGAACAGGCTTTCGCCGACCGCCATGCGGCGCAAGTCGTCGATCGTCATGAAGAAATGTTACCCGAGCAACGCACCGGCGCCCACACCCAACACCCTGGCATTCCGAACCGGTTGACAGACCCACCCAACACCCTGTCATTCCGAATCGGTCTGAAACACCGGATTTATCTTGTCATTCCGAAACGGTCTGAAAGACCGGTGAGGAACCTGCTTTGGGGACCACCGGGGGCTGGCCCAGCCTTTCGGCGGTTTCCAGATGGTTGCCCCACCCTTGTCGCGTTTTTTGCGACAGGGTGGGCTCGATGCTCCAACAAGGCTTAACCCGCTCTCTATACAGCCACGGGCGTTTGAATCCCTGGTCGCCACCCTCCCACAGGGAACGCGGGAACGGTGGGGCAACCGCACTATAAGGTTTGATTGGAATGGATGGGCCAGCCCCCATGCGCATTCCCGAGAGCGCCGCTAAAGGAACTGCGCCCTGTTCGCTTACTTATTCTTTACATAGAGTTGTTCGATCAACCAATCAAGGCCAGGTCCTTTCCAAGCCCCGGATTCGCGCAGTTTAAGCAAAGCCTCCCGCGTTTTGCCAAGGTCGCCCCATGTGGGCAAGCAGGATCGGTGCATCTTCAGATAATTCAGCGCGTGTGCCGGTTGGCTCGGATCCTCGGTCAGGTGCCCGAAGCCCAGATAGTCATCCGGATTCTGGATGACGCGGCCACAGATCGCGCACGTCCGATTCCCCGCCGAACCCTTTTCTCTAAACTCCTGAAAACGCGCCTCTGCGGCCCGCGAAAGGGGATGCTGCCGAAAACAAACCGAGTGAAAGGCGGCATCATTAATGAAGTGCAGCGGATCGGCTTGGTTGGGCACAAAAGGTGGAAAGCCATCGACCTCCTCTCCGTCGAGGAGGGTGCGCCCACAGATCTTGCATCCCGTTTTGCCCCTAATTATTAAGGTCATAGATCCCAATAACGAATCACAAGTCCTCTTTCAAGGATGTAAGAAATGGGGCGGGTTGCCCACCCTTCGCACGCATTGGCCAACAGCGCCACCACAGAGGGTGCACCGTCCTTGCGTTTTTTGCAAGGGCGGGAATTGATGCCGCCAGCACCAGATTCCGTCGGTTCCTGGTCAGCCTCCGCAAACTCCGCGACGGACATCCAAACACCGTGGTTGGGACCAAATTGAGAACCTATGTTTTCCACAACCAAAACCGTCCCGCATGTGACGAACAACCTTTACTGAGACTTTTGAACGTGCAAGATTGAGAATATGCAGGTGGGCCGAGCAAGCCGCGAGTCAATCCCGTTCGATAACCCCTTACTCCGCAATATTTTGCCCGCAACCTCTTCCCTTTCAATATTTTGCCGCCCAACATCGAGATCACCTCTCTCTAAGCCCAATAAACACAGAGATTTGCACGGTATGATCAAAAAAAATGCGATCGCGGATCCAGTATCCTGCGCCCTGTTGCTACAATCGCCTCATTATGAGCCCCCAGCCTCCTATCACCGACGTTCCTGATGCCATTGAGGAAATCCGCGCCGGACGCATGATTGTTGTGGTCGACGACGAGGACCGCGAGAACGAAGGTGACCTCACCCTCGCCGCCGAAAAGGTCACGCCCGAAGCGATTAACTTCATGGCCAAGTTCGGCCGCGGCCTGGTCTGCCTCGCCATGACCGAAGAGCGCCTCGAGCACCTGCGCATCGGCCCCATGACCGCAGAGAACACTTCGCAATACGGCACGGCGTTCTGCGAGGCGATTGATGCGCGTCAGGGAGTCACGACCGGCATTTCCGCCTACGATCGCGCGCGCACGATTCAGGTGGCGATCGATCCCGCGACCAAGCCGACGGATCTGGCGCGACCGGGGCACGTCTTCCCTCTTCGCGCGCGCAAAGGCGGCGTACTGGTACGGGCCGGGCAGACTGAGGCGTCGGTCGATCTGGCGCGCCTGGCGGGAATGGTTCCGGCGGGGATCATCTGCGAAATCATGAAAGACGATGGCAGCATGGCGCGCGTGCCCGATCTGATCAGTTTCTGCCGCGAGCACGGCCTAAAGATGCTTACCGTCGCCGAACTGATTCGCTACCGTATGGCGCATGAGCGCTATGTGCATCGCGTGGGCGAGGCGCTGATTGACACACGGTTCGGCGAGTTCCGCCTGATCGCTTATGAGAGTGAAGTCGATGGCGGCGAATCGCACGTAGCCTTGATTCGCGGCGACATCGAGCATAGCGAAACACCAGTGCTGGTGCGCATGCACGCGCATTGCCTGATGGGCGACGTCTTCGGCGCGACCGGCTGCGAGTGTCATGCCACGCTGGAAGGCGCATTACGGCGAATTTCAGAGGAAGAACGCGGTGCGCTGATCTATCTCCATCAAACCTCGCAGGGATTTTCGATTGAGAAGGTGGGCGAGCGCACCGCGCTCAGCTTCCATCGCGGACGTTCGCTTCCCTCTCTGTATGACAACGAGAAGCAGATTCAGCGCGAGATCGGCATCGGAGCGCAGATTCTCTCGGACCTCGATCTGCGGCGCATCCGGCTGCTGACCAATCGCCCCAAGAAAGTCGCAGCTCTGGAAGGATTTGGGATCGAGATCGTAGAGCAGGTGCCGGTGCAGTTGAAGGAAACAAGCGCCCACTCTTAAGTGTTGTCATCCTGAGCGAAGCGAAGGACCTATGGACTCGTCTGCAGCAGAGGTGACGCCAGCCACGTGCAGAGGTCCTTCGTTGGGAGTCCTCGGCTTCGCCGACGACTCCGCTGCCTCAGGATGACAAGTGGTTAGAGATGGGAAGGGAATGCACGGCAACCCAGACAGTTGAAAATTCTTAGCCGGCTAGAACGGTTTGCGCACCACGACTTCAGCGTCACGAATGAAGAATTGCGCGGAACAGTGCTCCGAGCCACAAATGACCGGCAGCAGTCCGTTGATCTGTTTGCGCGTGATCAGGCCCAGCATGCCGCAGGACGGGCACGAAAGTACCGCCCAGTACGGATCTTCCTTTTCGCCAATCTCTCCGGCGTTTTCCAGCACAAAAACGGTGCCCGGTTGCATCTGTTCGGGAATCCATTCATTTAGGACATCGAGTTCACCGACCATGTCGTCCTCCCCGTCTCGTGGTGCTGAGA
>Ga0075017_100001563_pt1 | contig 14046 bp, 9 predicted proteins | sample AleBraG_ABR_2012_FD_71475 | JGI IMG/M metagenome (GOLD analysis project Ga0075017, IMG submission 71475) | Freshwater sediment microbial communities in response to fracking from Pennsylvania, USA - Alex Branch Run_MetaG_ABR_2012 | ecosystem: Environmental > Aquatic > Freshwater > Creek >... | reverse complement strand
TATTCGCTTGAGTACGTCATCGCAGTGTCCCGGCGCTTCAGGATCGACGCCGCGTACGCGGCGTCGATCCTGAAGCGCCGGGACACTGCGATGACGTACTCAAGCGAATACGACGCGTTGGTCCGGGAAGGCGTGCATCCGTCGCTCCTGGCGCAAGGCCATGCGGCCGTAGCGCGGGCCGAACATACCGGAACGCAAACGGCGATCGCGAGACTGATGGCCCTTGCGGATTCCGCGGCTGCGGACGGAGCGATCGGCGCTGAGATCGACATCCTGATGTTGGTCCTTCGGCTCGGAGACCCTGGTGTGGCACGCCGGCTGACGGCCGTAGCGGAAGGCAGCGAAGGCCGCACTGCGGAGTTTGCCCTGAGCGTCGGGCTTGCCCTCGCGCACAAGGACGCGGACCGCCTGATTGAGCTGAGCGACTCGGCAGCCAGGGACGGCTTGGAGCTCGCCGCAGCCGACTGCGCCAGCCACGCCCTGCGCATCCTTGAAAGCAGGGGCGACAAGGCACGCCAGCTCGAGGGCCAGCGGCTCCTCAAGCGCCGCACGGCCGCCCTCGACAAGGCCGGTCCGGCCGTTGACGGGGGCTCCCCGGATCTCCAGAAACTGACCCGGCGCGAACAGGAAATCGCAACGCTGGTGCAGTCGGGATCGAGCAACAAGGACATTGCGCTGAGCTTGGGCCTGTCATTGCGCACCGTTGAGGGTCACCTGTATCGAATGTTCGCCAAGCTGGGCATCAGCCACCGGGAAGACTTGATGAACGGCGCCCACGGCACGCAGGGCCAGGGCTAGCCGCGGGCGCAACTGGCCTGGCCCCGGCGATGGGTGAGCGCTTCCCCGAAGTCTCCTTCCGCCGTCGTCCGCTGCGGTAAAGGGCCCGAGGCCCAAAAGCGAGTACTGAATCGAGTGGTTAAAAGCGCTCGGACGGGTAGTCAATGGCCTCGGAAGGGACCGCGCATCCAAAGACGGGTAGAGCCCACTCGCGCCCGCCCTAGGGGTTCGTTAATACGCTTTTCCTGATGGCAACCGCCACTCAATTGGGGATAAGTGGGTCTCGAGATGAAACGCAGGAAGAATTCTTTGCTACAGGAAAACCACCCGGTAATCCAGCGAGAAATCAACTCCAATGCAACCGGGCGCACGCATTCGGCGGGTACCCCCACAATCGAGCCGGCGGCGGGCGGTCATGTGCCCTCTGAGACCAGGGCACGTCCCGTTTCGTCGCCGGCTTTCTTTCACACTGGAGACAACAGGCACCGGGAGGTCGACTGACCATGGCACCGAACACGAAGGTAAAGACCCTCAAGGCAGAGCCCAGCGGGAGCTCGCAGTCCTTGCACACACAGGCGCCGGCATGGCCGGAGGGCGCAGGAACACGGGCAACCACGCAGGACCAGGCTTTTACTTTCGACGTGGCGATCGTGGGCATGGGCTACGTCGGCCTGCCCACCGCACTGGCGATCAACGCCTCGGGCCGGCGTGTTCTCGGCCTCGACGTGTCCGACGCCCGCCTGGCCGTGATCCGCGAGCAACGGGCAGATCTCCTGGACTCGGACAAGGAGCGGCTCAGGAACGCGTTGCTGGACCCGACCTTCATGCTGAGCAGCGACTTGTCGTTGCTTGCCCGCGCGGCGGCAGTGGTTGTCTGCGTTCCCACTCCCGTGGACGAGTACTTGGTTCCGGACCTTGGCATTCTCCGGTCCGCGTGCGCTTCGGTGGTCGATTTCGCGACCACCGGCCAGTTGCTGATGCTGACCTCGACAACGTACGTAGGATCCACCCGGGACCTTCTGGCTTTGCCCTTGGCTGCCAGGGGACTCATTCCGGGGCGTGATGTGTTCGTGGCCTTCTCGCCCGAGCGCATCAACCCCGGCGTGGACTCGTTCTCCCACGAAGACGTCCCGCGGGTAGTCGGCGGCGTGACCCCGGCCTGCGGCGAAGTCGCCGAACGGCTTCTGAGCGCCAGCACCAAGCTGGTTCACGTGGTGCCGTCGGCGGACGTTGCCGAAATGACCAAGCTGGTGGAAAACACCTTCAGGGCCGTCAACATCGCCTTGGCGAACGAGTTCGCCGACATCTGCCACGAACTCAACATGGAGGTGATGGACGTCATCGATGCGGCTTCCACCAAGCCCTACGGATTCATGGCGTTCACCCCTGGTCCCGGAGTCGGCGGGCACTGCATACCGTGCGACCCCCACTACTTGCTGTGGCAATTGCGCAAAGCCCGCTTGACGGCCCCCGTGATCGAACAAGCAATGGCCGGCATTGCGGGCAGGCCGCACCAGGTGGTCGAGAAGGCCCGGCGAATCCTCTCCGACCGCAACCACGGTGTTGCCGGTGCCCGCGTCATGGTCCTCGGGGTTGCGTACAAGCCCGACGTCGAAGATCTCCGGGAATCCCCGGCGTTGGAGATCATCGCCGCCCTGATCGCCGACGGTGCGGAAGTGGCATTCTCCGACCCTTGGTGCCGGACAGCTCCGGACGGTCACGGCGGGACACTCGAGTCCGAGCAATCGCCGGAGGACTGGGGTGCGGATCTGGTGATCCTGCACACGAGGCACAGCCAGATGCAACTTGACTGGCTGGCCGAAGCACCCGCAGTCCTGGACACGACGTACCGCTTGCCCAAAGCCGACAACGTAACCCGACTCTAGATCCACCAGGTTTTCCGACGGAAGCAGGAGTAATGAAAACAGCAATAACCGGCGGTGCCGGGTTCATAGGAAGCCACCTCGTTGAGCACTTGTTGGCGGCAGGGGACGAAGTCGCCGTGCTGGACAACTTGTCCACCGGACGCTTGGAGAACCTCAAAGGCGTCATCGGCCACAGGAACTTCCATTTCATCGAGGGAACCATTCTCGACCGCGACGCGGTGGACAAAGTCGTGGCGGGTTCCGACAGGGTCTTCCACCTGGCCGCCGCGGTTGGCGTGAACCTGATTGTCGACCACCCGTTGGAGAGCCTCCGCACGAACATCCATGGCACCGAAGTGGTCCTGGACTCGGTCCTGGAATCGGGTGCCTCGCTGCTGCTGGCCTCCACAAGCGAGATCTATGGCAAGAACACCTCGGACAGCCTCTCGGAGGAAGCGGACCGCATCCTGGGGTCTGCGCTCAAATCCCGGTGGACCTACGCCGCGGCCAAAGGCATTGACGAAGCATTCGCCCACGCATACTGGCGCCAATTCGGCTTGCCGGTTGCCATTGTGAGGCTCTTCAACACAGTCGGTCCGCGGCAGACGGGCCGCTACGGAATGGTTGTTCCACGACTGGTCCGCCAGGCGCTCGCCGGTGAGCCCCTGACGGTCTATGGAGACGGCCACCAGACGAGGTGCTTCTCCTACGTCGGCGACATCGTTCCGGCCATCGTCCGCATTTCCGAGGAGCCGCTTGCCTACGGAAATGCCTACAACCTCGGCGGCAGCTACGAGATTTCCATCCTGACGCTGGCCCAAAGGATAGTCGAACTCCTCGGCAGCGACAGCGCCATCACCTTGGTGCCCTATGAGCAGGCGTATTCGGAAGGCTACGAAGACATGCGCCGGCGGGTTCCGGACAACAGCAAGTCCCTCGGGCTTGTCGGCTTCGACCCGAAGACCACCTTGGATGAAATCATCCGCAACGTCGCAGCCGACTACAAGCCGGCAAAAGTCCTGGATCCCGCGGGATGGAAGATCACCCTCGCATCGTGATGCGTGGGCAATGAAGCCGCCGACCGTGCGGCGTCATTCAACTGAAGTCGTTCAACTGAAGAAGCAGCACAAAAGGAAAGGCTGAGTGCAAATGCAACGTGTTTGGGGGGCGTCCTTGTCTCAACCTCGCCACAGGGCCCAACGTTTGAGCCCTGCCGGAAAACCGCGTTGGCTCGCCGGCGTTCTGAGCGTCTTGATGTCAGCGTCTGTTTTCGGGATAGCGATACCGGCCGCGCACGCGGCGCCGAACACCATTATTACCCTGACGTTCGACGACGCCAACGCGGACCAGATCCCCGCCGCGGCCATCCTCAAAAGCAACGGGCTCAAAGGGACGTTTTTTACGCCGTCCGGCTTCCTCAACGCTCCGAACTACATGACGACGCAGGAAGCGCTGGCGTTGCAGGCGGACGGCAACGAGATAGGCGGCCACACCGTCACCCACCCGGACCTGGCCCAGATGGGTCCGGACGAGGTCAAACGCCAGATCTGCAATGACCGGGTCAATCTCACCAACATGGGATTCACCGTCACCAACTTCGCGTACCCCTTCGCGTCCCTCACCCCGGCGGTGGAGAGCACTGTTGCGGCCTGCGGATACAACAGCGCCCGCGGGCTCGGAGACCTTGAAAGCGTTGTGCCCGGGAGCGCTGGACTTGGATTCGCTGAGACCCTTCCTCCCGCCGATCCCTATGACACGAAGGCCCCGGACGAAGTGGACAACACCTGGACCTTGGCCGACCTGAAGAACCTGGTCACCAAGGCCGAGCCGGGCGGCGGCTGGGTCCAGGTGACGTTCCACCACATCGGCACCGGCATTGATCCAACGTCGGGAATCGCTGATCCGCTGACGGTATCCACCACGCTCTTCACCCAGTATGTACAGTGGCTGGCCGCGGAGAAGGCCGCCGGGCGGATCGCCGTCCAAACAGTGCAAGAGACACTGGGCGGCGCGTTCAAGCCGGTTGTCGCGGGGCCGGCCGCACCGCCTCCCGTTACCGCGGGGAACCTCGTCAAGAACGCCAGCATGGAAACCGCCGGGCCGGTGGCCTCTGGACTGCCGCAGTGCTGGGCCCAAGGCAGCTATGGCAGCCACACCGCGACCTTCACTACCGCGACTCCAGGCCATGGAGGCACCACCGGGACGCACGCCGAGCAGCTGGTGATGTCCGCCTATGTCAGCGGGGACGCCAAGCTCTTGCCTACCCTCGACCTGGGCGAGTGCGCACCGAGTGCTACCCCCGGCCACACCTACGAGATGAAGGCCTGGTATACCTCGACGACCACCACCCAATTCGAACTGTATTACCGCACCGGGCTGGGCACCTGGACGTATTGGACCGCCAGCCCGTATTTCCCGGCATCCACTTCCTGGGCCCATGCCACCTGGACCTCGCCGGCACTTCCCGCCGGTGCCTCGGCCATCAGTTTGGGCTTGAACCTGCTCGGCAACGGAACGCTGACCACGGATGATTTCGAACTCTATGACAGTGCAGGCATCAAGCATTTCACGGACGTCACTCCTACCGCGGCCTTCTATGACGAGATCAGTTGGCTGTCGAACAATTTGATTTCGCAGGGTTGGCCGGATAATACCTACCGTCCCCTCACGTCAATCACCCGCGATGCGATGGCCGCGTTCCTTTACCGGTTCTCCGGAAGCCCTGCGGTGCCGGCCAACGCTCCCACGTTCTCCGACGTTCCTCCCGGCGCTCCGTTCTACAACGAGATCCGGTGGCTGGCTTCAACAGGGATCACGAAAGGCTACCCGGACGGAACCTACCACCCTGGTGAAGCCGTCAGCCGGGCCGCGATGGCCGCCTTCCTCTACCGCCTCAAGGGCAGTCCGGCCGTGCCGGCGAACGCACCGACCTTCTCCGATGTACCGGCAGTCGCTCCGTTCTACAACGAGATCCGGTGGTTGGCGTCCACAGGCATCACCACCGGCTTCCCGGATGGCACGTACAGGCCAACCACGGCGATCAACCGCGACGCCATGGCTGCTTTCCTGTATCGCTACAACATCGATTTCCCGAAAGGCTGACGGCGGCTCGTCCTGAGGGACGGCGGGCGGGGATTTGCCAGGCAATTTCCGGTGAACCCCCACCCAAGGCCACGTACACTGCGAGAAGCACCCGAGAAAGGCCTCTAGGGGAGTGAATGGTGAATACGGCGAAATCGACGGTCAAGCGTTGGAAACGCCCAGCCGTCTGCTGTGCATTTTTCCTGGCCCTGCTGACGGCAGCCTGCACAGGACCAAGCCCGGCACCGAGTCCGAGCCAATCAGCCGGCCGATATCCCTGGCACACCGGGATTGTGTCCACGACGTTTTGGGTCGGCGAGATCTTTGATCCCAATGCTGCGGACGGCAGCCAAGTGGTTTCGACCTACGACTCCCAATGGATGCAGAGCTACGGAGGCTGTGATGGCGTGGTGACGAACGGCTGCCAGACCGAGGCGAGAACGCCGGCCAAAGGATATGCGCCAACCAGCATGACTCCGAAACAGAACCCGTTCTACCTCGATCTTCCTTTTGACGACGTCAACGATCCCGTCGCTTTTGCGGAACGGGCCAGCGTCATCCCCTGGGCCAACGACCCTGGTTTCGCGGGCAACGCCCAGAACCGTTCCTTCAGCTACATGAAGAACCAATGGGTCAGGATCCGGCTGGGCAACCGCGAATGCTATGGACAGATCGAAGATGCCGGTCCGGGCCAGTATCACGACAAGGACTACGTTTTTGGTTCGAATGATGCGCGTCCGGCCAACAAGAACTTCAACGGAGCCGGCATGGATGTCTCACCTGCGCTTAACGGGTGCCTCGGTTTCTCCGAGCTCGATGGCGAGTCGGACAAAGTCGACTGGCAGTTCGTGCCGCGGGACCAGGTTCCGGCGGGACCATGGCTCAACATCGTCACGGTAAGCCAAGTGAAGTAGGCCGCGCCGTCCAAGCAATCCGATACAAGCAGTCCCTCGAAAACTGGAGGTATCCATGCAGTGGCTCAAGAAGCTGTTCCAGCACGGCAATGGCCGGCACCTCGCCCGGCCGGCCGAGGCCAAGAACCAGGGCAGGGCGGAACGTCCCGGCCCCGCATGATCCCTGGTCGACCGGCTTGCCGGCCTACCGTCTGGGTGGTCGATCCGCCTACCGGTTGATCTGCGGGGTCACGGCAGTTTGGCGCGGAATCCCGCCCCCAACACATCGGAGAAGCGTTGGGTGCCTTGATCGACGCCGCTGCAAACGTGGCTGGCCGTGTCCTCCGGCATGTCCTGCGGGCACGACATGTCCCGGTTGAGGGACCACATGGACACTCTTTGAACCCCTTTGCTGATGGCGAAGGAGTTCAATCCCCGGGCGGCGTCGAGGTCAAACACTTCGCCAGGGAGGTCGTTCCGGCCGATCATGGGGGTCAATCCCATTTTTCCCCAGATCTGCTCGCTGTTGAGGGTCGTCCCTGCGCGCTGATAGATGATGCTGAGCTGATCGTGGGTGGACTGGGCCGCCGACGTTCCGGCATCGAGCATGCTTTGCGACGGACTCCGGCTTGAACCGTAGTTCATGGTCATGATGTTGACGCCGGACAGCTGGACCCCGGCGGCGAGCATCTGGTCAACGGCCGAGGTTCCGGCGTCGGTCAGTCCTTGCGGGGTCACCGGAAGGGTCAGCCAAATTGACAGGGCGTGTCCTTCCTTGATCCGCTCCTTCTGGAGGGCCGCGATCGCTGACGCGCGGCGCTGCCATGCTGCGCTGTCCGCCAGGTTGTCGCCCTCGATGTCGAAGTCGATGGTTGCGGGGTTGTAGCGCTCCAGGACGGCCCGGTAGGCCCTTTCCAAATCTGCTGCGTTCTGGCAGGAGTTGGCGAGCTCGCTGTTCACTGAGCCGCCAAAGGACACGGCGAAGGCGCCGCCATTCGACCGCAGCTTGGCGATCCGGTCCTCGAGCTTGAGCGAGGTCTTCGCCGCATCGAGGCTGTAGGTGCTACCCCAACTCGGTGTGCACGCCTGTCCAGACAATGCCACCACAAACGCCAGGGTGACATTCTTGGTGCCCTCGCCCGCGGGTGTCTCGAAGGGGTACTGGGGGACCACGGTGACGTCGACGTAGCCGGAAAACCACGGGGGCTCGAGGGAGCCGTTTGCGTCGGTCGTAAACCGCCACACGAGGATGCCTCCCATCCCCACCACCACAAGGACCGCGGCAATGCAGGCCCGGGCGAAAGCCGACAGCCGGCGGCGGGGTCCATTGGCCGGGGTGGGCAAGCCACGAACCGCCCGCCGGGCGCGCGCCCCGGCCGCAACACGCGTGCCGCTTGCCTGTTTCCTGGACACGCTCTCCCGCCATCCTTAACCCCGACTGCCCTGATTGCACCATTTGACCACGAACAGATCGGATTCGCCCCTGCTCCCACCCGGCTTTTATCCCCGTGGGTTTCGGCGCGTAGCGGACGAGTAGTGGCGTTGTCCGGACGTCAAGGTTGAGTGTAAAGACGGGTAGAGGCTACTCGTGTCCGCCGTCGCCCTGATTCATAGGCTGATGCTGTCAGTTGGTTGAGGGCAACGGGGGAAAGACAGGTCTCACAATGGAAACGGACGCTCTGGTCCGAGCGGCATCAGGACACGGCGGATTAATCCGAGAAGGCGTTTGCCTGGAGTTCGAGCCTGTTTTTGGGGGAACCATCACGGATCCTCCCATGGACCCAGCGCCAATTGATGGAGCTGCCCGACGGCAGTGCGCCCTCGCAGAGAGGGCCCCTGAACGGGGGCCGGTGGTGAATAAGCCTTTGAGACCGAGGCTTCCCCCAGTCGCCACCGGCCCCTTCAGGAAAACCGGCAGCGCGGGTTGGCGATGAGTGCCCGGGGGAAGGGCATGGCATCCGGCCCGGTTCGCACGTCGAGGAAACGGGCGGGCTTATGGGCTGTCTCCTGGGTGTCGGTACTGCTCCTGCTGACGGGCGCCACCTCGCTGATCAACGGAAACCAAGTTCCTGCCGGCGGCTCCGCGAACAGCAGCCCCACACCTTCTGCCGACCCGCTCTCGTCCGTCAGCTTGACGTTCGATGCGGGCCGGGCAAGCCAGATGGATGCGGCCAAGATCCTGAAGGAGCACGGCCTCCGGGGAACCTTCTTCATCGATTCGGGCTTTGTCGGCGCACCCGACTACATGACGGTAGACAATCTCCACACCCTGGCCGCGGACCAGAATGAAATCGGCGGCCATACCGTCACCCTTGCCGATGTGACGTCGGTGGAACCGGACGAAGCGTCGAGGCAGATCTGCAACGATCGGGCGAACCTTACCGACTGGGGCTTCAAGGTCACTTCCTTTGCCTATCCGTTTGCGGCGTCGACGCCGAAGTCGGAGGAATTGGTGGCCGCATGCGGCTACAACAGCGCGCGGGGCCTCGGCGAGATCACCACCCCCGTTGACTGCGTGGGTTGCGCGGCAGCAGAAACCGTCCGCCCCGCCGACCCCTTCCGGACACGGGCAACATCGGAGGTCGGCAGCAACTGGACGCTGGCAGACCTTGAGGCGACCGTGGCGCAGGCCGAAAAGGCCGGAGGCTGGTTGCAGCTCACCTTCTACGACATCGATAACAGCGGCAGTCCCCGCTCCATCAGCCCGGCGTTGTTCGAGCAGTTCGCCACGTGGTTGGCGGCCAAGACCCAACAAGGGACCATGGCCGTGCGCACGATACATGACGTGATCGGCGGCGTGGCGAAACCGGTGGTGAACGGTCCCGTGGCCGCGCCGGCAGCACCAGGACAGAACGCCATTCGGAATCCGGGGCTGGAGATCGCTGGAAAGTATGGCTTGCCGCAATGCTGGCAGGTGTCGTCCTACGGCAGGAACGCCGTGGTCCTGAGCACTTTGACCCCGGGACACACCGGCGCGGTGGCCCGACGCCTGGACGTGACCGAATACTCCTCCGGTGACGCCAAACTGCTTCCCGTCCTCGACCTCGGCGCCTGCGCTCCGAGCGTGAGCACTGGCCACAGCTATTCGCTGAGGGCTTGGTACCAGTCCACCGCGAAGACCCAATTTGAAGTGTATTACCGCAACAAGCTGGGCACGTGGACCTATTGGACAGCCAGTCCGTGGTTCGCGGCCAACACCAGTTACGAGCAGGCGGTCTGGGAAACGCCGCCCGTGCCGGCAGGAGCCGAGGCCATCAGCTTTGGAATGAACCTCTTCAGTGATGGCCAGCTTGCTACCGATGACTACGAAATGTACGACACAGTTGGAGCTCCGTCGCCGTGATAGTTCTTTCGATCTTTTTGGTTCTGGGGGTAAGCACGATCTTTTGGTCGCTTGCCGGTCTGATCCGTTTGGCGGGTGAGGAGTCGTGGCGTGCCCGGGGCTTGACTTACCGGATCCTCGGGTGGATCGCCATGCTGCGCGGCCGCAAGGCGCCGATCCCTCGACGTCAACGGGCCCGCCATCGTTCGAAGGGAGTGCGTATCTCCCCGTCGAATGTCGCGGTCCTCGTGGCCGCCCACAACGAGGCCTTGGTCATCAAGGACACAATCCTCGCCGCGTCCGCGCTGGTTCCCCGACGCAACATCCACGTCGTTTCGGACATGTCCACTGACGACACCGCGGCCATTGCCCGGGCCGCCGGGGTGAAGGTCCTGGACCTTGAACCGAACCGTGGCAAGGCTGGCGCGCTCGCAGCGGGCATCGCCCATTTCGATCTCTGCAAGCGGTTCAAGGTGGTCATGCTCCTGGACGCGGACACCCGCCCGACGCCGGATTACCTCGAAACAGGGCTCCCGCTGTTTGATGATCCCACCGTGGTTGCCGTCGCGGGACGCGCCAAGTCGATCATGAGCCCGGCGCCTCCGACGGCGATCGGCCGCTTCCTGGTGGCCTACCGGGAGCGCTTGTACATCGTGGTCCAATTGCTGCTCAAATACGGGCAGGCAGCCCGCGGAGCCAATGTCGTCTCCATCGTGCCTGGATTCGCCAGCATGTACAGAACCAGTGCGCTCGCGAAAATCGAGGTCCTGGCGCCCGGACTGGTGATCGAAGACTTCAACATGACGTTTGAGATCCATGCAAAAAAACTGGGACGGATTGCATTCCATCCCTCTGCCGCCGTTGCGTACACCCAGGATCCGGACAACCTGAAGGACTACATCAAGCAAGTGCGTCGATGGATCCTCGGCTTCTGGCAGACCGTCCGCCGGCACGGCCTGCAATTCAGCAGATTCTGGTTTGTGCTCGGGCTGTACATTGTTGAGCTCGTGGCCAGCTGCCTCTTCTTCGTGCTTCTGGTGCCGGCTTTCCTGCTGTCGTCCCTCGCGGCCATCGAGGTGTGGATCTTTGGAAATCGATCGGACGTCTTTGTCTTCCTGTCGGGTGTCCTGCGGCCCCAGGACGTCCTGATCGGCGTCTTCCTGCCTGACCTTTTCCTGACGGTCCTTGCCGCAGTTTCGATGCGCAACCCGCGCTTTTTGTTGATGGCTCCCTTGTTTCCGCTGATGCGGATCCTGGACGCAGTGATCTGCCTCCAGGTCTTGCCCAGGGCGTACTCGTCGAGTTCATCGGGAGTCTGGGTCAGCCCGGTCCGGAGAATCCAACGCCAATCCCAGGAGATCGCGACGCCGGGGCCTTCCGTCGTGCGGACCGGCTAAGACGCTGCCGCGCCCAGTGAGCGGACACGCGGACGCCCATGCCACACAGCCTTTGCGGCTTTGCGGCATGGGCGTCTGACATTTCCGGAGTCCGCAGTGTCTTGCCGACCGTAAGGGCCCCGGGAACGCGTGTTGCGCTAGTTGGTGACTCCGGACGTGGTGACAACATTGAGCCACGGACCAGCCGGGACACTGGCGCGGTCAACGAAGCGCCACGAGACGTGGTCATTGTCGCCGTTCAGCTCAGCGAAGCCCAGGCAACCGTTCAGGGCAGGGGACACATCCATGCCCGCACCCTGGCTCGGGTCGCCGGAGAAGGACTTGTTGGCCGGACGGGCGTTGTTCGCGCCGAATACGTAGGCGGAATCGTGGTACAGGGAGCCGCTGGAGGGACCGGCATCTTCAACTTGTCCGTAGCACACGCCGCCATTGGGGCCGGTGATCTGGACCCAAGCGTTCTTCATGTAGCTGTAGCTCGAGTCCGCGCAGTGGTTGACGCCTGTTTTGGCGTTGTCCGCGGCGGCCCAGGGAATCACATTGCAACGCTGGGCGAACGCGACGCTGTCATTGACGTCGTCGTATGGCAGATCCAGGTAGAACGGGTTCTGCAAAGGCTTGGGCTGGTGCAGCGGGAAGTATCCATTGCTGGCCACGCGTTGTTCCGTGGCGCAGGTGAAGTTCGTGCCGGTGCCGGAGCTGACTCCGTCACAACCGCCGTACGTGCTGCCGGGGCAACCGCTCGCGCTGGAAGGAGTGGTTCCCATGTTGACGCCGGTGTGCTGCAAAGCCCACTGGCCGTTGTAGGTGGAGCACACCTGGGAGCCGTCCGAAAGGCTGGCATTGAAGATCTCGCCCACCCAGAAGGTGGTGCTCACGATGTTGGTGTGCAGCGGGTAGGTCCCGGTGACGGGCAGCGGCGCCGCCGTCGGGGCGGGCGCGCTCGCGGCTGTGGTGGCCGGCGCGGGCGTCGCCGGGGCGGGCTTGCTCGACGGCGTCGAGGCCGGAACATTGCTGGGCGTCGGCGTCGGCGTCGGCGCCGGCGTGGCCTTGGGGGTGGAGGTGGCGGAAGGTGCGGGGGTTGCCCGCGTGCTCGTGCTCGAAGAGCGGTCTCCGGCCTGGTAGGCGGATTTGTGCGAGGACTGGACAGCGGAGATGGTGGCGAACCCGCCGAAGGCAAGGAGAGCCACGGCGACGAGTGCTGTGATCAGGTGTTTCATATTTTGGGTGACATATCTGTTGGGGACATAGACATACGAGACCTGGGCATGGATAAGGCGATCTGCAGGCGAAAATGCCGCAGCGTCGTACACGGCCAAATGGTGTGTCACGACAGAGTTGTTACGGGAATCGGCTGCGCTTCAACTCCCCAGAAGTAGCCAGCCGGAACTTACTCTTGCGGCACCAGCTTACACAGTCAGATCACAGGGCGATAACAGCGGATGCACATCCGGGGGAAGACACGGGCTGGAAACGATGCTTCGGCACCCTGCCGGGAGGCTCCTTCGGCACCCTGCCGGGAGGCTCCGCCGGCGCTCGCCGGGAGGCTCCGTGGCAGGCCGCGCGGAGGCTCTGTTTAGCGGCCTCGCAGCCGTCGTCGAGGGCCGCGTGGAGCGGGAATATTTCATGCAAGTAACCCCGGAAAACCAAGTAGTTACCACTCAATCCAGGACTGAAACCCGGAGGTAACGTGTGGAAATGACACCGGTCCGTGCCACAGCCGTCAGGAACGTGTGTCCGGCGGCCCGAAGATGAGACAGGACCATGGACGATACCGAAGGGACCCACACCTCGCCCCCGATCATTCGGGCAGCCGAGCTCCAAGAGATTGTCGTTGCCTTGTCAGGGCCGGAACCGGCCGGGATGATCATCTCGGGACCGGGCGGCTCAGGAATGACCACCCTCTTGGACGCGGCGGCCTCAGTGCTGGGCGGATCCTTCAGCGTGATCGCCCACAACGTCTCGGAGTCTTTCGCGGATATTCCTTTCGGAATCGCCATGGCGCTTGTTCCGGACCTGCCGGCCAGGGCCAAAGTGTGGCCCGGTTCCATCGTGGCGGCCTGCCGGAAGGCCGTGCGTGGCGCTGCGACCTCCGGATCCCCTGCCTTGCTGGTGCTGGACAACCTCGATTTCCTGGATGACATGTCCCTTTGGCTCTTGAGCCAACTGCTTGTCGAACCGGACATCCGCCTGATTGCCACCCACCGCTCGGACCGGCCCCTGAGGATGGAACTCATGGAGTCCGTGGTTTCGCGGCAGCTGGCCGTTGTGACGCTGGACGATCTCACAGAGGAGCAACTTCGCGAATTCCTCGATGATCGCCTCGGCGGCCACGCCGCCCGCAGCCTCGTCCGGGACATCCATGCCCTCACCGGCGGCAACCTGCAGACCGCGAAATTGCTTTTGGACGAAGCCGCAGCTCGCGGCGAGATCGTGGAGCAGGCCGATTCCTTGATGTTGTCCGGACCGATACGCCTGGACGGTTCGCAGGCGCTCGAACTGACCCGCCACCGCCTTGAGGGCTATTCCGTGCCACAGAGGCAGGTAGTGGACCTTCTCGCCGTGGGAGAGCCGATACCGCTGGCGGTCCTTGAGCAACTTGTCCAAAAGCGCGCGATCGACGCGCTGCGGGCCGACGGAACGATCCGTATCCAGAAAGACAGCCAGGAGACCGTGACGCTCAGCCACGCCATCGAGGGGAGACTGGCCCGGCA
>Ga0075017_100001562_pt1 | contig 14050 bp, 14 predicted proteins | sample AleBraG_ABR_2012_FD_71475 | JGI IMG/M metagenome (GOLD analysis project Ga0075017, IMG submission 71475) | Freshwater sediment microbial communities in response to fracking from Pennsylvania, USA - Alex Branch Run_MetaG_ABR_2012 | ecosystem: Environmental > Aquatic > Freshwater > Creek >... | reverse complement strand
ATCAAATTTCGTCCCGAGTCGACCGCTGGCAGGGCAAAGTCAAGTGGAACTCGCAGATCGCCACGCTGACCACGGCCGCACTGAATTCCAGCGACATGCGGGTTCGTGAGTCCGGCATCGAGGTCGAACTTGCGGCCTACGGACTGGGCAAGAACACCGCCAGTCTCGACTACTTGCTGAAGAGTGTCGAGTCGCGCGATCACGCGCAGAAGATATGGGCGCTGTGGGCACTCGGCCTCATGGGTAACCGCGGTGTGGCCCCCGACCGCATTCTGCAGGTCTTAACCGCTCATCTGAAAGATCGCGACGAGGACTCTCGCCGCTGGGCAGTCGCAGGCCTCGCGTTGCTGGGCTCCGACGCAGCGGTCGCTCACCTCCTCGGGGCGATGCACAACGATCTCTCGCCTACGGTGCGAGAGAGCGCTGCGTGCAGCCTGGCGGAAGCGGGCATGTTCAGTCCCGAACAACGGCTCAGCGCCGTCCCGCAATTGTTGAACGACACCGACGACCCATCGCTCGATGCCCAGACCCACGCGTGGGCCTTCGAGGCACTCGGGGACATCACCCACCAACGGCTGCCGAACGATCCGGCGGCGTGGCGGAGTTGGTACGAATCCACAAGCAGCAACTGAGTTGCAGGGCGCGGCCTGGGGAAAGCAAGTGGCTAGCGGGTGGGAGGAGGACTCGACCCACCGACTAGCCACTGCGCCGCGCCTCGTCACTCAGCCATCTCACTCTGCCATCTCACTCTGCCATCTTGGCCACGTGCACGTCGAACCCGGTCTTGGGAAGCAGCGAGGTCAACGCAAAAGCCTTGAAGCCATCTCCGTTCACTTCGGTGTGACGGTAGATTCCCGGCTCGCTCTCAATCGTTTCCCGGCGTCCCTCCATGTTTTCGAGGAACGCCTGCGCCCGGCCGGCGCCGACTTCCACATCTTTCGCCCGCGAGACGACTGCCTCTGATGCATACGAGCGCACCAGCTTGGGCCAGTACTTTTCCAGCAGGTCCGTGCTGGCAAACACGTCGGCCCAGATGATGCGCCCGTTCACCGCCACCACCACACCCACTGCGTTGCGATCGCGCAGTTGCCGGATCAGGCTCTGATAGTTCTGTTCGATCGGCTTGGCTACCGCGTCCACTTGTTTTCTGACTTCGTCGTTTTCCATCACTTTGGCATAGGAAGTTGTGCGCGAGATCTCGTCCGCCACCGGCGGCGCAGCCGCAACCAAGTTGGTCGCGACTTCCGCTCTCTGCTTTTTCACCTCCGCCCAAACCTCGCCCTGATCTTTGTCGCCCATAGCTTTGGCTCGCACGGAGGGCTGAGCCATGATGGCCATGGGTACACGCGTGGCTCCGCCTACTGTGCCACCGTGGACGGCGCTGCCGTACATCGCTTCCGAGGCGCCAAAATGCTCGCTGGTCGCGGCCCATCGGCCCGGCTCCACGCAGAACACACTCAAGTCCACGGGATCGCTTTCCGGTGGAACAATGCGATCTTTGCCGATCACGCGATCCTGCTTGCCGCCGCTGACGATCTCTCCCGCGAGGAGCAGCAGCGGGCGGTGCGAGTTGTTGACCAGCACCAGCCGGTTCACCTGCGCACCATCATTGCGGACTGGCGGCATTTGATGCCGCCGAATCAGGCCCTGCACCGCGCCGGCCTCGGTGACAATCACTTCCCCGGAGCGCAACCCTTCGTCCAGAGTAAGGAATTGTCCCGTCGGATAGCTCTTCGCGGCCACCACGGGAAACACCGTCAAATTGCCATGCCGGATTGGATCCAGCACCTTGTAGCCCGAGGGCGCAGTCACCTCTCCCGCCCGCGCCTGCCGCTGATCCACGACCACCAGCCCAGCTACAATCACTGCCACGGTCAACGCCAAGAAGATCTTCGGATTCATAAACGCTCCTCCCACGGCGGACGGGCGCGCCCGCACCACAGAGAACCGGGTGCCGTGTTTCGCTTCTGTTTGCGAAACTCAGACTGTTGCGCCGCCCATCTCGCTTCCGTGGAAAGAACGAAAATACCCGCGCGGCTTGCGGCCAAAATTCATACTCCGCGCGTCTAATAAATTGGTAGCATCGGTGTGGATGGCTTGACCGCGGGCTTCACCGCCATCGATAGATTTGCGCGCCGCAAATGAGTTCGACAAAACCTATCTCCGCCGTGCAGTCCGTCGTCAATGACCTGCTGGCGGAGCTCCATGCCAAGGGCGACTGCGAAAAAATTGGACTCACCCGCGAATCCTTCGCCACGATCCTCTGCGAGGTCGGCTCGAAGCACGCCACGGTTGCCACTTCCGAGACCGAAATCCGTACCTTCTTTCTTAGCCTCCGCGTCGACGAACTCGCCCTCGCGCGTGCCTGCGCCGCCGGCCACAACTCCGCCTGGGAGATTTTCCTTACGCGTTATCGCGAGAAGCTCTATCTCTCGGCCCTGCGCGTCGCCCGCGAAGACTCTGCCGCCCGCGAACTGGCCGACACGCTCTACGCCGATCTTTACGGCACCAATACACGCGAGGGCCAGCGCGTGTCCAAGCTCTCTTCTTATACCGGGCGTGGATCGCTCGAAGGCTGGCTGCGCACCGTGCTGGCACAGGAGTTCGTAAACCGCTATCGCCGCACCAAGCGCCTGGTGAGTTTGGACGAGGAGTCCGAGGAGGGCGTCCAGTTCAGGGCTCCTGATCCCGAGCCTGTTCCGGCGGCTGACACGCGCCTGGCGCAGGCCACCGACGAAGCCCTGGCCTTTCTTTCCGCGGAGGACCGCACGATTCTGAGCGCGTATTATCTCGATGGCCGCACCCTGGCCGAGATTGCCCGCATGCTGGGCGTGCACGAGTCCACCATCAGCCGCAAGCTCGACAAGCTGGCCAAGGCCCTGCGCAAGCAGATCCTCGCCACCCTGGTGCGCGGCGGCATGTCCCGTCGCCAGGCCGAGGAGGCCCTGGAAGTCGATGTCCGCGACCTGCAGCTGGATATTCGCCGCAGCCTGACGCAAGATTCTGCAACTCCCGCGTTCTCTGAGAAGAGGGTAGAAGCCCGAATCCGGGAGGGCCCCGGATAGGGTAAGGAGAAGCGTTTTACGGTTTGAGAAAAGACTAGCTGGAAGCTACGAGCTGGAAGCTGTTATGCAAAATGTCCCCAAAATCGTGCGCGAGCGGCTGCAGGCCGCACCTCCCGTCGTGGACCATCCTGACGCGGACGTGCTGACCGCTTTCGCCGAAATGTCGTTGCCTGATCGCGAACGCGGGCTGGTGCTGGAGCACCTCTCCCGGTGCGGCGATTGCCGCGATGTGCTCGCGCTTGCGTTGCCCGCATCGGAGGCGGTCGAAACCGTGACCGTCCGCGCTCGGGGCGGACGGTTGATGTGGCCCGCCCTGCGCTGGGGATTCGTGACCGCTGGAGTCGCCGCTATCATCTTGGTGGGAGTGCTGGAAGTGCAGCGCCGCCAGTCTCCGATGGCCTTCAAAACGACTTCTGGCGAACAAGCTGTCGCAACCGAGGCACGTAATCAGCCGCCGGCGGTACAGCCTGCCGCGCCGTCTGAAAAGAAAGATCAAGATAAGGTCGAGGCCAGCGCTCATAGGTCTACCGACACCGGATCCGTCCACACGGTTCCCATGCTCACCGCACCGAAGCAGATGCTGCGAAGCGAGGCGCCGACTCGCACCTACGCTTCGCAGTTTCACGGCGGTGCTGCTGGGAGTGCGATGGGCGGAGCAGTGCTTCGTTCCGGGCCCAATGCCGGGGCGCAATCGCAGCAACTGGGTCAGTCTCAAGGGCAACCCGCTCTTAATTCTGCGACGCCTGCAATCAGCGGACAGCAGACTGCCAAGCTTTCCCAGCCTGCTCCCATTCCGCCGACTTCGCAGACGGTGGACGTAACCGGCGAAGCTCCCACCACCGTCGACGCGACGCAGGCGCAGGTGTCACAGGTGCAGACCGCCGACCAGCAGTCGCTTGACGATTCGGCTTCTCGACTCTCAAAAGCCAAGCCTGCCGGCGCGGTTCAGGCGGAGGGCTCAGGCGCACCGCCTTCCATGCCCAGGCAATTGCTGCGCTGGACGATCAGTTCCGCCGGTGTGTTGCAGCGCTCCTTCGACGGGGGCAACACTTGGCAGGATGTTGATGTGAGCGCAGGTTCAATGTTCGCCAACAACCTGACGAGCCTCGAAGTCTCCGCGGAGGCGTCGCGCACCAAAGAAAGAGACGGTGCGAAGAAAACCCTGAAGGCCCCGGCCCCCACTCTCGTCTTCCGCGCGGTAGCCGCGAATGGCGCCGACGTGTGGGCAGGCGGATCGAGTGGCATGCTGTATCACTCGCTCGACGCCGGGGGCCACTGGACGCGGATCGTACCCGCTGCGGCCGGAATCGCACTCACCGGCGACATCGTGAGTCTGCAATTCTCCGACCCGCCGCGCGGCAGGGTGATCACCTCCACCCCGGAAGTCTGGATCACCAGCGACGACGGCCAAAGCTGGCAGAAGCAGTAGCCTTTACCGGCCCCTTAACTCTCCGCTAATCCCATTACCAAAGTGACGTTTACACAAAATGAGGGGAATCTTAATATCCATCTCGTGGTTTGGCAGTTCTGGGGGAGGGCTGCCGAGGCGTCCTGGACTGAAAAGTCGAGGACGCTTTTTTCTACTGTTCCCGAAGAGCCCGCTTATTGCGCTCCCCGGCAAGCCGAGCAATACCCGCCGATCTCCAGCCGTGAAATCAAAACCCGGAACCGGCAGTCTTTCTCGACCTGCTGTTTCAGCCGTTCAAACCCGTCACTCACGAACTCGGAGATCTTGCCGCAGCGCAGGCAGGCCATGTGGATGTGGTCGCGTCCGAGCTTACGCTCGTAATAATGGCCTTCGCCGTTGATGTGCATCAGGTCGAGCTCGTCGATCAGTCCGTGTCGCTTCAGCAGGCGTAGCGTGCGGTACACCGTGCTGCGATCGACACTGGCATCAATCCTCTGCGCCCTGCGCAGAATCTGGCTGGCGTCCAGATGTTTGCTGGCCGTCTCCATCACGCTCAAAATGGCGCGCCGCTGCTGGGTCATGCGAATTCCGCGCTCCGCGAAGTGCGCCTGCAACCGGCCCGGCATTTCGGTCTGGGGAAGCGGCATGGATCAGAACCTCGAGTGTCGCAACTGGTCGCAATCTGAGTGCGACGAATTTTTCCGCCGGAGCTGGACAGCAGTGGGCGCTCTCCGGCATTCTTTTTATGTTAACTGCAGATGCGACTGAGTTGCAACTAACAATGCACCCTTACGATACCTTTCTCCGGCCATTCTGGTCTCGCGCGCTTCCCTCCGTGCTGCTGGCGGTCGCCGCCCTCCACTCGGCCGCTGCCGCCCAGGAAAGTCCCTACTTCGTGACCTACGACCACTATCTCGAGGAACCCGGCAGCCTGGAAATCGAATATTTCTCCACCTTCGGCACCCAGCGTGCCAGCGGCGATTTCCACTCTTTCTGGGCGGAGTTCGAGTACGGCGCGACCGCATGGTGGACTACCGAGGTCTACCTCGACGGTCAAACCACATTCAACGACAGCACCGTCTTCACCGGCTTCCGCTGGGAGAACCGCTTCCGCCTGCTGCAGCGCGAGCACTTCATCAATCCCGTTTTCTACTTTGAATACGAACAAATCAGCGAAGCCGACAAGATCATCAAGGAAGTCGAAGGCCACGATGTTGAGTCCGATCACGCAATCGCAAATGCTCTGAGCCGGAAGGGGCACAACCACGAACTGGAATTCAAGCTGCTGCTGTCGAAGACGTTCCAAGGCTGGAACGTTGCCGTGAACCCGCTGGCTACCAAGAACCTGTTGCCCAGCATTCCGTGGGAGTTTGGTTATGCCGTCGGCGCCAGCCGGCCTCTGACGCTGAAAGCCTCGGCTCAGCGGTGTAGTTTCTGCCCGGAGAATTTCATTGCCGGCGTTGAAATGTATGGCGGCCTCGGCGACACGGCCAGTTATGGATTGCACGATACTTCTCACTACCTCGCTCCCGTCGTGGCGTGGAATCTGCCCTCGGACTGGACCCTGCGGCTGTCGCCTGGCTTCGGACTGAATGACAACAGCCATCGTTTTCTGCTGCGCTGGGGCGTCTCCCGGGAATTCTCGGGGTTCGCAGCGGCCATCAGCCGGCTGCTCGGAGGACGCCCGTGACTGCGAAGATGATCGCGAACACCGTTCGCGTTTCTATCGTCGCCCTGTTTCTGGCACTCGGCATATCCGCAGCGCAAACCGAGAAGTCGCCGCCCACGTCTAACAACTCGGTTTACGCGGAACTGGCGAAGGCTCCCAAGAAAGCGGAAGCCCGACACAATCCGCTGGAGGCCGATCCCGAGGCCGTAGCCGCTGGGGCTAAACTCTTTGGCTTGCATTGCGCCGAGTGTCACGGAGAGATGGCTGAGGGCGGCAAGAAGGCCCCCAGCCTGCGCGCCGATGAGGTGCAACAGGCCACTCCCGGAGCGCTTTTTTGGCTGCTGACCAACGGCGTGGTCCGCCGCGGCATGCCCGTATGGTCAAAACTCCCGGAACCGCAGCGCTGGCAACTGGTTAGCTACATCAAGTCGCTGACTCCTGCCCCGAAGTCGCAGGAACTCTGATGGCTTTCAACGCTGCCTTCGGACAGGTGTCTTTTGCGACTTTACCATCGCCGCCAGCATCGAAAGGGAGTGCTAAAATAATGAGTTGGACTCCCTTACGGGAAGCACTCTTAGAGATCGCGGGGCCCGGCAACGCCGCTCGCCAGTCGTAGGGCTGGAGCGTCGGCTGAAGGCTGCGACGCATAACAACGAGGAGAAAGAATATGGCAGGTAATGGAATCGTCGAAGTCACCGACGCGAACTTCGACCAGGATGTTTTGAAGTCGGATAAGCCCGTTCTGGTGGACTTCTGGGCAACGTGGTGCGGCCCGTGCCGCGCGATCGCCCCCATCGTGGAAGAACTGGCGGCCGAGTATCAGGGCAAAATCAAAATCGGCAAGATGGATGTCGATTCCAACAGCGCGACCCCGATGCGCTACAAAGTCACTGGCATCCCGACGCTGCTGGTGTTCAAGGGCGGGCAAGTGGTCGAGCAACTCGTCGGCTACAAGCCGAAGGACGCGATTGCGCAGGCTTTGAACAAGCACATCGGGTAAAGGCAGCCGTCAGCTGTCAGCACTCAGCTATCAGCAAAGACGCCCGGGAAGTAATTCCGGGCGTTCTTGTTTGACCTGACACCTAAGAGCTACGACCCGCTAATACTTCCTCAGGACGCCAATCACCCGCCCCTGCACTTCCACCGCCGCTGCGGGCACGATGATCGGCTTCATGTTCACGTTCGAGGGCTGCAGGCGGATGTTGTCGCCTTCCCGGAAAAAGCGCTTCAGCGTCGCGTCGGTCGTATCCACGAGGGCCACTACAATGTCTCCGTTGTGCGCGGTGCGGGCTTTCTCGACCAGCACGTAGTCACCGTCGAGGATAGCCTCATCCTGCATCGAGTCGCCGCGCACTTCCAGCACGAATACTTCCTTCGAGCGCACGAAGTCCGCCAACGAAATCGTTTCGTTATTCTGCACCGCCTCGATCGGCTGCCCGGCTGCGATACGTCCGACCAGCGGCAGGACCACTGCGGTATTCACGCTCATGGCCTGCTTGAGCCGTCCCTTGGGAGGCAGGAGGTCAATCGAGCGGGAGCGGTTGTAGTCGCGCGTCAGCAACCCTTTCTTTTCCAGGTTCGTGACGTGCTTGTGCACGGTCGCCAGAGAAGTCAGGTCCAGCCCTTTGCCAATCTCCTCAAACGACGGAGAATATCCGTGCTCGGCGACGAATCGCGAAATGAAGTCGTACACTTCCCGCTGCCTGCGTGTGATGGCCATAGCGCCATTATTGGCGAACAGAAGGCGAAAAAGCAAGTGCGAAGTGAAGCTACAGAGTGAGTCCTAGAGACGTAGCTGGTTACGCCTCGTCCGGCCCGCGCGTTCCCAAACTTGAAACTTTTTGACTGATCGCAACTCCAATCTGCCAGCCAAGTTGTTCCGTACTTCATTCGGGGGAAACGAAAATGCCATCTTCCATTCGAGTCGCAGGGTTGCTCCTCGCATCGCTGCTCGCGACAACCGCGTACAACGCCAAGGCGAATCCATTTGCAGGGGTGGCCGCCGCGGTACCCGCGCCAGTGATGGACGCGCCACGCACTTCAGCCTCGGGCCAGCAAACCGCGGTTGTTTCCGGCGGATGTTTCTGGGGCATTCAGGCCGTCTTTCAGCACGTGAAAGGCGTAATCAGCGCGACCTCCGGCTACTCCGGAGGCTCGGCGAAAACCGCCGAGTATGAAATCGTCAGCACCGGCGAGACGGGCCACGCCGAGTCCGTGCAGATCGTCTACGATCCTTCGCAGATCACCTACGGCGAGTTGCTGCGCGTGTTCTTCTCCGTGGCGCACAACCCGACGGAACTCAACCGTCAGGGCCCGGACGAAGGGACGCAATACCGGTCCTCGATTTTCTACGCGAACGACGAGCAGAAACGGATCGCCGAGGCCTACATCGCGCAACTGGACAAGGCCAAAGTGTTTTCGAGCCCCATCGTGACCAAGGTTGTGCCGTTGCAGGCTTTTTATCCGGCTGAGGCTTACCACCAGAACTATGCGGCGCTGCATCCGAACCAGCCCTACATTGTTTACAACGATGCTCCCAAGGTCGAGCACCTGCGCCAGGAGTTTCCCAAGCTATACATGGCAAAGTAGGGACGAGCGGCAGAGGATTCAAGGAGACGACGATGTTTGATTCCGATCTCGATCGCAAGGCGGTAGGCTCGGCGCACGATGGTCCGACGAATGTTGGCCCGACGGATGTTCGCCGCCGCGTGTTCCTGGGGAGCGCAGTCGCGGCCATCGGCGGTCTGGCGCTGTGGCAGTGGAGAAAGCCAGCGGTGCTGGAAGCCGCGCCGGCCGTGGCTGGCGAACCAAAGGAAGTCACGGTCGTGCTTTTCTCCGACTCGGGCCAGCGCCTGAAAACAGTCCGCATCGCGAAGGTGATCAAGACCGCGGACGAATGGCGCAAGCAGCTTTCGGGCAACGCTTTTGACATCACGCGCAACGCCGACACAGAAATGGCCTACTCCGGCAAGTACTGGAACCTGCACGACAAGGGCATCTACCGCTGCATCTGCTGCGACAACGCGCTGTTCGACTCGGCCACCAAGTTCGAGTCGGGCACGGGCTGGCCCAGTTTCTGGGCGCCGATCGCGAAGGAGAATGTGAGCGAGATCCACGATACGAGTTATGACATGGTACGCACCGCGGTGGCGTGCACGGAATGCGACGCGCATCTCGGCCACGTGTTCGACGACGGACCCGAACCCACGCATCTCCGCTACTGCATGAATTCCGCTTCGTTGCGCTTTGTGAAGCAGAGCTAGCAGCGCGGTAGAATTGGGGTATGAATTCGCTTCCCGTTTTCCGCGAAGCCAGCGCCGGCGAAAAAATCTTCAACCGCGTTTTCGGATTCCTCGTAGGCATCGGCCTGGGCTTCTCTTACAACTACCTGCTCCAGGTCCGCGGACGAAAGAGCGGCAAGCTCTACTCCACTCCAGTTGATTTGCTGGAACTGCAGGGCAAACGCTATCTCGTTGCGCCTCGCGGACGAACGCAATGGGTGCGCAACGCCGAAGCTGCCGGGGAAGTCACGTTGAAGAAGGGGAGCACGCGGTCGAGATTCCGCCTGCGTCCGATTCCCGACGCGGAGAAGCCGCAGATCCTGAAGGCCTACCTAGATACCTTCAAGCGGGAAGTGCAGCGCTACTTTCCCGTGGCTGCCGGATCACCGCTCCAGGCGTTTGTCGCAATCACCGATTCATATCCAGTCTTCGAACTTCTGGCGAACTGACGGGGTTGCAGAATTTTTTCGCAAACACAACTTTTCCTCTTGCACAACACTCAAAGTTATGGCATCTTCAGACATCCTCAAGAGAAAGGACGCCCAAATTTGTCAGAAAACACGCACAAATCGCTTAGCGGGCTGACATGGCCAGTCGTAAGCCGAGTCAGTTTTAGGGCGTCGTCGGATTGCGCCAATTAATCCTCGGCGCTCCTTAACGCAAAGCTAACAAAACAAAGCACGCTGGGTGGCGCAGGCATCGGTTACTTCGCCTCGACACGGACACGTCCGGTGCCGCTCATTCCCCCAGCTTGAAAACATGCACGCCCGAGCCGCATCGCGGCAAACGCGGACGTGCGCCTGCAGTCAGAACTCGTGTTGCGGGACTGACTCGGTCAGTGGTGAAAGGTTACGGATATTTCTTCCGGTAGAACAGCCTTCGGGCTGTTGAGGTTCAACTCCTCAAGGGCGCAAGCCCTTTCCGTCGCCGAACGTTTCCTGACCATTAATCGCTTGTCGTAGGTGCGCGGACAAAACCTGCGGAAGACGAAATTCAGTCAGTGGTGAAGTTCACGGCAACTTCGTGGCGTGCCTGTTTCTAGGCCGGGGTTCGAGCCCTCAACCGTGATCGCAGTTCCCTGGCTGACGACGCAAACTGCAGCGCGGGCACCGTCGCCCGCGCTGCACGTGGAGGAATGCGCGGTAAGAAAGCGAGTTCGGCCGGTGGTGAAGATGAGGGTTACTTCGCCTCTTAAGCGGGAGGTCGCAGGTTCGAATCCTGCCGCGGGAATTTGTGCCCGTGTAGCTCAGCGGTAGAGCACCTATACCTTTGTCGCTGATTCCCCGGCTGATTGATTTCAACCATAGCTCCGGCGCGAGACGCCGGTTAGAAACGTAAAAATATGCTGGAACTTTTGAAAAAAATGTTGACCGGCCAGAATCAGTTCGCATCTGGCGGGCTGCTGCTCATGTTGATCGGTGGCCTCAGTGTCTATCTGCGCGCAATACCTGAGAAGGTGTGGGACTGGGTCGTCGGTCAGACCACGATGATGATTACCGTGAAGGATGACGATGCCGCCTTCGTGTGGGTCAAGGAGTGGTTTCTCGAGCAGCAGTTTCTCAAGCGAATGCGGCGCATCGATCTGGACACGACGTTGCGCGCGGAAAAAGTCGCTCTGATTCCGGCTCCGGGCCTTCACTGGTTCTGGTATGGAGGCAGACCGTTTCAGGTCTGGTTTTCCCGGACTGAGAACACGCGAGAGAGGACCGCGCGGCGCATCGAGTCGCTAACCTTCAGAACGCTGGGGAGACGGCAAGCCTTCCTGAAGAGTTTTGTGGATGACGTGGTGAGATGCCACCTCAAAAGGCTCGGCGTGCAGTCGTGGCTGTATACGTACAACGACGGTTGGGAGCACTCGGAAGGATACGCCCCGCGCCTGCTGGAATCGGTAATCCTGCAGCCCGGAGAAAAGGAGCAACTGGTGCAAGACGTTTCAGCCTTTCGAAAATCGCAACAGCGTTACGCGCGCCTAGGAGTTCCCTACCACCGCGGCTACTTGTTGTACGGGCCTCCAGGAACAGGGAAGACCTCGTTGGTTTCTGCGCTGGCGGCGCATTTTGGGTTGTCGGTGTATTGCATCAACCTCGCTGACTTTAACGACCGGAGCCTGATGGCTGCGGTCAACCAGATCCCTGCGAATTCCGTACTGCTGTTTGAAGATATCGACTGCATGAAAAGCGGGCAGGTTCGCGCGGCTGCGAATCCCGAGGAGCAGTCCGAAAGGAAGGGGAAGGAGAGCACTGGTCTGCACAATGGGGTGACTCTGTCCGGTTTACTGAACGTGCTGGATGGGTTCTTCGCTCCCACCGGAGTCTTGTTCATGATGACTACGAATCGAATCGAAGCTCTCGATCCGGCGTTGCTCAGACCGGGCAGGATTGATTACCGGCTTTATCTTGGCAAGGCGTCCTGCTCTCAGAAGATTGAACTGTATCGGAGGTTCTTTCCCGACGCTTCCGAGCCTGCGGCGCGCGAGTTCGCGCAGACTTGCCGGTCGGCAGAGACCATGGCGGAATTCCAAGGTCTGCTGCTGGGTTTGGCGGAGGATGCTGACATGCGCGTCACGGACAGCCAGCGGGCACCAAGTGAGTGCAATGAAGAAATGGAGTCGGTGTCCGCCTAGTCGCGAGCACCACAAGTTTCGCCGGTGGTGAAGACAACGGCTACTTCGGAAACGGATGACGCAGGTATGGAATCCTGCCAGAGCTTTCGCTCTGTAGTTTAGCTAAAACCTCCGTCTGTCATGCCGTCGTCGCTTAATTCCCTGGCGAAATTGAAAGCGGACAGCAACCAGCAACACACATAAGGAGGCCACAGATGGCTCGACTGAATCTACTGAACCTGAACTTTCCGCGGACGCATGAAGGCGCGCCGGCGCGCAACATCTCGACGGAGCTACAGCTGCGCCGCTCGGTGCTGGCCTGCCTGCTCTGGGAGAGCCAGTTCTACGAGGACGGAGTCGAGATTGCGGGGCGCATCGCGGAACTGGTGCCGAAGGTTGACGCCGAGAAAGTGGCTGCGCTTGCGGTCGAGGGCCGCGAGAAGATGAAACTGCGTCACGCGCCGCTGTTGCTCGTGCGTGAGATGGCGCGTCATGCCACGCATCGCGGACTTGTGGCCGAGACGCTCGGGCGCGTCATCCAGCGTGCCGACGAACTGGCCGAGTTCGTCGCCATCTACTGGAAGGACGGGCGTGTGCCCCTTTCGGCGCAGGTGAAGAAGGGGCTGGCTGCGGCATTCCCCAAGTTTGATGAGTACGCGCTGGCGAAGTACGATCGCGGCGGACCCATCAAACTCCGTGACGTCTTGTTCCTGGCTCACGCCAAGCCGCGCGACGAGGCTCAGGCTGAAGTGTGGAAGCGTCTGATCGCGGGCGAGTTGACTGCTCCGGACACGTGGGAAATTGCCCTCTCGTCTGGCGCGGACAAGCGCGAGGCCTGGGAGCGGCTGCTCCGCGAACAGAAACTGGGCGCGCTGGCTCTGCTCCGCAACCTCCGCAACATGCGGGAGGCAGGCGTGGAGGAATCGCTCGTGCTCGCGGCGCTCGCTTCCATGAGCACGGCGCGGGTGCTCCCGTTCCGCTTCCTGGCTGCGGCGCGTTACGCTCCGCAGTGGGAAGAGGCGCTGGAGCAGGCCATGCTGAAGTGTGTGACCTCTCAGGACAAGGCGCAGGAGAAGCTGCGCGGAAAGACCATCGTGCTGGTCGACGTTTCCGGCTCGATGACCGCTCCTCTTTCTCAGCGTTCGGAGATGCAGCGCACGGACGCGGCTTACGGGCTTGCCGTGTTGCTGCGTGAGGTCGGCGAGAAGGTGGCGGTGTTCAGCTTCTCCGACTCGCTGGTTGAAGTGCCGGCGCGGCGCGGGTTTGCACTGCGCGATGCGATCAACGCTTCGCAGCGCCACAACGGTACGCAGCTCGGCAAGGCTGTTGGCGAGCTGAATGAGAAGCATGGCTACGATCGCCTGATCGTCATCAGCGACGAGCAGGCGCACGATACAGTGCCTGCGCCGAAGGGCAAGGGCTATGTGATCAACGTGGCCAGCTACAAGAACGGCGTCGGCTACGGCAAGTGGACGCACATCGACGGCTGGAGCGAGTCGGTCGTCGAGTACATCCGCACGCTGGAGTCGACGGAGTGAAGTGAACCGCGCGGGGACGTGGCGAAAGCCGCGTCTCCGCAATCTATGGGCTCCCGAAACAAGACAATCAAAATCCCTACCTTGCCGCAAAGAGCGCGACAAGGATGGGGGACTCAGATTTGTTCCTGGGTGTGGTGCAACTCTGTGAGAGTTACTTGCCGTCGCTGTCGTGGTCGCCGCCACCCGTACTCTTCAGGGTGACGGTGTCCTGCGGGAGCGAGTTGCTTTGTTGCGGTTGGGGCTGGCGCGCAGCCGGCTGTAAGGCCTGGCTGGCGTAGGCGGCGGTGGCGCTGCTAACGGGGTTGATCATAGGTCAGTAATATCGGCAGGAGGCAAAGAACCTTTAGTCCGTCGGCGCAGGTCCGGCGAACGTTCGTAACGGTCGGTGGCGTCGAGTAGCGCCCCCATCTCGGCGGCTGTCGCGAGGACGTCCCGCCAGCCGGGGTCCGAGGCCAAGATGGCCTCGGGACAGCCGGCAGGATGCCGG
>Ga0075017_100001561_pt1 | contig 14050 bp, 15 predicted proteins | sample AleBraG_ABR_2012_FD_71475 | JGI IMG/M metagenome (GOLD analysis project Ga0075017, IMG submission 71475) | Freshwater sediment microbial communities in response to fracking from Pennsylvania, USA - Alex Branch Run_MetaG_ABR_2012 | ecosystem: Environmental > Aquatic > Freshwater > Creek >... | reverse complement strand
GGTCATTTCTTAGCCCATGCGGCGACGATGAGGCCCATAGGGATGCTCTCGTGGCGAATTTCCGTGATCACGAAAGGCCGACGAAACGCAGACAAGAATTCCACATTGGTGCGACGTTTTGTTGTTGCTTCTCAGCGATTAGAGTCATAGCGTTGAAAAATCTTACGAGAACGGCTCCGACAGAGTTGATCGGTGACGGGACGTGACGACGGGAGGGAACGATGCAATGCATGACGAACCCTGCTTTGGAAGACCCAAGCCCATGAGTACTCCCGGGACGAAGGCGGTCCGAAGCAGTGGGCCACCCGGATTGGGTGCTCCGCTATGGGGCGCAAGAGCGCAATGGCCAGCTGCTACGACGACTGGCCAGTTGATGGGCAAGGCCACAGAAAGTGGGCTCAAGGCCCATTCGAGCAGAGGTCGGGCCGAACTCATCGAAATGACCAGCAACTGCTCGCCCTAGGCGGTTGGCGCGACAGTTTCTCATCGATAGCATGCTGGATAACAGGGAGGACGCAATGACAGAGTCAAATGCGGATCCGGTGGAGATTTCAACCAGAATGCGGCCGCAGGAGTGGACGGAAGAAAGCTTGGCAGGCCTGACTGCCTCCTATCAGCGCAAGCTGCAGGAGATGGGTGCGCCGGCAGATGAAATCATCACCGAGGTGGACACCCCCGACGACGGCTCCGCCCACGTTCGCGTGAGCTGGCTACATAGTGGTGTGCACACCTTTGCCGACCTTAATCAGAGTGAGACCGCTGAGGCTCCCAATGCCCGGGGTAATGGTGAAATCATTCCACCCGGCGAGGCGAGCAAAGACTCCAAGGGTGTGGGCGCCGTACTTGGAGATGCTGAATGGTCAGCCATTGACGCCCCACCGACGGAGAGGGCCCTCGAAGCGGAGAAGAACGAACAGATTCCGAATATCGTGATCTACACAGATGCCGACGGCAAAAGCTACGCCGAGGAAGCTGACGAGAAAGGTGTGGAATGACTCCTCGGGAGCGATCTTGACAAGGACCCAGCGATGATCCAACGAGCGACGCCTCAATGACTGATTCTTTGCGCCATGTCCAGCCCGGGACAGGCGGTATCACCAGGCGTGTTGCGGGACGCGGATTCAGCTACATTGCGGCCAATGGTAAACGGATCAGCTCCGAGGCGTTTCTCGGACGAGTTGATGCACTGGCGATTCCGCCGGCATGGTCGGACCTCTGGATTGCACGGCAGGCCAATGCCCACATCCAAGCCACGGGCGTCGATGCTGCCGGACGGACTCAGTATCTTTATCACCCCCGATGGCGAGAACTCCGTGACTGGGAGAAGTTCATCCGGTCGCTCGCCTTCGCTCAACGTTTGCCAACGATCCGTCGAATCGTCACTCGAGATCTGAAACAACAAGAAGATAGCCGACGACGTGCACTGGCGGCCGCCGTCCGCCTCATGGACCGAGCCGGACTTCGGGTTGGAGGTGCCGCCTACGCTGAGGAAAACGGTTCGTTTGGTGCCACCACTCTGCAGGTTCGCCATGTCATCGTTGACAATGATGGTGTCACTTTGAAGTTTCGTGGCAAGGCAGAGAGAGATTGGGATGTGCGAATTGAGGACACTGTCCTGCGGGACTACTTCGTTTCCGTCCCGCACACGCCGCGGTCACGACCGGCACTGGGCTATTTCTCCAGGGTTGGGCGAAGCAAGCAATGGCAGCCTGTCTCCGATGCTGATGTCAACAGCTACCTGGCAGTCGCTGCCGGACCAGGATTCACAGCGAAAGATTTCCGCACATGGCAAGGTACCGCTGCGGCTGCCATCGCATTGGCCCACTCCCGCAAGGCCGGAGAAACGTCTCCCGAAGCAGTGACGGCCGCCATCAAGATCGCCGCGGAATGGTTGCACAACACACCCTCAATCGCCAAAGAATCGTATGTCAACCCGCGTGTAGTGGCTCTCTTTGAACAGGGATCCGTGGCCGATCTAAACCGACAAAAGGATCGGGCCGTAGTCACCCTGCTTTCCGGCAAAGCCGACCGAAAATAGCGACTCATCGTTCTGCTGGAAACCCAGGCCAGAGTCCTGTGCGAATTCAGTCTTCCGTTAGCTCCTGCCGCTCGAGAGACTCAGCCGAAACCCCGAGGTCAGCTCATGGGGACTCGCGAAAGGCCTCGCGGATTCTGACCCAGCAAGCTGTTCCGGTGAATGGCCTCCTCGAGCCTGCACGACGTGCTGCTGACGTTCCGCTTCCACACGGTGTCGGTGGACGTCCGCTGTTGCCTGTCCAGCGGCTAGCCAGGACTGAGCGGCCTCGAATTTGGTCTCTTGGGTGTCGGACGTGGCATCCTCGGCATGTCGACTAGCCCGTCGCTCCTGTTCCCGGACTACCACACTCTGCCGCTCGTCAGGAAGGCTCTTTTGAGCGAGTCCTAGCTCGCGCACGCCGATAATAATGGCGGCGACGAATACAACAATGATCCAGAACGTTTGTATGGCTGGATGCCGGTCCTCCTTTCCTCTATTGGCGATATAGCCTGTGGCACTCTGATGCAGTCTGTGGCGATAGCGTGTTGGGCCGAATACACCGTTAAATCCACAGTCCCCTCCACTTCGGCGGCCCCTCAGCCATGGGGAATTGCCTCCATAGTTAGTGGACGGGCGGATCTGGCGGGTAGGGGGCCGGCGGGCCAGGCGGTCGTTTCGGGCCGGTTGGTTCGGTGGGATCGGGTGTCAAGGGCCATGAGTTTCTGCCCACCAGCGGCTAGGTTATCTGCCCGCTGGTGGCCAGCCTCTGGGTAGGGTCGGGCGGAAAGGGCGGGTGGCCCGCTATGGTTGGTGGCTGCTCATTCATGGCTGGTTCCTTTCTTGTCTAGAAATGGTGGGTGTCAGCCCACAGACCGATCCAAGGTCTTGGAATCCCCTGCACGGTGTAAGTCCAGCGCGCCTCATGGGGGGTTGAAGTGGCGTCGTCCAGCGGCGAGGGGAAATACGATCAGAGCCCCGATAAGGCCCAGAACAAGGAAGCTTGCGACCACGATGGTCACGGTGCGACCAGCTACGACGTAAACGATGAATGTCGTTGTTCCAGCTAGCAAGAGCCCGACAAGGACCAGGGCGGTTTTGATGATGTGGTTTCCATCGTCGACGAGTTTCTCCTTGATCCTGTGCCGGAAAAGCCGCCGGTGTAATGCCACCGGAACCAGCATGAGACCGGTTGTGGCGGCGGCAAGGACAACGAGAGTAAGGAATAATGTCGTCTCCGGACCATCCAACTGGGCGAAGCGTTGTTGGAACGGGAGGGTGAGGAGGAAGCCGGCGATGATTTGTGTTCCAGTTTGCATGACTCGTAGTTCTTGAAGGATTTCATTCCAATTACGGTCGAGTTGTTCCTCTTTAGTCTCATTCCTGCCATCTTCCGCAGCGTGTCCGCCCTGAGCTGAGGAACTCGACGTGTTCATGCTGTTACCGCCTGTGGCTCAAGAATTTCTGAGCGACTGGATTAGTTCGCTCTTTCTCTGGCTGGAGTACCCTTTGAGGCCAAGATCCTTGGCCTTTTCCCTTAGCTGGGGTACCGTCCATTTCTCGTAGTCACCAGCCTTGCCGCCTCGGCGGCCGATCGTGCTGCGTCCTTCCCTTGCGGCGGCGTTAGAAATTCTGGCAGCTCTTCCCTTGGAAGCTCCGTCATCGCGTAGCGCTTCATACATTTCGGGATCTTTGATTGGGGAATTATTCTTACCAGGCATAGCTTGCCTCCGTCTGCTCTCGGGTCATCTTTAGCGTCCTCGTGTCTCCAGCGCTAGCGAAGTGGTAAGAACACTGGTGACGGCGTCTGGAGCGGATATTGCCGCGTCCCACCGAGTTGAAGGCTTCACCCTCGTCCTTTCCACCGTCAGCTTGCCGTCCACCGCGGCGCTCCGTTGGTCTCAGGACTCACGGTAGGTCCGTTGCTGTTCAGAAACAAGAGTTCGTCGTGACTCTAGGAAACCCCACACCTATCCGTCGCTCGATCACTGGACTCATCATTCAACGTCCGCCCGCCTTGCTGCATTGGTGTCGGAAAGTACCCTCCATTTGCCGCGAACGATCGTGCGCAGTGCGCCGCACATTGAAATGGCACTTAAGGAGTTGAAGACAGTCCCGACGGTTGGATGTTCGATTCGGACCTGAGCCGTGCACGCAGACTTCACCGCATCATCACCGATGGCGAATAGTTGCCGAGCGCGGCGTTCAATCTCCATAGCCCCGGACAAAACTTTCATGATAGTTCTTGACCATGATGCCCAAGGAAGAGGCTGGTGATGACGGCGGGTAAAAAGAATGGATCCGGACGCCCCCTGCCCACTGACGCTCTAGGGCTGCGGGAACGTCTGCGGGAGGAAAAGGCCAATCTGGTGGTGGCACGTCTAGAGGACGGGCGTATATCAGCGTTGGCCAAGGCACGGGTGGGTGTGTTCACGGCCTGGTTGCAATCCACGCGACCGCTAAGGGCCTGGAATCAATACAACCTTTGGAATGGCTCCATACTGGCGGCAGGCGTCGGCGTCGCCATGTTCTTCTCCATCACTGGGCTACTCGCAACAGGATTCTCCATTGCCGCACTTGTGCTCCAAACTGACCCTGCCCTGCTAAACGCGGTGGTCACCACGATTGCCCAAGGAGCCCCAGGTCTTCTTCAAGTCAACGGTCATAGTGGGTTGGTTGATCCACACAGGCTACTGAACCCGACGTGGTTGGGCTGGGCAGCCGGCATATCCGCTCTTGTCTCACTGGTGACATCCCTGGGCTGGATTTCCTCGCTCCGCAAAGGGCTGCGGGCAGTGATGGAACTGCCGGCCCTCGCCAAGAACCCTGTACTGCTCAAAGTCCAAGACCTGGCCACTCTACTTCTGCTAGGAGTGGCCGTATTGATCACTTCGAGCATCACTGTACTTTTCGGAACTGCCCTGCCCTCATTCACTCAAGTCCTGGGGCTATCCTCGGTGACGGCGAACGTGATCGGTTACGTCATCGGGTTCATCGTGGCTGCTTTACTGAATTCGATAGTTTCCGTCATTTTGTTCCGAGCGTCTAGGCTCAGCCTGCACCGAAAGCCCCTGCTCCAGACCACAATCCTCGCCGGTGTGGCTACGACGATCCTTCAGTTGTTTAGTGGGCTCCTACTCGCCAAGGCTGGGGCAAACCCGCTCCTGGCTTCCTTCGCTGTCGTCATCGGGCTGCTGATCTGGTTCAATTTCGTATCGCAGGCATACCTTCTCGTAGGCTCGTGGGCAGCCGTGGCCGAGGCCGATCTGAAGGACTAATAGGAGCAGCTGTCGCTTGGAACTTCCTCGGGTACCAGCAATCTTGCGCAGCGCAGTCGGTCTATAGTCCGGAGAAACCTGGCTAGATATCACAGGGTGTCGGGCCATCGCTTCAGGTGACCCGGGGTCTGTCACCGGTTTGGTTGACTGTCAAGCAAAGCCGGGGCAGTCCCGGTTTCTGGACCGGCGACTCTTTTGCATTCCCCGCACGCTCCCTGCCAGTACCGCAGTGCGGTTCCCGTACCGGAGCACTCGCCTCATATCCTTATTCGTGTGCGCCTCAATACTCCGGGGCCAGGCCACCCACTGAAAATCTGGGAGGATGGCCCGCTGGTTCGTGATCGACTCCAAGAGAAATATCGGCCACTTGGCCACCTGTCAAGTCAAAATGCCTTGGTAGGGGATGCCAGCAAGAGTCCAGACCGCGGTGGGCGATCGTATGGGTGAGTTTCTCCAGGGGGTGGCTCGAGTAGTTTTCGCTGCGTAGCGGATTTTCCGGCACGCACTTGGCGGCACTGCTACAGTCTCATTCGGTCGATGTCGTCGATCACCCATTCGTGTCCGTTCCAGAGAACGTTGGCGGCAAGGGGCAACTGGTGGGAGGCGCTTTCTACGATGTGCATTAGGTATCCTGCGGTATTGAGGAACGCCACCAGGTCTCCGGCCGCCACTCCCGCAGGGAACTCGAATCGTCGGCGGAGAAGAAGCTCCTCCTCGATGCAATACGCGCCAACAAGGAAAGCGCTATCAAATGTTCGTTTCCTTTTCGGCTGCGTGGCGTGCACGAGCACCGGATCAAGCAAGAAGTCGGCCGACGTGGAGCGGCACTGGGTCCGGTTCATATGCAAGCCCACCAACGGGACCCCGTCACTGCGGCTCTTGGTGAAGGCCACCTCGGATAGGGTCAGCCCGCAACCATCCATCAGGGAGCGGCCTGGTTCGCAGCGTAGTTGAATCTGCGCATCACGCAGCGCGGCACCGATGGATGCCGATTCAGGCTCGGGAACATACGCGAGTACTTCCTCCAACCATGCACCCCGAATTAGGTCCTGGTGATATGGGTAGACAGCAGTTCCGGGACCATGCCCCGTGGCGCCGAGCCGGTCCGATTTCCAGGTGAGAGACTCATCGCCGTCGGGCAACAGTGCTAACCGGGACCAAAAGTCCTCCCACTGCCCGGCACTTTCCAAGTAGGACATCGGGATTCCGCCTCCCATGTCCACAAAGCTCGGTTCATGGCCCTTGATTCGTAGCTGGTCAATGACGCGTAAGGCCTGATGAATTCCGAGGGAACGGGCCTGGGCGGCGTAGCCGTTGAGATGGAAGTGAATGCCCGCCACTTTGATGGCGGCGCCCGGTTCGAGAGTGGAGAGTATGTGTATCCATCGGGAGGCGGGGAGTCCGAAGCGGGTAGGTTGGATTGCCGGGTCGTCAACGGCCAGCCGTAACGCCACGGTGAGCTGGCTGTCACTGGCCAGGTCAGTTAGCTCGGCCAGCTCGTCTTCGTTGTCCAGGCAGATGGTGGCGCCTGTGGTGATAGCCAGCTGAAGCAGTGCCTTGGATTTTACGGCAGCGCTGACAATGATCCGGTCAGCCGGCACCCCGCGGTCAAGGCACTGGCGCAGCTCGTTGAAACTAGCAACGTCAACACCACACCCTTCCTGAATGGCCCGGTCGATGGCTCCCAAGGTTTTGTTCGATTTGCGGGCGAAGTAAATTTGAAAGTCGATTTGATGCGTTGCTGCTGCGGTGCGCAGTTCGTTGATGTTCCTACCCATGGCACTGTAGTTGTGAATATTGGTGGGGGAGCCGTGCGTGTCAACTAGTTCCTTGCAGAGGGTGGCGTTGCTGAGGAGGTCCTTCATCCAGGGTTCAAGGCGGGCGGTCAATGGGGCGGTGCCGTGCATCTTCTTATCCATCACGATGTCCTATGAGTCGAGTTGATCGGCGACGAGCCCAGCAATGCGCTGGGCCCACAAATAATGTTCCCCGTGGAGGGAGCGGTTGAGGGTGTCGTGACCCAACGTTGGGTCTTCGGTGGGGCGGCCCAACGCCGCCAGGGATTCGCTGCGTGATCCATTGTGAGTCAGGCAGGTGCCGTCAGGATCGGTGAGTAGACCTCGCTCCCCGGGACGGATTGAAACATATCCCGTGTTCAAGAGCTTCGCGAATATCTCGCTGTTGGGGCGTCCAGCCGGGGCCAGAGTCTGGAGTGCTCCCGGCCCCGGAGTGACCGCATCGATGAGAATGGAACCGGGTGGCGGAGTTTCCTCAGTCTCCGCGACGTGGAGAATTCCGGCGTCGAAGAGAGCGACCAATTTGAGCGCCGTAAGCTCTGGAGGTCCGAAGGCGAACTTTTCCAGGTTGTGGGCGACCCGTCGGAAGTGCTGCGATGCGCGAATGCTTCGCGGCAAGCGGTCTACCGCCGACACCAGGTCGGCATACAGGCCAGACCACGCCCTGGCCCACAGCCAGCCCGTAGTGATCGGCGCTTGGAGATGATTCACTGCGAGACTATGCCGCATTTGCACCGTAGCGCTGGGCGCTGTCGGGACATTTGTGTGAGGTCCGCCGGTCTCGACGGACTGCCCTGTCAACGCCGTTCGCCACAGTCCCAGCGCACTGACTGTCACGCCCATGACGCGGGCACAATCATGGGCACAGTGCAGCAAGATCACCCACAGCCCGTACAGATTGACTTCGACACGGGGCCCAGTCCCTCGCACCTCCTTGCCCCATTGGCGCAGCCGCTGCCGGTGCGTGTCCACGCAAACCGCGACAGCATCGGGCATCGTTTCGGTCTTGGGATCCATCAGCGAGCCGCTCCGAGAGTAAAGAATGATGCGCCGGGGCTCTTTTCCACTGGCGGAGTAGCGCAACTCCGACATAGTGCCGTCGTCGTGCATCCCTTGCTGCCAGGATCCACCGCGGCCTTCACTTAGAAGCAGCGCCACATCGTAGGCCGTTAAGGCTGCGCCACGAACCCACACTTCGGAACCTGCCGGAACGTCAGATGTGGCCAGTGCAGCGTAATCTCCCATCAAGGGGTGCGAATTGAGCGCCGATGGCGGCGCCTCCATGGTGGATGTCTGTGCCAGTCCGTGTCCAGTGGCCAAGAGGACCTCGTCATAGTGCTGGTCCCCGAAGGGCCCGCTGACACGCCAGTGCTCGCCATCGCGTTCGACGTCGGTGACTACAAAGGGGGCATGGGCCACCGTGAAGTTCCCGTACCGGGACAACAACCGGAATTGCTCGCGCAGGTAGTGTCCCACTAACCTCCGTGGCGGATACTTTTCGCCAGACCTTTCCGGTGATACGCGGTCCAACCATGCGGCGAAGCTATCTGCACTCAGCGCTGAGGAGGCATTCACGATGCTCGCATTCACATTCAATCGCAACACCTCAGGCTGCTCGACACGCCAGACACTTCCGGCTCCAGGCGGGAGGGGGTCATAAACCTCCACCATCACCTGCCTCGATGCAGCGGAAGAGAGACGATCGTTCAACGCGAGCAAGGCAAACAAGCTTTTCGGTCCGCCACCAATCACAGCGATGCGGATCACTTGTCCACGAACTCCTCCACGTCAGCCACGGAACCCGGGTCCTGGTTCAATACGGTCCGCACCCACCCATCGTTGTAGACAGTCTGCAGGTAAGGCACACCCGTGTCGTGGACCATGAACGCCACCCGCGATCCGGCATCAAGACTAGGCAACACGGCTCCCATGGCGGCAACAATGGCCCCAGTGGAGGCACCAGCCAAAATACCCTCGCGGTGCGCCAACCGCCGGCAGCCGCGCACCATGTCAATTTCCTCGATCTGAAAAACCAGGTCCGGTTCGGCGGAGGAGGCCAATTCCGGCACCACGCCCGCCCCGAGACCCGGCAGACGACGAATACCGGGCGTGCCACCGAAGAGTACGGAACCCACGGAGTCGACGGCCACGATCTTAGTGTCCAGACCGTGGGCCCGTACATACTGCTGGCAGCCCAGCAAGGTGCCGGTCGTACTGGTCGCAACGAAAAGGTAATCCAAGTTCCCCCCAGAACCGGCAATAATCTCGGGCATCGTCGTGTCAAAGTGCGCTCGCGGGTTAGCCAACGAGCCATACTGATTGGTCGTCACGGACCCCGGATGCTTCTCCAACAGATCACTGACCCGGCGGCGTCTTGCAGCCAGTTTGTTGCCATCTGATGGGGTCTGAACACGATTCACCGTCGCCCCATATGCCTTCATAAGCTCCAACGCCAAGGGGTTTGCATTCTCATCGACCACTGCTGTGAATCTAATCCCACGCACCACACACTGCCGCGCCAGGGCAATACCCAAGTTTCCGGACGTAGATTCAACGATCATGCCCCCGCTCTGCAGGCGTCCCGAACCAAGGAGTTCTTCAAGCAACCCGTTGGCCGTGCGCTCCTTGGTGCTCCCAGCAAGTTGGAGCAAGTCCAGCTTGGCGTACACCTCAACATCACAAGCTTCAAAGAGGCGGTTGAGCTTCACCATCGGAGACACAAATGGTTGGAGCGTTCCCAAAACATTCACGATCAGTCCTCACATTCCATCGTTTTCGCATCATTGGACGTTGCGACGGTCATTGCCTAGGCATCGTTGCCAGATAGACATTTCGAACGAGGCGGGAACAAAGTGCTACGAGTCCGCTAGTCGCCAGCCTCGGGGTAGAGCTGCCCAACTCTTCAGGACCCGGTCTAGGCATTCCGGAGAGGCGGATTCGAGAACCATCCCCAAGCATGTACCGGAATTCCTTTGTCTTCAAGACTTCGCGTCTCCTCCTCGCCGCTGTTCTCATCCCGGCACGAAGTGGTTTGTTCCGTGGCTGTGAACTGTTGGTGATCCAGGCGGCTGCGTGGCAGGGGATATCGCTGGCAGGGGCGAGACTTGGATGGGTGAGCCCTTGATGTCGAGCCCATTTCGGCTTAACGCTGCCAAAATTGCTTGCTCGCGTTGGTGTAAGGCCGCGGTCCGTCCTGCATTGACGGACTTCCTCTGTTCGTCCTCGGCTAGGGCTAATTGCACTATGAGCTCCCGAACAGTCGCTTGGCCGAGATCGTCGTCCTCAGGCGTGGGTCTGTTCATGGTTTGGGCTGAGTTCATCCCAAGAGCCTAATTTTTGGAGGGGGTTAACGTCTTCACCCCAAGGGGTGAACTCTCGCGCCCCCTCCTATCGCAGCACGGGGTAATAGTAAACCTCCGCGTGGCCCGGGTGGATGAATAGGAAATCGTGCTTCGAGGGCTGGAAATGATGATTCGGTTCTATGTCCTATGGGGATACCGCGGAAGTCGTGGAAATCGACCTCAATCGAAACGTGGACAAACCCGTCGATCTCACGCTCTACGATACGTTCGCGGCGACGCCGGGTGACGGTGCGGACGTGCACGAACTGGCAAACAATCCCCTGGCCGGCAAGGTCGTTGTCTATTTATGGGACCTGTATGAAACACGAATCAAGGCCGCACTGGCCAACGGCGCCAGCGGATACCTATCCAAAGGCCGGCCCGCGGCCCGCATGGTTGGTGCCCTCCACGAAAACCACCGGGGAGAAGCCCAGGTTTTCCAAGGATCCAGCGGTCAAACGAAATCGAGCCTCGGTGATTGGCCCTGCCGCGTAGAAGGCCTGACCCAACGGGAGGCGGAGGTGCTTGCGCTCATTGCTCAAGGCCTGGGTTACGCGTAGGTAGCCGACAGGGCCCGGTTGTCCATCAACACCGTAAAGACGTTCATCCGCAGCTGCTCCCGCCGTATCGGCGCAACCGATGGCTCCAACGAGATCCTCTGGGGCCTGGAGCACGGATTCTTTCCCGACCACAAACGTGTCCGACCACGCCGATAAGAGGCTGTCCTTTGAATGCGAGTCCACAAAGTTCACAAGTCGTCATTGCTCCTCTGATCCGTCGGAAGTGCTCTGCAACAAATTTCAGAACATCGACTTACGGCCACCCATGTCCGCAGGAGGAACGTTTACCGCTGAATTCTCAGGCGATGCACCGAGGCGTAATGGCTAAATGATGCCACCGCCCTTTTTTGACGTGATAACCATTTTACGCCTGGGGCAGTTGTTCGACACCTGGGGGAGTGCTGGAGGCGACGAGACTCATGGCCCCATTTGTAGCGGGTGAACCGTCCTTGGTCTGGTACCGCCTTTTGTCAGATGAAGACGGCACCAAATCACGGATGCTTCTTGGTCGGGGGTTCCTTGGCGAGCAAAAGCTTGGTTGCCTAACGGGTGTCTCTTGAGGTCTTTCCGGCAAATGGGTCGCGTTTCGGTTCATCGTGCCGTGCCTCCGGTTTGACAATGGACGGTGCATTGGAGTGCTCACTCCGGTGGGGAGCCAGGTGGAACAGTGTTGACGATATGGCGGGCCGACGGGTTGGGTCCGGTTGAACGGCCCCGATGCCAAGATGCCGGGAAGTGAACCGGTATCCGCGTCTACTCGCGTCTGGTAATTGCGGCTTCGTCGCTCTTGACTAGTAGGTGCCGAGACTTGAACCTCTCCTCAATGACCCAGACAGCACTGGAATCGCGGGTCTTGTCATCAATTACGGCGGAGAATTGCCCCAGAAGCGGGTGATCGACGTGGACGTCATCGCCAGGGGTGAGCCGCCTCCAGTCATTTGACTCGTTTTCGCGGACGGCAGGGGGCTCGAACGGTTGTCGACTCATTGGTTCCTCTCATGGAAATTCTGAACAGCTAGGGCTTGGCCTTGCTGGAACGTTGGATTTGCTTTGCCGTGCGCCGCTCATCAGGGCGAGGTGGTCCCCGGTGTTAGGTCGACCGCCAGGCTTCCCGGTAGAGCTACGTACGTCCGCAGCTGGCTGGTGGTGTCCGCGGTCTGCAGAGGCCACCAGCCAGGGTTCTGACTTACGAGAGCCTGAGGGGTTTGAGTTCTTCGAACCGGTCGCCGGGGCCGGGGTTCTCGGGGTGTGTCTTGCCGCCGAGTTGGGTCATTACGGCCCAAACTGCGTTGAGTCCGGTGGTAACGGCACCGTCCGCCCAGCCACCGGTCCAGGACACGCCGTCGCCGGCGAGGTAGATGCCGCGGTGGCCGGCATCGAAGTTGTCCTGCATGAAATGGGTGTAGAGGCGTTCCTGGTATCTGTAGTGGCCCGGGAGGTTGTCGCTGAAGGCGCCCATGAAGTTGGGGTCATCTTCCCAAGAGACGGTGATGGGTTCGCCCACGATGTGGCTGGCAATGTTCACGCCCGGGTAGATCTGGGCCAGTGAGTGGAGCATGAGGCGCATTCGTTCCTGCGCGTCCAGCGGAAGCCATTTCAGGGCATCGTCGTTCCAGGTGTAAGAAAGACAGATCAATGCCGGTTCTTCGTCGCCGTTCTCCAACAAGTAGGTGCCCCGGGTGAGCCTGTCGGTTAGCGTGGTGCTCATGACGCGCCGGCCTGTGGCAGGGTCGATGTCTTTCCAGAACGGCCGGTCCACCACCACGAAGGTCTTGGACGACTGCATATAGTGGCTGCGTTCAATGGCAGTCCAGAGTTTGTGGCTAAACAGGGACTCGTCGACATCGATCCGGGCGGAGAGCAGCCAGGTCTGGCAGGTCGCGATGACGGCCGGGTAGGTGGTGGTCGTGCCCCATTTATCGGTGATGGCAATGTCTCCAGGGGTGCCGGCGGCTGTGTGTACCCGTTTGATGTTGGTGACGCCGGCGCGCGGGTGGCCGCCGTGCAGGGTCGCCAGCGACGTACCGGCGGGCCAGTGCGCCAAGTCTTCCGGCGCATGCGTCCAGAGCCGCTCGGGTAGTAGTTGCGCGCCGCCGAGAATGCGCTGCTGGTTCGCATCGGCGTCGACATAGACGACGCGGAGGATTTCAAGGAAGGAGTCCGGGAAGTTGGTGTCCCAGCCACCGGTGCCGAATCCGACTTGGCCGAACGCTTCACGGTAGTCAAAGGCTAGGGCGGCGAACGCCTGGGAGGTGGCAAGGTAGCCGGAGAAAGACACATCGTCGAAGGCTGGCACGAGCTCGTTCCAGATTCTCTTGATGGTGGGCAGGTCTCGGTCCCGGATGGCCTGTTGCATTGCGGCGAAGTGGGATCGTTCTTCCAGGGCGTCGTCCCAGGCCTGGGCCACCTCGCGAAAGAACGCTGGCAGGTCGTTGGGTGTTTCGGCGTAGTGGGCCGTCCCGCCGAGTTCGATCACCGTGCTTCCCGCAGCGGGGGTGAGGGGGTTCGGGAACGGTTGGGTTTCGATGCCGACTTTCTGGGCGTAGTGGAAGAATGACTGGCCGGAAGCGGGGAAGCGCATGCCGCCGAGGTCCGCTACTGGGCCGGCCTGGCCGGGTGGGGTGCCTGCGCGCAGCCGGCCCCCGATCCGGGCGGATTCGTAGATCACGGGTTTGAGTCCCATTTTCATGAGTTCGTAGGCTGCGACGAGTCCGGCCATGCCGGCGCCGACGACGGCGACTTCGGTGCCGTACATGTCTGCCGGTACCGTGCCAAGCCCTGCGCCGTGGTGCAGAAAGTCGTCGTAGGGGAAGGGAAAGTCGGGGTTGAGCATGGTGATCTGCGGGGCAGTCGTGGGGCTGGTGGCTGCGGTGGTCACGGTGTTCCTTTATCGGTGGTGGCGGTGAAACGGGAAAGGTAGTCGGTGTCGGCCCGGGCCCGGTCCAGAGTGTCGAGGCTGATGGTCGCAACAAGGAGCTCATCCGCGTCCGCGGCCGTGGCCAGCTTGCGGCCGTAGGGGTCGGCTATGGTGCTCAGGCCGGCAAAGTGCGGACCTGCATGG
>Ga0075017_100001559_pt1 | contig 14057 bp, 10 predicted proteins | sample AleBraG_ABR_2012_FD_71475 | JGI IMG/M metagenome (GOLD analysis project Ga0075017, IMG submission 71475) | Freshwater sediment microbial communities in response to fracking from Pennsylvania, USA - Alex Branch Run_MetaG_ABR_2012 | ecosystem: Environmental > Aquatic > Freshwater > Creek >... | reverse complement strand
CTCGAAGACGTCACCGCGATCAAGATCACCGATGCTGCTGCACTGCGCGCGGCGGGCATCGACCCGGCCGAGGTGGCTCCGGTCTTCGCGGCAGTGATGTTCGACCAGCTGTTCGGCAACGGCTTCTTTCACGCCGATCCGCATCCCGGCAACATCTTCGTCACCCCGGCCGCCGCCGGGGCCGGCGGGCGGCCGTGGAAACTGACGTTCATCGACTTCGGCATGATGGGCGAGGTCTCCACCGGCACACGCCGAGGCTTACGCAAATTGCTCATTGCGGCAGCCGCGCGCGACGGCAAGGGCTTGGTGGATGCGATCCGCGATATGGGTGTGCTGATGCCCTCCGCCGAGACGACCGAGCTCGAACGGGCGATGGTTCAGCTTTTCGCCCGGTTCGGCGGCATGGGCTTCGCCGAGCTGCGCGACGTGGACCCGCGCGAGTTCCGCGACTTCGCGATGCAATTCGGTGACATGGTGCGCTCGCTGCCCGTGCAGCTGCCGGAGAATTTTCTGCTCATCATCCGGGCGATGTCGCTCACCTCCGGCGTCTGCAGCGCGCTCGATCCCCAGTTCAATGTGTGGGATTCCATCGAGCCCTACGCGGCGCAGCTGCTGCGCGATGAAGGGGGTAACGTCGTGACGGATGCCGCGAAGCAGGCGGTGGAGCTCGCCGGCGTGGTGTGGCGCCTGCCGAAGCGACTGGATGGGATTCTCACCCGCCTCGACGATGGCACCCTGTCGGTGGCGATCCCCAGCATCGACCGCCGGATCGACCGGCTGGAGCGCACTGCACGGCGGGTGATCTCTGCGCTCCTCTTCGGTGCACTTCTCGTCGCCGGTGTGCGGCTTCGCGCCGACGATCTGGTGTTCGGAACGGTGCTGTTGGTCGTGTCGATCATCCCGTTGCTGCACACGTTGTTCTCGGGGCGCCGCGGCTGAGCAGTGGAGCAGCCGAGCCCTCGTGCCGTTGCGCGTCGAGAGGGCAATCAACGGACGGCAGGTTTCCCGTTTCAGCGATCGCACAATCTGTATCCACGAAAGGAATGACCATGGTCAGCTTCACCACAACGCTCTGGGCCGCCGGCGGCAGCAACGTGGGCATTGTCGTACCCGAGGACATTGTGCTCGGCTTCGGTCGCGGCAAACGCGTGCCCGTCGTCGTCACCATTGACGGCGACTACTCATACCGAAACTCCATCGCTTCAATGGGCGGTCGATTCCTGATCTCGTTCAACGCCGAGACCCGGGCTGCCACCGGCAAGAGCGCGGGTGACGAGATCGAGGTCACCCTCGATGTCGACGACGAACCGCGTACCGTCGACATCCCTGCAGAACTGGCAGCAGCGCTCGCCGCGGACCCGGCAGCGGCGCAGATGTGGTCGACGCTTTCGAACAGCAAACAGCGCGCACACGCCCAGTCGGTTGCAGACGCCAAGAGCGAGAACACTCGAACGCGTCGGGTGCAGAACATCATGGAGGCGCTGCGATCCTGAGTGCGCGCGGGCAACGCCGGGCGGTGAAGGCCTTTTCATCCCTCGCCGGGCGCGCCCATGACAGCAATCTGCGACCCGGCGTTCGTGCAAGCCTGCGACACCGCTTCACCGATCCTTCCCAGGTCGGTATCGGTCGCGACGTAGCCGTCGCCGCCGGCCGCCTCGATCGCAGTAAGTTTTGCCTGCGCGTTGATGACTGCCGTGCTGACCTCGGATCGGATGGTGAGGACCCTGTGCCAGCCTTCAGCGGCAGCGCGTCGAATCACGACGTCGTCGGCGTCGGAGATCTTGCCATTCTGCAGGTTCCAGTGAGCAAAATACATCAGCGACGAGAGAGCGCTGACCTGGCCACAGATATGAGCATCAGTGATCTCGCCGTCGATAGCGCGAGCCGTCTCGGTCGGAGTCGGACTTGGAGTTGGAGTCGGGGCCGCTTCGGCGTGGGGCGCGGCACAGCCCGCCAACGCAAGCAACAGCGTTGCTGCCGCCAACGAAGAAATGATTGATCGGTTCGAACGCACCGGAATTCTCCTCCCTCATCCCACCCCTGTGGGGAGCTGGGCCGATCTTAGCGAGGCTCCCTCCCTCCTGCCTAGCCTGCACGCTGAAGGCCTGTGCCTCGCGGCCATTACGTGCTTGCCTAGACCAGGGGACGAGATCGCACAGTGCGTGAGGCGACCCCCTCCGCACAGCACGGAAGGAGAAATCGAGATGAGTTCGATTGTGGTGCAGGCGTTCATCACCCTCGACGGCGTCATCCAGGCGCCCGGGGGCCCGGACGAGGACCGGGAAGGGGGCTTCGAATACGGCGGCTGGCAGACCCGGTTCGTCGGTGACGACGCTGACGGGAACGTCATCATGGAGTGGGAAAGCAAAACCGAGGCGTTGCTGCTCGGACGCAAGACCTATGAGATCTTTGCCGGCGCGTGGGGCGTCTGGCCCGAAGACGCCGAGGGTTTCGAGGGCGAGCTGACCCGGAGATACAACCGTGTCCCCAAATACGTCGCATCACGCACACTGACCGAGGTCGGCTGGCAGAATGCGCAACTCCTCGGCTCCGACGTCCCGGCCGCGGTGGAAAAGTTGCGTGCGAAACCGGGCGGCGAAATCCGGGTCTGGGGGAGCAGCCAGCTGATCACGACGCTGGCCGAACACAATCTGATCGACGAGTACCGACTCGTGGTCTACCCGATCGTTTTGGGTACGGGGAGAAAACTGTTCCCCGACGGTTTCCCGTTCACCAGATTCACCCTCGCCGAGAGCCGGGCCCTGCCCTCCGGAGTAGTGATCAACATCTACCGACCCGCCGACGCGCGTTGAACTGAGAACACGAAAGCCGTGCGGTCGCATCCGCTGCCGAGAATTCCGACAGGGGAACGAAACGAGGGCCGCAGGAATTCCTGCGGCCCTCGAACTACTTCTACTTTCTTGCTGCGGGTTACGCCGAGACGAAGAACAGTCGCTTGTTGGCGAACTCGCCGATACCGACCGGACCCATCTCACGACCGAAGCCGGACTGCTTCACGCCACCGAACGGCAGCTCGGCCGCCTCCGCCGCAATCGTGTTCACGTGCGCCATACCGACCTCAAGCCGTGAGGCAACGCGCGTCGCGCGAGCTTCATCGGTCGAGAAGACCGAACCGCCGAGGCCCAACGCGCAGTCGTTCGCGAGCTCCAGCGCTTCTTCGTCACTCGACACCTTGTAGACGGTCGCGACCGGTCCGAAGATCTCAACGCCGTACGACTCTGAGTCGCGCGGCACGCCGGTGAGCACGGCCGGCGAGTAGTACGCACCCGGGCCATCGGACAGCACGCCGCCCGCCTCGAGCGTCGCACCCTCTGACACGGCCTTCTGCACCTGTGCGTGCACCGTCTCGGCTGCAACGCGTGACGACATCGGTGTGAATTCGCCCTCGGTGAGGTTCAGCTGATCGCCCGGCACCAGTCCGGTGGCGAGCTTCTTCAGCTCGGCGACGAACTCGTCGTAGATGTCATCCATGACGATCAGGCGCTTGTTCGAGTTGCACACCTGGCCGACGTTGTAGACGCGGAAGTCCCAGGCCTGCTTGGCCACGGCAGCGACGTCGTCAGAGTCGAGCACCACCATCGGGTCGATGCCGCCGAGTTCGAGCACGCATTTCTTGAGGTTCTTTCCGGCCTGCGCACCGATGATCGCACCGGCACGCTCGGAGCCGGTCAGCGAGACACCCTGAACGCGCGGATCGGCAATGATCGTGGCGATCTGATCGTGCGAAGCGAACACGTTCTGGTACCCGCCGACGGGCACGCCGGCATCCTCCATGATCTGCTGGATCGCGAGAGCCGAGCCGGCGCAGATGTCTGCGTGCTTGAGCAGGATCGTGTTGCCGAGCACGAGGTTCGGCGCCGCGAAACGGGCGACCTGGTAGTACGGGAAGTTCCACGGCATCACGCCGAGCAGCGTGCCGACCGGGCGGTGTTCGATGTAGGCCTTGCCCGGAACCGTGCTCGGGATTTCGTAGTCGGTGATCAGACTCGGCCCGTGCACCGCGTAGTAGTCAATGATGGATGTCGCGAACTCGACCTCGTCGATCGACTCGGCAATCGACTTGCCCATCTCGACCGCGATGAGGCGAGCCAGCTCTTCTTTGCGTTCTTCGAAGAGCTCGGCAACTCGTTTGACGACGGCGGCGCGCTCCTGCACGCTCCGCTCCCGCCACTCTCGGTACACGGCATCGGCGCTAGTCAGCGCCTCTTCGATCTGCGCATCGGTCGCGTTCTCGAACGTCTCGAGAACCTCGCCCGTGGCAGGATTCTGCACCCGGTACTTGGACATGCTTATCTTTCCTCCAGATAGGGAATGGCGGCACGCTCAAGACACATGGCAAGCGAAGAACCATGGATGTCGCTGGTTACTGTCGCTTCTCTGCGGCTGCTTTTGCACGGCGTGCCGGTAGGTCGAGGCTAGCGTAGGGAATGCCCTCGGGTGTGTCTCCACCGCCTGTTACGTTGCCGAACCCACTCCTGCACGCCCTGTTCTTCGGGCGCTGCGGCCGAGCGGATCGCCGGCACGTAAGATCGACCGGTGCCCCCTCGTTCCCCCCTCCCGCAGCGACACGGCCTCGACGCCGCGTGGATGCGCACGCCCGATCGCGATGACGAGCGACCGCGGCCGTGGGCGACGATGGGGGAGTGGCTGCAGTCGCGGCTGGACGAATTTGTGGATGTCGATGGATTTCTGAGCGACGGCCGCTTCGTCTACGAAGACGGCCGTGCGTTGCGCGGCGGCGACAGCTACGGCCCGCACACCTTTGTCTGGTTTCACCGCGACGTGGAGGACGAGAAGCACGTCCCCGGCGAGATTCACATCGTGCACCGCGACGAGCGGATCGTCGTGATCGACAAGCCGCCGTTTCTCTCGACCATCCCGCGCGGCCGCCATGTGCAGCAAAGCGTCGTCGTTCGTCTGCGGGACGAACTCGGGCTGCCCGAGCTTTCGCCGCTGCACCGGCTCGACCGGGTGACCTCCGGCCTGCTCCTGCTGGCCACCGAGAAGCGCTGGCGTGCGCCGTATCAAACGATGTTCCAAGACGGCGTGGTCGACAAGACCTACCGGGCCCACGCGCCGCTGCGCCCCGACATTGAACTGCCGGCAACCGTGCGCAACCACCTCGCCAAGCACCGCGGCCAAATGCAGGGCGTGGTCGTGCCGAATGCCCCGGTGAATGCGGAGTCGCTCGTTGAGCTGGAGTCAGATCGGGGCGACGGAACCGGAATCTACCGCCTCAGCCCGCGCACCGGGCGCACTCACCAGCTCCGTTTGCACATGCTCGGCCTCGGCATCCCGATCTGCGGCGACCCGCTCTACCCGGTGGACCGAGAGATTCCGGTCGACGATTTCAGCACGCCGTTGCAGCTGCTCGCGAGCGAACTCGCCTTTGCGGATCCGGTCGACGGGAGCCCTCGTCGATTCGGGAGTGTCCGCGCGCTCCCGCTCTGAGTGAGCTGGCTGAACATGATGTGGTCGACGAGTATCGCCTCAAGCTTCAGGCGGTGAGCAGCGATCGAACAAGGGCCAGGGCCTCTGTGCGGGAAAGATCCGGGAGGTAGGCACCACCCAGTGCTCGACCAATCGCGGGCAGGGTGAGCGGGTCGCGGTATGCCAGGGAGAGGGTCTCGTAGCGCGGGTTGAACTTGGCCTTGTACGTGAAGAGCGACGTGAAACCGTAGGCCGGCTCAAGCTTTCGAGCGAGCAGATCGAGGACTCGCGTCATGACCGTCGGTGCCGGTTCCTGACCACCCGGGCGAGGAGGGGTGACGAGCGGAGCCCCCGACAGGCTGAGAATCTCATTGCCGTGTTCCTTCATCCGGAGCGCCGCTGACGCGATCAGGAACTCCATGATCCCCGGAATGCTCCGGGGAGCCTTTCGCATGAAATCAAGAGTCCAGCCGATGCTGACACCGTCGCGGTAGATCGGCAGCCAGCTGGTGACAGCCTGGATCCGGCCGTCGCTTCCGACGGCGAGCATCAGACGGACATCCGTGTCTCTGAGTTCCTCAAAACTGCCCAGGGTGAAGCCCATCTCGGGAAGGTCCTTCTCGGTCACCCACTGCTCGGAGATGTCACGGATCTGCGACTGGAGTGTTCGGGAGAGCGTGTCATAGCTCGCCCACTGCGCGTTGATTCCCTCCTTGAGGCCGCGATTGAGCGGAGTCCGGATGTTCTGCCACGCCTTGCCGGTGAATTCGAGGGTCGGGAGATCCATCATCGTCTCCACCGCGACGGGCACGGACTCCCAACCGAGTTCTTCGACCAGCGGCAGGTACTTCTCATGGATGCTGTAGAAAGCGACGATCCAGTTGTTGCTGTCGCAGTGTGCAATGAAGTCGGCCAATGCTTCGCGCTCAGTCCCCGGCTCACAGAGCGGATCGGAGAGCGTGATCGCCACACCCCCGATGACTCGATAGGCCACGGCGGACTGCCGATTTGCACTGAACCAGTACTGGTTGCCCGGCCAGACGGCCATGAACGCGAGGGTTCCTGCACCGCGCTTGATGAGCCGACGGATCTCGCTCTCGCCCGCCCGTGTGGCGACGCTGCCTGACGAGGTGAGCACCCGCACCAAACTGAACGCGAAGAACGCCCAGAACAGTGGCCCGACCCATTGAAAGATGAGCCGTGCCATCGGGTGATCCGACGAGTACACGGCGTCATGCGTCAGATGGAAGTTCAGAGGCAAGAACCGGAGCACGCTGTCAAGGATCAACTGCGCTGGTTCAACGCTCGGGGAGAAGTGAGCGATGGTCACCGCCGAAGCGAGAAAAGTGACGGTCCACAGGAGAAGGAATGCGCCCGAGGTTCCGATCCAGAATCGCCGACGATGCCCCGGTGCCGAGGTGAGCCGGAAGTGTCGATGATTGAACAGAAGCACCACGCTCAGCGCAATCGGAACAAGGACCGGCCCTCCGACCCAGAGGGCGAGTTCGACAGCGTCGATCTGCCGCATCCCGTTGCTCCCCGTCTGGAGAACGTATGCGAGCACGGGGAACGCAAAGACGGCGGCGAGGCCGGCGAGAACGAGGCTGACGCAGATCGCAAACCCCAGCGCCAACCGCCGCCCGCGCGTGAGCCCATAAGCCGCGACCAGGAGAAGGACCAACGGAAGAAACAGCATGAGGAGAGATCCCATGCCTCGGAGTTGCACGAAGGCATTGTCGTGGGCGCATGCGAGCGCGGACTCGGTCACGCAGGCCTCCTGCAGCGCCGCGGCGTCCGGGAAGGGGTCGCCGAAGATCCAACCGAACATCGAAAGCACGCCGATCCCGTTCGGGTTGAGCACGGCGATGACCGGGCCGACCGCACTGATGGCGACGGCCAGGGCAAGCAGGGTGCGCGTCTCGGCGTGGGAGCTTCGGTGCAGATTGAACCCGGTTCTTCCTCGGTGCAGTGCAGCGCCGAGGAAGAGGCCGACGGTTGCGGCGAAGAGTCGGTAGGCGTCGGCGGATCCTCCGTTGTACAAAGCGAAGACGAGGAGAAATGCGAATCCTGCGATGCGGATCCGTCGTCGCCACAACGGTCCCGTGAAAGCGCTGGCGGCAAGCAGTGATCCGACGATTGGGATCAGCGGGTCAAGAGTGCTGTCGGATTGTGTGTCCGCCGACCATGATTCCCCGATCGCGTTGCCCGCCCATTGTGCGAGCAACCCGACGCCGATTCCGGCAAGACCTGTCACCACGACCACGAGCACAGTTCGCTGATGCCCGATTCGGTGTTCAACCCACCCGAGGCCGGTGAGCGTTGCAATGATGACGATGGCGAACTGCGCGGGGTTCTGCGGGACGATCAGGGCGGTCAGAACAGACCACCAGTGACCCTGGGAGAGGGTGGTGTCGACCCCGGCGCCCCAGATGCTGAGGATGCGCGATGAGGCGGGACTGAGCACTGTTCCGGCGGCGAGGGCGGCGATGAGGACGAGCCCCGCACAGGCGATACTGACCGGGATCGACCTCAGGTAGCGCAACACTACTGCCGACCCTTGAAAGAGCTTCACGAGGGTGCGCCGTCGGGCCAGGGATGACAGCGTGCAAGGTTTCGGATGTTGGTTGCTCTCTGTGGAATCGTGCGGTGACGACGTTGGTCAGACGGATCGACAAGGCAGGGCGGACACGGCGTCGGGTGGTTCGATTCGGGTTCGAGTCGGGTGGTTCGACCATCTGCACCAGTGCGTCATCAACGCTATGCAGGCGACAGCGTCCCCGAATCGCCCGCGAGGAGGAGTTCGCCGTTGAGCGGGTAGTACCACAGAGCGATGCATGGGCCGCAGGGGCAACACCAAAATGGCCGGTCTTCAGCGAACTTTGCGACAACGTGATTGTGGTGACTCCACCAGCTCGGAGCAGGTGCGAGATATGCTGCTGAATCTGGGTTTGTCAGCAATGCTGACTGACGCCTGACCGCACAAGGAAGTGTGATTCCTCCTCGACGGGCAGGCTCGCCTGGACGCCACCGGCGGCAACAGCCTGGCGGTCCAGATCGGCCAGACCCGCTTCATCCCGTGCAGCCGGCGATCGCCGAGGCTCGGAAAACCTACGTCGTTGCCGTGCAGCCGGCAGAAATGAGTGCTTCATGATTCAGAGTTCGATCGCCGAGGAAATTGTTCGGGCGATTAGCCCCATCGACGGTGTTCTCATTGCCGAGGTGCCGACGGCTACCGAGAGCGACGTTGAGGCTGCCGTCGCAATCGCCCGGGACGCGTTCGAGAGCTGGTCGAACCAGACACCGGTTGAGCGTGCCAACATCCTCCAGGCCTGCGCGACGCAGATGCGCGCCGTCGCGGGTGAGGTTGCCCGGGCGTTGACCCTCGAAAGCGGGAAACCGCTCATGGAGGCGGAGTTCGAGGTGGCGGCCGCAGCGGATGTCTTCGACTACTACGCCGGCGTCGCGCGCACGCGAGGCGGCCGGCTCGCACCGCAGGCAACCCGCACCTCCACCAGCCTCGTCATCAAAGAGCCCCTCGGTGTGGTGGGCGCGATCCTTCCGTGGAACTATCCGTTGCTGCTCTGGTCGTGGAAGGCAGCCCCCGCGCTCGCCGCAGGAAACACGATCATCGCCAAGCCGTCGCCGGAAACGATGCTGTCGCTGCCGCTGCTGCTGGAGTCTCTGGAGCTGCCGGAGGGCGTGCATCAGATTCTGCAGGGCGGTTCCGCAATCGGTGAGGCCCTCGTGCGCAGTCCCGGTGTGGACAAGATCGCGTTCACCGGCAGTTCTGCAGTGGGCAAGAAGATCATGGCGCTCTGTGCCCAGGATGCGAAGCGCTGCTCCGTCGAGATGTCCGGCCATGACGCGATGATCGTGTGGGACGACGTCGACTTGGACCTCGCTGTCGAAGCGGCGCTCTTCGCGAAGTTCGCCAACAACGGGCAGGTGTGCACCGCGGCCGAGCGTTTCTTCGTGCGCGACACCATCGTCGACGAGTTCACGAAGCGTCTGGCAGCCCGGATGAGCGAGCTTGTCATCGGCGACCCGCTCGCTGTGGGCACCGATGTCGGGCCCCTGGCCAGCTTCGCGCACCGTGATCGACTGGTCGACTACTGTCGCCGCGCCCGCGAGGCCGGCGCCGAGTTTCTGATGGGCGGGGAGCCGATCGACGCACCCGGCGCCTACTTTCAGCCGACGCTCATCCGTGGGCTCGGGCACGAGCAGATCAACGAACTCGGCGAAATCTTCGGACCGGTCGCCCCGATTGTGCCGATCGAAACGTTTGAGCAGGGCATTGCATATGCCAACGACAACCGCTTCGGCCTGAGCTGCAACGTTCTGGTCGGCGACCTCGGTCTGGCGATGAAAGCATCCTGGGAGCTGAAGGTCGGAACAGTCTGGATCAACAACCCGCTTCCCGACAACTACGCGGCACCGTTCGGCGGCTTCCGCGAGGCCGGCCTCGGCCGCGAACTCGGTGAAGAAGGATTCGACGCGTACACCGAGAGCAAGCATGTGTGGATCGAGCATGGTCTGACCAGTCAGCCGCACTGGTACAACGCCCGCTGACGCGTGGTCCTGATGCCGTGAGGTGCCAACTTTGGCTCGTGCGCGACGCCGCAACGAGTGGATGCTGGCACCTCACGGATGGCGGCGCTGTGCCGGTGCGCCCGGGCGGGCCCGGGTTCGTGCAACGCTAGAGGCATGGATCTGGAGGTGTCACCCGCGCTCACGATTCCGGCCTCCGAACTCGGCTGGCGGTTTTCCCGCTCCTCGGGCCCCGGCGGCCAGCACGTGAACACCTCCGACAGCCGCGTCGAGCTCTTCTGGAGTGTCACCGAGTCGGCGTCACTCACCGACGACCAGCGGATGCGGCTACTGACGCGACTCTCACGCCGTCTCGTCGGCGGGGTGGTCACCGTGACAGCCTCCGAACAGCGTTCCCAGCTGCGCAACCGTGAGATCGCCCTGGCCAAGCTCGCCGAGCTGGTGGCCGCGGGGCTCGCTCCCGATGCGCCGAGTCGGCGTGCGACCAAACCCACCCGCGGATCGCACCGGCGGCGCCTCGCCGCAAAGGGACAGCGGTCAGAGACGAAGCGCAACCGTCAGCGGCCGTCGGCCGAGTAGTGCGGTCGGACTGAGGCGGTTATCCCGGGTGATCCTCGCCCTGGTTCCTGGCCGCGTCGAGAAGGCGCGCCACTTCGTCGTCGGACGTCGGACTGAAGTCCCGATAGAAGTTGCCCACCGCCACCAGCGAGGTGGGTACCGACACGCAAATCACCTGGTCAGCCTCGACGATGGTGGCGACAGTCTCCGCCGCACACACGGGCACCGCGAGCACGACCTTCGCCGCACCCAACTGGCGGGCGACCTGGCACGCGACCTTGGCGGTTGATCCCGTCGCGATTCCGTCGTCGACGATGACCGCCGTTCTGCCGGTGAGACTCAACCGTTCATGCCTGCCGCGCACACGCGCCACTCGGTCATCCAAGATCGCCCGCTCGTGTTCCTCGACCGTGCGGAATTCCTTCGACGACACTCGGGCGACGGCCAGAACTCGCTCGTTGAGTACCCTGAACCCGCCCTCGCCGATCGCCCCCATCGCCAGTTCAGGCTGGTAGGGCACGCCGAGCTTGCGCACGACGATGACGTCGAGGGGGGCGCCGAGAGCCCTGGCCACCTCGAAGCCGACGGGGACTCCGCCTCTCGGCAGCCCCAGAATGACGACGTCCTGACCCCTCAAAAACTCGAGGCGCTGGGCCAGTTGCCGGCCGGCATCCGTTCGGTCCTTGAAGACGACCACCATCATCACCTCTTCGCAGTGCGATCACTGATTGCCGACAACGGATCGGCGGGAGAGCACGCGATGTGCACCATTCAAGAGTCATCCGTTGCTGCGAATTGTGCCGGGCCGAAGGTCCCCTGGCGGCACAGCGGGAGCTACCGTGTTTCGCGGAGCGGGGTCCATCCGACCGGCACTGCGCCGCGGATGTCGGCCCTGCTTCGGTCTGCCTCCCGTGACCATCCCTGGGCGGCGTGCGAGTTCGCCTCGCCAACGGGCCCACAAGCGACGCGGAAGCCGACATCCTCGAGCACGGCATCCGGCGCGCTGCCGCGGCGCACCGAGGCCCGGCAGCTCCACGCTCTATCTGCCCACCCTCCACCGCGCAGGCTGCGATAGTCGGCGTAACGGGCGGTGTCGGCGTAGTCCCAGCACCACTCCCAGACGTTGCCGATCGTGTCGAAGAGCCCGAAGGCGTTCGCCTGCTTGAGACCGACCTCGCGCGGTCCTGACACCTCATCGGATGCCGTCCACGCGACATCCTCGAGGGCTCCGTAGGTGGGGCCGCTGGTTCCCGCGCGGCACGACAGCTCCCACTCCGCCTCGGTGGGAAGTCGGTAGCCGAGTGCGTCGACGCGCCATTCGACCTCCCGACCCGAGATGGCATAGGCAGGGGAGAGGCCCGCGGCAGCGGATGCCGCGTTGCACCACCGCACCGCCTCGAACCAGGTCACCGGATGCGCGGGGGCCCGCGGCGACGCGTGCGGCAATGCCCTGCCGGCCGCGGCCACAGAGTCTGCGGAGACGGCGTCCCATTCCGCGCGCGTGACCGGAGTCCTCCCGATCTCGAAGGGTAGGAGCGCGACGTGGCGGGAGGATTCCGAACGTGCATCCCTCATCTCGATGGCGCCGGCGGGGATCGCGACAAGCACGACGGGCGTCGTATGGGCTGACTCGGGGACCATGGCACTATTCTGCGCGAGGAGGAAGTCGTTCGCCCGATTGTTTCGCCGTTCCCGTTCCTTTCTACGCCGTCAGGCAGGGACAGGGCGCGCACGCCGCCCGGTCTGCGGCGCGCTTGTCTGCGCGCCGAGCCTCCGGCGCCGCGCCCGCAGGAAGACCTTGCCCAGTTCGCCGAGCAGCAAGAGCACCACGGCGGGAACCAGACAGAGCGTCCACTGGAGGCCGGTGAGCGGAACAGTGCCGAACAGATCCTGCAGCACCCGCAGCTGGGTGATCAGCATCGAACCGACGACGGCCCACGCGAAGGCCCAGAGCAGCTTCGGGTTGGACACGGTGGAGGGCCCGAAGGCGCTCTCCTCGGGGAAACGCAGGTTGAGTGCGATGCTGATGTTCATCAGTCCCAGGCCCACCAAAGCCATGGTCTGGCCGACCTCGAGCGAGTCGTAGGCGGTCTTGCCGATTTGCACGAGCACCAGCGTTGCAGTCGCCATGAACAGTCCGGCGACGAACAGGCGCACCATCATCGACCGCACGATGATCGGTTGGTTGAACGGCCGAGGCTTGCGGTCCATGATGCCCGGCGTCGCAAGGTCGAGGCCCATCACTGCTCCGATCGGCGCGACGACCGCCATGTGAATCCAGAGAACCTGGGCGGGGCTGAGCAGCGCGGTGCCGGCGATCGCGAATGCGGACGAGCCGAGGAACGCGAGGATGAACATGAACAGGTTGGCGATCTGGATCCGCAGAAACTTCTGCAGGTTGTCGTAGACCAGCCGCCCTTGTTCAACCGCGGTGATGATAGTGGCGAAGTTGTCGTCGGCCAGGATCATTTTTGCCGCACCCTTGGCGACATCCGTACCCGTGATGCCCATCGCGATTCCGATATCGGCCGCGCCGATCGCCGGCGCATCATTCACCCCGTCACCGGTCATCGCGACGATGTTGCCTGTGCGCTTGAGCACCTCGACCAGCCTGACCTTGTGTTCGGGCGCCACCCGGGCGATCACGCCGATCTCCTCCACCTGGCTCTCGGCCTCCGCGTCGCTCATCGCCGCGAACTCGGCGCCGGTGACCGCGCGACCCTCGATGCCCAGCTCTTGCGCGATGGCCGCCGCGGTGACGGCATGGTCGCCGGTGATCATCCGCACCCGGATGCCTGCACGTTTCGCCTCGGCGATGGCCGCCACGGCTTCGGCCCGCGGCGGGTCGACCTCGCCGATCAGTGCCGAGATCTCCAGATCATTCATCAGCGCCATCAAGTCGCCCGCCGGGTCGAACGTCGCCGGGTCGAACTCGCGTTGCGCCAGGGCGAGCACCCGCATGCCCTGGCCGGCGATACGGTCATTCTCGGCGAGGACCCGTTCGCGCATCGCATCGGTGAGTGGCTCTGCGTGGCCGCCCGGCATCCGAGCAGATGACGAGCGGTCCAGGAGCACGTCGGGGGCACCCTTCACATAGGCCCGGATCACGGGCCGACCGCCGGCCCCCGGCATCCGGTGAAACGTGGCCATGAATTTGTAGTCGGAGTCGAACGGGACCGATGCCACGCGTGGGTTGTTCCTGCGGAACTCCCGCACATCGACGCCACCCTTCTGGGCGAGCACGACGAGTGCGCCCTCGGTGGGGTCACCGACGACCGCGCCGTTTTGAATGTCGGAATCGTTGCACAACGCACACGAAAACATCACGTAGTCGAGGTCGCGCTCGGCGTCACCGGCCGTGCGTTGCACCTGCCCGTCGAAACTGTAGCCTTCCCCGCTCACGGTGTAGTGATGCTGCACGGTTGCGATCTCGCGCACTGTCATCTGGTTGAGGGTCAGTGTGCCGGTCTTGTCGGAGTTGATCGCCGAGGTGGAGCCAA
>Ga0075017_100001558_pt1 | contig 14058 bp, 16 predicted proteins | sample AleBraG_ABR_2012_FD_71475 | JGI IMG/M metagenome (GOLD analysis project Ga0075017, IMG submission 71475) | Freshwater sediment microbial communities in response to fracking from Pennsylvania, USA - Alex Branch Run_MetaG_ABR_2012 | ecosystem: Environmental > Aquatic > Freshwater > Creek >... | reverse complement strand
GGCGTACAACTGCTTGCCCTTGTCAACTGCGGTTTGCGAACTGCCAAACGCGGCAGCCGCATTGCTTGTGCTCGCTGAGATGCCAGCCCACGCGGCAGTGACCGCGACCAGCGTGACAAGCAACAGCAGCAGTGCTGCCGCCGGGTGTCGCCGCCGGGCTGCGAGGAACTTCACGCTCGTCGCTCCTGTCAAAGTTTCCGTGTCGTCAAAGCGTTTTTCGTGCACTGCGAGTGAAGCAAACGTTCTTCGTACGGCCTACTTCAAGATGTAGATGATCGAGAAAAGTCCGATCCACACGACGTCGACAAAGTGCCAGTAGTACGAGGTGACCACCGCACTGTTTGCCATCTGGTGATTGAACTTCGGACGCATATACGTGCGTCCGAGAACGAAGAGGAATGCCACGAGTCCGCCCGTGACGTGAAGTGCGTGAAAGCCCGTCGTGAGGAAGAACGCGGATCCGTAAACCGAGTTACCGAGCGTGAGGCCCTTGTGCGCGAGTTCGGCGTACTCGTACGCCTGGCCGCCAACGAAGAAGGCACCCATGACAACGGTGATGACGAACCATTGGCGCATGCGCAAGCCGCCGACCTTGGCGTCGCCGCGCTCAGCCGAGAAGACGCCCATCTGGCACGTGACACTCGACAGCACCAAGACGGACGTGTTGAACGCGGCGAAGGGGACGTTGAGAAGACCAGTTTCGATCTTCCACACCTCTGGGTGGACAGCGCGCAAGGTGAAGTACATCGCGAAGAGTGCTGCGAAGAACATCAACTCCGACGCGAGCCACACGATGGTGCCAACCGACACCATGTTTGGTCGGCGCACGGTGGGGCGCGGGGCAGCCGTTGTAGTCACAGACACGCTGTGATTGTGGCAGCCCGCGCGCTGCTCCGCGCTACGACCCCCCGGGTCTTGCCCGGCTGATTATTCGGACCCGTACGGCCGCTGCGATCCACGTCACATTTCGTACTCGCAGTGGGCACGCACAGGGACATCTGGGGCGAATCCGGTACGCCGTGACGAGGTCAGGATTTCACATCTGCACATGCTCGCCGGCGATCGAATCGTCGTCTCCTGGGCAGGAGCGCTAGAGGGTGAGATCAGCGATCAGGGCAAGGCGCGTCGCGCCATCGATCGACGTCGCCGCTCGGTATTCGGGATGGTCGACGACGACGCGAACGGGAACACTCGGATCGCGGAACGCGTCGCGCGTCGCGTCGTCGAGGGCGAAGCGCAAAAAATGGACTGCTTGCGTGAGAACGCTCGGACCGTCTTCGTCGAGTCCGACGATTTCGCGTCCGGGTACCGGCACTAAGTCACCGACATGTAGCGCAACGCTGTGTTGCACGCCGGTGAGTTGTAGCAACTCCGCCTTCGCCGTAGCGATGTCGTCGCATTCGACGAAGAACGTGCACACCAGGCTGTGACTTGTGGGGAGCAGTCGTTCGTAGGCCTCGATTTCGTGTGCGACCTCGACCGGGTCAGTTACGCCTTCGACGATGAGCATTTCTTGCACTTGATACTGCAACGTCGTCGAGTCTTCGAACTCCAACGCGATCCGGTCGCCGACGCCAACCCGCCGGGTCGCGCGCAACGGTATGAGTTGCGCGCGCAGGCCCGGACGGATGGTGGCGTACGCCTGCCGGTCGAGAATCAGCGCAGCGTGATCAAGGGTTGTGCTCGCCATGGCTCGGCCTTCGTGATGAGAACGGAGTGATCAGGCGTCGGCTGCTGCGGTTCCGCGGACGCCATCAAGGGCGCGCTGGAATCGTCCGGCGTGAGTCTTCTCAGCCCGGGCCAGGGTGGCCATCCAGTCGGCAATCTCGTCAAAACCTTCATCACGCGCAGTCTTGGCGAAACCTGGGTACATGGCGGTGAACTCGTACGTTTCGCCAGCAACGGCGGACGCCAGGTTCTTCTCGGTGTCACCGATCGGCTCGCCAGTGGCCGGGTCGGCAACCGCGGTCAGGAATTCCAGATGCCCGAAAGCGTGACCGGTTTCGCCTTCCGCCGTGGACTCGAAGAGTTCCGCCACATCATCGTGGCCCTCGACCCGGGCCACGCGGGCGAAGTAAAGGTAGCGGCGGTTGGCCATCGACTCGCCACCGAATGCCTCTTTGAGGTTCTCGGCGGTCTTACTGTCCTTGAGTTCCATTGCGAGATCCTCTCGTCGTGCGACTGCCGCGTCCCTGACATCGGGACGGGTTGCTGCTGCCAAGTATTGCCCCCCGAGCGCCCGACGGCATTAGGTCCACTGCCCTCGATAGGATCAAACGTCAGATGCACACGACTTCTCGCGGCAGCGACGCAGTTGTTGCCCGGAGTTCAAGGGGTTCCATGAGCAGCGCCGCGACCTCAGCCGATGAACTAGGCGAAGTCACCGTCCTGGTCTACAGCGACGATCGCCAGGTCCGCGAAGACGTTATCCGGACGATCGGGCGACGTCCGGCAGCGGACTTGCCGCGGTTGGAGTTCTTGCAGGTTGCTACTGAGCCGGCCGTGTATCACCACTTGGCCAAGACCGACATCGCCTTGTGCATCCTCGACGCTGAGGCTGTGCCGGCTGGTGGCATGGGCATCGCGCGAACGATGAAAGACGAGATTCACAACGCACCGCCGACGCTGTTGCTGCTCGCGCGTCCGGTCGACATGTGGCTCGCCACGTGGTCGCGCGCCGACGCCGCCGTGGCGCAACCGATCGAGCCCGCCGCGTTCGTCGACACAGTGGCAACGTTGCTGCGTCGGACCACCGCTGTTACCGCCTAAGAGTTTCGCGTGACCAGTCCTACCTGGCCGGACGTTCTCAACACGTTGCTCGCGGGTACCGACCTGAGTCAGTCGCAGGCAGCATGGGCGATCGACGAGATCATGGAGGGCCAAGCGACTGGCTCGCAGATCGCTGGCTTCGCAGTCGCGTTGCGCGCTAAAGGTGAAACTCCCGAAGAGGCCGCAACGTTTGTTCAGCAATTACTCACGCACGCCGTTCACGTCACCGTTCCTGGCATCACGGTCGACACATGCGGCACGGGCGGTGACGGTGCCGGCACGCTCAACATCTCGACTGGTGCGGCCTTGGTGGCTACGGCGGCAGGAGCACGGGTCGTCAAGCACGGCAACCGCGCGGCATCGTCCAAAGCTGGGTCAGCAGACGTGCTTGAAGCGCTCGGTATCGCGCTCAATGTTCCGACCAGCGCCATCCCGCAGTGCGTTGAAGAGGCTGGCATCTGTTTCTTCTTTGCGCCGCTCTACCACCCTTCACTGCGGCACACGGCAGTTGCGCGTCGAGAGATCGGCGTCCAAACCGTGTTCAACGTCCTCGGACCGCTTGCTAACCCAGCGCGTCCGCAAGCTCAGGTCGTCGGAGTTCCAAACATCCGAGTCGGTAACCTCATCGCGGGTGTGCTGCGGAGTCGTGGCACCCGCGCACTCGTCGTCCATAGTGAAGATGGTTTGGACGAATTGTCGCCGACTTCGGTGGCAACTGTCTGGGATGTCACCGGCTCGCGCGGCCCCGACATCATCGTTGAAACGGTCGACCCACTAGACCTTGGTATCGCCCGCGCGACGCTTGTTGATCTTGCTGGTGCTGATGCCGAGTTCAATGCGGCGAGGTTGCGGGCGGCCCTTACCCCTGGTGCGGACGAGTCGCTGCAAGGCGTCCGCGATGCCATCGTCCTTAATGCTGCGGCTGCGCTCGTGACCTACGACACCGCACTTGGTGAGGGCGCAAGCAACGCGGACGTCACGTCGCGCCTGGCTTCGGCGCTGCCACGCGCCAGACGTGCCCTCGACAGCGGCGCAGCGCTGCAGGTTCTTGACCGTTGGGTTGAAGTGTCAAACCGACTAGCGACAACCGAATAAGTCGAACCAGCCGCCGACTCACGAACCGATGGAGAAGGCCGCCTCTAGGTCAACGCGCGAGTGCGTCCGAAACGCAATGTGAGTTTCAGTGGCTAGGACGCCGTCAAGTCGAGCAATGCCGTCAGTCACGGCTGCAGCGACGTCGTCGAGCGTCGGCACGCGTACTAGGGCGATGAGATCAAGTTCACCGGTCACGCTATAAACCTCGCTGACCCCGGGAATCTCAGCGGCTGCTTGAGCGACGTCGTTAACGGTATCGACTTCGGTGCGGACGAACACGATGGCAGTGATCACGCGTCGAGCATAGGCGCCACACCTAGTTTTGGGACATAGGCTTGACCACGGCGATCGTTCAACTAGTAGATGTCGGAGTTCATGGTGGCCGTTGCATTGCCCGGAGCAGATTCGCGTTGGCGCTGCACTCGATGTGGCAACCTCACGCGCTTTGACGTCGTGCGGACGTCTCGAGTGCGCGAGTTTTGGCACGTCTCACTTGCTGGAGATCCTGTAGTCGAGGCCAGCGAAACACTGCAAGAAGAAGTCGAACTGGTGTCGTGTCGGTGGTGTGGCGCGACGTCCAGCGACGGCGTTATCGAGGTCATCGCACGAGTCGATGCGCCCGTTGAGCCCACGCCCACGGGTACCCCCGACATCGTCTGACGCGACAACCCATGACTGCACCGCTCGCTGGCACGCGCGTCCTTGATCTCACGCGTTTGTTGCCTGGCAACTACGCGACCTTGCTTTTGGCGGCATTGGGTGCCGATGTCATCAAAGTCGAAGACAGCGTGGCAGGTGACGGCACCAGACAGGCGCCACCATTCGCGGCTGGCGGCAGTGTCGCGCATGCGATCCTCAATCGTGGCAAGCGATCTGTGCAGTGTGATTTGAAACTAGACACAGATCGCGAGTGGTTTCTGCGGCTCGTCGAAAACGCCGACGTACTCGTCGATTCCTTTCGCCCTGGCGTACTGGCTCGACTTGGACTCGGTCCCGATGTGTTGGCAGCCCATCGTCCGACGCTCGTCCATGTGTCGCTGACTGCGTACGGCGAAGGTGGGCGCGCGAGTTGGCCTGGCCATGACATCAACGCGCAGGCGCTTGCGGGTTTGTTGTCTCTCACGGCCGGAGCGGACGGCGTTCCGCCAATGCCCGGTGTGCAAGTGGCTGACTTGGCGGCTGGACTGCACGTCGCCTTAGCGGTTGTCAGCGGAATGCACAGCGTTCAGCGCAACGGCCGCGGTTTCCGCGCCAACGTCGCCATGGTCGATGCGGCTTACACATTCTTGGGTTTAGCCGGAGCGCAAGCAGCTGCCAGCAACCTTGGTGCCGCACCGGCGCCTGGCCCGGGGCACATGCTCAACGGTGGTTTGGCGTGTTACGACCTCTACCGCTGTAGCGACGATCGCTATGTTGCGGTAGGCGCTCTCGAACCACAGTTCTTTGCACGATTCTGCGAATTACTTGGCAAACCGGAATTGGCATCGTGGCAATACGACCTCAGTCGGCAAGGTCAATTGCGCGACGACATCGCGACGTTGGTGCTAAGCGAGACCAGTGAGCACTGGGGCCATGTCATGTCGGAAGCGGACACGTGCGTCACAGTCGTCAACGATGTGGTGTCCGCTTTGCGCGACACCGATGCGACAACACGAGGTGTTGTGACGACGACCGCAGGTGCGGACGGCTCGAGTATTGACGCCGTTCGGGTCGTGCCGTGGTTGTCGGGCGAGGACGATCCGAGCGGCGCCCCTGCGTTAGGGGCTGACTCGCAAGTCGTCCGCACCGCAGCATTGGCAGGGGAGTGGCCGGCGCGTCGGCAGCCGTGAAATGTCAGACGCGCTTCGTAACGTCATCGGTGTTGAAGCATGAACGTCCTTGACGCTGCATCGAGAGGCACCACATGACCTGGTCTTCGGCTGGCCCTATCGAGCCAGTGCGCACCCGATCGGTCGCTCGGCCATCGATCACCCTCGACTGTGACACGTGCACCGTCCGCGGCCTTGCATGCCAAGACTGCGTCGTGTCGCTGCTCATCGGTCCGCCGCCGGACGTTGCACTCGACGCTGCTGAGCAGCAGGCACTCGATGTTCTTGCAGCCGCTGGTTTGGTTCCGCCGTTGCGGCTAGTCGTCAATCCTGATCGGCAGCACTAGGCCACCGACCACGTGCGGCAAGATAAGGGTTAATGAGCGCCGCCAACGTCGCTTCGGCCCTTCCCGACGCCGTAGCCCCGCAACGTATTACGGGTCTGCCGGTGCGTTCGGCGATCATCGTGCTCATCGTGCTGGCCATCGCCCTGGTTGTCGCGGTGATCGTCCTCACACCGTGGTCTACCGGGTTGCGTGCGTCCCTTGTCTCACAACCCACGGCAGACCTCACTCAGGCGCAGTACAACGCCGCCCGTCATTACCACGACCGACTGTTCTGGCCGGCGATGCTCGGCTATTTCGTGCCGATCGTCATCATTGCTGCGCTCGGCTTCACCAAGGCCGGCGCCAAACTTGTCGTGTGGGCCGGCTCGTGGTTTGGCGGCTCATATATCGCGCGGCTCTTTGTTGGCGCCCTTGTCGTGGTGCTCATCGTGCAGTTGGCTGCGTTGCCCTTTGAGGCATGGGGCCACGTCGTCCGGGCAAGTGTCGGAATCGACCTACGAAATTGGAGCGCGTGGTTCAGTGACTCTGCAAAGTCCGTCGCCGTAGGGGCGGCGATTACCTGGATCGCGCTCGTCGTCGTTGTTGCTGGCGCGCGCTGGAAACCCACAACGTGGTGGGCGATCTTCAGTGCAGCGACAGCAATCCTCGTCGTTCTCGGCTCGGTGTTGTTGCCCGTGCTTATTGAACCGATCTTCACGAAAACAACACCGCTTCCTGACGGCCCCTTGCGAACCGAAATCATGCAACTTGCTGTCGAGGCGGGTGCGCCGGTGAAGACTGTCGTTGTCGCAAGCACGAGTTCCAAGACAAGTGCTGTGAATGCGCACGTCTCAGGGCTCGGTCCAACACGTCGCGTGGTTCTCGACGACACCTTGCTGAAGCAAGCCACTCCTGAAGAAATCAAACTCGTTGTTGCCCACGAACTCGGGCACGCCGCGCGAAACGATGTCGCCCGTGCGACGTTGATCGGCGCTATTGCCGGAGCCCTGGTCGTCGTTCTCATCTTTGTTCTGCTTGCCAACGGACGAGTTTTGAACAACGTTGGCGCGGCAGCTGTTGGCGATCCGCGTGCTGTGCCGTTGTTGCTTGCGCTCGTCACTGTCATCACGCTGCTCATGACGCCGTTCGCCAATGCCATTAGTCGACACATTGAGGCGCGCGCCGATCTCACCGCACTCAACCTCACACACGACCCAGTGGGCTTCGTCGATATGCAACGACGGCTCGCTACCGCCAACCTTGCTGATCCGACGCCGCCCCTTATCGTCCGGCAACTGTTTGGCACGCACCCGACCTTGCCCGAACGAACCGCGATGGCGCGGGCCTGGGCGCAAGACCACGGTGTGCCGGTGCCTCCAACGGTGCAACCGTGAGCGCGCTCCCTGAGCCGGAGTTTGCCGAACGGACGAGTATCCCTGCCGAACCCGCTGCAGCACGCACCCTCGTCATTACCAACGACTTCCCGCCGCGTGCGGGCGGCATTCAAGCCTTCATTCACGGACTACTTGTTCGTCAACCCGCTGACTCAGTGGTCGTGTACACGTCCAGTTGGAAAGGTGCGGCGCACTTTGACGCGCAGCAACCATTTCCCGTTATCAGGCAAAGCGGATCACTCATGCTGCCGACGCCCGATGTTGCGAAGCGCGCCCGCGAGATTGCGGCAGCTGAGGGATGTACCCGCATCTTGTTCGGAGCCGCCGCGCCCTTGGGGTTGTTGGCACCGCGCCTTCGCCGCGCAGGCATGGAGCGACTCGTTGCCGTCACGCACGGGCACGAAGCGGGCTGGGCTGCAGTTCCGGGCGGACGACAAGCGCTGCACACTATCGGGGACGCGACTGACACTCTCACGTACTTGGGTGACTACACACGCGGTCGCATCGCGGGGGCTTTGTCGCGTACGGCGGCCCTTCGCATGCGGCGCTTGGTACCCGGCGTTGACGAGCAAACGTTTCACCCAGACCAACGTGCGGCGGGTGCCGTCGTTCGCGCACGACTCGGGTTGAGTGACCGGCCAGTCGTCGTATGTGTGTCGCGCTTGATGCCCCGAAAGGGGCAGGACTCGCTTATCAAGAGTTGGTCCGAGATCAAAGAACGCGTACCTGGCGCGGCGTTGTTGCTTGTCGGCGGTGGCCCTTACCGCAACCGGCTGCAGCAACTCATCAAGAGTCTCGAACTCGACAACGACGTTGTCATGACCGGCACAGTTCCGTGGGAAGAACTTCCGGCTCATTACGCGGCGGGCGATGTTTTCGCCATGCCGTGCAGAACACGCAACAAGGGGCTCGACGTCGAAGGCCTAGGAATCGTCTACCTCGAAGCGTCTGCTACTGGTTTGCCGGTCGTTGCAGGTGATTCTGGGGGCGCGCCGGACGCGGTGGTAGCAGGAGTTACCGGCGAAGTAGTGCATGGCCGTGATCGCGCGCAACTAGTAACAACCTTGACGGAGTTGCTGACCGACCCCGTGCGTGCCGCGAGCATGGGAGCGGCAGGCCGAGCCTGGGTTGAACGTGAATGGCGCTGGGATGTTATTTCGCATCGATTGACGCTGCTGTTGGCTGGTCTAGATCCTGATGCGGATGCTCCGAAGTCTTCGTGAGACCTGCCCGCACCACCTTCAGGTAGGAATAACCAAACGCCGCGAGCAAACACAGCACTCGTAACGTCTGAATGGCGACGCCGCTCGTCTGCCCGGCTGTGAGTTCCCAGTACACAACTGGGTACACCACTTGGCCAAAAGCGCTGGCCGCGACAATGAACCACACCGCCGGACGCAACATCGTCCGACGATCGAGTAGAACAGCAGCACCTACAGCGACGAGCCAGATGTCGTATTGCGGCGAGTACACGCGACTCGTCACCACACTCACGAGCAAAGCGGTGTAGGCAACGTCGACGCCGCGGACGTTCTCCAGGCGACCCGTAACGCGCAACGCGGCCAACACCAGCAACAGCGCAAGACCCAGCAGGGACATCGCGAGACCGACCGTACGGGCGTGCGCCGCCACGATCTCTAGCGCGCCGTAGGCATAGGTGTACGTCGGCGGGTGCCCGAAGCGCCATGAGATGACCCACGGCAGCGCGCCGACCGATTCAATCTGCAGGCCGCGATGCAATTCGTTGCTAAGGAAAGACCACGAGTTCGTCCACAGCAACCCGAGTGCCGTGACTGCTCCAGCGCCGACGACAACGCCAAGTGCCGTACGCGGAAGTTCGCGGCGCTTCGCACCAAAGATCATGAGGACTGGCCAGGCCTTGATGAGTGCACCGACACCCATGAGAATGCCGGCCCAGGTTGGGCGCTTCGTAAAGAGCAAGATCAGCGCCGCGACGGCCACAAGCCCCGCAACCGTGTCGAACCGCGCCGCGATGAGTGGGCCGATGAAGAGTGGTGCCAAAGCCCACAGCCACGCACCGCTTAGCCCGCTCGCTGGTGCGTGGAATCGGCGGCCGGCCCAGATGAGAACCGCGAGGAGCGCCAGGTCGGCGAGCAACACGACAAGTTGGAAGGCTTGGTCGTAGTGGAACGTGAGGCCGATGTTGGTGAGCACCTGCGAGATCCACTGCGGGATCGTGAGGAAAATTCCGGCGCCGGGCGGGTACTGCCAACGCGGATCGTGAACGGGGAAGTGCAGGTGGGATAAACCAGGTGCCCAGCTTTGGAAAATCAGTACATCGCTGCCGAGAAAGGCTCCGCGCGGGTACGGAAAATTGTCGGACGCCGCAAGAAAGGCGACGAGGCGCAGCAGCGACCAAACGATGACAACGCTGAACGTGGACCTGGACAGTGCTCGCAGTTCGTCCTTGGCTCGCGACGCGGCCATGTGCTACTGATCCATCTCCGGGTTTCGCAAGAGTCCCATGCGTAGTCCGGTCATGATGGCTTGCGGTCGATTCGCGACACCGAGTTTGTCGTACAACTTCGAGATGTGGGTCTTCGTCGTGGACTCGCTAATGAACAACGTCCGGGCGATGGCGGCTACAGACATTCCCGCAGCCAGATGCGTCAGTACTTCGCGCTCACGGGGTGACAGTTGTGGTCCGACGGGACTGAGCCGACGCTTCATCGCCTCGGCAAGATCGGCGGCCGTGAACGCGCGCGGCGAAGCGGCCGCGTGTCGGATTGCGGAAACAACGTCGTCGGCGGGTGCACTCTTGGCTACGAACGCCGAGGCGCCACTGTCGAGCGCCGAGAACAAGGCCTCGTCGCCAACACGGGCGGACAAGACGACGATTCCTAGTTCCGGGTACTCGATGCGCGCTTTGCGGACGACGTCGAGACCGTCCATGTCCGGCAGTCGCGTTTCGACAACCAGCACCTTAGGAGCCAACAATCCGAGCAGCCGAATAGCGTCACTGCCGCGCGACGCTTCACCGATGACTTCAGCTTCGCCGGACGATTCAAGGACACGACGCAGCCCTTGTCGGACGAGTTCCTGCTCGTCAACGACTAGAACTCCGACTGCCATTAACGACTCCCCGCTCCACGTGTTACCCGCTCGCACCCCCGTGCGGCAACATTCGTGACCCTATCGGGAGTGGCGCCATCTCGTCACAGAGACGCGCGAGTCAGGCGCCCCATCGGCACCGTTATCGGTTCGTTTTCCTCGTTACTGGGCGGTAATGAAGATCACGACCCGTAGAGCGCAGCAACTTCGCTGTCGCACTCACGGAGGACGACATTGCGCTTGAGTTTTAACGATGGCGTGAGTTGCCCGCCCTCTTCGGTCCAATCCGTTTCGAGGATCCGGAACTTCTTCACCGCTTCGGCGTTCGACACGGCCTTGTTCGCATCATTGACCGCGGTTTGGACATCAGCGTTGAGATCGGGGTCGTCGCGCAAGTCTGCGACCGTCGCGTTCGCATCCTTACCGTGCTGCTGCTTCCAGGTCGGGAAGGTTTCTGGATCAATGGTGATCAAGGCCGCGATGAAAGGTTTGTTGTCGCCCACGACCATCACTTGACTAATAAGCCAGTGAGACCGAATCCGATCCTCGAGCACGGCGGGTGCCACGTTCTTACCACCAGCCGTGACGATGAGTTCCTTCTTGCGTCCGGTGATGCGAAGGAAGCCCTCGGCATCGAGTTCGCCGATGTCGCCTGAATGAAACCACCCGAGGTCGTCGATGGCGTCAGCCGTCGCTTGGTCGTTGTGCCAATAGCCGGTGAAGATGTGTCTGCCACGCATGAGCACCTCGCCATCGTCGGCGATCGCGACAGTCGCACCTGGAATCGGACGACCGACTGAACCCACGCGCAACGCATCCGGCCGGTTAACCGTTGTCGCAGCCGTCGTCTCAGTCAGTCCGTAGCCTTCCAAGATCGTGATGCCTACGCCGCGAAAGAAGTGTCCCAGGCGATCACCCAAAGGCGCTCCGCCAGACACCGCCCAACGCACGTTCCCTCCAACGGCAGCGCGCAGCTTGCTGTAAACGAGACGGTCAAACAGTTCGTGCTGCAGTCGTAGCCCTATGCCGACACTGCGCGCATCGAGGGCGCGACTGTAGGCAATCGCAACCCCAGCCGCCCGATCAAAGATTCGACCTTTGCCTTCGGCCGTTGCGCGTTGCTGCGCTGAGTTAAAGACTTTCTCAAAAACCCTTGGTACGGCTAGCAAAAACGTCGGCTTGAAACTCTGCAGGTCCGCCGACAGGTCTCGGATATCTGCAGTGTGTCCCATGAGCAGGTGGGCGTGGACCGCTCCGAACTGCACGAGTCGTCCGAACACGTGCGCGATGGGCAAGAACAACAATGTCGATGCGTTAGGTACGAGGAACAGTTCGTTGAGGGCCTCGACAACGTTCGAGGTTTCGTACATGAGGTTGCCGTGCGTCAAGGCCGCGCCCTTGGGACGTCCAGTCGTACCGGACGTGTAGATGATGGTGGCGAGATCGTCTGGCGCGCACGCCGCAAAGCGCGCGTCCAGGTCGGCGTCGCTTACGCTTGCGCCCTTGCTCATCAAATCGGCGACGGCGCCTGCGTCGATCACCCACACGTTGACGACGCTCGGCAACGCGCCACGGACCTCGTCGAAGATCGTCCGATGTTTGTCGCCTTCGACCACGACACCGGTGGCACCAGAGTCGGCCAGGATCCATTCAACTTGCTCGGCGGACGACGTTTCATAAATCGGCACGACGACGCCACCTGCATGCAAGATGGCGTAATCGAGCAACGTCCACTCGTAGCGAGTCCGCGACATTAGCCCGACGGCCTGCCCGGCTCCAAGTCCGCTTGCCATGAGTCCCTTGGCCACGGCGCGTACTTCATCGTGGAAGGTCCGGTAACTCACCGGTCTCCAGGTTGCCCCGTCCGTGCGCCGGAGGAAGCCAATCTGGTCGGGTCGCTGCGCCGCATTCCGCGGGATATCGTCAACGATCGTTCCCGAGGTCGGGTAGGCAACCAGCTCCGGCTCGGAGTGCTCAACCAACACATGTGTCATGGCGCGAAACGTAGAGCAGACGGACTCCTTTCCGCACGGCGACGCGCGTTCGCCCTCGTAAAGCCGCCGCATGACCCCGCGAGTTGGCACGATAACTAGGTGCCTGTCATTGACCTCGTCGATGAAACGTTCATCGCCGCACCGCTCGACGTCGTAGCTGCCGTCGTCCACGACCCCGCGCGTTGGAAGCAGTGGTGGCCCGACCTGGACTTGACGGTATTCATGGATCGCGGCATCCAAGGCATCAGGTGGTCGGCCGTCGGCACGCTGCGCGGGTCGTGTGAACTGTGGTTGGAGGCGGTTGCCGACGGCGTCCTCGTGCACCACTACGTCCGGCTTGACCCTATTGACCGTCGTACCGGTCGGACGCAACCCGAACCGCACGATCCGGCAGGTTGGCGGCGGGCGGCCCGGTTGCGTGCCGACCGAGCCCGCGTGTGGAAAATGCACGCTTGGGCGCTCAAGGATGAACTCGAAGCTGATCGAGTGATCGGCGCACCCGTTACACCCCCTTCGACTACTGCGTAACCCCTTCGACAGGGAGCGCTCAACGGCTCGGTGCTAGCGTCAGCGACGTGGCAGAGCAGACCGAGTCATCGATTCACATCGCCGCCGATGCTGCGGCGATCATGGACGTCATTGCTGATCTTGCGTCCTACCCCGAGTGGACGAACTATTCGTCCGCCGAAGTCATGGAGCAATTCGAAGACGGACGTCCGGCGCTCGCGAAGTTTGAACTCACCTCACCACTGCGTGACGTGCAGATCATGAAGTACGAGTGGACTGGCGATGACCACGTCGACTGGCACTTGGTTGAGGGCCAACTGACCAAATCGGTGCACGGCACCTACCAACTCATCACTGAAGAGTCCGGTGGCACCACGGTCTTGTATCGACTTGCTGTCGACACTCGAATCCCCACCATTGGCGCACTGCGCCGCAAGGCCGAAAAGGTCATCATCGACACCGCGCTCAAGGGTCTTAAAGCGCGCGTCGAAGGCTAATCGTGCCGGCAGCCCACGACGTTCCGCCCGGGTCAGCTGACCCAAACTCCGAATTGTGGGAGCAAGCGCGCGCGGTCTTGTCACTCGTGCAGGGTTTTGCAGGCGCACCGTCGGATGCTGGCGACTGCGCGTGGTGTCCGGTGTGCCGCGCCGCTCGCGCGCTCCGGGATGGGCGTCCGGAGGTCGCTGCCCACCTCACTGATGCCGTTGCGGCTGCCCTCACAGCGGTGCAAGCGCTCAACGCGGCGGTGAATGCAGCGGCTGAACCGACAACTGCGGCGGACGTCAACTAGACGACGGCTCCGTCGTCATCGTCTTCGCGCGATTCGCGCAACGTGCTGAGTAGGTAGATGAAACTCACGACCATGACGATGATCGCCAAGTAGTTACCGATCGAGCCAATGCCCCAACCCGTCAGCCACTGAATGAAGAAATAGATCGGACCAAGGGCGAGGCCAGTCCACGCAAAGCGCTGCCCGGTGGTGCCGTGCGGAATCGGCGGTGGTGGTGGCGGAATGAAACCGTCGTCGTCGATCGACGAATCGAGCAAGTTGGGCATGGCCTCTGCGTCGCCACGGCCGTAGCCGGGCTGCAAC
>Ga0075017_100001556_pt1 | contig 14069 bp, 14 predicted proteins | sample AleBraG_ABR_2012_FD_71475 | JGI IMG/M metagenome (GOLD analysis project Ga0075017, IMG submission 71475) | Freshwater sediment microbial communities in response to fracking from Pennsylvania, USA - Alex Branch Run_MetaG_ABR_2012 | ecosystem: Environmental > Aquatic > Freshwater > Creek >... | reverse complement strand
GTTTTTGCACGGCAGCGGCGACAAAGGCCAAAGACCTCGATCAACGGCTGCGTCAGATCAAAGCCGTCCGGCAGTTGCCGGGATAGCCGCTTCAAATCGATGAACTCTCCTTCGATATCCTGCACCGATTTGCAGCGGGAGCACACCAGGTGGTGATGCGGTTTGAGATTACCGTCCACGCGCAAGGTGGACGCATGAGGAGTGACCTCTCGCAGCAACCCATACTCGATGAAAAGCCGCAGATTGTTGTAGACCGTGGCGAGAGAAATGGATGGAATGCGGCGTCGGACCGCGGCGTAAATGTCTTCTGGGGAATAGTGTCCGTGGGAAGCGATCACGGCCTCATACACCACCTGACGCTGGTGCGTGACCGCCAAACCGTGCTTCGCGGCCAGCTCACGGAACTGTTCGTGGGTGAGGCGCATAATTATCGAATAAGAATTAGTATAAAACGGCTGAGAGCAGTGTCAACCTAGATCTTTGAAAGCAACCCAGATCTTTCTTGGGCACAGCAGCTTCGGGATTGCGAGTGGCGTTTTATGTTCACTGGCAACTTGTTTCCGAAGTTGGGTCAATGAAGAAGCTGGACGAGACCTTCTTGCCGGACTCAACGGCAAGCCCGTATTACCCCGCGAGCAAAGCGTCTAGCGGGCAAATTCCCCGGAGGGGAGCCGTCTAGACAAAAATGGCGAAACTTGCGAAGGGGCAAGGTTCTGGTACGCGCACTTCCAGTCGAACCGGCTCTCACAGAATGGTCCGGGGAGGGTCACAGTCTCGAACTTTCAGATGTTGCACAACATGCGGTGCGAAACGGCACTCTCGCTGCTGCCGTCCCTCCCATCTCAACCAGTGGTGGATTCGGGCAAGAGGTTAAGAGTGGAAATTCCCACCCTTCGAAAAGCGCGAAGGGTGGGAAAATCTCTTAGGGCCGTTGGCCAAGGGTGCCTGCCAGCAAGAGTCGCATTACACAATTGGCCGACGAAATTGTTCGGGTTCGTCACCGACATTCATGGAACCGAGAACCGGCCGGACTGGCCGTGCCGAACCTTCCAGGTCCAAAAAAGACGGAAACTTCTTCGATGCCACGCTACGACGGTTGTGGGCTTCACGATGACCCATGCTACGATTCTCCTAACGTTCCTTCTCGGGACACGATGCCTCAACCAATGACAGCCCGCCTCACCCATCCGTTAGTGCGCGAGAACGGTTCGCATCGCCCGGCTACCTGGGATGAAGCCATGGGGCAGATCGCAGCTGCGTTCCAGAAATCTGTCGACAAGAGAGATCTCCGAGACTTTGGCATGTTCAGTTGCTCCAAGACTACCAACGAGCTGAACTACGCGGCACAAAAATTCGTTCGCAGCATCATGGGAACGAACAACATCGACAGCTGCAACCGGACTTGACACGCTCCTAGCGTCGCCGGTCTGGCGACGGTGTTCGGAGCGGGGGGAGGGACTAGCTCGTATCGCGAGATTGAAGACACCAACGTGATCCTGCTGTGGGGCTCGAACGCGCGGGAGACGCACCCGATTTTCTTCCACCATCTGATAAAGGGTGTACACAACGGCGCCGAACTCTATGTGGTGGATCCGCGGCGCACCAGTTCCGCTCGCTGGGCCAATCTCTGGCTGGGCTTGGACGTAGGCTCTGACATTTCGCTGGCCAACGCCGTTGGTCGGGAGATCATCGCCGCTGGATTAGTCAACGAAAAGTTTGTGGCCCATGCGACTAGCGGATTTGAAGCCTACAAGGCGCACGTAGAAGGATACACACTCGATCGAGCAGAGCGAGAGACTGGCGTGCCCGCGGAAGCCATCCGCAAGATGGCACATGCTTACGGCAGCGCTCCCCGCGCCCAACTCTGCTGGACTCTAGGTATCACTGAGCATCACAACGCTGTTGACAATGTTCTTGCCCTCATCAACCTTGCTCTGCTCACCGGACACGTTGGCCGCTATGGCAGTGGGGTGAATCCTCTACGCGGACAGAACAACGTCCAGGGTGGTGGCGACATGGGCGCTATTCCTGACCGCCTTACCGGATTCCAGCATGTCGAAAACGACCAGCTGCGCGCCAAGTTTGAGAATGCCTGGGGCGTGAAAATCCCGCCGAAACGCGGCTGGCATCTGAGCGATATGTTTGAGGCCATGGAGCGCGGGCACCTCACTACGCTCTACGTGCTCGGCGAAAATCCCGCAGACTCTGAAGCTGACCGGCAACGCGCGTTCAAGCGGCTGCGTGGACTTGAATTCCTGGTAGTTCAGGACCTTTTCTATACCAAGACTGCTGAACTGGCCCACGTTGTATTGCCCGCTGCGTGCGGCGCCTTTGAAGGCGAAGGCACCGTGACCTCAAGCGAACGTCGAGTGCAGCGCGTGCGGCGCACCGTGCCACCTCCTGCGGGCGTGCGCGACGATCTGGAAATCATTTTCGACCTGGCACGCCGCCTCGGCCATGACTGGGGGATGCCCAATCCTGAAAGTCTTTGGAATGAGTCGCGCCTGCTGAGCCCCATGCATGGGGGTATGAGCTACCGTCGCCTGGAAGCAATGGGCGGCATTCAGTGGCCTTGTTACGACGAATCGCATCCCGGAGAAATGTTCCTTCATGGACGTCTGTGGAGTGACCCGTTGATTGGCCCGCGCGCCCCGTTCAGCGTGGTGGAGTTTGAGCCGCCCGTGGACGAACTGGACGGGCAATATCCCATCCGCTTGACCACCGGCCGCCGGCTCGATGATTACAATACGGGCGTTCAGACCCGAAAATACCCATCGGCGCTGCGGCGCGATGAAGCGCTTGGTGTTTCTCCGGAAGATGGCATGCACTACAAGTTGCGCGAAGGCGAAATAGTCCGCGTAACGTCGCGGCGGGGATCGATTGTCGCCCCCGTGCGATTTGATTCAGGGTTGCGGCCGGGGCTCGCATTTCTGTCAGTCCATGCTCACGAGCAGGTCGCAACCAACGACTTGACCATTGACGCTGTGGACCCCAAGTCGGGCACGTCAGAGTTCAAGGCCACGGCCATTCGCATTGAAAAAGTATAAGAGAACCTAATTGGACCTTCATCTGACCGACGCACTTGCGACTGCGGAAGAACGTGCTGCCGTTGACTCTGACATTGGCCCGCCAGGGTCAAGCTGGCAGGGAGGCGTGCGGCAAACCACCGACACGCGTGCGGCTTTCAACACCGACGACCAGAGCCGACGCCATCGTCTTCTGCCTGTGCTGCATGCTGTGCAGAACCGCATCGGCTGGATCAGCCCCGGCGCTCTCAACTACATGGCTTTGCGGTTGAACGTTGCCGCCGCCGAAATTCACGGGGTAGCGTCCTTTTATGGAAAATTCTCGCTCCTGCCCCGCCCTCGGGTCGTAGCCCAGGTCTGTGACGATATCGCCTGCTTAACCCGGGGCGCGAATAAACTCGTGGCCGAACTGGAAAGCAGGCTCGGCCCCGCAGGGTCACCTTGCGCCGAAGGACGGGCCACCTGGTTTCGCAGCCAGTGTTTGGGTCTGTGCGAGCGGGCCCCCGCGGCGCTGGTCTGCGCGGCAGGTGGGCGATCTCATGAACGAGCGCTGGCGCCGGCATCCGTGGAAACTGTCCGATCTCTAGTGAGTGATGCCGTGGCCGGACGAATGTCCGAGGATCTGGATTCTTCCAACATCAAGACCAGCGTTCCACAGGCCGCAGAGTCCGGAGACGGATCTGGGCAGCTACGGCTCCTCCATCGCATCAGCCGAAACGGTTCGGGAGATCTGGAAAGTTACCTCCGGCTTGATGGCTATGAAGGCTTGCGAAGAGCCTTGTATCTTGGCCCCGCAGCCACGTTGCACGAGCTATCGGCTTCCAGACTCTTGGGTCGTGGCGGCGCGGCATTTCCCACGGCCAAGAAATGGGAAGCGCTCTCCGTTCAGCGCCATCTGCTGCGACCGGACGCTGCCCACTATATCGTCTGCAATGCCGACGAATCCGAGCCAGGTACCTTCAAGGATCGCATCCTTATGGAGGGCGATCCCTTCGCTGTTATCGAGGGCATGACGATTGCCAGCATGGTTACCGGGGCGCGGCAAGGTTATATCTACCTACGAGGAGAATATCCGCGGGCTGCCGAGAGGATGCGACTCGCCATCGAGTCGGCCAACAAGAACGGATACCTCGGCGGCAACATTCTTGGCAGCGGCCTGCAATTCAGCATCGAAATTCGCCGGGGAGCCGGCGCGTATATCTGCGGTGAAGAAACGGCCCTTTTCAATTCGATCGAAGGCTACCGCGGCGAACCGCGCAGCAAGCCACCGTTCCCCACACAGTCCGGTCTCTTCCGGCGGCCCACCGTAGTCAACAACGTGGAAACTCTCGTGAACGTGCCTCTTATCATTCGTGAAGGCGGCGCTGCTTACGCCAACCTCGGCACCGAAAACTCTGCCGGAACCCGGCTCTTCTGTGTTAGCGGGCACGTGACGCGCCCTGGTGTCTACGAAATCATCATGGGCACGACGCTGCGCCAGCTCATTGATCTCGCGGGAGGAGTGGCTGGCCATGGCAATCTGCAGGCAGTCCTTCTAGGCGGCGCAGCCGGAACCTTTGTGTCTCCCCAGGAATTGGACACACCGCTCACCTTTGAAGGCGCGCGCGCCATCGGAGCCACTCTCGGTTCCGGCGTGGTGATGCTTTTTGATAACACAGTTGATCTGCGACGCATCCTGCTGCGCATAGCCGGTTTCTTCCGTCATGAGACTTGCGGCCAGTGCGTTCCCTGCCGCATCGGTGTTGTGCGACAGCAAGAAACCCTGGAGCGACTGGTAAATGCCCGGCCGCTTGGCTCGGTGGCGCAGGAAATCACTCTGTTGCGCGAGATGGCACAGGCCATGCGTGACGCCTCCATCTGCGGTCTCGGCCAAACCGCGTCTAGCGCACTGGAATCCGCCCTGCAACGATGGAGTCTCTTCGCATGAGCAACGGCGCGACAGAAAATAATCACGCGCTCGACGCGCCCCAACCTACACTTCCCTTGCCGCGCGGTCCCATCCCGCAGGCACCGTCTCCTCCCGACCGCTCCTTCATCGAAATCAAAATCGACGGTAGGCCGGTTTCAGTCGCCCAGGGCTCTACCATCCTCGACGCTACCAGGAAACTTAACATTGACACTCCAACGCTCTGCTTCCTGGAGAGCCTCACTCCGGTCAATGTCTGTCGCGTGTGCGTAGTGGAGTTGGAGGGTTCGAGGACACTGGTTCCCGCTTGCTCACGCAAGGTCGAACCCAACATGTCGATTAAGACCGACTCTGAGCGCGTTCGCCTGAGCCGTCGGTTGGTGCTGGAATTCCTGGCTTCGTCCGTAGATCTCTCCACGGCGCCAGCGATGCAGGAGTACATGGAGCGTTTCGAAGCGCATCCCGAACGCTTCGGCACAGCTCCCGCCACGGTCGCCCAGCCCGTGAAAATCGACAATGATCTATACGTCCGCGACTACTCCAAATGCATCCTCTGCTACAAGTGCGTGGAAGCCTGTGGTGTGGACGCGCAGAACACCTTTGCCATCGCTGTGGCGGGCCGCGGTTTCTCCGCCCACATAGCCACCGAGTTTGACGTTCCCCTGACCGAATCGGCTTGCGTCTACTGTGGCAACTGCATCGGCGTCTGCCCCACCGGTGCGCTGATGTTCAAAAGCGAATACGACATGCGCGCCGCGGGCACCTGGAACGAGAGCCTTCAGACGCAGACTGCCACCATCTGTCCTTACTGCGGGGTAGGCTGCGGCCTCACCGTGCACCAGCAGGAAGGCCAGATCGTTCGTGTGACCTCACCCCTCGATCACAGTGTTACTCGGGGCAATCTTTGCATCAAAGGGCGCTTCGGCTGGCAGTTTGTGCAGATTCAGCCTTCCGCGAAACATGAGAAGTAATTTCCTTGCCTCTCAACTCCTGCAATGATTTCTCGACGGATTGCAATGTATACCCCCAATGCAAACGCAAAATAGCTATCCCACAATATGGCAAGCTTCGTCACGGGCTTAGCTTTCTTTGACTCTCTGAGCTAGCTCACGAAAGTCCTTGGCTTGTTTGTGACTGGACTTCACTTGGAGCTGTGCGAGTTGTCGAGATTTCTCACTGGGCAGGAGAGAAACCAAAGCTTCAAGTTCGGTTGCCGCCTCGTGAGCGCGGTCAGCCTCTCTGAGCATCAAATGTTCAAATTTCCGGACTGCCTCATTGTGATCCATATTTCCCTCTTTCATGAAAGTGTGGCGCGACACGAGAAATGTGAGCTTCGCCGAATCGGACGGTCCTCATCGCGTGTCAAGTCTTCTTCGCCTTCGCGGGAGGAACCAGCGCGACGGCGGCCTCCGTGGTCAGCAGGAGGAAAGTGAATGTCTCCTGCAGGTACAGACGAACCGCGGCATCGTTGTGGTTGAGGTAGCCGATGGAAACGTCCTGGCCGATGTGCAGGTCGAAATCGCCGCCACGAGTGGTGAGCACGAAAGCGCCGGTAATAGCAGGGGCCCAGATAATCTGATCCTTGACCAGGCGCTTGACGTGCTCCAACACAGGGTATCCGTGGTCACTGGTTTCGGCGAGTGCTGTATAGGCGTCCGCGCCGAGCAATACGGCATAGGGGCCGTTGACACCGACGAGACGCAACCGGCTCAAACCTTGGGCAATAGCCTCCGGGTACTCCCGGACGTCGGCGGGGAGCGTCATGACTGGATTGCTGGTTCCCTGGCGGATGCCCCCAATCCCGGCTGCGGCATAGCCCTCGAAGATAGCGGCGTCCTCGGCGAAGGCGATTTGTCGCGCAGCGTCCTTCGCCGGTTGCCAGTCCGAGTCGTTCGCGCCACGATCAACATCGTCGATACTCTTGCGATCCAGTTCGAAGGGAACACGCAGTTCGACCAACGCCTTCACCTCGCGCTGGCTCGCGACAATGCCTTTTGCTGGGGCGGCGATTGTACGCACGTGACCGGTGCCGACGGCTGAGAGGGCCGGGCCGGCTGGCCCCTTTAGGTCGACGACGCGACGTCCGGCGAGGTAGCGCTTGAGTGTCCGCGATGTTTCCTCTTCGATCTGAGCCCAAGCTGAATCGGAAATCGGGGCGAGCTCGCGATGGAGATTATTCATAGTGTGTGTCTCCTTTGAGAGATCCGATGCCGAGTGAACCCTCGCGCACCGATGAGGTGGATGAGGAGGGTTCGGCCACCGCCGGCACTGCCGGTGATTCCGCAGCCGCAGGCTGGGTTTGGTCTTCGGACACGTTAGACAGAAATGTCGCCGACGGCACGAAGAACAGGTTTCCGGTCACGGCGCGGCTGAAGTCGAGCAGCCGGTCGTAGTTGCCGGGCGGCCGGCCGATGAACATGTTCTCGAGCATCTGTTCGATGGTGCGGGGCGAGCGGCTGTAGCCGATAAAATAGGTGCCAAACTCACCATGCGCGGGCTGGCCGAAAGGCATGTTGTCGCGCAGGATCTTGACCTCTTCTCCATTTTCGACAATGGTCGTGAGCGCGTTGTGTGCAGACGTCGGCTTGACGGAGTCGTCCAATTCGACGTCGGAGAGCTTGGTGCGTCCGATGATGCGCTCTTGCGCCTCGGTGGACAGCGTATTCCACGCGCCCAGATCGTGGAGATATTTCTGTACGATGACGTAACTGCCGGCAGCAAACGCCGCATCTTCGTCACGGATGAGGACGGCATCGGTCGCGGCCGCGCCCCTGGGATTCTCCGTCCCGTCGACGAAGCCGATCAGGTCGCGGTCATCGAAGTAGCGGAAACCATGCACTTCGTCGACTGGCGAAACTGCTTTTCCCAGACGCGCCATAATCTGAGTCGCCAGCTCGAAGCATAAATCCATGCGCTTGGCGCGGATGTGGAACAGCAAGTCGCCTGGCGTGGAGACTGCATGCCTCGCTCCGGAGCGAATTTCCCGGAAGACGTGCAGCTCTGCCGGCCGGGGCTGCCCGAAGACACGGTCCCATGCGTCTGAGCCAACCCCCACGACACAGGAAAGGCTCCCTTCCAGGTCGCGAAATTCCACGGCGCGCACCAGCGCGGCGAGGTCTCCGCAGAGGGAGCGGAGAGTGGAGCGATTCTCAGAGCCCGGATTGAGCGTCGCGACCAAGAAGATCGCGGCGCGAGTAAGCGGCGCGGCAACTGCTTGCGCGAGGACAGGCAATCTACCCGCCGCTTCGGGTGTGTTCATCGGATCGGTCTCCATGGGGTATCATGCCTGCATATTGGCGCAATGAGGCGGGGGAGCGTGCTTTTACCGGCGCGCTTTTCTACTACGAGGCTGCACGGTCGAAGATAAATCGCCCATTTCACTCCTTGATATCCTTCTTAGGCATACAGGAACGGCCGCTCTCTGTGGCTTCTCCAGAAATAGGCGAGGATGATCACACTCGCAACCGCCGCGTACGCACACCATAACGAAGTGAATGCGTACCGCTTGACCTCCATTACAACCAGCAATATCGCCAGGTTTGCCGCGCCGAAGATTACCATCATTTTGATCTTCGAAAAAAACAGCGAACCGCAAGTTGCAATCACATAAAGCAACGCAACCACTGTATTATTGGTCGCTTGATTCATGTACACGATACTGTTTCCTCTGACATACAGCTGTAATGGGAATGCCGCCAGCGCCCACAAAATATAGAGCGTAGTTGCTCCGCCAAGTATCAGGAACGGCAACATCCTGCTGCGGCTTTTCGCATTCGGCTCGAACAGAAGCACGCTGAGCGGCAGCAAAAAGGGGAGGAGCCCTTGCGCATAAAGCATGAACGCCGCGCCCATGTCGTGCGCCACGGCAGGCGAAAGAATTCCATCCAATCCCAGCCAGACGAATCCCTCGATAAACTGATGAACGGCGAATAGCGTGGGGAGCGCCGCGAAAAGCAGTTCGCGCGGGTGCTTCACCTTAGTCAAGGTGACGACGCCGACGGCACCTAGGACTCCGCTGCCTACGAAGTTCGCGGTGGCTGAGAAACACATAGCTGGTTTTCTCCGTTGCGAACCTACGTCTATTGTCTCGGAACGCAAAACAACAGACCAACCGAAGCATGCTAACCCGGTACGGCGGCTTTCATCCGTCCCTTGTCGATTCCTACGCCACCACTCATTCTTGCCCCTGCGCCGGTCCGAACGAAATAGTCGAATAGGCTTCCTGCAAGGACTCGCCGCGACCAAGATTCTTTCGCTGCGCGCCCAATATCAGCGCGATCATAAGCGAACTTCCTGCCGCAGTTGATGGCAGGCGCGGTTCAACGCTTCTGGTACGGATGGAAGATGTAGTCCTTCGCCTTCACGGCTGTATGGCACGCGTTTCCGCAGTCCGAGAGGCTTTTGGGATCGGCAGAGAATGTGTCCGATGTGGCTTCGTAGTTGAAGACCGCGTATCCCCACCCCCCGGTTTTCGGAAATCTTTTGCTGTCCTTTTCCATAACGAAAGCCTGCTTAAAGAAGTCGGGCACATCCACGGCGAACTGAGCCTCCGTGCTCTTCTTCGGCTTCCACTGGAGCTTCACGATCATGGAGCCATCCGGGAAAGGCTGGCCGTTGCCCGGAACGCCGGCCTTGTACGCCGTGATCATGGCCGGATTGGCGACGATTACCTTGAGCACTTCGTCGGTTCGGGCGGAAGAGACGACCGACCAGTCCTCGTATCCCCGGAAGTCGGAGAACGCGATACCGCTGGGCGACTTCAGCGAGTACTTGTCCTGCGCGTAAACGGCCACGGCGCAGAGGACGGCGAGCACTGCCACGGCTGTCGCAACCGTGGTAAAGCCGGCAATACGTTTCACGGCCGTGCGTGTTTCTCTCTTATGTTGTTGTTCTTGCACCGCAGATTTCGTCACAAGTTCGGACATGGTGTGTTTTCCTTCACAAAAGAAGTTTCCGAGATGCAGATTCTGATTGAACCTGCAGCATGGCGTTATCAAAACAGAAGGGTCGGCTTTGAACAATTAGACGATGGTATCGGTTGTATCTTTGTGCGGTTCAGTCCTCGAAACAACGTATTAGCCAGCTTGATGTAGCAGGGGTTCTCCGGCTTGATCTTCGTGCGCAATCGGCGCGTCAGATAGATTCATGCGGTACCTCCTGTTGTCGATAAATTAGTATGCGGCCGGAAACGTCTAGGGTCTAAAGGAGAGCGTTTCATCTGCTGTCTACCCTATAACGGGCAGCTAGTGCAGGAGAGATTCCCAGTTGGCTGGCACCCTGCCTGCGGGTGCGGGTGCGGGCTGACTTTCGGGATGCGAATGCGGCGGAAGCAACTCCACACCTTTGATCATCCCCTGCTTCCCGTAATCGAAGAACCAATCCTCGCCCGGTTCGAAGCTGGTTATGATCGGATGCCCGGTTACCGCGGCATGCTTGGATGCATGCTGACTCGGAGAACTGTCACAGCATCCGATGTGCCCACACTCCGCACACCGGCGGAGATGAAACCACCAACCTTTCGGTGATGCCAGGCATTCCACGCAGCCATCGCCGCTCGGCTTCGAAGCGGGGTTGATTCCGCGCCGATCTTTTTTCATTTCCGATTTTCCCTTCGTGTCCTCGGTTCGCGAATGTCAAGCCACCAGCAGTATCTAGTGAACACCATGCATCGTAAGCACGATCTTTCCTCTTTTGTGTGGCTCACCGGCCAGCATTTCGTGCGCCCTCCGAGCTTCTTCGAGCGGGAGCACGGTGCCCACCTCCGCGGTCAGCTTTCGGCTATCGAGCAACCTCGCGAGTTTGTCCAGCTGGGTCGTGGTGACGTCTGCCAGGAAGAACGCGGAACGAAAGCCCGCAAGCTGTGGCGGCGGCGAAATCACCGACACGAGGATGCCGCGGCTTTAAAACGCGGAAGGAACGACGCTGCGTCTCTCCTCCGACCGTGTCGAGTACCGCATCGACGGGGGGCACGGCATCTTCGAACTTTGTAGTTTCGTAGTTCACGACCATCTCGGCCCCGAGGCCGCGAACATAGTCGAGATCAGCAGGTCCGGCGGTTGCGAAAACCTGCAGTTCGGCTTGCTTCGCCAGTTGCACCGCATACGCGCCAACATTTCCAGCCGCTCCGTGGATTAATACTGCTTGGCCTGCCTTCACCTGCGCATGGTCAAACAGCATCTGGTACGCCGTTACCGCCACCACCGGCACAGACGCCGCCTCGACAAAGCTCAACGACTGAGGCCTCGCGGCTATCATCCGTGCCGACGCCACTGCGTATTCGGCATAAGCGCCACAGAATTGCTTGTTTGTGACGCCGAAAACCTCGTCACCCGGCTTGAACTGAACGACTCCTGTTCCCACGGACTCGACAATCCCCGCCAAGTCTGACCCCAGAATGACCGGAAGAGACAGTTGCACAACGCTCTTTCCCTCGCGAATGAGCGCGTCCCATGGACCAACTCCGGCAGCGGCGACCCGTACGACCAACTGGCCTTCTTCCGGCGTCGGACACGCTATCTCGTCGATCACAATCGCGTTGGGCGGACCAAAGTGATGGATCCTTCCAGCTCTCATCCTTCCTCCCGAAGACGAGCGCGCTCGATGCACGCTAGCGTTAGTTAAGTGCGAAAACTCACTTTGCTTTTGTGCGAACCCGTCCGGTCACGCGAAATGATCGACGCCATCCCTATCTCTCTTTGACCTTCTGCGCCAGTTCGCGAAAGTCCTTCGCTTGTTTGTGACTGGCCTTCACTTCGAGCTGCGCGAGCTGTCTCGATTTCTCGTTGGGTAGGAGCGCAAACAAAGCCTCGAGTTCGAGTGCTGCTTCGTCGGCTTGGTCAGCCCGTTTGAGCATTAAATGTTCAAATTTCCGGACCGCTTCACTGTGATCCATGTTCCCTCTCTTATTTGTTACCTAAACAAATCAAGCGACCAACAAGATCTTCCCGGCACCACCCTTCGCTGCTTCTGCTTGGGCCTCGGCCGCTTCACGGAGTGGCAGCTTCTGGCTAATCGGGATTATCAGCCTGCCATCTCGCACCGCCTCCGCCATGAATTCGAGCGTCTTCCTGTCGAATTTCGAGAATACTGGCACCACCTTTACGGATGGGTACTTCGCGGCGTTCTGCGGTGCCCCGACAACCGATGCATACACTCCTCCCGGCTTGACCTTGGCGATTAGCTCTTCGGCGGTTCTTCCGCCGACCGTATCCGCCACTGCATCGAGCAGCGGAAGACTCGCAATCGCGGTGTCGTCATCGGTTGCGACAACCTGATCCGCGCCCACAGTCTTCGCCGCATCCATCTGCCTCTTCAAGACACCTGCGATCACAGTTGCCCCGCGTTGTTTCGCAGTGAATACCGCCGAACGACCGACGTTTCCAGCAGCGCCTACGACGAGAACCGTCTGGCCTGCTTTGATTCCAGTAGCTAAGAGGAGTTGGTTGCCGGTCGTCGTCACCAGCGGCAGCGCCGCCGCCTGGATCAAATCGAGTCCCTTGGGAACTTTCGCCAGAATCGCGGCTTTCACGACGCACAGTTCGGCGTAAGTATTGTCTGCCATAGCAAACACCTGCTCGCCGAGTGAAAAGCCTTCCACTCCCGTCCCAATCTTGACCACCGTCCCCGCCATGTCCACTCCTATGAGGCCGGGGAAATGCATGGGATAAAAATCCTTCGTTAGCCCAGCACGTCGTTTGTAGTCGATCGGATTCACGCTCGTGGCGGCGACCCGCACCAACACCTCGCCCGGACCCGGAACCGGATCAGGGTATTCCTCGAACTTGAGTACCTCGGGACCGCCATATTGGTGGACAACAATTGCTTTCATATTTCATCTCCTTGTACGTGGGCAGACAGTCACTAACAAAACTTAGATGAACGAAACTGGAATTGGTCGCCAACCCGATGGAATCCCCGAAATTCGAAGCTGGAAATCACCGCGATAGGCATGGCGAATAATTTCGTGATCAATGACGCACCGTTTCAGAGTGCCGATCGCTCAGTTCACCCGGAGTGCGGCATTGAGTGCCTCAAGTAGAGCCGTGTCGCTGAATGGCTTGAACAGGCACTCCACCGCACCCTGTTCGAGTAGTCGGGGGCGAACAGCCTTATCTGTACTGGCGGTGATGAAGATGATCGGAATCTCCTGCCTGCGAAGCTTCAATTCCCGCTGAAGGTCGGGTCCGCTCATCCCCGGCATGGCAACGTCGAGGATCAGGCATTTGGTTTGGCCGACGCAATCGGACGCCAGGAACTGTTCCGCCGACGAGAACGCGCGGGCGGCAAAGCCGAATTCCCTTAGCAAGTCGGGTAGCGACTCACGCACAGATTCGTCGTCATCAACCACCGACACAAGCGGACGTGTGACTGTCATAAATTCTTCATACCGCGCCCGCTGCTGCAGGCCTCGGCAACGCTAAACTCGGTGTATTCGACGTCGCTTGGTGAGGAAGTCGACGTGCCTCAGAGAGTGCTGCCCATACCAACCCGGGCAGCAAATTGACAACGAGACTGTTCTTCGGGGGGATCTGTTCTCGGCAATGCTTCACAGCACGACGGTGCGCCACTCCAGGAGGCACTGTCTATTGCACCTTGGTATTGGTTTGCCAATCAGACGCGAACGGTTCCCAGATCGAAACGCCACGCGGCAAAGCCGAAATCCCTTAATAAGTCCGGTAACGGCTCGTGGAAGGATACAGATTCCTCACGCTGCATCCGTCACGTCAGGGGTGCGAATGTCGAGATTACTGTCGGCGCCCGTCGCAGCCTCGGGTCCGCGAGGAATAGAGAACGAAAACGCAGCTCCCGGACCATTATTCAGCGTTGCCCACAGACGACCATGATGACTCTCAATAATCGAGCGACTGACCGAGAGTCCGATACCCATACCGTCATTCTTGGTGGTGTAGAACGATTCGAAGAGTCTGTCCGCAGTCTGAGGGTCAAACCCGACTCCCGCGTCTTGAACGGTCAGACGTACGCGATCGTCTTCGTCTCGTTCGGTTCTGATGAGCAATTGCCTCGAACGATCGTCGACATCACTCATCGAGTCTGATGCATTCCGGATGAGATTCAAGATGACCTGTTGCAACTGGACACGATCGCCGGTAACAAGGGGGAGGTCGTCGGCAAGTTCC
>Ga0075017_100001555_pt1 | contig 14071 bp, 11 predicted proteins | sample AleBraG_ABR_2012_FD_71475 | JGI IMG/M metagenome (GOLD analysis project Ga0075017, IMG submission 71475) | Freshwater sediment microbial communities in response to fracking from Pennsylvania, USA - Alex Branch Run_MetaG_ABR_2012 | ecosystem: Environmental > Aquatic > Freshwater > Creek >... | reverse complement strand
GTATTCACCGGGCAGACCGTGAGCCGCAACGGAGGACCCAGCGCACAGGCCGCCCACCAGGCAGCGGTTGCCCCGCGGCGGTCCACCAAATCTGGCGCGCACTCCCCGGCGACTACCCCTGCCCTGATCGCCTCGGGGTCGTTGACGATGACCCGTGCCGGCAACGTCTGGGTCCGGCTGGCCTGCCCCGCGAGTGCCGTCCATGGCTGCCGGGGGAGGATCACGATTGCACTCGCCCGACCCCGTGCGCGGCGTGCGCGCGCCGTCGCCGCCCGCTGTGGCCGGGGCTGCCGCAAGCTCGGCGCCAGCGAATACGAAGCACGCGCCGGGCAGAACATCCGCGTCCGCGTCCACATCGCCTCCCTCGGACGCCGACTGCTCACACACAGCAGAACGCTTCCCGTGACCCTCACCGCCACGGTCTTCTCCGCCGAACAGACGGCCAGCAGCAGCCGCACCGTCACCCTTAGAGCCCCCCGCCACCTCGCCTGAGGACAAGGACCCCCCTATGCGCGGACGCGACGCCCGGCGGCTGACGAACCTCGTCGCGGAAGCGGGCATGCCCGAGGTGTTTGTACCGCGAGGAATCGCTCGGCGGCCTCGAGTCACCCGACCCGGCCGGATCTACCGGGTACACGGCGAAGTGGTCGGCGAGCAGGCGTGGCCCCGGGCGTAGAAGCGCCCCATTGACATCCGGCCCACCTGGAGGTAGAGGAGCGGTGGGCCGTCCCCGATCACCTCGTAGGAAGACCCGATGGCCGGCACCAAACCGCATCGGTCGGCGCGCCCCCGGCCGAAGGCTGCAGGCAGATCCACGGAGGATGGCTGCCGGTAACGCGGATCCGGCACAATGTGCAGCCGCCGTCGTGAGCTTGCCATGGCTTCCACTCGACTGACACGCCGGATGCTCCTCAAGCGTGCCGCCGTTGGAGGCGGTGCGGCGGTGAGCGCCACGGTGCTGGCCAAGATCCTGGCCGGCGAACAGTCGGGTCCGGTGAGGGCTCCCGGTCCGGGACGCGGCGAGGGCCCGCCGAACATCCTGCTCGTCATCGTCGACCAGATGCGCTCGTGGCAGCACCTTCAGGCCCAAGCGCTCGCCGAAGGCCTGATGCCAAACCTGTCCACCCTGCGCAGGGCCGGCGTTTCCTTCGAGGGTCACTACACCGCCGCAAACGACTGCTCCCCTGCGCGCAGCACGCTGGTGACCGGCCTTTACAGCCATCAGACCGGCTGCCTGGTCACGGGCGGAAGCACGCTGTCGCCCCTCTTTCCGACCTACGGGACGATGCTACGCGAGCAGGGCTATGCGACGGCGTGGTTCGGCAAGTGGCATCTGACAAGCCACGACAACAAGTGGACGCCATCGGGCGACGCCCATGCGCTTGAGCCCTACGGGTTCTCCGGCGGCACCTACCCCTCGCCCGACGGCCAGCCCGGAGAGGGCTGGCGTGTCGATCCGCTGATCGCCGAGCAGTTCGCCGCGTGGTACGCGACGGCGCCGGCCAGCCGTCCGTGGTGCGCAACCGTCTCGTTCGTGAACCCGCACGACATCGCCTGGTGGTACCGGTGGAGCGACCAGGTGGCCGCGGAGGCCTCGGCGCCCGAGCGCGTTCGGCAGCTTCCGGTGAACTTCGAGACGCCCGCCGAGCTCATCGCCAGAGGCAAGCCGCTGCTCCAGCTGTCGTTGCAGCAGACGGCGGCGAGCGGCTTCGGGGCCGTTCCCTTCGCCGGGTCGGCGGCCGTCGCGAGGTGGTCCTCCTTCATGAACCTCTACCTGAAGCTGCTGGGACAGGTGGACCGGGGGATCGGCTCGGTCATGGCGACACTGCGGAGCAGGCCGCACCTCGCTTCCAACACGATCGTGGTGTTCACCTCCGACCACGGCGAGTACGGTGGCTCGCACGGGCTCCGCGGCAAGGGCGCGGCTGTCTATGAGGAGGGGATCAAGGTGCCCCTGATCGTCGCCGACCTGCGCAAGAAGCTCAACGCCGCGCCGGCCATCGGCCGAGCCGGCCTGACCTCGAGCGTGGACCTGGCGCCGCTGCTGCTCACGCTCGCTACCGGGACGGACAGCTGGCGGGGCGACACGCACTACGCCCACATCGCGGGGCGCCACGACCTGGCGCGCATGCTCTCCGATCCGGCTGCGGCCGGCCGGTCAGCGGTGCTGCACGCCACGGATGAGATCCTGAGCGAGTTCGCTATCGAGCCCTACGCGATCGGCGCCCCGCTGCATGTCGTTGCGATCCGCAGCGCCGCGGCCAAGTACGCGCTCTACTCCCACTGGAGCCCGGCGACAGACGCAATTCAAAGCGCCGGCCAGGAACGTGAGCTCTACGCCTACTCCTCCGGCCGAGGCGTCCTTGAGCTGGAGAGCACCGCGGGAGCCAGCGATCTCGAGGCGAGTCTGAGCGAACAGCTGGGCCATGCGATTCGGGATGAGCTGCACGCACCGCTGCCGAGCCGGCTACGGGAAGCGCAACGCGACGGATACGCCGACTACCGGGTGACGGCGAGAGAAACCGCACTGGTGGCGGCGAAGCTGCGGCGCAAGCTCGAGCGTGACGAGCCACCGTCGCGGGCGGTCGAGACGCTCGGCTCCCAGTAGCGTGACCCGAACCGCTCCACCACGGGCGCTGCGCCATCACCTTGTTCGAGAGCCCCTGGCCGACGAGGGCGAGCACCTCTCGCTCGAACTCGCGTGATCTTTGGTCCGGCCCCGTGTCTAAGGGTAGATGCCTGCACAGAGGAACGCGGATCACCGATGGAGCCCCTCGCCGCTCGCGGCGTGCGCCATCGATATCGCGCCGCCCGGCGCCCGGGCATGGCGCGGATCGACGATCCCGACCCATGCGTGCGGTGCACACCTGCCGGCTCTGCCCATACCCACAAGATCGATCGAAGGAGAACCTGATGCCCCGTAGGTTGTCGCTCATCTGGACCATGGCGCTCCCGTTGGCGCTGCTCGCACTGATGGCACCCGCCACGGCCTCTGCAGAAGTGCAGTTCGGAACGCTCAGCAACTTCGACACCTTCAACGACACCGGCGAAGAAACCCATGGCTTCGAGATCGAGCTCGACGGCATCTCGAGCTCCGACATCAGCTACACGTTCGGTGCCCCCTACGAGCGCTACGGCAACCCCAGGCTCGAAAACATCCCGGGCGGCGTGATGGTGATCTATGAAAGCCCGTACGACCCGGTCAAGAAAGAATTCACCCAGGGCACGCCGGTCGCCCACTCGCCGATCGAACCCACGCTCGGCCACCAGTGCTGGACCGGCGGCTCGGGCAGCTACCTGACCAGCGGCTGTGAGCACTTCGGCATCGGCCTGATCAACACCCCGAGCAAGACCGTCTACCACTGGCTCGTGGCGAATCCGTCACAACCGGGCACGCTGAAGCAGGCTGTCACCAACGTCGCAGTCCCGGCGCCGGACTTCGTGGTCAAACCGCCGAGCGTGGCAGAACCCGCGCCCGTGGTCCAGGCAGTCGTCAAAGCCCCCGAACCGGAGGGCGGCCAGCTGTGGGGGCCGGCGGAGTGGGTCAAGGTGTACGTGACCGAATCCGAACAGCCGGCAGAACTCAACCACCTGCTGACCGACGACCCGAAGGTGCCCCAGGAAGAATCCGAGACGGAAATCGAATGGGTCCTGCTACAGAAGGAAAACGGCGGCCCGAACCCGGCCGGCGACCTCATCAGCGAAAAACCGCTCGCCGGAAACAACGAGTCGGTGACACGCCGCTATGAAATCTTCAAGTACACCGGGCCCTACGACGAAGAAGGCGAAGCCATCCCGACGAACGAAGCGAACCCTGAACCGAGCGAAATCGGTGAATACCTCGGGGCGCAGATGGACGCGGCCAACGTCCTGCCCAGCGAACCGGCTCCGGCCGTCGGCAAGCTCTCGGTCAAGAAGGGCCCCGCAGCCGGCGGCACCACGGTCACGATCACCGGTGCGAACTTCACCGGGGCGAGCGCCGTGCGGTTCGGGTCCAACGAAGCGAAATCGTTCAAAGTGATCTCGTCCACGTCGATCACCGCCGAATCCCCCGCCGGCACGACGGGCACCGTTGACGTCACGGTGATCTCGCCGAACGGCGCCAGCGCGGTGGTCCCCGGAGACAGGTTCACCTACGAAAACCCCACGGTGACCGGCGTGAGCCCGAACACCGGCCCCAAAGCCGGCGGCACCAGCGTCATGGTCACCGGCAGCGGATTCGCACTCGGCGCGGGCACGACCCTGAAGTTCGGGTCAAAGCCGGGCACCGGGGTCGAATGCACCACCAGTACCAGCTGCCTGGTCACGACCCCCCCGGCCAAGAAGGCCGGGACGGTCGACGTGACGGCGAAGTCCGCCGGCAAGGGCAGCAAGAAGAGCGCAGCGGACCGCTACTCCTACAGCTGACGTCTGGCTGCAGGTGTGCGAGCAACCCGTGGCCCGGCCCTCGCGGCCGGGCCACGGGTCCGCCCGGCTCGAAGGACGGGAGGCCGGCCGCCGCGCCCAGGCGCCACGCGGCCGGCCTCGGGTCGTCCTCGGGGTAGCCTGAGCTCGGGCCCGAGCGCATCAGCTGATCTGCGCCGGGCTCAGCCGGCGGCGATGCCGCCCGAACCGGCCACGAGCTTCTGCCCGGCGCCGACCACGTGGCGGGCCTTCTCCTAGACTCGCGCCGATGCCCGGCGCCTACTGGCCACGACCCTGGACCTGCGAGGACGGCGGGCCGATGCGCCGCTGCTGTGTCGAGGGCCTGCCCGGGTTCGACCTGCAGGACGGTGAGCGCCTCGAGCTGACGGCCGCCGTCGATGCCTTTGCGACCGACTCGCTGGTCCTCCGCGAGCCCGGCGAGCTCTACGCGCTGCGCCACGACATCCCGCGCCTGGGCGGCCCGATGTCCAGGCCGGTCGAGGCCTGGCTCGAGCGGCTCGACCCGGTCACGCTGGCCACAACCGCCTGCAGCCACCGCCTGCCGGGAGGCGTCTTCTGGCCGGGCGGCGTGGCGGCCCACGCCAACGGCTCGCTGCACATGGTCTTCGGCTGCTGGGCCCACCGCCTCAGCCCGGGGCTCGAGCTGCTGGCCTCGCACCGGCTGCCGGTCGAGCGCCCCCACAACTCGTTCGTCGTCCTCGACACGGGCGAGCTCGTGATGAAGGACTGCGACGCACCGGCCGGGCTCGAGCGCTCGACGGTCTCGGTCCTCGACCCGGAGACCCTGCTACCCGTCGCCCCGCCGCTGCGCCTGCCCGAGCCCTCGATCGCCCGCCTCTCGAGCGATGGAGAGAGCGTGATCGCGCTGGGCACGACGGTGGCCATGCGCCTACGCCTGGACCGCGAGCGGGGCCGCCTCGTGCTCGACGAGCGGTGGCGCCCCACCTACGGGCCGGCCCCCGGGCGCAGCTACGGCTGGGACCCTGTGATCACCCCCGAGCACGTCCTGTGGATGGACAACGGCCGAAACGAGACCGACCGCACGATGCTGGGAACCGGCTCATCGCCCGATCCTGTGCGGCTGTGGTGGGCACGCCGCGACGACGGGCGAGCCGTCCGCTCGGTGGAGATCAGCGGGCTGCCCCATGGCACCGAGTCAAACCCGCCGGCCTGGGACCCCGTGGGAGGCGTCGTGCTGGCCTACGACGCGGGCAACGCGGTCCTGAGGGCCTGGCGGCTGACCGGCGACGAGCTCGAACCGCTGTGGCGCAGGGACGGCTTCGCCCACGCCGGGCACCTGATCCTGTACCCCCGCACGCGCGAGCTCATCGCGCAGGACTGGGCCGACATGCCCGCCCTGCGCCGGCCGTCGCTGCGGTGGGCGATGCGCCCGGCGATGCAGGCCCTCGCCCACGTCCCCGCCGCCCACCGGGCCTCGCTTCGCACCGGCGCCGACCAGCTCGTGCTCCTCGACCTCGACACGGGACGGGAGAAGGGCCGCGTCGGGGTCCCCTCGGCGAGCCAGGGCTTCCTGTTCCCCGCCCCCGGCTTCGGGCGCGACGTCTACTACCAGTCGCTGACGACGATCGCCCGCGTCGCCGTCCAGGGCGCCGCCTGAGCCCGGCGAGGCCGTCAGGCCGGCCCGGCGCCGGTCTCGAGCACGATGCCGTGCTCGGCGAGGCGCGGCACGCCACCGTCGGTCACGTGGATGACGAGCCTCGCGCCGTGCAGCTTGAGCAGGCTGGCGGCCGTCGCGGCCCGTACCCCGGCCGCGCAGATCACGGCAATCGGACGCTCGGGATCGAGCCCCGCGGGAATCCCCTTGATGTCGTGCCAGGGCGTGGACACGGAGCCCGGGACGTGGCCCGCCGAGAACTCGCTGCGCTCCCGGACATCGAGCAGCTGAAGCTCGCCGTCCCGCTGCAGGCGCCCGGGCAGCTCGGCGGCGGGAAGGCGCTCCGTCTCGCTCACCAGGTGACGCTCCTGGCGCCAGTTGGTCATCCCGCCGGCCAGCAGGCCGGCGACGTTGCGCACGCCGACCGACAGGGCCAGCCTGGCGGCCCGGCGCCCGTCGGCATCGTCACGGCCGATGAAGATGATCTCGCGATCGTGGTCGACGATCCAGGCCAGCTTCGAACCGAACCCGGGGCTGAACGACGGGATGCAGACCGAGCCGTGGATGTGGACATCGTCGAACTGCAGGTCGGTCCGGACATCGACCAGCAGCGCCCCCTCGTCGCGCTTGAGCTGAACCTGGTGGGGATAGAGCGCCGGCACCTCGACCCCGCCGGTCAGCAGCGGGCCGCGGTTGAGCGCGACGATCTTCTCGAAGTTCGGCGGCTGGGGGCCGAGCTTGGCGAGTGCCTCGGAGACGAACCGCTCCTCGTCGGCGATCGCCAGGGTCGGGTTGTGGTCGCGCTCGTAGCCAATCGTCGAGCAGATCTTCATGTTCATTCCCGGCCCCCCGCACATCGAGCCGCCCAGGTGGGCCGGCCACAGCTCGCAGTCGTCCGGCAGCGAGAGCAGCCGCCCGTGGACCGAGCGGAAGATCTCGCGGGCCCCCTCGGCCCGCTCGATCGCCAGGTCGGTCCGGGCCACGTCGCCGACGAACAGACTGTCGCCGCTCAGCACCGCCCACGGGTCGCTGCCGCGGTCGGTGTCGATCAGCAGGAAGGCCGTGTGCTCGGGCCGGTGTCCCGGGGTGTGAGCGGCCCGGACCAGCAGCGAGCCCAGCCGCAGCTCCCAGCCGTCGTCGAACGGCTCGTGCTCGTAGCTCGGCGAGGCCAGGCGGTGCACGTGAATCCGCGCCCCCGTCGCCGCCACCAGGCGCCCATGGCCCGAGACGTGGTCGGCGTGGTTGTGGGTCTCGAGCACATGCTCGATGGCAACGCCCCGGTAGCGGGCCAGCTCGAGGTACTCGTCGATCTCGTAGCGGGGGTCCACCACCGCCGCGACCCCGGCCCGCTCGTCCCCGATCAGGTACGAGGCACAGCCGAGGTCGTCGTGGGTGATCTGGCGGAACAGCATCGCCGTCGCGTCCGGCTCAGTGGGGCTGGGGCACGATCCGGATGTAGGGCTTGGGCGACTCCCAGCCGTCCGGGTAGGTCGCTTTGGCCTCCTCGTCGGAGACCGAGCCGGCGATGATCACGTCCTCGCCCTGCTTCCAGTTGACGGGCGTCGCGACCTTGTGCTTGGCCGTCAGCTGCAGCGAGTCGATCACCCGGAGCACCTCGTCGAAGTTGCGCCCGGTCGTCATCGGGTAGATCAGAATCAGCTTGATCTTCTTGTCCGGGCCGATCACGAAGACGTTGCGGACCGTCTGGTTGTCGGCCGGCGTGCGCGCATCGGGGTCGCCCTCGACGCCGCCCGCGAGCATTCCGTAGAGCTTCGAGACCTTGAAGTCGCCGTCGCCGATGATCGGGTAGTTGGGCGCGTAGCCCTGTGTCTCCTCGATGTCGCCCGCCCACTGCTCGTGCCTGCCCGTCTGGTCGACCGACAGACCGATGATCTTCACGCCGCGGCGGTCGAACTCGGGCTTGATCTTGGCCATGTAGCCGAGCTCGGTCGTGCACACCGGGGTGAAGTCCTTGGGGTGTGAGAACAGGACGCCCCAGGAGTCTCCGAGCCACTCGTGGAAGTGGATCGTGCCCTCGGTCGTCTCGGCCTCGAAGTCGGGGGCGGTGTCGCCCAGCTGCAGTGACATTGATCGGTTCCTTTCAGTCGGTCCTGGCGGATGGGAGGCCCTTGCCGGCCCAGATGTCCTCGCAACGCTCGCAGACCTCGACCGGCACCAGCCCGGCCCGCATCGCCAGCGCGAAGGCCCGGCAGCCCAGGCACAGTCCGAGGGCCGACTCGAGCGTCGCCGCGACGATCAGGGCGCCGAGCAGGCCATCGGCGGCGGCGATCTGCCCGAAGCCGAGGGCGAGCACCGCCGAGCAGACCGAGAAGACGGCCCCGATGGCCTGCGCAAAGCGCTTCGGGGGCCCTGGAACCGGCCGCGGCGCGAGTCCCAGGCGCGGCGTCACGAGGCGCGTCGCCAGCTGGCCCAGCGGGCTGAGGGTCGGCCCCGTCGCCACCCGCGCCAGGAAGCCGTAGGCGAGCACCAGGCGCAGGGCTGGCGCGTCGAGTGCGAGCGTCAGGACGCTGAGGGCCACGACCCCGGCCGCGACAACCCGTGCGGAGATCTCGTTGACGGGGTCGGGGAAGGCGAACAGCCCGGACCTGGCTCCGTGCCAGGCCGGCCGCGGCGAGGTGGATGTTGCTGTCGTTGACATCGTCGGGATTCCGATCGGGATTCGGGTGTTTAGCGCATTATCGCACTCCGCGCCAATCTTCACCGATCGCGTCGCCTTTACGGGACACCCAGCCGGCTCGCCCATCCCGCCGCCTGGCCATGCGGCGGGCGTGCCCGGCTCAGGAGACCATGACTCGCCCGTCGAGTTCGTCCTGCGCCAGCTGTCCGCGGAGCACCTTCTTGTCGAACTTGCCGACGCTGGTCTTGGGGATCTCGGCGACGAAGGCGAACTCGTCGGGCAACCAGAATCGGGCGACCCTGGTGCTCAGATGCTCGACCAGGGCGGCCGGGGTCACCTCTGCCCCCTCGCGCAGGACGACGCAGCAGAGAGGGCGCTCCGCCCAGCGCTCGTCGGGCTTGGCGATCACGGCGGCCTCGACCACATCGGGGTGTGACATCAGCTCGTTCTCGAGCTCCACGGAGGAGATCCACTCGCCGCCGGACTTGATCACGTCCTTCGAGCGGTCGGTGATCTGGACGAAGGCGGCGGAGTCCACGGCGGCGATGTCGCCGGTCCTCAGCCAGCCGTCGTCGAACTTCTCGCCACCCCGCTCCTCGCGGAAGTAGCCGGCGGCGATCCAGGGGCCGCGCACCTCGATCTCGCCAGTCGAGCTGCCATCCCAGGGGACGGTCTGCCCGTCGTCGGCCATCAGCCTCAGCTCGACCCACGGCAGCGGCCGTCCCTGCTTGGCGCGGGCATCCCAGTAGGCGTCGTCGGGCTCTCCCTCGGCGGGGCGCGAGAAGGTCGCGACGGGGCTCGTCTCGGTCATCCCCCAGGCCTGGAAGATGCGCACGCCGTGGCGCTCCTCGAAGTCCTTCATCAGCTGCCTCGGCACCGCCGAGCCGCCGCAGGTGGCATTCGTCAGCGAGGACAGGTCGACCTCGGGGTGCTCGTCGGCGAAGCGCAGCAGGTCGCTGAAGATCGTGGGCACACAGCCCATCAGGGTGGGACGCTCGCTTGCGATCAGCCCCGCCAGGGGCTCGGCCCCGAGGAAGCGGTCGGGCAGCACGAGATCGGCGCCCGCCAGGGCGGCACCGTGCGGCAGCCCCCAGGCGTTGGCGTGGAACATCGGCACCACGGCCAGCACCCGCTCCGAGCGGCCCAGGCCGAGGCCGTCCTTGAACATCGTGGCCGTCGAGTGCAGGCTGATCGAGCGGTGGGAGTAGAGCACGCCCTTCGGGTTGCCGGTGGTCCCGCTCGTGTAGCAGAGGGCCGCCGCCTGGCGCTCCTCGACCTCGGGGTAGTCGAAGGACCCAGGGCCGGCGTCATCGAGCAGCTCCTCGTAGCGCAGCGCCCCCGGCAGGGAGCCCGCGTCGCCGTCGCCCATCACGACGTAGGTCCTGACCGTTTCGAAGCTCGGCGCCAGCCGCTCGAGGATCGGGACCAGGGAGTCATCGACGAAGATGACCTGGTCCTCGGCGTGGTTGACGATGTAGGTCAGCTGCTCGGCGAACAGGCGGACGTTGAGGGTGTGGAGCACCGCACCGACGCAGGGAATCGCGAAGTAGAGCTCCAGATGGCGCTGGTTGTTCCAGGCGAACGTACCGATGCGATCGCCCTGCTGGACGCCGAGCTTCGCCAGCGCGCGGGCCAGCCGGTCGACCCTCCCGGAGACATCGGCGAAACTGGCCCGATCGACGACACCCGGCTCATGGAGCGTCGCGACGGTCGCATCGGGCCGGTTGGCCGTCAGGGCCCGTCGGATGTGGTGGAGCGTGAGCGGAAAGTCATCCTGCATCAGCGACGGCAAGAACTGCGTCATCCCCGAAAAACCCCCTGACTGTTGTTCGATCGCCCGCCCCGCTCGGCTCCCGCCGGAGGGGTGAGCCCATCGTAGATTCCTCTTGTCCGCTGCGCGATGTCCTCCCAGTCGAAGCGCAGCACGTGCTCGGAGGCTTCGGCAACCAGGCGATCGCGCAGCTCGAGGTCCACGAGCAGCCTTTCGATCATCACCCCCAGATGCTCGGCGTCGCCTCCGTTGAAGCGCAGACCGACCCTCTCCCCCATCGGCACGACCTCGCGCAGGCCGCCCGTGTCGGCGACGATGCAGGGGCAGCCCGAAGCCATCGCCTCCAGCGCGACGAGGCCGAACGGCTCGTAGATCGAGGGCACCACGCAGAGGTCGGAGAGCCGGTACAGCGAGTGCAGGACGTCGTCGCCGATCCAACCCAGGAAGGTGCCGTGGGCGGACAGCCCGAGACGCTCCGCCTGAGCCCTCAGTTCGGCCTCGTGGGTGCCGCTGCCGGCAACCAGGAAGCGAACGTTCCCGACCCGCTCGATCAGGCCCGGCATCGCGTCCAGTGCCAGCTGGAAGCCCTTCTCGTAGACCAGACGACCTACCAGCAGGACCAGCTTCTCGTGCGGCTCGGCGAAGTTCGCCCGCAGGGCGGCCAGATCGGCGACCGGCCGGAGGTCGCTCGGGTCGACCCCGTTGGGGATCACCGTGACACGGTCCTCGTCGATGTCGAAGATGTCGGCCACATGCCCGCGCATGTAGTGCGAGCAGACGATCAGCCGGTCGGCACGGTGGGCCATCCCGCGCTCGACCGCATGGATGTGGGATTGCGGCGGCTCGGCGACCCAGCCCTGGTGGCGGCCGTGCTCGGTGGCGTGGATCGTCGTCACATAGGGGATCCCGAGGCGGTCGGCCAGCTCCGCGGCGGCCTTGGCGACGAGCCAGTCGTGGCCGTGAACCAGGCGGTAGTCGTGCTCCCGGGCCAGGGCCTCTCCCGCCACCAGCATGTCCGCGTTCATCTGCTCGACCCAGGCGACGAAACGATCGAGATCGCGCGGCCAGCCGGGCTCGGGGACCCGATGCACCTCGACGCCACCCAGCGAGCGTCGGTGCGCGCCCGCCTCCTCGCCCAGGCCGCGCGTCAGCACGTCGACGCTCAGGCCCTGACGTACGAGCGCCTCGGCCAGCTTGCGCACGTGCCGGGCCAGTCCGCCCTCGATCAACGGCGGGTACTCCCAGGAGAGGATGAGCACGCGGTCGCTCATGCCAGGACCCTACCTAGACGCGACCCGCAGCCCCCTCGCGGGCCCGGCGCCGGTTCCCCGCCCCGCGGCGGGCCTTCCGCTGCCCGTTGCGCGATGATCGGCCGATGAGCAGCCCCCAGCCCCGCTTCTTCTTCGGCGCGATGTCCCCCTACTCGTGGTTCGCCGCCGAGCGGATCCCCCGGCTGCTGCCCGGGGCCTGCTGGCGCGGGGTCCTGGCGGGCGCGATCTTCAAGGCCCACGGGCGGGTCTCGTGGGGGCTGACCGAGCGACGGGCCGCCGGGATCGCCGACTGCGAGGCGCGTGCGCTGGCCCACGGCCTCGGGCCGATCCGCTGGCCCGACCCCTGGCCGACGAGCGACCTGCTGATCGCGCGGGCGATGGCCCACGCGGAAATCGAAGGCGTCCTCGAGCCGTTTGCCCTTGCGGCGATGCGCCTGGCCTTCCTCGAGGGTGCCGATCTGGGCGAGCGCGAGGCGGTGCTCGAGGCGGGCCGGCGCGGGGGGTTCGAGCGCGACGAGCTGAACCGGGCGCTCGATGCCCCCGAGACGAAGCTCCGGCTGCGGGCGGTGACCGAGGAGGCGCTCGGGCTGGGGGTCTTCGGCGTACCCACCGTAGCGCTCGCCGGCGGGCTCCATTGGGGCGATGATCGGCTCGAGTCGGCTGCGGAGGCCGAGCGTGTCCGGCTCGGTCGCTGAGCGTCCCTCAGGCGGGCCCGGGCCCGGCCACGTCGGGGCCGAGGTCGATCTCGAGCTGGCGCGGCGAGGGCCGCAGGGGCTCGTTCGTCTGTCGCGGCCGGCCGCGCTTGACCCAGTGGCCGATCACCTCGCGGCTGCGACAGCTGTAGTAGTTCACGCGCCGATCGGTCGGCGCCAGCGCCAGGCCGCCGGGCGCCGTCCCGGTCACGACGGCGTGGAAGCGGCGGCCTTTGTGGTCGACCTCGACGATGTCCCCGGTCTGAATTCCCTCGAGTCGCATGTTCTTCCAACTCCATCAGGATCGCGGCCGGAATGCGGGCCGGGCCCGGCCGGCGCCGGCCCCTGGACCGTGCCGGACCACGAGCGCGTAGCCTTGCTGCCCGTGCACTGGCTCGTCGATGGGATGAACGTGATCGGGACCAGACCGGACGCCTGGTGGCGGGACCGCCACGCGGCGATGGTGCGCCTGGTCGACATGCTCGAGCGGTGGGCGGCGGTCAACGGCGAGGATGTGACGGTCGTCTTCGAGCAGCCCCCCCGCCCGCCGATCCGCTCGACGGTGATCGAGATCGCCCACGCTCCGCGGCCGCGCCGGGACTCGGCCGACGACGAGATCGTGCGACTGCTGCGCGAGGCGCCGGAACCCGGCCGCGTACGGGTCGTCACCTCCGACCACTGGCTCGGTGACCGCGTCCGGGCGACCGGCGCGACCGTCGAGGCCTCGGCCGCCTTCCGCGCCTGGATCGAAGAGCCGTGAGCACACCCCAGACCCGATACCTGCACAGCGGCGGCGCGACGATCGCCTACCAGGTCAGCGGTGAGGGCGGCCTGGACATGCTGTTCCTGTCAGGCTGGATCACCCAGATCGAGCATCTCTGGGAGGAGCCCGCCAACCGGCGCTTTCTCGAGCGCCTGTCCGGCTTCGGGCGCCTGATCATGTTCGACAGCCGCGGCACCGGCCTCTCGGAGCGGCTGGGCCTCGAGGAGTACACGGTCGAGCAGGAGGCCCAGGACGCCCTGGCCGTGCTCGACGCCGCCGGCAGCGAACGGGCCGCGGTCATCACCTACGCCCAGGGCGGTCTGGTGGGGGCCCAGCTGGCCGCCGAGCACCCCGAGCGGATCGGCGCCCTGATCATGTACGCCTCGATCGCCCGGACCTCGTGGGCCCCCGACTACGACTGGGCGTTGACGCTCGCCGAACGCGATGCCCTGAGCGAGCAGGCCATCGCCTCCTGGGGCGAGGACAAAGCCGCCATGTTGGAGCTGTGGGCACCCACGATGGCCGAGAACCCCGGCCTGGTGGCGTGGTTCGAGCGGATGCAGCGGCTCGCCGCCAGCCCCGCCGAGGCGCGGGTCATCGCCCGGGCCATGATCGACCTCGACGTCCGCCACGTCCTGCCGCGGATCGAGGTTCCGACGCTTGTCATGCACCGCCCCGAGGAGCGGGTCTGGGACGTCCGCCACTCCCGCTACCTGGCCGAGCACATCGCCGGCGCCCGATATGTCGAGCTGGACGGGATCGACTCGTTCCCGTTCGTCGGCGACAGCGACGCGATCGTCGAGGAGATCGAGGAGTTCCTGACCGGCGGGCGCAGCGGCGGCGAACTGGCGCGGGCGCTGCTGACCGTCATGTTCACCGACATCGTCGACGCCACC
>Ga0075017_100001554_pt1 | contig 14076 bp, 10 predicted proteins | sample AleBraG_ABR_2012_FD_71475 | JGI IMG/M metagenome (GOLD analysis project Ga0075017, IMG submission 71475) | Freshwater sediment microbial communities in response to fracking from Pennsylvania, USA - Alex Branch Run_MetaG_ABR_2012 | ecosystem: Environmental > Aquatic > Freshwater > Creek >... | reverse complement strand
ATTGGTAGCAGTGTTCGTAATCCGCGAGAAGCCGCGCGCCTCGAGTGAGAATCCGAAAGCGAAGCCCGCCGAATCTGGGGTCGCATCTATACAAACGCTGCCCGGAGCTTTTTATCTCGTCTTGATTGCCGCAACTCTGTTTTCGCTCGGCAACTCCAGCGATATGTTCCTGGTAATGCGGGCTCAAAATGTGGGCATTGCAGTGCGGTTCGCCCCGTTGCTCGGGCTTGTCTTCAACGTAACCTACACGCTCGGCTCGTGGCCCGCTGGGCGGTTCAGCGATCACTTCTCCCGCCGATGGATCGCTGCCGCGGGATATTTCATCTTTGCAGGAGTTTATTTTGTGTTCGGGCGCGCGCCTTCGATCCTGGCGATCTGGATCACGATGGCGGTCTACGGAATTTACTACGCTTTGACCCAGCCGGTGCTGAAGGCGCTGGTGGTGGAAAGCGTGTTGCCGGAAGTCCGCGGGCGCGCGCTGGGGATCTATTTTTTCGTGACCAGCGTAGCCACGCTCGCGGCCAGCTTGATCACCGGCGAGCTGTGGAAGCAGTATGGGGCGAGCGTGCCATTTTATTTTTCTGCAGGCCTGGCCACTGTGTCAGCGTTGCTCCTCCTGATTAAGCCCAACCGCGATTTATCATCCTGAGCGAAGCGAAGGACCCATGTACTTGGCCGGCGTCGCCGATACCGCCAGCGTACACAGGTCCTTCGGCCCGAAAAATACGCGGGCCTCAGGATGACAAACTTGAGAGACGACTGGCGACTAGGACAATTTGATCCAAAGAAATACCAGGATCTGCGCCCCAATCCCCGCGCAGGTATCCAGCAGAACATCGCGCGGAGTCCCGGTACGCGATGGGATGAAGCTCTGGTGCCATTCGTCGAGACTGGCGACGAACGCGGTGCCGAGCACGGCAAGGTTCGCCCAGCGAAAGGCCCAGCGCGCATGACTCACGGCTGGCAGCGTTTCGCGCCACGCCCGGAACAGCAGGAAACTCAGCAATCCGTAGCCGAAAACGTGTCCGCCCTTGCGTATGTAGAAGTGCCAGTGCTCGAACTGAAAGTAGTTCAAGCCAAACAGAAAATGCAGCAAGGGATAAAGAATTCGACTGGTATTGTGCGACGATAGCCACGCCGTCGATTCGATGGCGATGACGATCAGCCACAGGATCGCGGCGATCCAGGCTTTCAGAACATGGTGACGGTCGGAACTCAAGCGGCGGAGCGCCTCGCCCAGGCCGTCTTATTCGATTGCATAATTCGGGGCTTCCCGCGTGATCATGACGTCGTGCACGTGGCTCTCGCGCAGGCCCGCGCCGCTGATGCGCACGAAACGCGTCTTCTGGAGCAACTCGGGAATTGTCGCGCAGCCGCAATAGCCCATGCCCGATTTCAACCCGCCCACCATCTGGTAGACGATCATCGCGACCGAACCGCGGTAGGGAACGCGGCCTTCAATGCCCTCGGGGACCAGCTTGTCGAGGCGGTTCGACTCTCCGTCGGATCCGGAGGACGCCGACGAAGAATCAGACGCCGTGCTTTGGAAATAACGCTCGCTCGATCCCTGCGCCATCGCCCCCAGCGAGCCCATGCCGCGATACGACTTGAAGGAGCGGCCTTGATACAGGATCAACTCGCCGGGGCTCTCATCGGTGCCGGCGAACAACGACCCGATCATCACCGCACTCGCGCCCGCGGCCAGCGCCTTGGTGATGTCGCCGGAATACTTGATGCCGCCATCCGCGATGATGGGCACGCCGGAATCCTTGGTCGCCCGGTACGCCTCGGCAATTGCGGTAATCTGCGGCACGCCCGCGCCGGTAACCACTCGCGTCGTGCAGATCGAGCCCGGGCCGATGCCGACTTTAATGCCGTCCGCTCCCGCGCGCGCCAGTTCGCAGGCACCATCAAATGTCGCCACGTTGCCGGCCAGCAACTCCACATGGGGCAGCTTTTGCTTGACCAGTTTCACTGCCTCGAGCACTTTGCTCGAATGTCCGTGCGCGCTGTCGATCGCCAGCACGTCCACTTTGACCTCGGCCAGTTCCTGCGCGCGTTCCAGAAAATCTCCTGTAGCGCCAATGGCAGCGCCCACGCGCAAGCGTCCCTGGGGATCTTTGGCCGCATTCGGATACTTCAATTTCTTCTGAATATCCTTAACCGTGATCAGCCCCTTGAGATTGTACTTGTCGTCAACGACGAGAAGTTTTTCGACGCGGTGCTGGTGCAGAATTTTTTCCGCCTCTTCCAGAGTCGTTCCCACCGGGACGGTGATGAGGTTCTTCTTCGTCATCACGTTGTCAATCGGGATATCAAACCGCGTCTCAAACCGCAGGTCGCGATTGGTGAGAATGCCGACCAGCTTGCCGTGCTCGGTGATGGGCACGCCGGAGATTTTGTAGCGGCGCATCATCTCCAGCGCGTCGGAAACTTTATCCGTTGGATGCATGGTCACCGGATCGACGATCATGCCGCTCTCCGACCGCTTCACCTTGTCGACTTCATTCGCCTGCTGCTCAATCGTCAGGTTGCGGTGCACGATCCCCAGCCCGCCCTGCTGCGCCAGCGCAATAGCCATGTGCGATTCGGTGACTGTGTCCATGGCCGCGCTCACGATCGGAATGTTCAGGCTGATGTTGCGCGTGAGCTGGGTGTGAGTGTTAGTCTGCGTGGGAATTACGTCGGAGCGCGCAGGCAGTAGAAGAACGTCATCAAAAGTAAGCGCTTCGGGGACGGGAAAATGAATCATGTCTCTCTGGGAACTCCCATCTATACAGGTAAGATTTCATTCTAGAGACGGATTCCGATTGAGGCAAATGCCAGGCGCGGAATCTCGCCGATCAGGCCGGAATTTCATCGAAGGCGGCAAATAAGCAATCGCGCGGTCGTCCCTGGTCATCAAAAGGAAAACGAGATGACCCAATGGACACGACTCAAGGAGAAAGAATGCAGAAGCGCAAGCTTGGAAAAAGCAACCTCGAAGTTTCGGCTCTTGGCTTAGGCTGCATGGGCATGAGCTTTTCCTACGGTCCGCCCAAGGATAAGAAGGAGATGACCGATCTTATCCACGCCGCCGTCGAGCGAGGCATTACATTTTTCGATACGGCTGAAGTGTATGGTCCGTTCACGAATGAAGAGCTTGTCGGCGAAGCGCTGGCTCCTTTCCGAGGCAAGGTGGTCATCGCCACGAAGTTTGGCTTCGATCTCAGCGGTAGCGACAAGAGGCCCGGAGCGGCAGGTGTGAACAGCTGGCCGGAGCAGATCAAGCAAGCCGTCGAGGGCTCGCTCAAGCGCCTTAGAGTCGAGACCATCGATCTGCTCTATCAGCATAGGGTTGACCCGAATGTGCCGATCGAGGACGTGGCCGGCACGGTCAAGGCACTGATTCAAGCGGGCAAGGTGAAGCACTTCGGCATGTCGGAAGCGGCCGCAAAGACGATTCGCCGCGCCCACGCCGTGCAGCCGGTTACGGCGGTCCAGAGCGAATATTCGCTGTGGTGGAGGAAGCCGGAGCAGGAAGTAATTCCTACGCTCGAAGAACTCGGCATTGGTTTCGTTCCATACAGCCCGCTGGGGAAGGGCTTCCTTACAGGCGCGATTAAAGTGGACGCGAAGTTTGCCAGCAACGACTTTCGCAGCACTCTGCCTCGTTTTACGCCGGAGGCTCTCAAAGCGAATCAGGCGCTGGTGGATCTGCTGGGCCAGATCGCACAGCGGAAGAAGGCCTCACCTGCCCAGATCGCCCTGGCATGGCTGCTTGCCCAAAAGCCATGGATCGTTCCCATTCCCGGCACGACCAAGCTCAATCGGCTGGAAGAAAATATTGGATCAGCTGCGGTTGAACTGACGGCTGGCGATCTGCATGAGATCGAAGGCGCCTCGTCGAAGATTAAGGTGGAAGGAGCGCGGTATCCGGAAGCCATCGAGAAGATGACCGGCCTCTAAGCGGCAAGAGGAAAACGAAAGCGAGGCGTCATCATGTCAGAGCTCGCGACAGCACCGAGCGACCTGGAGCGCATTCCAAACCGCAAAACGTGGAAAGGAAGTGGGAAATGGAAATACAAAGAGCCGGCTCGCAACCTTCGGCCAAAGGCCCTTCGGAGTGGTTCACGGGCACGGTTCGCATCGATCCACTCTTTCAGGCGCCCGATCCGGCATTCGTTCAAGGCGCCAGCGTAACCTTCGAACCGCGCGCGCGCACTGCCTGGCACACGCATCCGCTGGGGCAGACCCTAATCGTAACGGCCGGTTGCGGCCGGGCACAGCGGTGGGGAGGTCCGATCGAAGAAATCCGCCAAGGCGATGTGGTCTGGTTCCTCCCAGGCGAGAAGCACTGGCACGGCGCTGCTCCGACTACCGCCATGACCCATATCGCTATCCAGGAAAAAAAAGACGGTAAGGTCGTCGAGTGGATGGAACACGTCACCGACGAACAATACAGCGGCGGAAAATGAAAGGCACTCGCATGACCAATCATCCGTCGACCATTAGGCTAACTCAGCATAACGCTCTTCAAGACCGGCTTGCCCGGGCCAGCGAACTCACCATCACCGTGACCGGCAGAAAATCTGGACGCGCCATCGCCATCCCGATCTGGTTTGTGGTGGAAGAGGACACGCTTTACCTTCTCCCGGTTCACGGGTCAGACACACAGTGGTACAAAAATGTTCTCAACAATCCGATGGTCCGGATCGAAGCCGCTGGCGCAGCGGCTGACTTGAAGGCAATTCCTGTCACTGAGGCCAAACAGTTGGTAGCCGTGACGGAGAAGTTTCGCGGCAAGTACGGGGCGGGCGACGTGAAGAAGTATTATTCAAAGTTCGACGTTGCCCTTATCGTCCATCTGGGCGGGGCATCGAAGTAAGAGTTTCCTGGAGATGCACACGAGGCCACCGGCGGGTCTCTCCTTCATTGACTTGCCCGTTTGATCTACGTAAGATTCGCGCCAAATGCTCGGACGGACAATCACTCACTACCGCATCGTCGAGGAGTTGGGCGGCGGCGGCATGGGCGTTGTCTACAAGGCCGAAGATATTCGGTTACACCGCTTCGTCGCTCTGAAGTTCCTGCCCGATGAAGTCGCCCACGATCCCCAGGCCCTCGCCCGCTTTCAACGAGAAGCGCAGGCCGCGTCCGCGCTTAATCATCCCAATATCTGCACCATTTATGACATCGGCGAGCAAGACGGCAAGGCGTACATCGCCATGGAGTTTCTCGAGGGCGAAACGCTGAAGAATCTGGTCGCCCTGCGCCCGCTGGAAATCGATACCCTGCTGGCGCTCTCCATCGAGATTACGGATGCGCTGGACGCTGCGCACGCCGCCGGCATCATTCACCGCGACATCAAACCCGCCAACATCTTTGTCACCAACCGTGGCCACGCTAAAATTCTGGACTTCGGAGTCGCGAAGGTCGGGCCCGTGTCCGTACTGAGCGCGTCATCCAGCGGACTGACGGCCACAGTCGATGAGGGGCAACTCACCGGCATTGGCTCGACGCTGGGCACCGCGGCCTACATGTCTCCCGAGCAAGCGCGGGCGAAACCAGTGGACGCCCGCACCGATCTATTCTCCTTCGGCGCAGTCCTCTACGAGATGGCGACGGGCATGCAGCCGTTTCGCGGCGAGAGTTCTGCCGTCATCTTCAAAGCCATTCTCGACGCGGCGCCCACCTCGGCGGTGCGCCTGAATCCAGACTTGCCTCCGGAACTGGAACGGATCATTCGCAAGTGTCTGGAGAAAGATCGAAACCTGCGCTACCAGCATGCTGCCGATATTCGCACCGATCTGAAACGGCTCAAGCGCGATACCGAGTCCGGCAGATCTCCCGCAGCGGAGGAATCCTCGCATTTCGGCAAAGGACGTATCCGATCGATAGCAGCCTCCATTGGAATTGTGGTCATTGCCGCTCTAGTCGTTGTGCTGTGGCTCCGCCAGTCCAGGATGTCCTCCGTTTCCTCGGCCGATGCCGCCAGCGGAAAGGCGATCGCGGTGCTGCCCTTTCAGAACATGGGCTCCGACAAAGACACCGATTTCCTGCGTTTCGCCCTGCCCGATGAAATCGCGACCGCGCTGAGCTATGTGCCGTCGTTCTCCATCCGTCCCTTCGCCACCACCAGCAAATACAACGTGCCGAACGTGAGCTTGCAAAAGGCTGGCCGCGAAATGGGCGTGTCCCTGATCGTCACCGGTCACTACCTCACGGATGGCAATCAGTTGGAGATCGTGCTGGAAGCGGTAGACGTTGCCAATGACCGCAGCGTCTGGCGTGACACTATCAACGTCGCATCGTCCGACAAGATCGCCATGCGCGAGCAGATCACGGCCAGAGTGCAGCGCGGCCTGGTCCCCGTGCTCGGAGGACTGTCGGCTTCAGGCGATGCCGCAACCCGCCCCAAGAGCGAAGAAGCTTACGATTTGTATTTGCGCAGCATCGCTCTTCCGCACGATGTCGCTCCCAACCAGGAAGCGATTGCCATGCTGGAACGCGCCGTGGGCATCGACCCCAGCTACGCCCCAGTGTGGGAGGCCCTGGGTTTGCGCTACTACTTCAGCGGTGCCTATGGGAACGGCGGGGATGCGATGTTGAAGCGTTCCGACACGGCCATGGAACATGCCATGGCCCTCGATCCGAACTTGATGTCCGCCGTGGCCTGGATGATCACCAAGCAGACCGATCGTGGCGACACTGCGCAAACCTACGCCAAAGCATCCGCCTTGGTGCAGCGCCGCCCCAAAGATGCGATGGCCCATTTCGCACTCTCCTATGTTCTGCGCTATGCGGGCTTGTTGCAGGAAGCCGCGCAGGAGTGCGACACTGCGCTGGCTCTGGATCGGACAAACTTTCAACTTCGGTCCTGCTCGGGAGTGTTCGCGCAACTCGGCCAGGAAGACCGCGCCATGGAATTCGTTCGCCTCGATGCTGGCTCGGAATACGCAGCCATGCAAACAGCGGTCGTTTCTTCTGGGCCAGGGAAAGCCGGAGGAGGCGCAGCAAGCGCTCAAGGGAGCATCGGCTTCTCCGTTGATGGGCCGCGAGTTGCTGAAAGCATGCCTCGACCACTCGCAGTCGCAATCGTGCGACAGCGCCGCTCACACGATCGAAACGACAGCGCTCGCGGGAGAAGATGTGGAGCCGATCTATTCTGTGGGAGCACTACTGGCGTACGCTGGCCGGAAGAACGATGCTCTGGGCCTGCTGAAAACCGCTGTCCAGCGGAACTATTGCGCGACCACCGCCCTCCAAACCGACCCGTTGCTGGCCAACGTACGAGGCCTCCCGGAGTTCGGAGACTTGTTGTCCGCGGCCAAAGGATGCCAGGATAAATTCTTGGCGCAGCGAAATCAGAAGTAGATGATTCGACACTGCGGCCATGGCGTCTGCATATAATTTGCTTCGAATGGGTTGGCTAACCAGCCGTGAAAGTGGACTTCAAAAGTCGAGGATTCCGTGCAGCCGTCCTCATCGTCGTTTGCTTCCCCGGTGGCCAGACCGGGATGGCCCAGGACGAACCGTTAAGCCGAGAGGATCGCAGCAAAGCGAGGGAAATGCTGCACAACATCCGCGACGATATCAGGGATCACTACTACGACAAGAAGTATCATGACTTGGATCTGGATGCCCGTTTTAAGCAGGCGGAGAAGGAAATTGATGCAGCGCCCTCGATGAACTATGCGCTCGCCGATATTGCGGCGGCCGCAGCCGCTCTGAATGATTCCCACACTTTTTTTATTCCCCCGCCACGCCCCTACAAGCACTCGTACGGGTGGGAAATGCAAGCGCTTGGCGACTCCGGTTGTTTTGTGACGGCGGTTCGTCCAGGCAGCGATGCCGAGAAGAAGGGACTCAGGCCGGGCGATCAGATTTTGACTGTCAATGGTCATGACGCCGTGCGCGAGGACATCTGGAAGATCAAGTTTGTGTTCAATATTCTCCGGCCTCAACCAGGGCTTCGCCTTATGGTCCGTGCGACCGACGGCTCGACAAGGCAATTGGATGTGATGGCGGCCATGCGCGCCACCGGGCATCTTAGGGATTTACGGGATTGGTCACTCGACCAGGACGCCCGAAATGCCGAACTTCTGCACCGTGCACGCTCCGTTGAATACGGAAATGACGCGATCATCTGGAAGCTGCCTAATTTTATTTTCACGACAGACCAAGCAAATAAAATGCTGGATGAAATTCGCTCCCATAAAGCCTTGGTATTAGACTTGCGCGGAAATCCGGGCGGCTCCGTAGATTTTCTCGCCCACTTTTTGGGAGGGATGTTCGATCATCAGGTAAAAATTGCGGATCGCGTTACCAGGAGCGGTAGTAAGCAGCAATCAACAAAGAGCCGTGGTGACAAAACATTCAACGGGAAACTGGTAGTACTCGTTGACAGCGAATCCGGTTCGGCCTCTGAGATTTTCGCCCGGGTCGTGCAATTAGAAAAGCGTGGTACGGTGGTAGGCGATCTTTCGTCGGGGAGTGTGATGGAAAGCTTGCTATACCCACACCAGATGGGATCGATGGTGATGACGTTCTATGCTGCTTCCATTACGGAAGCGGACTTGGTCATGAGCGATGGAAAGAGTCTGGAGCATGTCGGCGTGGTACCGGATGTCCGCATCATTCCCACCCCCGGCGATCTCGCATCTGGACGTGACCCAGCTCTCGCGAATGCCGCCGGCCTCGTCGGCCTCAAACTCACGCCCGAACAGGCCGGCAAGTTGTTTCCTATTGAGTGGCCCAATATCGAAGCGGTACCCGGCAAATGACAAGTCCGCACACCAAAGTCAAGCATTCGGCGGTTTGTCTTTTGCCCCTCCGCAGCGTATATTAGGAACTCAGGACTGCTGTGTACTACCGGTATTGGGCGAAGCACACCAGTGGGCGCAAGCCCACTTTTTAGTTGGAGGCCATCGCCGGCCGCTGGAAGTCACTGTAAGTTGCTGGATTCATGGCGCTTGACGTTGATCGGGTGCGGGAAATCGCGGAGCGGATCGCGGCCTCGAGCGGGCTCGAATTAGTCGACATCGAGTTCCTCGGCGGGGGCCAGGCGAGAATGCTCCGAGTGTTTCTCGACAAGCCGGAGTCTGTCCCGGATTCATCCGGGGCGATAGCCCAGGGTGTCACGCACGAAGATTGCGCCAGTTTCAGCCGTGAGTTTGGCACGATTCTCGACGTCGAAGACGTGATGCCGGGATCGTACACGCTGGAAGTTTCGTCCCCGGGCCTGGATCGCAAGCTGATCAAAGCCACAGATTTTGCACGCTTCACCGGCAGCCGGGTGAAGCTGACGACGCGCAACCCGGTGAACAACAACCGGAACTTTGAAGGACGGCTGGAGAGTTTTGCGGCCGGCCGCTTGACTCTGGACTTGAGCGTAGCTAGCCACAAATCGCGCAAGAAAATGGGCGCGGCCGCCGGACAAAAGATTGAGATCGAATTCGCCAACGTAGAGAAGGCGAACTTAGTACCAGAAATCTAATAGTGGCCGGTGGTCAGTGGCTAGTGGTCAGCAGAAGTTTCTGTTCATCACAGTCGAGAGGTTGCTGGCCACTGACCACCGGCAACTGGACACTGACTTCTTATGGCGAGTGAGCTTTACAACATCATCGAAGGCGTCAGCCGGGAAAAAGGGATTGATCCGCAGATTGTAGTCAGCGCGGTGGAAGACGCCATTGTTATGGCCACGCGCAAATACTACAAGTCGCAGGAAAATCTCCGCGCCAAGCTGGACAAAGAAACCGGCAAGATCAATGCCTTCGCGGTGAAGACCGTGGTCGAGACTCCGGAGCAGGTCGAAGATCCGAACCTGCAGATCACGGTGGAAGACGCGCGCAAGGTCGATCCTTCGCTCGAAGTGGGCGGCGAATTACAGATTCCGCGCCCGACGGAAGGTATTCTGGGCCGCATTGCGGCGCAGCTTGCGAAGCAGGTCATCTTCCAGAAGGTGCGCGAGGCCGAGCGCGACACGGTCTACAACGAATACATCGGGCGCGTCAACGAGATCGTCAATGCTACCGTGAAGCGCGTCGAAGGCCCGGATGTGATTTTCGACATCGGCAAGGCCGAAGGCCGCATGCCGCGTAAAGAACAATCGCGGCTGGAGTCGTTTGCCATCGGCGAGCGCGTGCGCGTCGTGATTGCCCGCGTGGAACGGGCCTCAAAGGGGCCGGGAGTCGTAGTCTCTCGCGCCGCGCCGGAACTCGTGCAGCACCTGTTCCAGACCGAAGTTCCTGAAATCTACGATGGCACGGTCGTAATTCGCGCCATTGCCCGCGAAGCCGGAGAGCGCACGAAAATCGCCGTCATGTCCAAAGACAAAGACGTCGACGCCGTGGGCGCCTGTGTCGGCATGAAGGGCATGCGTGTGCAATCGATCATCCGCGAACTGCGCGGTGAGAAGATCGACATCATCGAGTATCACGAAGATGCGGTCACATTCGCCGAGAAAGCGTTGCAGCCCGCAAAGGTCAGCCGCGTCACCGTAGTCGACGGCGCGGAAAAGCATCTCGAAGTCGTGGTCGACGACAGCCAGCTTTCGCTTGCCATCGGTAAAAAAGGCCAGAACGTTCGCCTGGCCGCGAAGTTGCTCGGCTGGAAGATCGACATCAAGAGCGAGGAAGAGAAGCGGCAGGAAGTCGAGCTGCAGATGGCTGCCATGGCTCCGCCCGCGACCACTCCGCTTGAGAGCGTCCCCGGCCTGGGCGAGGGAGTCGTGGAGAAGCTGACGGCGGCGGGTGTGACCACGGTCGAAGCGCTGGCCGACATGACCCCTGAGCAGCTTGAGGCGATCGAAGGCATCGGTCCGAAAACGGTGGAAAAAATCAGCATCGCCGTGAATAATTACTTTGCGGCGCTGGAAGCAGGCGCCGCGCCTGTCGCCGAAGGTGGAGAAGCAGTCGCCGAGGGCGAGGCAGTTCCCGCCGAGACCGAAGCGTCGGGCGCAGAAGTCGCTGCCGAAGAGAATGCCGAGCCAGCTGCGGAAGGCGAAGTGCTGGTGGCTCCGGAAGGAACCACGGAGTCGGAAGCCCTCTCGTCCGAATCAAATGCTGAGACGGAACACGAGCCCGCGCCGGAACACGGCCCGGCTCCTGAATCAACTGAATAGTCATGGCACGCTCGAATTCAACTTCGAATTGCGCGCGTGCAGAAGCGGGCTCCGTGAGGCTGCAATGAAGACCTAAGCACAACGCGGGGTAACTAGAAAGGTCGGATGAGCAAGGTTCGAATCAACGATCTCGCCAGAGAGCTGGAAGTGAAAAGTAAAGCCATCCTCGACGTGCTGACCGCCGTCGGGGTGACGGAGAAGAAGACCCATTCCAGTTCCCTCGAGGATTACGAAGCGGAAAAAGTGCGGATCCATCTCCGCGGCTCTTCAGAGGCCCCGTCTCCGTCGGCTAAAAGCGCGCGCCCATTTCGCGGCGAAGAAGAAATCAAAACCAAGATTGATCTGTCGCACATCTCGCGTCCCGGAGATGTGTTGAAGGCCATTACCCAGCAGAAGGAAGCGGTTGCGCCGCCAGCGCGGTCCGCGCCGCCTTCTTCGACCATTGGTAAGCCTGCGCCACCAGCTTCTGCATCAATTCCTGCGCAACGTCCGCCCGCACCGCCGGTCGCGCCTCCAGTACAACAGGCTGCTTCGCCCGCGCCACCGGCTGCGACGCCCGCGCCTCAGGCACCGCCAAAAATTGTCCTGCCGACGACCGCGCCGCCTATCACCCACACAGTACCGCCAAGGCCTGCAGTTGTGGCGCCTCCCGCAGTCGAGAAGCCGACAGCTCCGTCAGCACCGGTTCCCGCGCCAGTTTCGCCAACGGGCCGGCCAGCGTCCGTGCCGCCTCCGGCATCAGTTGCACCTCCGACGTTAGCGGCGCCCGAAGTCACAGCCTCAGCCACGCCGGTGGCGCCACCGCGTCCCGCACCGCCTGCGCCTTCGCAGCCTCCTGCGCCGCGCATGATCGTGCCCCAAACCGGCCCGCGTCCAGTCTACAAGGCTCCGCCACCCAGGCCCGCTCCTCCTCCGGTCGCACAGACCGGTGCGCCCCTGGCAGGAGGGATGCGTCCGGCCCCTGGACGTCCCGTGCCCGGCCAGCCAATTTTCCAGCGCCCGCGTCCCGCTGCTCCTGGAGGCGTTGGGGCGCCACGTCCGCCGCTGCGTCCCGGCGAGCGCCGGCCCATGCATCCCACGCGTTCGGCGCCCGCAGGCGCTCGTCCGCTCGGTGTCGGTCCCGGACTGCCGCCTCCCGGACCGGTTCGTCCCGGTAGTCGTCCAGGCGCGCCCGCGCGCAGGCCCGGGCAGCGCTATGTTCCACGCGGCATAAAAGAAGGCCCAATGAAGGGCTACACGCCACCGCCGCGCATGGTGGTGTCGAACGAGCCCCAGCCGATCACGCGCAACATCACGATCACTGAGGGCATCAGCGTAAAAGATCTCGCCGAGAAGCTCGACATTCGCGCGAAAGACCTTATCTCCCGTCTGCTTTCTCGCGGCGTCTTCGCCACGATTAACCAGACGCTCGATGCCGAACTCGCCAGCGAAATGGCGCGCTTCTTCGGCGCCGATACCAACGTGATTACCTTCGAAGAGCAGGCGGCAAAAGATACGGATGCGGCCGCAGCGACCGGGGAAGAGTCCGCAGTGGAAGTCACGCCGCGTCCGCCCGTGGTCACGATCATGGGTCACGTCGATCACGGCAAGACCACGCTGCTCGACTCCATTCGCTTGACCGCTGTGGCCGAAGGCGAGGCCGGCGGCATCACGCAGCACATTGGTGCCTACAAAGTTCGCATCACCGATAAGGAATCCCCGGCCTTCGGCCGCGAGATCGTGTTCCTCGATACTCCGGGTCACGAAGCGTTCACCCGCATGCGTTCCCGCGGAGCCAAAGCTACCGACATCGTCGTACTGGTCGTGGCCGCCGATGACGGCGTTATGCCCCAAACCATCGAGGCTATCGATCACGCGCACGCGGCGGAAGTTCCCATCATCGTCGCGGTCAACAAGATCGATAAGCCCGACGCCATGCCCGACCGCGTGAAAAAGCAACTCGCCGATCGTGGCCTGATGCCGGAAGACTGGGGCGGCAAGACGGTTTTCGTCGACGTTTCGGCGAAAAAGAAAACCAACCTGAACCTGTTGCTCGAAATGATTTGCCTGGTCGCCGATCTCGCGGAGCTGAAGGCAACTCCGGAGCGCGCCGCCTCCGGTGTCGTGCTCGAGGCCAAGCTCGATCGCGGCCGTGGACCTGTCGCCACCGTGCTGGTGCAGAACGGTACCCTCAACGCCGGCGACAACTTCGTCGTGGGCAACGTCTACGGCAAAGTCCGCGCCATGTTTGACGATCGCGGATACGTTCTCGAATCCGCGCCGCCGTCCACGCCGGTCGAAATCCTCGGCATGGAAGGCCTGCCGCAGGCGGGAGATCAGTTCGTGGTCGTCGCCGATCGCGACAAGGCCCGCGGCATCTCCGAATACCGCGAGCAGAAGGCCCGCGAAGCGACCCTGGCCAAGAGTTCGCGCGTTTCGCTCGAAGGCCTCGCCGAACAGATCAAGACCGCCGGCACGAAGGAACTCAACATCATCCTCAAGGGCGATGTGGGCGGCTCGGTGGAAGTGCTGAGTGATCTGCTGGCAAAGCTGTCGAACGACAAGGTTCGCCTGAAGCTCCTTCGCTCTGGCGTGGGCGCGATCACCGAGACCGACGTGCTGCTGGCCTCGGCATCGAACGCAATCATCATCGGTTTCAACGTGCGCCCCGAGCGCAAGGCGCAGGAACTCGCCGAGCAGGAAGAAGTCGACATCCGCCTGCACTCGATCATTTACGAACTGCAGGACGAGATTAAGCGCGCCATGAGCGGGCTGCTCGAACCGACCATCAAAGAAAACTACCTGGGCCGCGCCGAAGTTCTCGAGACTTTCCGCATCCCGAAGGTGGGAACTATCGCTGGCTGCCGCGTCACCGATGGCGTGATCAAACGCGATTCCGAAGTCCGCCTGCTGCGCGACAACGTGGTCGTCTTCAAAGGCAAGGTCGGGTCGCTGCGCCGCTTCAAAGATGATGCCAAGGAAGTCACCAATGG
>Ga0075017_100001553_pt1 | contig 14084 bp, 12 predicted proteins | sample AleBraG_ABR_2012_FD_71475 | JGI IMG/M metagenome (GOLD analysis project Ga0075017, IMG submission 71475) | Freshwater sediment microbial communities in response to fracking from Pennsylvania, USA - Alex Branch Run_MetaG_ABR_2012 | ecosystem: Environmental > Aquatic > Freshwater > Creek >... | reverse complement strand
AGCCTGACCGATTCACGATCAAGTCACAGGAGGCCCTGGCCGCCGCGGCGCGGCTGGCCCAGGAGCGCCCCAACCCGCAGGTCGTCCCCGTCCACCTGCTGGCGGCCCTGCTCGAGGGCGCGCCTCCAGCCGGGGCGTCCGCCGGCGCCCCCGGCGGCGTCGTGCTGCCCGTCCTGGCCAAGCTGGGCGTCGAGCTGGGAGCGCTGCGCGCCGAGGTCGAGCGGGCGCTCGCCGAGCTGCCCAGGCTCTCGAGCTCGGCGACCCCGCCGGCGACCCAGCCGTCGGCCGAACTGACCGCGATTCTGGCGGCCGCCGAGGAGCAGGCCAGGAAGCTCTCCGACCAGTACGTATCGACCGAGCACCTGCTGCTCGCCCTCGCGGCCGAGGAGGGGCGCGCGGGCGCCGCGCTGCGCTCGGTGGGCGCGAGCCCCGAGCGGCTGCTGGCGGCCCTGGCCGAGGTTCGCGGCTCCCACCGTGTGACCGACCAGAACCCGGAGGACAAGTACCAGGCGCTCGAGACCTACGGCCGCGACCTGACCGAGATCGCCGAGCAGGGTCGCCTGGACCCGGTGATCGGTCGCGACGAGGAGATCCGCCGCGTGATCCAGGTGCTCTCGCGCCGGACCAAGAACAACCCCGTCCTGATCGGCGAGCCCGGCGTCGGCAAGACGGCGATCGTCGAGGGACTTGCCCAGCGGATCGTCTCGGGCGACGTTCCGGAGTCGCTGCGCGAGCGGCGGGTGATCGCACTGGACATCGGCTCGCTGATCGCCGGCGCCAAGTACCGCGGCGAGTTCGAGGACCGCCTCAAGGCCGTCCTGAAGGAGATCTCCGAGGCCCAGGGTGCGGTGATCCTGTTCCTGGACGAGCTCCACACGATCGTCGGGGCCGGCGCCGCCGAAGGGGCCGTCGACGCTGCCAACCTGCTCAAGCCGATGCTGGCACGGGGCGAACTGCGGGCGGTCGGGGCGACGACGCTCGACGAGTACCGCAAGCACATCGAGAAGGACGCCGCCCTCGAGCGCCGCTTCCAGCCGGTGATGGTCGGCGAGCCGTCGGTGCCCGACACGATCGCGATCCTGCGCGGCCTGAAGGCCCGCTATGAAGACCACCACAAAGTCCGCATCCAGGACAGCGCGCTGATCGCCGCGGCGACCCTGTCCGACCGCTACATCGCCGACCGCTTCCTGCCCGACAAGGCGATCGACCTGGTCGATGAGGCGGCCTCGGGGATCAGGATCGAGATCGACTCGGTGCCGGTCGAGATCGACGAGGTCGACCGCCGCGTGATGCAGCTGGAGATCGAGCTGACCTCGCTGGAGAAGGAGACCGACCCGGCCTCGGCCGAGCGGCGCGAGGCCCTCGAGCGTGAGCTGGCCGAGCTGAAGGAGCGCTCGGCGGCGATGAAGGCCCGCTGGCAGAACGAGAAGGCCGCGATCGACCAGGTCTCCGACATCAAAGAGCGACTCGAGCAGGCCCGCACCGAGGCCGAGCGGGCCCAGCGCGAGTCCGATCTGGCGCGGGCCTCCGAACTGCTCTACCAGGACATCCCCGAGCTCGAGCGCAGGCTCGCCGAGCACGAGTCGGGCGAGGCCGGGCACGGAGACGGTGAGCCGCCGCTGTTCCTCAAGGAGGAGGTCGACGCCGATGACGTCGCAGGGGTCGTCGCCCGCTGGACGCGAATCCCCGTCAGCCGGTTGCTCGAGGGCGAAACCGAGAAGCTGATCCACATGGAGGAGCGCCTGCACGAACGGGTCATCGGCCAGGACGAGGCCGTCGAGGCCGTCGCCACCGCCCTGCGCCGCTCGCGGGCCGGCCTGCAGGACCCCGACCGGCCGATCGGCTCGTTCCTGTTCATCGGCCCCACCGGAGTCGGCAAGACCGAGCTCGCCCGGGCCCTGGCGGAGTTCATGTTCGACTCGCAGGACGCGATGATCCGGATCGACATGTCGGAGTACATGGAGAAGCACTCCGTCTCCCGGCTGGTCGGCGCGCCCCCCGGCTACGTCGGCTACGAAGAGGGAGGGCAGCTGACCGAGGCGGTTCGCCGGCGCCCCTACGCGGTCGTCCTGCTCGACGAGATCGAGAAGGCCCACGGCGACGTCTTCAACACGCTGCTGCAGGTGATGGACGACGGCCGCCTGACCGACGGCCAGGGCCGGACGGTCGACTTCAAGAACACCGTCCTGATCATGACCTCGAACATCGCCATCGCCGGCGGCGGGGCGGATGTCCTGTCGGACACCCAGCTGCGCGACGGCCTGCTCCAGTACTTCAAACCGGAGTTCGTCAACCGCCTCGACGACGTCGTCCGCTTCGCCGCCCTGAGCCGCGAGCAGATCTCCGAGATCGTCGAGCTGCAGGTCGCAAAAGTGCTCGAGCGGGTCGCCGAGCGCGGCGTCACCGTGACGCTCAGCGACGAGGCCAAGCTCCTGCTCGGCAACATGGGCTACGACCCCACCTACGGCGCCCGGCCGCTGCGACGTGTGATCCAGAAGCAGCTCACCGACCGCCTCGCGATCGCCCTGCTGCAGGGCGAGATCGGCGAGGGGGATGTGGTCGAGGTCGAGGTGGTGGACGGGGAGCTGACGCTGGAGAAGCTCGCCGTCGCCCGCGAGCCCGCCGCCACGGCGAACTGAGAGAGGCCGGAGCAGACACCCCCGGCGCTCAGCAGAGAACAGGCACGGCGGCGCCGCGTGATCCGCCGGCTGGGATCACACGGCGCCGCCCGCGCTTCAGTTCACGCCGCCGACCAGGACCGCCGTCACCTGGGCGAGGTTCGTGCTCACCGCGGCCTGGCTTTCGCGGCCTTGGTTGCATTTCTCCTTGATCGTCCCCGCGGTTTTCAGGACGGCCGTGCCGTTGTTGGCGATGGTCGCCGACCCGTTGACATGTCCTTCTTCTTCTTCGCCGGTGTTGGGCACGGTCGCGAAGCGGATCTCGCTGAGACCGGGAGCTTCAAGCGTGCATTCCCCGGCGCCGGCTTTTACGCCGAAGTTGTAGAACAGGCCATCGCCCGAGACGGCGTAGCTCCCGGCCGGGACGTTGACGCTGGCCGTGCCAGCGCCGGAGGCGCTGTAGGCATGGCTCGGGCCGGTTTCGCCTTTCGCCCCTTCTTTGCCTTCTTTGCCGGGGGCGCCCGGGGTGCCCGGGGCGCCGGTCGCACCCGTGGCTCCGGTCTTGCCGGTAGCGCCCTTGAGCTTTGCGAGGATCTTGGGGCTGATCTGCTTGGTCGAGCTGATCAGGTAGTGACTCGCGGCCAGAGCCCCGCCGCTCATCGAGAAGACGAGCGCCAGGGTCGCGGCGACGTTGGCGTAGTTGAGGCGTCTGCGCATGGGTTCCCCTTGGTTTGTTGAGTTCCGAGAAAGATAGGTGCAGGGCCGGAGGCGATGGCCGCGACTGGACCACCGTCCGGGTACCGCGCCCCGCGCCGGCGCCGGGGGATGCGCCGAAGAGCGCAATGGAGTAGAACGAGCCCTTGCGACGGACCCCGTGGGGAGTTCGCGCGGCCGGCCACTCGATCACTGAGGAGTCCCGAAATGCCCACCTACATCATGCTCTCGACCCTCACCCCCGAGGGCGTCCAGACGGTCAAGAACAACCCGCAGCGGATCCGCGAGGTCAACAAGGAGGTCGAGCAGCTCGGGGCCTCCGTCAAGGCCCAGTGGGCGACGCTCGGCCACGTGGACTTCATCTCGATCATCGAGGCGCCCGACGAGGGCACGATGGCCCGGGTCTCCATCGAGCTCGGATCACGCGGGACCGGCCGCTACGAGACCCTGGCGGCGATCCCGATCGACGACTTCATCGCCTCGCTCTAGGAGCGCTAGGCGCGGCGCAGCCGACGCCCGGATTAGAAACGGCTGCTCCCGGGGGCAGGGGCCGCCTGCCCCCGGGAGCAGACCGGCCGGCTACTCGATGATCAGGTAGCCCGAGAAGGAGCAGGCGGGACCCGATGCACCCTGCATCCAGACTCCCTGGTTGCCGAAGCCGTTGAGGGCCTGACTGCCCGTCGCCGTCTCCGCCCCCCACGATCCGTCGTTGGTCGAGAAGTACACGGCTTCGTGTTTCGCCGTCCGCCCGGAGGCGACTTCCTGGCTGATCTGGAGGTCTTCGCCCGCGGTCAGCGGGTTTTCGCTGCCCACGCCGGAGTAGCCCTGGGCGAACGACCCGGTTTCGCTGGTGCTGATGTAGGTCGCGGCCTCGGTGATCGCTTCTTTGGCTCCGTTCAGGCCGTTGTAGCAGTGGCCTGTGACGGTGAACGGGCCGACTTTCGCCAGTTCAACCTTCGCCGGTTCCGCGAGGCTCGTGCCGGCGAGCGCGATGCTCGTCCGCCAGCGCAGGACACCGCTGACGCCTTCAGGTCCCGGCGGGCCTGTCTTGCCTTCTTTGCCCGCGGGGCCTTCTTTGCCGGTCACGCCTGCCGGCCCGGTCTTGCCGGTGGCGCCTTTGAGCTTCTTGAGGATCTTCGGGTTGATCTGCTTGGTCGAGCTGATCAGGTAGTGGCTGGCCGCCAGCGCGCCGCCGCTCATCGCGAAGACGAGGGCGAGCGTCGCTGCCAGGTTGGAATAGCTGAAGAGTCTGCGTTTGGTTGGCATCGGCGTACCGTAGGGGCGGCTCCGGATGGTCTCGGTCGGCCGCATCGCTCGCGAGGCCCGAGCGCTCGAGGGACCGGCTCCGCCGGGGCCCGGCGAGCGCGTATGCTGGCCTCAGATGAGCCCGCCGACAGAGCAGACGTGCAGGGTCTCCACCGGCGCTGCGCCATGAGCGGCCCCGAGACCGACGGCCCTCGGCGTCCCTCCGCGCCCACGGCCCAGGACCCGCGCCCCGGGTCGGCCGGGATCTCGCTCGTTCCCGAGCCGACGGTCGAGGAGGACGTCCAGGCCCAGTTCGAGGAGTTCGACGTCGACGGCGCCGTCGTCGGCATCGTGATGGGCTCGGCCAGCGACATGGAGAAGATGCAGAAGGCGGCGGCCGAGCTCGAGGAGCGCGGGATCGCCCACGAGATCCGTGTGATGTCGGCCCACCGCGAGCCCGACCTGGTCGCCGGCTACGCCAAGGCCGCCCGCTCGCGGGGCCTGCGGGTGATCATCGCCGGGGCCGGCATCTCGGCCGCGCTGCCGGGCGCCGTGGCGGCGCACACCGACCTGCCGGTGATCGGGGTGCCGCTCGCCGGGCGCCTCAGCGCGGCCGGCGGGCTCGATGCGATCCTCTCGATCGTGCAGATGCCGCCCGGCGTCCCCGTCGCCTGCGTCGGCCTGGACAACGCGCGCAACGCGGCGATCCTGGCCGCGCAGATCCTCGGCGCCTGAGCCGGCCCGCCGCCCGCGCGATAATCAAGCGGTGATCCCTCGCTACACCCGTCCGGCGCTCGGCGAGCTGTGGACCGACGCGGCCCGCATGGAGAGCTGGCGGCGGGTCGAGGTCGCCGCCTGCGAGGAGCTGGGAGGGCTGCTCGGGGCCGACGGGCCCTCGGCGGCCGAGCTCGAGGCGATCCGCGGGGCGAGCTTCACCGTCGAGGCGGTCGCCGAGCGCGAGCGCCTGACCGACCACGACATGGCGGCCTTCGTCGACGTGCTGGGCGAATCCGCCGGCGAGGCCGGCCGCTGGATCCACTACGGCCTGACCTCCTCCGACGTCCTCGACACCGCGCTGGCCCTGCAGCTGAGGGCGGTCGGCGAGGTCGTCCTGGCGGGCGCCCGCGAGCTGGTCGCGACGCTCGCCGCCCGGGCCCGCGAGCAGGCGGGGACGCTCTGCGTCGGGCGGACCCACGGGGTCCACGCCGAGCCGACGAGCTTCGGGATCAAGCTCGCGGGTTTCGCCTTCGAGGCCCACCGCAACAGCGAGCGCCTCGCGGCCGCCTTCGAGCGGGTGGCGGTGGGGGCCCTGTCGGGTGCCGTCGGGACCTACGCCGCGACCGACCCCGGCTTCGAGGCCCGCGTGCTGGCACGCCTTCAGATCGGCCGCGAGGACGTCTCCACGCAGGTCGTGGCCCGCGACCGCCACGCCGAGCTGCTCAGCGCGATCGCCCTCGCCGGGGCCGGCCTGGAGCGGCTGGCCGTCGAGGTGAGACACCTCCAGCGGACCGAGGTCCGCGAGGTGCAGGAGCCGTTCAGGGCCGGGCAGAAGGGCTCCTCGGCGATGCCCCACAAGCGCAACCCGATCAAGGCCGAGCAGATCTCCGGCCTGGCCCGGGTCCTGCGTGCCAACGCCCAGGCCGGCCTCGAGAACGTCGCCCTGTGGCACGAGCGCGACATCTCGCACTCCTCGGTCGAGCGGGTGATCCTGCCGGACTCGACGATCCTGCTCGACTACCTGCAGCACCGGGCGATCGCGCTCGTTCGCGAGATGACAGTCGACGCGGAGCGGATGGCCCTGAACCTCGAGCTGACCCACGGCGCCCTGTTCTCCCAGCGGGTTCTGCTGGCGCTCGTCGCCGCCGGCTCCTCGCGCGATGACGCCTACCGGCTCGTCCAGGAGCTGGCCCAGCGGGCCTGGGACCAGGGGACCCCGCTGCGCGAGCTGCTGGCCGGCGACGAGCGCGCCCGGGGACTCGACCTGGAGGAGATATTCGACTACTCCGATTACCTCGTCAACGCGGGCGAGATCCTCGGCCGTCTGGACGCGATCGCCTGAGCCGCCGGCGCCCGACGGCGCTGGTAGCATCGCGCCACGTGACCAGGCTCACCGACCTGCCCCTCATCGCCAGCGGGAAGGTCCGCGAGATGTACGGCCTCGGGGAGACGGCCGATGCTGGTTCGGAGGGCCGCCTGCTGATGGTCGCCAGCGACCGCATCTCGACCTATGACGCGGTCCATCCGACGCCGATCCCCGACAAGGGCAGCGTGCTCACCGGCCTGTCGGTCTTCTGGTTTGAGAAGACCTCACAGATCGTCGCCAACCACCTGATCTCCGCCACCGAGGGCGTGCCCGAGGAGGTGCTCGGGCGGGCCCTGGTCGTCAGGCGCCTGGCGATGCTGCCGGTCGAGTGCGTGGTGCGCGGCTACATCACCGGATCGGGCTGGAAGGACTACCAGGCCGGCCGCACCGTCTCCGGAATCGAGCTGCCGGCCGGCCTGCGGGAGTCCGAGCAGCTGCCCGAGCCGATCTTCACGCCCTCGACCAAGGCCGAGGTCGGCCACGACGAGGCGATCGACTTCGACCGGGCCGCGGGGCTGGTCGGTGACCGGGACCTGATGGAGAGGGTGCGGCGGACCTCGATCGAGCTCTACTCCTTCGCGGCCGCGCACGCGCGCGCGCACGGTGTGATCCTGGCCGACACGAAGTTCGAGTTCGGGCTCGACTCCTCGGGCGAGCTGGCCGTCGGCGACGAGGTCCTGACACCGGACTCCTCGCGCTACTGGCCGGCCGAGGACTACGAGCCGGGCCGCGGACAGCCGAGCTTCGACAAGCAGTACGTCCGCGACTGGGCCGCCGCCAGTGGCTGGGACAAGCTGCCGCCGGCTCCCGCGATCCCCGAGGAGGTCGTCGCCGGGACCCGCCGCCGCTACATCGAAGCCTACGAGCGGATCACCGGCGAGCCCTACGAGCGGTGGCGCTCCAGGACCGGCGCGCCCGCGTGAGAGCCCGCGTCCTGATCCGCCCCAAGGCGGGCATCCTCGACCCCCAGGGCGCGGCCGTGGAGCGGGCTCTGCCCGCGCTGGGCTTCGCCAACGTCGCCAACGTCCACGTCGGCCGGCTGGTCGAACTCGACGTCGAGGATGCCGCGCAGCTCGAGCCGATGTGCCAGAAGCTCCTGGCCAACCCGCTGGTCGAGGACTACGAGGTCCAGCTGCTGGACCCGAACAGCTGAGCACCGGTGCTGTTCGGCGTCCTCCAGTTCCCGGGCTCCTGTGACGACCTCGACGCGCTGCGGGCCGCCCGCCGGGTCGGTGATGCCGAGCTGATCTGGCATCGCGACCGCGACCTGAAGGGCGCCGACGCGATCATCGTCCCCGGCGGCTTCTCCTACGGCGACTACCTGCGGGCCGGTGCGATCGCCCGCTTCTCGGAGGCGATGGAGTCGGTCATCTCCTTCGCCGAGCAGGGCGGACTCGTGCTCGGGATCTGCAACGGCTTTCAGGTCCTCTGCGAGGCGGGCCTGCTGCCGGGGGCCCTGCTTCCCAACGCCAACCGCCACTTCACCTTCCGCCAGCTCGAGCTGGAGATCCTCTCCGCCGGCGGCCCCTTCACGCGCGCCTGCTCGCTGGGCGAACGCCTGTCGATCCCCGTCAAGCACGCCTGGGGGCGCTACTACGCCGACGATCGGACGCTCAGGGCGATGGACGAGGGCGGGCAGCTCGTCCTGCGCTATGCGCCCGGCCAGAACTTCAACGGCTCGGCCCATGACATCGCCGGCGTCTGCAACGAGCGGGGCAACGTCTTCGGCCTGATGCCCCATCCCGAGCACGCGGTCGACGAGCTGATCGGCGGCTCGGCCGACGGCCTGAGGATCTTCGAGTCGATGCGGATGACCGTCGAGGCCGTCAATGCCTGACGCGGCGACCCTGCCGACGCTCGAGGACGCGCTGGCCCTGGGCCTGCGACGCTCTGAGTACGAGCTGATCTGCGAGAAGCAGGGCGGCCCGCCCAACGTCCTCGAGCTGGCCATGTACTCGCTGTTGTGGAGCGAGCACTGCGCCTACAAGCACTCCAGGAAGCTCCTGCGGACGCTGCCGACCGAGGGTGAGCACGTCGTCATGGGGCCCGGCGAGAACGCCGGCGCCGTCGCCGTCGGGGGCGGACTGGCCTGTGCCTTCAAGGTCGAGTCCCACAACCACCCGAGCGCCGTCGAGCCCTTCCAGGGGGCCGCGACGGGGGTCGGCGGGATCCTGCGCGACATCTTCGCGATCGGCGCCCGGCCGATCGCGGTGCTCGACTCGCTGCGCTTCGGCGAGGTCGGGGCCGCGTCCGATTCGCCGGCTCGGGCCCGCTATCTGCTCGAGGGTGCCGTCTCCGGCATCGGGCACTACGGCAACTCGATCGGCGTGGCGACGGTCGGCGGGGAGGTCTACTTCGAGGCGCCCTACGAGCAGAACTGCCTCGTCAACGCGATGGCCCTCGGGCTCGTGCCGATCGAGCGGCTGGTGCGCAGCGCGGCCGCCGGGCCCGGCAACGTGGTCGTCCTGTTCGGCGCCTCGACCGGCCGCGACGGGATCGGTGGCGCCTCGGTGCTGGCATCGGCCGAGCTCGGCGGCGAGAACGAGATGCGCCCCACCGTCCAGGTCGGCGACCCCTTCGAGGAGAAGAAGCTGCTCGAGTGCTCGCTCGAGCTGCTCGAGCTCGACCTGCTTGTCTCGCTGCAGGACCTCGGCGCCGCCGGGCTGACCTCCTCGGCCTCGGAGATGGCCTCCAAGGGAGGGGTCGGGCTGGACATCGACATCGCCGCCGTGCCGCTGCGCGAGGCCGACATGGAGCCCTTCGAGGTGATGGTCTCCGAGTCCCAGGAGCGGATGCTCTGCGTCGTGGAGCCGGCGAACGTCGCCGCCGTGCTGGCCGTCTGTGAGAAGTGGGAGGTCGGCGGCTCGGCGATCGGGGCCGTCACCGACAGCGGCCGGATGAGGGTCTACAGCGCCGGGCGGCTGCTCGGCGACATGCCGGTCGCCGCGCTGGTCGACGACTGCCCGCTGTATGACCTCGAGCCGGCCAAGCCGACCGGGCCGCTCTACCCGCCGCCGCAGGCGACGCTGGCGGCGGGGGGCGGGGCCGCCGAGACGCTGCTGGCGCTCCTGGCAAGCGCGAACCTGGCCTCGCGCCGCCCGCTGTTCGAGCGCTACGACGCGATCGTCGGATCACGGACCGTCCGCAGGCCCGAGCAGGCCGACGCGGCGGTCCTCGCGCTCGAGGACGGCAGCGCCCTGGCCGTCTCGATCGACGGCAACGGCCGGCGGGTCGCGGCCGACCCCCGCACCGGGACGATCGCGGCGGTCATCGAGTGCGCCGCCAACCTCGCCTGTGTCGGCGCCGAACCGCTGGGGACGACGAACAACCTCAACTTCGCCAACCCCGAGAAGCCCCACATCGCCTGGCAGCTGACCGAGGCCGTGGCCGGGCTGGGGGAGGCCTGCAGGGCCCTCGCGGCGCCGATCGTCGGCGGCAACGTCTCGCTCTACAACGAGGGCCCCGACGGGCCGATCTATCCGACGCCGGTGATCGGCATGGTCGGGCGGCTGCCCGACGCCACCCGCGCCGCCGGCATGGGGTTCGCCGGCGAGGGCGACGCGATCGCACTGCTCGGCCGCTTCGCCCCGTCGCTGGGGGCCTGCGAGCTGGCCAAGCTGCGCGGGGAGGCGCTCCCCGACGGCCTGCCCGCGATCGACCTCCAGGAGATCGTCGCGACCCTCGCCGCCGTTCGCGAGGCGGTCCGCTCCGGGATCGCGCTGAGCGCCCACGACATCGCCGAGGGCGGCCTCGCGGTGGCGCTGGCCGAGTCATGCCTGGCCGGCGGGCGCGGCGCCCGGGTCCGTCTCGGCGCCTCACCCTCGCCGGAGGCCACCCTGTTCGGCGAGGGCCCGGGCGGCTTCCTGCTGAGCGGCCCCGAGGCCGGCCTGCGGGCGCTCGGCGAGCGGGTGGCCCTGCGGCTGATCGGCACCGTCGGCGGCGATGCCCTGAGGGTCGAGCTGGACGGCGGCGGCCTCGAGCTGGGCCTCGAGGAGCTCGCCGCCGCCCACGCCGGCGGCCTCGAGGAGTACTTCGCCTGATGGCCGGCCCCGGCTTGCACCGCGACGCTGCTGCTAGCTTGTGAGGACGATGCGTGATGGACCGCGCGACGAGTGCGGAGTGTTCGGACTGTATGCGCCCGGTCACGAGGTCGCACGTCTGTCGTACTTCGCCCTCTACGCACTTCAGCACCGCGGCCAGGAGTCTGCGGGGATCGCCGCGGCCGACCGCGGCGGGCACATCGTCACGCGCCGCGAGCTCGGGCTCGTCAGCCAGGTCTTCAGCGAGAACGACCTGCGGACCCTGGCGGGGGAGCTGGCGATCGGCCACGTCCGCTACTCGACGACGGGCTCCAATGCCTGGGAGAACTCCCAGCCGGTCCAGCGCTCGGAGGGCACCAACGGCTCGCGCCGCGAGGTCGCCCTGGCGCACAACGGCAACCTGATCAACGCCCTCGAGCTCCACGAGGAGCTGCTCGAGCGGGGCGTCAGCTTCAGCTCGACCTCCGACTCGGAGATCATCGCCGCACTGATCGCGACCCACCCGGCCGAGCGCGTGGAGGACGCCGTCGCCGAGGTCCTGCCGCGCCTGCGGGGCGCCTTCTCGATCGTCGCGATGACCAAGGACCGGGTGATCGCCTTCCGCGACCCCCACGGCCTGCGCCCGCTGGCGATCGGGATCATCGACCCCGGCCCCGGCGAGTCGGAGCCCCACTACTGCGTTGCCAGCGAGTCCTGCGCCTTCGACATCATCGGGGCCCGCTACCTGCGCGACGTCGAGCCCGGCGAGGTCGTCACGCTCGGCGAGCGGGGCCTCGAGAGCCGCATGGTCACCCCGGGCGGGCGGCGCGCCTTCTGCGTCTTCGAGTACATCTACTTCGCCCGCCCCGACTCGCGCATGAGCGATCAGGTCCTCCAGGTCGCCCGCGGGCGGATGGGGGAGATCCTGTGGCGCGAGGCTCCGGTCGAGGCCGACATGGTCGTCGCCGTCCCCGACTCGGGCAACGCGGCCGCCCGCGGCCTCGCCAGGGCCGCCGGCCTGCCCCAGGACGACGGCTTCGTCAAGAACCGCTACGTCGCCCGGACGTTCATCCAGCCGGGGCAGGAGCTGCGCAAGCACGGCCTGCGGCTCAAGTTCAACCCCCTGCCGGAGGTCGTCGCGGGCAAGCGGCTGGTCGTCGTCGACGACTCGATCGTCCGCGGCAACACGACCCGCCAGATCGTCCAGATGCTGAGGGACTCGGGTGCCGCCGAGGTCCACATGCGGATCTCCGCGCCGCCGATCAAGCACCCCTGCCACTACGGGATCGACATGTCGACCCGCGAGGAGATGATCGCCCACGAACGGACGACCGAGCAGGTCGCCGCCGAGCTGGGCTGCGACTCGCTGCACTACCTCTCGATGGAGGGCGTCTACGAGGCCGTCCGGGGGACCAGCGAGAACCACTGCGATGCCTGCTTCACCGGGCGCTACCCGCTCGCCGGCACCGACACGGCCGGCGGCAAGTACTCGCTCGAGGAGGGCTCCACCGAAGACGGCGTGGCCCTGCCGCTGGTCCGCGCCTAGCCTGCGCCGGGCGGCTCGCTGGCGGCGCTCAGCCGAGGTGATCCTCGCGCGCGCCCGCGGCGTCGTTGTAGCGGTTGTTGTAGGGGGTCCGGGCGATCTGGCGCGCCCTGCGGTCGGTCCGCAGCGCATAGCCGAGCCCGACCACGATCAACAGGGTGATGATCAACTGGAGCATGGTCTCCTTGCTTGTGGCGGCGTGGTCCCTGCTCCTCGGGGACCGGTCAGCCACGATCGGCCCGGGCAGAGTTTTCCGCAGCCGCCCGGCGGTCTCTGTGAGGTCCGTCACAGCTATCGTGCGCCCGGCGTGACCGAGCCGCTGCCAATCGCCGTCCTCGTCTCCGGAGCGGGAACGAACCTGCAGGCGCTGCTGGACACGGTGCACCACCGGGAGGCCGAGGTCGTCGCGGTGGCCTCGAGCACCGCCGGGGTTCCGGCGCTCGAGCGTGCCGAGCGCCACGGCGTGCCGAGCCGGGTCTTCGCCCGCTCCGAGCACGCCGATCGCCCGGCGCGCGACCGGGCGATGGCCGGGTGGCTGCTCGAGCGGGGCGCCCGTCTGGTCGTCCTGGCGGGCTACATGGAACTCCTGGACGAGGCCTTCCTCGAGCGCTTCCCGGGCGCCGTGATCAACGTTCACCCTTCGCTGCTGCCGGCCTTCCCGGGCCTGCACGCGGTCGAGCAGGCGCTCGCCTACGCCGTCAAGGTGTTCGGCGTGACCGTCCACTTCGTCGACGCCGGCCTCGACAGCGGGCCGATCATCCTGCAGGGGGCCGTCCCGATCGAGGAGCCCGGCGGCCCCGAGCAGGTGCTCGAGCGCCTGCGGGTGCTCGAGCACGAGCTGCTGCCCCGGGCGGTCAGGCTTTTCGCGCTCGGAGCGCTGAAGGTAGACCCCGAGAATCCCCGCCGGATCGCGATCGTGGCGTAGGGGGCTAGGCTCTGATGGATGACGGGCGATAGCGATCTGATGGCCGAGCGGACAGGCGGCGTGGAGCCCGCGGCGCCCGGCGAGGTGCGCATTCGCCGGGCACTGATGTCGGTCTCCGACAAGCGCGGGATCGTCGATCTGGCCGCCGGCCTGGCGGAGCTCGAGATCGAGCTGATCTCGACCGGCGGGACCGCGCGCGAGCTCGCCGGCGCCGGCCTCGAGGTCCGCTCGATCGAGGACTTCACTGGCTTCCCGGAGATCATGGACGGCCGCGTCAAGACGCTTCATCCGCGACTCTATGCGGGCCTGCTGGCCCGCCGCGACGACGAGTCCCACCTCGCGGCGGCCCTCGAGCAGGCGATCGAGCAGGTCGACCTGGTCTGCGTCAACCTCTACCCGTTCGAGGAGACGATCGCCCGCGGCGACGCCACCGAGCAGGAGGCGATCGAGAACATCGACATCGGCGGGCCGACGATGATCCGGGCGGCCGCCAAGAACAGCTCCTTCGCCGCCGTGCTGGTCGATCCCGACGACTACCAGGCCGTCCTCGGCGAGCTGCGCGAGAGCGCCGGCCGGCTGTCGCTGCAGACCCGCCGGCGGCTGGCCGGCAGGGCCTTCGCCTGCACGGCCCGCTACGACGCGGCGATCGCGAACTGGTTCGCCTCGCGCCTGCAGGCGGGCTTTCCGGACGCCCGCCACGAGACCTGGGAGAAGGTCACGGACCTGCGCTACGGCGAGAACCCCCACCAGGGCGCCGCCTACTACGCTCGCGCCGGCGCCCCGACCCACCTGCTCGACGGCGTCCAGCAGCTCCACGGCAAGGAGCTCTCGTTCAACAACCTGCTCGACCTCAGCGCGGCCCGCGAACTGGTCGAGGACTTCGACGGGCCGGCCTGCGCGATCGTCAAGCACAACAACCCCTGCGGCTGCGCCGTCG
>Ga0075017_100001552_pt1 | contig 14085 bp, 12 predicted proteins | sample AleBraG_ABR_2012_FD_71475 | JGI IMG/M metagenome (GOLD analysis project Ga0075017, IMG submission 71475) | Freshwater sediment microbial communities in response to fracking from Pennsylvania, USA - Alex Branch Run_MetaG_ABR_2012 | ecosystem: Environmental > Aquatic > Freshwater > Creek >... | reverse complement strand
GACCAGATTCCCACCCTGCCCGCGATGTGCCGCTGACTCGCCCGGCTTCGACCCGCCGCAGATCTGGCTGACACCCACCGCCGACCCCTCGTAGCATTCGTCGTCGGTGGTGACCGGTGAAACCGTGGGAGTCATCGTGGGCTGGGAGTCGGCGGGACGCGCCTGGGGTTCGCGCGCTGCTGAGTGGGCCTACCTGTTTGAGCCGTACTCGCGGCCCGCCAACGAGGCTGTCTTCGCCCAGTGTGGTGTGAGCCCTGGCACGTCTGTGCTGGACATTGGTTGCGGCTCCGGGTTCGCGCTGCGGCTCGCGGCTGACCGCGGTGCGGTCGTCGCCGGGCTGGATGCCTCCGACGCGCTCCTCGCGGTTGCGCGGGTGCGCACACCCGATGCTGACCTCAGGCTCGGGGACATGAATGCGTTGCCATGGGCCGAGGACACGTTCGACGTCGTGACGAGTTTCAACTCGATCTGGGCCGGTGGCGAGCAGGCGGTCTCCGAGGTTGCCCGAGTGCTGCACCCCGGCGGACGGTTCGCCATGACGTTCTGGGGCGCTCCCAAGCGTCTGGGCCTGCTGCCGTACTTCATGACGGTCGCGCAGAACAGCCCGCCATCCCACGTCCAGGCCACCATCGGGCAGAGCGAGACCGGTCGCCCAGGAGTCGCCGAGGCACTGGTCACCAGCGGCGGCCTCACCGTTCTGGCACGCGGGACCGTCCAAGTGACCAACGAGTTCCCCGACCTGGACACGTTCGTCCGCGCCGCGATCGCCGCCGGTCCGTCCGTTCCCGCCCTCGAACAAGTCGGAGAGGAGCAGTTTGGTCACGCCCTCCGGCACGTCTTCGCGGGCCACGAGGTACCGGGAGTCGGCGTGAGGATCACCAGCGAGTTCGGATGGCTCACCGCCTCGAAGTGAGTCGTGCGACCCGCCCCGTGCTGCCGCTCCGGCTGACGGTCAGTCAGTCTCCGGGGCCTGGTCGCCGTGGTGCGCGTAGTGGATCGGGTCCGGGTGCCCGAGCTCCATGTCCGGGTCGGCCGACAGGGAACGCTCCACGCCCGCGAGCTGCTCGTAGTAGTGCCAGCGCTCGTCGATGTCGGCCTGCGAGAGCTCGAGGAGGTACTGCGAACGGTCGTGGTCGGCGCGCTCGAGGGCGCTGTAGCGCGTCTCCGCGCTCTTGAACTCCGCGAGCGAGGTCGAGGGCCGCTTGCTGTCGAGGCTGAAGGGGTGCGCACCCGCGGTCGGGCTCGGGTGGAAGCGGTACAACGGCCAGTAGCCGCTGGTCACCGCGGCCTTCTGGTGGCCCATCGACGTCGACATCTCGATGCCGTGGGCGATGCAGGTCGAGTAGGCGAGGATCAGCGACGGCCCGGGCCATGCGGCCGCCTCGAGGATGGCGCGCACGGTCTGGGTCTCGTTGGCGCCCAAAGCGATCTGTGCGACGTAGACGTCGCCGTAGGCCTGCGCGAGCAGACCGAGGTCCTTCTTCTTCGTGGACTTCCCCGTGCTCGCGAACTTCGCCGCCGCGCCGCGGGGAGTCGCCTTCGAGGCCTGACCGCCGGTGTTGGAGTACACCTCGGTGTCGAGCACGAGGATGTTCACGTTGCGGCCGGACGCGAGCACGTGGTCGAGGCCACCGAAGTCGATGTCGTAGGCCCAGCCGTCGCCGCCGACGATCCAGACGCCGGTGGGCACGAGGGCGTCGGCCAGCGACGCCAGCGACGTCGCCTTCGGCTCGTCCAGCTCCTGCAGCGCCTCCCGCAGCCGGGCCACCTGCGAACGACGCTCGACGATGCCGGGCTCGTCGGTGATGGCCGGCGGCTCGTCGAGCAGCGGGTCGACGACGTCGGCCGGCAGCTGAGGCGCGAGCTCGGAGAGCAGGCGCAGCGCGTCGGCGGTCTGCCGCTCGACGCCGAGCCGGATGCCGAGGCCGAACTCCGCGTTGTCCTCGAACAGCGAGTTGGCCCAGGCCGGGCCGCGACCGTCCTCGTCCTTGGTCCACGGGGTGGTCGGCAGGTTGCCGCCGTAGATCGACGAGCAGCCCGTGGCGTTGGCGACGACGATGCGGTCGCCCATCAACTGGGTCACGAGCTTGAGATACGGCGTCTCGCCGCACCCTGCGCAGGCACCGGAGAACTCGAACAGCGGCTGCAGCAGCTGCGATCCCTTGACGGTGTCGGCGCGCACGAGCGAGCGATCGACCTCGGGCAGCTCGGTGAAGTACTCGTACCACGGGCGCTCGACGTCGCGGTGCTCGAGCGCCGGCATGAGGTCGATGGCCTTGTGGTCCGGGTTCGCCTTGTCGCGCACCGGGCACACGGCGACGCAGATGCCGCAGCCGGTGCAGTCGTCGGGCGCGACCTGGATGGTGAGCCGGGTGCCCTTCGGCATCTCGTGCCCGCTGTAGTCCTTGGACTTGAAGCCCTCGGGAGGTGCCACGGCGGTCTCGGGGTCGAAGACCTTCATCCGGATCGCGGCGTGCGGGCAGACGATCGCGCACTTGCCGCAGTCGATGCACAGCGAGGCGTCCCAGACGGGGATCTCGTCGGCGAGGGCGCGCTTCTCGAGAGCCGCCGTGCCGGTGGGGAAGGTGCCGTCGATGCTCATCGCGCTCACCGGCAGGCTGTCGCCTCGTCCACCGATGAGCGTCTCGACGACGCTCTCGATGCGTGCGACGGCGACGGTACGCTCATGGGTCGCGTGCTCCGGGACCGTCACCTGCGACAGGCTCGCCAGGGCGAGGTCGATCGCCTTGTGGTTGCGCTCGACGACCTGCGACCCGCGCTTGCCGTAGGACTTCTCGATGCTGTCCTTGATCAGGCTGATCGCCTGCTCGGACGGGAGCACCTGGGCGAGGGCGAAGAAGCACGGCTGCATCACGGTGTTGATGCGTGGGCCGAGCCCCGCCGTGCGTGCGATCGACGCGGCGTCGATCACCCAGACGTCGAGCTCCCTGTCGATGACGTGGTGCTGCACGACGTCGGGCAGGTGCTCCCAGACCTCGTCCGCGGCGTAGGGGCTGTTGAGCAGCACCGTGGCGCCGTGGCGGGCATGGTCGAGGACGTCGACGCGCGAGAGCAGCCCGAACTGGTGGCACGCCACGAAGTCGGCCTGATCGATGAGGTAGGACGAGCGGATCGGGTCGGGGCCGAAGCGCAGGTGCGACACGGTCATGGAGCCGGACTTCTTCGAGTCGTAGACGAAGTAGCCCTGGGCGTACAGATCCGTGTGCTCGCCGATCAGCTTGATCGAGGTCTTGTTGGCGCCGACGGTGCCGTCACTGCCGAGGCCGAAGAACATGGCCTGCACTGCCTTCGTCGGGACGACGAACGAGCTGTCGACCTCGAGGGAGAGGTGCGTGACGTCGTCGACGATGCCGACGGTGAACTGCGGCATCGGGTCGTCGACGGCAAGCTCGTCGAACACGGCCTTGGCGTCGGCCGGCGTGAACTCCTTGGAGCCCAGGCCGTAGCGGCCGCCGATGATCGTGGTGCCGGCCTCGCCGCGGAACGCGGACATGACGTCGAGATGCAGCGGCTCCGCCGGAGCGCCCGGCTCCTTGCAGCGGTCGAGGACCGCGATCCGGGTCACGGTCGCGGGCAGCGCGGCCCGTAGCGCGGCGGCGGGGAAGGGACGGTAGAGGCGCACGATCGCGAGGCCGACCTTCTCGCCCTCGGAGACCAGGACGTCCACGGTCTCGCGGATCGTGCCGGTGGCCGATCCCATGGCGACGATGACGCGCTCGGCCTCGGGGTGGCCCACGTAGTCGACGAGGTGGTAGTCGCGGCCGGTGCGCGCGCCCAGCTCGGACATCACCTCGGCGACGGTCGCGGGGACAGCGAGGTAGTGCTGGTTGGAGGCTTCGCGCGACTGGAAGAAGACGTCGGGGTTCTGCGCGCTGCCGCGCATCACCGGTGCCTCGGGCGTGAGCCCGTAGGCCCGGTGGGCGAGCACGTCCACCTCGCGGACGACGGCACGGAGGTCCTCGTCGGAGAGCAGCCGGATGGTGGACTCCTCGTGCGACGTGCGGAAGCCGTCGAAGAAGTGCAGGAACGGCACGCGCGACCGGAGCGTCGCGGCGTGGGAGACCAGCGCGAAGTCCTGAGCCTCCTGGACGTCGGACGCGCAGAGCATCGCCCAGCCGGTGGAGCGCACCGACATGACGTCGGAGTGGTCGCCGAAGATCGACAGAGCGTGGGTCGCGATGGCGCGGGCCGCGACGTGCAGCACGGTCGGGGTGAGCTCGCCGCCGACCTTGAACATCGTCGGGATCATCAGCAGCAGGCCCTGGGAGGAGGTGAAGGAGGTCGCGAGGGCGCCCTTCTGCACGGCGCCGTGCAGCGCGGCGGCCGCGCCACCCTCGGACTGCATCTCGATGACCTCGGGCACCGAGCCCCACAGGTTCGTGCGGCCCGCCGCGCTCCAGGCGTCGGCGAGCTCGCCCATCGCCGAGGCGGGCGTGATCGGATAGATGGCGCAGATGTCGGACAGACGGTGCGCGACCCGCGCGGCGGCCTCGTTCCCGTCGAGGCAGGCGACGGGAGGACCGCCGGGTACAGCGCCGTCCGTGGGGCCTTCCGATACCCGTGCCTGACCCTCGGTCGTCATGGACCACATTCTGCGCTCGCGGGGTCGTCGAAGCGCCCCGCACAGCGCATCGTGGGCACCGTCACACAGGGTGACCGCGGGCGGCCGTCGCAAGCCGCACCGGGGCGGGTGGCGCGAGGACGCGACCGGACCTCGTGGCGACGCGCCGTGCCCCTAGGGTTCTGGCATGTCGCTGCTCGACCACACGCCGTCGACCACCACCGCCGACGCCGAGCGCATCGCGCTCGAGGTGTTCGGGGTTCGCGCCTCGGCGGGCGAGCTGCCCAGCGAGCGGGACCGCAACTTCCGGCTCGACGCCGAGGACGGCTCGACCTGGGTGCTCAAGGTGTCGAACAGCCTCGAGAGCCGCGCCGTGCTCGAGGTGCAGACCGAGGCGGCCGCGCTCGCCGCGGCGGCCGGCGTGCCGGTCCAGCTCCCGCGGCCCTCGCTGGCCGACGAGACCCTGCCGGAGGTCGACGGCCACCTCGTGCGACTGCTCGAGCACCTCCCCGGGGTGCTCGCCGCCGACGCACCGCCGAGCGCGGCGCTTCGCCGCGAGCTCGGGAGCGTGCTGGGCCGGCTGGCCGTCGCGCTGACCGGCTACGACCACCCCGAGGCGCACCGCGACTTCCACTGGGACGTCGCCCGGGCCGACGTCGTCGTGCTCGGGCTGCGCGACGTGGTCGCCGACCCGCGCCGACGCGCGCTCGTCGATGCGGTCCTCGAGCGCTTCGACGCGGTGGTCGTGCCACGCCTCCACGAGCTGCGACGGGCCGTGATCCACGGCGATGCCAACGACCACAACGTCCTCGTCGACCCCGGCAGCCGTGCGGAGCCGGCGGAGCGCTTCGTCCACGTCTGCGGGCTGCTGGACTTCGGCGATCTCGTGCACTCGGTGGTCGTGGCCGAGCCGGCGGTGGCCGCGGCGTACGTCGCGATGCGCAGCGACGACCCGGTCGGAGCGGTGGCCGACCTCGTGGCCGGCTTCCACGGCCAGCACCCGCTCACCGAGTCCGAGATCGACGTGCTGTGGACCCTCGTACTCGCCCGGCTGTCGCTGTCCGGCGTCCACGCCGCAGCGCAGTCGGCACAGCGGCCCGACGATCCCTACCTCACCGTGAGCGAGGGACCTGCCTGGCGCGCGCTCGAGGCGCTGCTCGCGGTGCATCCGGCCTTCGCGCTCTACCGGCTGCGCGACGCGTGCGGGCTCGAGCCGCACCCCGACGCCGCGGCCGTGCGCGCGCACCTGGGGTCCTCCCCGGCCGCTCCGCTGCTCGGTCGCCCCTGGGACGAGCTGCCCGTCTTCGCCCTCGACCTGTCGGTGGGCAGCGACCTGTTCGCCGGACAGGACATCGGCGCCGGGCCCGAACGCTTCGACGTCCTGATCCGCCGCGACGTCGACGGCGACCCCGACGCGATCGCCGTCGGCGGCTACGGCGAGGCGCGCCTCATCTACTCGACACCCGAGTACGCCACCGCCGAGGACCCCGCCGCCGAGCGGCGCACGCTTCACCTCGGCACCGACCTGTGGACCTACCCCGGCACCGCGCTGCACGCGCCCCGAGCCGGACGCGTGCATCGGGTGAACGACAACGACGCGCCGCTCGACTACGGCCCCATGGTGATCCTCGAGCACGCGACCGACGACGGCGTGCCCTACTACTCGCTCTACGGTCACCTCGCGGTCGAGACGCTCACGCACCTGCGGGAGGGCGATCCGATCGGTGCGGGCGAGGTGATCGGCTGGATCGGGTCGCCGCCGCGCAACGGCGACTGGGCGCCGCACGTGCACTGCCAGGTGATCCTCGACCTGCTCGACCTCGACGTCGACTTCCCGGGGGTCTCCCTGGCGTCGAGATCCTCGACCTTCCTCGGGCTGTCGCCCGACCCCGCGCTCCTGCTCGGCCTGCCCGAGTCGCTGGCCGCGCCACGTCGGCCTGACCTGCCGGCCACGCTCGCCGCACGTCGCCGGCTGCTCGGTCGCAACCTCAGCGTGTCCTACGACGCCCCGCTGAGGATCTCGCGCGGGACCGGCGCCTACCTCGTCGACGACGTCGGCCGCTCCTACCTCGACTCGGTGAACAACGTGGCCCACGTCGGGCACGCGCACCCGCACGTCGTCGCCGCCGGCCAGCGGCAGATGGCGGTGCTCAACACCAACACCCGCTACCTGCACGACGAGGTGCTCCGCTACGCCGAGCGGCTCACCGCCACGCTGCCCGACCCTCTCTCGGTCTGCTTCTTCGTGAACTCCGGGAGCGAGGCGAACGACCTCGCGCTGCGTCTGGTCCGTGCCGCGACCGGTGCGTGGGACATGGTCTGCGTCGACCACGGCTACCACGGGCACACCCAGGCGCTCATCGAGGTCAGCCCCTACAAGCACGCGGGTCGCGGTGGACGAGGCGCCCCTCCGTGGGTGCACGTCGCCGCGATGCCCGACCCCTATCGCGGCGAGCATCGTGGCTACGACCCCTCGGTCGGCCGTGCCTACGCCGACGACGTCGCGCGCTGCGCCGCTGCCGCCGGCGACGGCGGTCTCGCCGGCTGGATCGTCGAGTCGATGATCGGCTGCGGCGGCCAGGTCGTGCTGCCCGACGGCTACCTCGTCGCCGGCGCCGAGGCCGTGCGGGCGCGGGGGGGCCTCGTGATCGCCGACGAGGTGCAGGTCGGCTTCGGCCGGGTCGGCCCGGCGTTCTGGGGGTTCGCGGCCCAGGGGCTCGTGCCCGACGTCGTGACCGTCGGCAAACCGGCCGGCGACGGTCACCCGCTCGCCGCCGTCATCACCACCCCGGAGATCGCCGACGCGTTCGCCAACGGCATGGAGTACTTCAACACCTTCGGCGGGAACGCCGTCTCCGCCGCCATCGGCAACGCCGTCCTCGACGTCATCGAGGCGGAGGACCTCCCGGCGAACGCCGAGCGTGTCGGGCGACGGATCCTCGCGGGTGCGATCGAGCTCGCGGCCGAGCACGACCTGATCGGGGACGCCCGGGGCCTCGGCCTCTACCTCGGCATCGAGCTGGTCCGCGACCGCGCGACCCTGGAGCCGGCGGCGGAGGAGGCGGCCTACGTGATCGAGCGGATGCGCCACCTCGGCGTCCTGGTGAGCACCGACGGGCCGTTCCACAACGTGCTCAAGATCAAGCCGCCGCTGGTCTGGACCGACGCCGAGGCCGACCGGCTGCTCGCCACGCTGGACCGGGTGCTCCGCGAGCCGGCGCTGGCCCGATGAGCGCCATGACGGGCCGTGGCCCTGTGCTCTACGCAGACCTCCTCGCCGTTCCCACCCTGCTCGACTGGACCCGCGACGCGTTGGCGCCGTTCGGGTTCGACGAACGCACGTCGCTGCCGCTGGTCTCGGTGTGCCGCGACGAGCTGATGTTCGCGTTCGTCGACGCCGTGACCGCGCGCTGGGGCCACTGCTTCGACCTCTCCAGCCTCGCCGGCCTTCCGCTCATGGGACGCACCGGGCTCAGCGCCGCGCTGGGGCACGCCCCCGACGACGACGGGCGGCACCGGCTTGTCGTGTTCGCCTTCCCGCACATCGGTCACGACGGCGGCCTCGGCGCCGTGCACCGGCCCGGCGTCCCCGGCACGACCGCGGCCTGCGGAGCCGTCGAGGTCGCGCGGACGGCGTTGAAGTCCGGGGTCTCCGGCGTCGTGCTCGACCCGCACGACGTCGAGGAGTCGGTGCTCGTCCAACGGCTGCGGCGCATCCTCGGCAGCGCCGAGGTCCCCGACCTGCCGGCGGTGACCGAGCTCGTGCGTCGTAGCGCGGTCGACGAGCTGACCCTGCTCCTGTCCGGGCTCACCACGCCGGCGGTCGTCGTCGACTGGGCGCTGGTGTCCGGCGTCGTCGTGCACGGTCACGACGACGACGCCGTCTCGCTGGCGTCCGCCGTGGTGGTCGTCGACGGCGCGGCCACGGAGCTGCCCCTCCCGACGCCCCGCTGACCGCCTCGCGGTCAGCCCGGTGACGCGAGCGCGCCGATCCCCCTCCCGCATCGCCTGACGAACGCCCGTCGCACTGGCACGATGCCGCGCATGAGGATCCCGTGGCTCGTGCGCGGTGTGGTGGCCGGCGCGGCCGGCACCGCCGTGATGACGCTCGCGTACGAGGCCGAGCGGCGGGTCCGCGGGGAGCGGACGGCGCTCGACTACGACGACAGCCTGGTGCCGGGCGAGATCGTCGCCGGCGTCCTGCACTGGCGCAACCTGTCGCCGAAGGAGGACGCCCAGCTCGGGATGCTGCTGCGGCTCGGCTACGGCTCGGCGTTCGGGCTGTGGCACGTCGCCCTGCGCAGCGTGCTCCCCGAGCCGTGGGCGGTCGCGGCGTTCGGCACCACGCTGATCACGGCGACGTTCACGGCGTTCCCCGTCCTCGGCCGGACGCCGCCGCCGTGGGAATGGCCGGCCGACGTGCTCGTCACGGCGCTCGGGACGCACGCGGTCTACGCCGGCACCGTCGCCGCGGTCGACGACGTGCTGCGCCGCGCCTGACCCGTCAGGACGCGAAGCCGAGGTGGATGTGGTCCTGGTGCGTGCGGTCGCTGAAGTACTCGCGACCGCTGAGCAGCACCGGGCCGCCGACGTTGTAGGCACCGTGGGCCACGGCGTAGCGCATGCCCTGAGCCGCCAGCACGTGGTTGGTGGGCAGCACGAGCGCGCGACCGTCGAGCGCCCAGACGTCGACCGCCCGCCCGCGTGGGTGGTCGCTGGGTCGTGAGGTGCCGAAGACCGTCACGGGGTGGCCCGAGCGCAGCACGCTGACGTCGACGACGTGGCCCTGCGACATCGAGAGCAGCAGGGCGAGCACCGAGTCGTGGATGCGACCGGCACGGACGTCGGCCCGGGCGGCGTAGGGCAGGCGGATCCGGCCGTCGGCGAGCACACGACGGGCCGTGGACGACAACGACGGGGCCGCGACGGCGCTCCCCGGTTTCGCGGGCAGCACCTCGGTGATGCGCCAGTGCGGGCTCGCGGCCACGAGACGGACGTCGACGGTGGTGCCGCCGGCCACGACCGCGGACGAGGATGCGCGCCACTGGTCGACGACGACGAGCACGCTCGCCGCCCCGGACAGGATGCCGCCGTACTGCGCGTCCCGCACCACCGTCACGGCCGACTTGGCGGACCCGAGCAGCACGGCGAGACCGTCGGCGAGTGAGGGCGCGTGACCGGCGGCGGCCGCGCGGCGGCGGGCGGAGGGGAGATCGCCCTGGCCGTCGCTCCAGGTGCCGACCGCCTCGAGCAGTGACGTGGCCCGCGCCTTCACCGCGGGCTGGACCTCGCCACGCCGCGCCACCCACGGGTGCGCGGCGGGGAGCTGCACGGTGGACGACGTCGCGACGACGGCGGTCGCGCCGGGCGGCGCCGGGACGGAGGTCGTGGGGGTTACCCCCGTCCCGGCGGCCGCCGGTGTCGAACCGGACGGGGGCACACGTGTCCGGCTCGTGCATGCGGCGACCAGCCCGCTCGACAGGGCGGTGATCAGCACCTGCCTGCGGGTCGGGTCCACAGTACGACGACGAGCGGGGCCGCGGTCCCGTTCCCATCGGACCCCCGGCGGGCCCCCCGCCCCTCGGGTCCGCCGGCCAGGGCCGCTCGAGGTGGACATCCGCCCCGCGACCCAGACCGACGGGGAGTCGTCCGTCACGTCATGCACCGCGGCTCATCTCGCCCCGAGGGGGCCCATCGCTACGCCGTACGGATGACACGGCGCTGACCTTGGGTGAGGTCCCGTGCGGAACGGCCTCGGCACGGGCATCCTGGGTCCTGTCCGGGTCCGTCCGTCACGATCACTGGGGGTCACATGGCCAGACCCTCCGTGCCGACCGCCAGCGGCGGCTGGACGATCTCCTGCGCCGAGCTCGTGGTGCCGGTCGACCGCGCCAGCCTCGACCGCCGCTACACCGACTGGACCTACGACCGCGTCCACGGCGTCGACCCGGTGGGCAGCCGGTGGCCCGTCGACGAGGTGCTGCGGGTCAGCGAACCCGGGCACCCGGGGGTCCACCTGATGGGGCTGCTCACGGGCGGCGCGGGGCTGATCTCGATCGAGGTGGGCGGTCCGGGCGGCGACGACTGGACGCCGGCCCCCTTCGCCGTCGCCCAGCACGTGGTCTGGGTCGCGCACGTGCCGAGCCGCACCACGCGGGTGACCATCACGACGAGCACCGAGGTCAAGCACCGCAGCTGGGCCGCCCTGCAGGCCACCGGCTGAGTCCTGCGGGTACCAGGCGGAGGTGCCCCTCGGAGGCGGCTGTCGAGCACCCGGGGCGGTTACTCGACGGTCGTCCGCGGTGCGAGACTCGGCCTATGCCCTCCGACGTCTCCGCAGTCCTGGTCGGACGGACCTTCCGGGTCGCGGCCATCGACGACATCCCCACGGTGGCCACCCCGGTCGCCGACCTCGAGTTCGGGACCGACGGCCGGGTCACCGGCTGCGCCACGGTGAACCGGCTCTTCGGGCCGTACGCCATCGGCGGCGCCACCCTCACCTGCGGCCCGCTGGCGGGGACGATGATGGCCGGCCCGCCCGAGGCGATGGAGCAGGAGACCCGGCTGCACCGTGCGCTGGCCCGACCGCTCGAGATCCTCGTCGCCGAGGACGGTCGCGGCGTCGAGCTGCGGGCGGACGGGGCGGTGGTGCTGCTGCTCGAGCCCTACGAACCGACCGAGACCCTCTGATGAAGCGTCGCGCAGCCGGGCAGCGGCTCGCTGGTCGAGGTCACGGCGCCGGCGGCGTCGGAGCCTGATGCCCGTGCAGTACCTGCTCGCGGCCCTCGTCGTCGCGCCCGTCGTCGTCCTGGTGGTCGGCGCCGTGCGCGGACGGGTGACGGTGCGGGCCTGCTGCTCGGACCCGGCGCGGGACACGCGGATGGCGGGCGCGTTCGACGACGCCGCGTCAGGCCCGCACGCGTCCGGGGTCACATCGCGGCGAGGATCCTCCTGACCGTCGCGACGTTGCGAGCCGTCCAGGTCACGCCCAGCACGCCCTTGGCCAGGTGCTGCGACACCACGCTGTCGGCGACACCCGACGGCATCCACAGGTAGAGCTCCTCGCCGTCGTGCACCCACTGCTCGGGTGCCGCGTCGATCGCACGCAGTCGTGCGAGCGCGTCGTGCGACGGGGTCCGGCCGAGGAAGACGACGAGGTAGCGGCTGGGGTCGGTGGCGACCTCGGCCAGCGGATCGAGCGCGACCACCGACTCGACCTGCGCACGGGTGCGTACGACGACGTCGCAGCGGAAGCCGAGACGCTCCTCGATGGCCGAGCCGACGGCCGGGCCGAGCCGGGCCGGGGGCAGGGCCGTGGTGCCGACGGCGTTCCCGGAGTTGAGCAGGGTGCGGACGTCGGTAGCGCCCAGGTCGGTGAGGATCGCGGCGAAGTCGGACATCGCGATGCGCTTCGCGCGGCCGACGTTGACGCCGCGCAGCAGGACGACGACGCGTCCGGGAGATGCCATGCGAGCAGGCTACCGACGTCCGACGCACCGTCGCGAAGGCCGGGATTCCGCTCACGTGACGTGCTCGAGCCGCTACCGTTCCGATCATGATCCGTTTCCTGATCCGCCTCGTGGTCTGGTTCCTCGCCGCCTTCATCGGCATCATCGCCGCCGACCTCCTGCTGTCCGGCTTCAGCGTGAGCGGGTGGACGTCGTACGTGGTCGTCGCTGCGATCTACGCCGTGATCCAGGCGTTGATCTCGCCGCTGATGAACCAGTACACCGAGCGCAACGCGAAGATGTTCATGGGCGGCGTCGGCATCTTCTCGACCCTCATCGCCCTCATCATCACCAACCTGATCTCCGGCGCCCTCACGATCAGCGGACTCGGGACCTGGATCGCTGCGGCGATCATCGTGTGGCTGTTCGGGGCGCTGGCCGCCTGGATCCTGCCGTTCTTCATCGTGAAGAAGGTCGTCACGGAGCGTCGGAACTGAGCTCCGGCGTTTTCGCGATCGCGAGTGCTGGGGCAGATGATGGCGCGATGACCGCCGACCCCGAGTACGACGCGGCGCTGGCCAAGGCCGCCGAGATCTACCCGGGCGTCCGGGTCGGGCGCCCCGGCCGCTCGCGCGGCTGGCCGGTGATGGGCCGGCTGATGAACGTCCTGCGGCTCAAGCTCGACATCGAGCAGGAGGGTGCCCGGCTCGTCGCCCCCGGCCCGGCCATCCTGGTGTCCAACCACCAGTCCACCTGGGACCCGGCGGTCACGGTCATGTCGACCGGGTGGCACGTCACCGCCTTCACGAAGGCGGAGTGGTTCGAAGGACCGACGGCCCCGTTCTTCCGGTGGGTGGGGCAGATCCCGCTGCGTCGCGGTGACGAGGTCGCGACCGAGTGGGCGCTCGAGATGGCCGAGCGCACGCTCGCCCACGGCGGCATGGTCGGCATCTACCCCGAGGGCACCCGCGGCCCGAGCGACTCCACGCTCTACCGACTCCACCAGCGCGTGCTCGTCGCGCTGCTGGTCGGCAGCCCCGACGTCCCGGTGCACGCCGTCGCCGTGCGCTACGCCCCGCACGGCCGGCGCACCCAGGTGCGGGTGCGGATCTCCGAGCGGTTGCCGATCGACGCCCGGACCATGACCGGACCGCAGATGACCGAGATCATCCGTGACCGGCTGCTCACCCTCGGCGATCTCGACTACTGCGACCAGTACGCCGTCGTGGTGAAGGCCAGGGCCGCACGGGAGCGTGCGGCCGAGCAGGCCGCGACCACCGACGGACCGGCGGCCGAGAGCGCCGACCCGTCCTGACCGGCCCGTCCTCAGCGGTCCGAGGCACGCCACGCCGGCGCGGCGTAGGCTGCCCCCACAACTCGATACCAGGGGAGCTCGGAGGATCGTCGGGCTGAGAGGGTGGCCGACCGCCACCGACCCTCGAACCTGATCCGGGTAATGCCGGCGGAGGGACGGTCCCCACCATGCGTGTCACCACTCGTCGAGGTCTCGTCGCGGTCCTGGTCGCGTCGTCGGCGCTGCTCACGGCGTGCAGCAGTTCCCCGTCCGTCGGCTCCGCACCGTCGTCGGGCGTCCCGCCCACCGCGGTGCCGTCGTCGTTCGCGCCGACGACGGTCACGCTGCTCACGCACGACTCGTTCGCGCTCACCAAGACTCTCCTCACGGACTTCACCGCGCGCACCGGCATCACGATCAAGGTGGTCAACGACGGCGACGCCGGCGAGCTGGTGAACAAGGCCGCGCTCACGGCCGGCAACCCCGAGGGCGACGTGCTCTACGGCGTCGACAACACGCTGCTCTCGCGCGCGCTCGAGGCGGGCGTGTTCGATCCCTACCTCTCGCCCGCCGCCGCGAGCGTCCCGGCGGCGCTCACGGCCGCGACCGCTGGCGCAGTCACGCCGGTCGACGTGGGCGACGTCTGCGTCAACCTCGACGACACGTGGTTCGCGAAGCACCAGGTGACGCCGCCGACCACGCTGGCCGAGCTCACCGAGCCGCAGTACAAGGACCTCCTCGTCGTGGAGAACGCGGCCACG
>Ga0075017_100001551_pt1 | contig 14086 bp, 14 predicted proteins | sample AleBraG_ABR_2012_FD_71475 | JGI IMG/M metagenome (GOLD analysis project Ga0075017, IMG submission 71475) | Freshwater sediment microbial communities in response to fracking from Pennsylvania, USA - Alex Branch Run_MetaG_ABR_2012 | ecosystem: Environmental > Aquatic > Freshwater > Creek >... | reverse complement strand
CGAACTTTCAGGCCGCGCACGCCGCGTTTGCAGCGGTCATGTGCGGCAATGACGGGCAGCGTGCGGCGGAAAAATACTTGAACCGTTTGACAAAACAAACCGAAACCGAAAAATGAGCAACGCCAATTCCAGTTTGACGATCCGCCTTGGCGTGAACGGGGCGCAGCAAGTGCTGAACACCTTGAAAGGCGTCAGCGGCATCATACGCGAGTTGGCCGCGCCAATGGCCGCGCTGGGCACGGTGGCAGGATTTACCGAGCTTGCCAGGTCCGGCATGGAGTTTGCGCAGACTGCCTCCAGAATGAAACAGATCGGCGGCGGCACGGTGCAAGAGATGGCAGGACTAGCCTACGCTGGCGAACATACCGGCGTGAGCATTGAAAGCCTGCAGTCAGGTCTGAAAAAGTTTTCGGAATACCTCGTCAAGACGGGTCAGGGGGCCAAGCCGCTAAAACAGGCGTTGCTCGAACAGGCCGACATTTTCCAGAGGATGCCAGACGGGGCGGAAAAGTCCGCCCGCGCCGTCGCGCTTTTTGGGCGGAATGGGACTCTGTTAATCCCGATGTTGAATCAGGGACGCGAAGGTGTCGAAGAGCTGATGAAGCGCGGCATTGAACTGACCGGCGTGACGGACGGAATGGCGATCAGCGCGAAGGAGTTTCACCATGCGCTCTCTGATACGAAACTGGCGGCTGGCGGCCTGGCTGCGACCCTTGCCGTGAATTTGCTGCCGCCGATAACTCGGCTGCTGGACAGCGTGACCGATGGCATCGTCAAATTTCGGGAATGGACGCAAACGAGCCAGGGTTTGAAGATCGCGCTGGACGCGCTGCTTTCAACAGCACTTGCGATTGCCGCAGTCAAATTTGGCGGCTTCGCGCTCGGCGGACTAGAAACCCTCGTCGGCGCTGGCAGCATCAGCGGTTTGAAAGACCTGCTGGCCGCTTTGAAATTACTGCCGAATGCAATAAACAATGCCTTTGCCGTTTTTGTTGGTGCCGGAGCAATTACAAATTTTAAGGATTTTATCGCCGCGTTGAAGTTATTGCCGTCCGTTGCCGCCGCTGCAGCTGGTTCAATTCTGCCGCTTACCCTGGCAATGGCTGGTTTAACGGCCGTAATATGGTCGGTGATTGAAGCCATGCGGATGTTCAAGGCTGAAGAACAGGAAAACCTTGCCGAGATAAACGCCGGCAATGCCATGAGTCGCTACACCAAGGCAATTCAGAAAAACATTGATGAACAAATCAAGGCCGGTGCAATTTCAAGAATAGTTGGCGAAAAGATGAAGCGAGACGTGAACGCTTTATTTTTGGAATGGGAACGCGGAACGCTCTCTCTGGACGCCTACCGCAAGCGGCTTGACGACATATCCGCCAAGATGCGAGAAACCAATCCCGCCACGCCTGCGTCCGTCGTGCCAGCAAAACCTGACGAGAGCATGATGTCTCTCGTTAATAGCGCCAAACAGCTTGAACTTGCGCGTGCTCAAGCGGCTGCGTCCATCGCCAAAGAACGCAATGACGCCGAGTTGAAGCAGATTGAAGAAGCCTACAAGGCGAAGGAAATTTCCATTCAGGATTTTTACCGCCGCAAGCAGGAAATTGAGAACAAAGACTTCGCCCGGGAACAATCTTTGATCCGCCAGCGCATTACGGCAATTGGCGACGAGGTGAAGCAGAAAGACCTGCTTCTTGAATACAACAAGACCGACATCACTCTCGACGACGCGCAGAAATCAGAAAAGAACATCGAGCTTGAAAAGCAGAAAAACAAGCTGCTGGAAGAACGCGCCAGCCTTCAAGGCCAACTTGGTTCGCTCGACTTAAAAGCCGCCACACAGTCGCAAGCCAACCTTGCTTTAATGGATGCAGAAATCAAGAAGCTCGAACAGGAGCGCGCCGAACGGCAAATGAGCGTGCAGGACAAGGCCGACGAATTTCGGGTGCGAGACATACGGGACAACTCGAATTTGACCGACGCGCAAAAAAAACCGATGCTGCAATCCGCGCTCGGTTCACAGGCGAAAGACATTCAGGCACAAATCGGTTATTGGGAGCAATTCGCAGACGCGCAGCGCAAAGTCGGACAGGAAACCGGAGTCGCCGACCAGCATCTTGAATCTCTCCGTGAAAAGATGACCGAGGTGAAGGCGGAAATTGACCGCGTCAACGAAAGCGGAACTTTTTTTGGAACATTCAAGGAAGGCGTCAAGCAATTTGCCAACGAGTTTGGCAGCATGTCTAAAAATCTGGCTAACGGCGCTTTGAACGTATTGCACGGGGCGATAAGCGGGCTGGCCAACGCGCTCACCTCGCTCATCATGGGAACAAAATCGGCCGGTCAGGCATTTGCCGAATTTGCGATTAGCGTCGTCACCAGCCTGGTTCAAATGATAATCGAGGCAGCGCTTTATTCCGCCATTGCGGGCGCACTTGGCTTGCCTTTCGGATTTTCCGAAGGCGGACTTGTTGGCGGTTTCGCCGACGGTGGCTTTACTGGCATCGGTGGCAAATACGAACCGGCTGGCATCGTCCATCGCGGCGAATTTGTCATGCCAGCGGACGCGGTAAACCGCATCGGCATCGGATCTCTTGAAGCCATGCGCTCCGGTGGTATGCCGGTTGCATCGGCAGGTGGACAGGCCGGCGGTGCGTTGCCGCCGAAGGTAATCATTGTGAATGACCGGCAGCAAATGCTGGATGTCATGAAAAGCTCGCAAGGCGAACACATCACGATTGTCCACACGATGAATAATAAAACGCGCATCGGAATCCAGACCTGACGCCATGCAACTCGTCAACGGACATACATTGTTCCCGCACGCTGCGGAATGGTCAACGCCCCCGCGCTGGCGGCGCCACTGGCAGACCGGCATTGGCTCCGGCCTAACTGGAACAGAGCAGCGCGCCGCGCTCCGATCTCTGCCGCTGCATGATTTGACAGTCTGCCTTTTGCCAACAAGCCCGCAAGAACGCACCCGCTTGGAAGCGCGGATTGACCAGGCTTTGAAGTCTGGACTTGCCGCGATTCCGTTCTTCGGAAAAGCAACGACACTCGCCGACGATTCTGCAGCCGGGTCAAACACCGTCACAGTCAGTGACCAGATGCTTTGGACGTATGCCGCTGGAGATTATATATCGCTCGTAATTGACGATACGACTTTCGACGTTGCCAAAGTTTCGGGTGTGGTTGGTAATATCCTGACTCTTGACAGCAACTTGAATTTTACATGGCTTGCTGGCGCAGTCATCCGCCCACTGCTCTTTGGCAAGTTCACGCCGCAGACATACGATGTGATGAGTCCGTGGTATGCGTCTGTGTCTGTGACCGTCAAACAGCTTGTCAGCGAACGAAACGCACAGCTTGGCAATGTGACGCCAGATAGCGGCGTCGGTGTCGGTCATCAAAAAGTGGGTTCAACAAACGTCATCGGATAAATCTATGAAAAACAAAATCCTGTTAATCTTCACATCATTGGTTCTTTTGCTCATAGCATTGAATCTGTGCCGCGCCACAGTGCCGCAAACGCAGACGGTGCTGAAAAGTTATTTCCAATCCAACTCAATCCCGACGCAGGCGCAATACGCGGAGCTGATTGACACGATGTTCTGGTATGCCAACCAGACGTATTCCAATTCCGTAAGCGCAGCTTCAAGTTCGTCTGCATTGAACGCTCAATATGCAACTGTTCCAACGCCTTCCGTGTCTGGAAAATTCAATCAGTATAACTCACCCGCTGCGCTTACAAATTGGACATACGGCGGATCAGGTAGCGGTTATTCGGTGACGTGCAACTTTTCAACTCCATTCCCAAACACCAACTACATTGTCATTGGTAAATATAATTCGAATACCGTGTATGGCGTTCCTGTCTTGCTGTTCGCAACAAACAAGGTGGTTTTGGATTACGGCACTATCGGCAGCGGACGACCGCTTACGTTTGCCATCTACACAAATCCAATCACCTCGCAGATCTTCCATGCGTCAGGCTTTCAAATGTATCCATGACCTATCTTGACCAGCCGGTGTTTTTGTTTCCGGTCCACTGGGCGAGCAGCGTCCAGCGGCAGGTGACGTTTGACTTGCGCCCAGAGGATGTTGGATTCGGCGCAGAGTATTTCACGCCACTGGCAAGCTGGACGGTGAACGGCTGGCAGTTTGAATGCGACCTTGATTCTGCTGGCATCGCAGCTTTTGACGCCTTCACCGCCGCGCTGGTTGGCCGTGCCAATGGATTCTGGCTTCCGGTTCCAGTCGAGGCCGCGCAAATCACGTCAGGCAGTTCAACGACGGTTTTTAGCGTGGTGGCGGAAAGTCTTTCAACCTTTTGGAATGATAGGCCAGACACCTACCTGCTGTTCACTTTTCCAGACGGCACGCAAACGGCGGCGAAAATCACAAGCGTTGTCGCGGCTGGTGCTACCGAAACGGTCACGGTGGACAATGTGCTTCCGCAAATTCCGTCAGCAGAAACAACCATTTGCCGACTGCATTTCGTTCGCCTTGCCGAGGATGTCGAAGAAGGTGAGTTTTACCAGGAATGCCGGATGATGCGGAAGGTGTCCGTGGCGGAACTTCCGATGGAATATGCCGGAGCAATTTTGGGAGCGCAGCCGATTTACTTGTTTCACTTTTGGGCAAATGCGCCAGCGCAAAACGATTGGCGGTTTACTTCTTTTGCCTCGCCAGTCGTTTCAAAGAATCAGGCTTATCAAAATTACCCCATCAACTTTTCCGGCCTGACTCATGTGTTGGACATGAGCACGGACGATTTGAAGATTGAAGCCAAGCCCGATCCAGCGCATCCCTTCAGTCTGTTTTTGCCGGTGCCATTCAGTGGAACACTTTTTGTTGAAATATTCGCGTTGGATTTGTCATCCGGCGAAGGCGCGCTGGACAATCAGACAAAGCTGTTTTCAGGCCGAGTGGTTAGCGTGGAGGATACCGGAACAAAACTGACGGCCAACTGTGAAAGCCGACTCGGCTATCTGAAACGCAAGTTGCCGCGCTATTTGAAGGGGACAACCTGCCAAAACACGCTTTACAATCCGAACACCTGCAAAGCCGGTCGCGCATACTTTGAAACAAGCGTGAGCCTGGACTCCGTGAGTGATACATATCCGCCGACGGTTCTGGTTACTCCATTGTTGCCGGCATTCTCGGCACCGTTTTTCACGACGAACTATTTGCAAAACGGCCAGATTGAAACGGGCGTTGGCGTGAACTACGAAGCGCGCACAATAATTGCCAGCCAACAGATTGGCTCACAAATCCAACTGACATTGAACCTGCCATTTGCACGCACCAATGCAGGGGTAAACGCGCAAATCGTAGCTGGCTGCAATCATTCGGCGACGATGTGCCAACAGAAGTTCAACAACTATAAAAACTTCAATGGCTTTGTTGCGATTCCAGACCGCAACCCGACGCTCAAAGCCGTAAACGCTAACCCAGTTTCGCAGGGTGGAAAATGAAACCGTTTTTCGACACGCCAGAAAAAATTGACGCTCTTGAAGCTGAAGCGCGGACTTGGGTGGATACTCCATTTGTGCCGCACGCGATGGTCAAACAAGCCGGGGCGGATTGCGTCCATCTCGTCGCTGGCATTTACCTCGCGTGCGGCGCTCTCAAAAAGTTGAAAACCGAACGATATGCGCTTGATGAAGGCAACCACCTTAAAGCGTCCAAGGTGTCCAACTGGTTCGCAAACCGTCAGGATTTTCAGCGTGTGGAGAATCTGAAGCCCGGCGACGCGCTGGTGTTCAACCTCGCAATCGTCGGCCATCATGTCGGATTGATGCTGACTGGCGACGAATTTATTCACGCCTTTCCCGGCCGGCGCGTGCAAATTTCATACCTTCGGGAAAGTTTTTACGCGTCGCGGATCGTGGAAATCCAAAGGCCAATGGAGGTTGCCTCATGAGCTTTGGCGGAACACAGAACATGGCGCAGCCGCCGAGCAAGCAGCTCGGCTTGAACAATACGAACGCGGCCACGAATGAACAGGCAAACCCGCTTCCGTATCTTGCTGGCAAGCGGAGATTCGCCGGCACTTTCATAACTGACGCATTTGACCAGCGCGCCACAACACAGGGTGGCGGCGGCAAGGATTCAGGCAAGGGCGGCGGCGGAAGCGGCACGAACTATTACGCCGGATTCGGCGTGGCGTTCTGTCTGGGCCCGGTTGACGGCTTCCATGATTTGTATTTGAACGGCGACGCAGTTTACACAAGCAACACGCCGCTGAATCCGGTCAATCTGTCAGAGACGAACAACGTGGCCACGTTTCAGACCGCTAACGCGCATGGCCTGACCACTGGCCAAAGCGTAGTGATTAACGGTGCAGACCAGCCGGAGTTTAACGGCGAGTTTGTAATTACCGTCGTCAGCCCGAAGCAATTCCAATATACGATTCCCGGCACGACGCTCACGGCCGAGACAGCCACCGGCCAGATTTACGCCTGGGTGAAGTTGAATCCGATCTATCGAGGTGCGGAAGATTACATCGAGATTACGATTCCGAATTACGGCATTTTGCGGCTATATTGGGGAACGGAGACGCAGACAGCCGACACTTATCTGGCTGTCAGCGGCACGGCGCATAGCCCGATGCATGGCGTGTGCTACGCGGTTTTTAAGCAATTCTTTCTTGGCTTAAACCAGACGAACATTCAAAACATCGAGATTGTTTTGAGCAGAACGCCAACGGCAGGATGGCTTTCCGATCCGACACACGCGGCCATTTCAAACGAGGCAAATCCAGCGGTCGTGTTTTACGATCTGCTCACCAACCCGCGCACCGGCTTGGGTTTGACCGACGACGATTTCAACCTGGCTCAACTTGCATCCGCTGCAGACAAGTTTTTCACCGAAGGCTTGGGCATCTCGCCAATCATCACGCGAGCTGACACAGCCGCGTCATTGATGCAGCAGCTTTGTGAATCAGTTGACGCCACTGTGCAGTTGGATGACGCCGGACTATTGACGCTGATTCCCGTCCGTGCGCCGGCCAGTTATGTAACGACTGGAATGAATCCACCGATTCAAACCATTGATGACACGTTGCTGGCAGACATCCCGAAGCCGAAGTCGGTTGACTGGTCAAACACCTACAACGAGACGCGCATTGTGTTTCCGAACCGCGACGCGGCTTTCACAAATGATTTTGTCGAATGGAAAGATTTTAGCGCGTCAACGGCCGCGCAAAAGGTCGCGCAGCCGCAGACGTTGCAACGCGATTGGGTAACGCAGCGTGCCAACGCTCTGGCTCTCTGTCAGGCTGCTGCAGTCGCATCCAGTTGCCCGCCGATCACTGGCACGCTGGACGTGCTTTATGACCCGGCAACGTGGTTAAGTCTGGCTCCCGGCACGGTGTTTTATTTGAACTACTCGCTGCGCCCGACAGCCGCCGGTTATTTCCGCGTTACAAAGCGCACTTTTCCTGACCCGTCGAAGCCAGTGTTCACGCTCGAATACGCTGCCGACAGGAGTTATTTGAATGTCGCGTTCAGTTCGCTTTATGTTTCCAGTGGCGTGAGTCCGCACATTGGCGGAGGCGGCAGCACAACGCCTGTCCCAGATCCGATTGTCATCCAGCCAAACTCTCGTTTTGGAATTGTCGAATTGCCATTGGCATTGTGTCCGGCTGCGCCATCTGACAGCTCTGGCGGTGCAAGCAATGCCATTGCGGCGCTTGTAGCTCGCGACCAGAAGAACACCATTCAAGCCAAGGTTTACTTGGGTCGAAATTACGTTTTCAACGGTAGCGCACCGGACAGTTTTTTGTTGCTGGCCACGCTTGTAAAGTTCGCATTCAACGGTTCACTAACGGCGGATTTTCCGGCAGCTTCAGCGGCAATCTCCATCGGAAATGCTTTGCCGGCGGAAGGCGCTGGCGTAACCGTTGTTGATGGTTTGCAAATTCAGTTGGACGGCCCCGATTTGATTTTGCCAGATGTCTGCGATTTTGATGCTTTGAACAATACCGTCTTGCTGTTCATTGGTGACGAGATTATGTCCATTTCGGAAGCGACCTTGACCGCATCCGGTGCGTATTCGTTGACGGTGATTCGAGGACGTTACGGGACTGCGATTGCAGACCACGCCGAAGGCGACCAGGTGTTAATCATCAATCGGACGGATATTGTTCCGCTGACGCACGCGCATTTCTTGGCGGGGAATGACGGTCAATTTAAGGTGACGGTTGGCGCGCAACAAGTGGGAGACGTTGACCCGTTTGATTTGACTTTTGTCGGGTCGAGATGGTGAGGATTTCAAATTCCAGACGCGGAAGCTTTATTCAGAAAACCGTCAATATAATTCGCCGGCACATTAATAACTTTCTGCGCCCGCTTACCGTCAATGCGAAGAAAAATTCCACTTGCTCGGTGACTTTCAAGATAACTGTGAACCATGTGAACGCCGATTAGTTCGTAGGTTACTCCGCCATCGCCGACTTCGCTTGCGATTTTTTCAACATTCAAATTTGCGCCGTCCTTGTCGAAAGCCTCTCCCCAAAACGCCCAGCCATAAGAATTGCCGCGAGTGGTTTTCACAAGCAAAGCAAAAACAGTTTCTTTGCCGTCTTGCTTTTCGGCATGAAGCCATGCTTCAAAGTCGTCAACTCCATTATAGAGAAAAACGCCGAATTTTTCACCGTCAACGCTAGAAACTTTTTTGAAATTATCTCTGTAAAAGGTTGTTCTCGCGGCGATTTCGGCGGCGGATTGTTTTTCAATCGGCGGAAGGCCAGCGCAGCCGAAGGCAGACAGTCCGATGATTAGGATAAGGAGTGTGGTTTTCAAATTTGCCGCGATTTTCTTTCCGAGCGGACTATCCGCCGGAATGATGTCACGCGATCCGCAAAGTTTGCAAACCTTGTAGGTAGAAAAAATACGCCACGCTTCGTAAATCAAGCCTGGGATGATGAAGAAAAGCAGTAACAGAATAGTGACGGCAAAACTGCCGGGATTCTTTCTTCGCGGCCAACCTGTGCTGCCGCATTTAGTGCATATCACGGTATTCACATTATTAAATGTACCAAATCTGATTTTCCATTCAAATCACATTTTCGATTTCATCTGCGAGTCTATCCACCGGTTTATTGACACCGTTCCGCGCAAATTGGATGGCGGAAGCAGGTCGTTTTTAACGCACCAATCCATTCGCACCTTATCTGTCCTGAAAAATAGCGAACAAACAATTCTCGAAACGCGCAGCGAGGTGTATTGCTCTCCCTTGCCATAATTCGCCGAAAACCCAAATTCAAGTTGCCTTCCCATGATTTATTTTCTATTACACACCAACGGTTTATGCAACACATAAATAAATTTAGCAAAAAAGTGTTGCAATCTTTTTCATGGGGTGTATTCTCACCTTGAAATTGATTTATGCCTAACCAGCGCAATCCATCAAAAAAATATGTCGGCTTCTGGTTCACGCCAGAAGAAGTCGCCATGATTGATGAACTGGCTAGGCGTAATGCCACCAACAGGACGGAAATAGTAAAAGCCCTCGTTTGTAATCAGATCGCCCCCATTCAAAAACAATCAAAATTTGCGGCAACTAAATAGCCCAAACATTGTGCATCTATAATTATGCCAAAAAAAATCAAGAAAAATGCGAAATCCGGTAAGCGGTTCATCGGCTTTCGCGTGGACTCCGGTATATACACCGCATTGAAAAACTCGGCAGAGCAAAATAACCGCAGCTTAAATGGTGAAATTCGTCATCGGTTGTCAACTCTGGTAGGCGGATAAATTTTTTTAACTAGGGTGCATTGCCACCTGCAAGAGTTATATTTATGTCCATCGCAAAGAATCTCTACGCCATTGAAAAAGGCGTGCCGTTGCCGCCGGAGAATCGCGGTGGTGCGAAAGGCAAGATGCGGTCGCTGATGATTACGATGAAGGTTGGCGAGTCGTTTTTGTGCGGCAAGACGAACTGGTCAAATGCCTGGGTGATGGCGAAGCAATACGGCTACAAGATTGCCACTCGCCAAGTGGATGCAAATACCCGCCGCATCTGGCGCGTGAAATAATCTTTATGAAAACCGACCTTGAGCCGATCAGTCTGGACGAATCTCGCCGGCTTTTGTTTCTAGAAAACATCATCGAGCAAAACAAGGTGGCGTTTATTCAGGTCGGTGAAGCGTTGCAGTATATCCGCGACAATCGTCTTTACCGTGCCGATTTCCAGTCGTTTGAGGCCTACTGCAAAACCAAGTGGGGTTACGGAAAATCCTACTGCTACCAGATTATTGAGTCGGCTGCTGCGGCAAAATCGGTGTCCGCAATTGCGGACATTAAGAATGAGAGCCAAGCCCGCGAGTTAGCCAAAGTCGAGCCGGAACGCCGTGCTGAAGTGTTGGCAAAGGCCGGCGAAAAGCCGACAGCGAAAGCCATCCGCCAAGCCGCACGCGTGCCGCTCGCCCAAGCCAGTGAACCGACAAGCCTGCCAGAACCGCAACCATCCCCTGCCCCATTGCGCGGGATTGACCTAGCTAAATTGGGCGACAAAGCGCAAGCCGAACTGCCTGCATCCAGCGGCTACGCCGCGCTTGAGCTTTGGTGGAATGAGAACAAGGCCGGATTTACCGAGAAGCAACTTATCTCTATGTCGGTTTTTGCGGCACAGCTACCGAAGCTTATCAAGGAAGAAATCAAATCTCGTAAAAAATCTTAACATGCCACTACGCCTAACAGGACTCGGATCGAATCAGGATGCGGACGACTACCGCGACCAAGCGGTTGACCGTGAGCGCGAACGTGATGCGATTCTTGGATACTGCTCATGGCACAATGGGTGGTTCAACCGCGAGACTGGCGAGCGTGTGCATTGCATTGACAATGCCGTGACGCACGGCATCTGCCCGCGATGCATGGCGGCAGAGCTTGAAAAGTCTCAAAAGATTTCCGGCGTGAATCCTCATGTTGAGGTAGCGGGCAAAGGTTTAACTTCTTTTCCAAGCCTTGCGAGCGTCGGAACACTTTTGGCCGTGCTGTTCCTCGGCATTGCCAGCGCGTCGGTGTCGGTCGCAAGCGAGACGGGCAATCAGCGTGTGCTGAATCTGTCTGACCGCACCGATGCGTCATTGACAAATAACCGGCAGCGTGGCGTTGAAAGCGCGGATCTAGGACGCGCTGCCGGTTATCTCGCCGCACTCGGCCAACTGGAAAGCGGCAACAATGATTTTGCCAAAGGCCGCGCAAACGAAATCAGCCGGTATCAATGCCTTCCGCGTGTATGGCGTGAGGCGACGGCACTCCCCTACTCTGCCGCCACAAATCCTGAAACGGCAAAGACAGTGGTGCGCTGCATTATTTGGAACAGGACTGGATTTGACCTTCCCGAACTTACCCCGCGTCAGGTAGCGGTGGCCTGGCATTGTCCGAACGCGAAGCATTTGAACCGCGAGCAGCGCGACTACGTTACCCGTTTTGAAAACCTTTTGAAAAAATGAAAACCACCATCGTTGAAATTGACGGGATTGAAATTCACTCGCCGCATTTTTGGGAGACGCCGCCGCAACCGCTACCGTTGCCTGTGATTTGCATCGGATCGGTGTTTATCGGCGCAGTTCTTACTCTGCTTTTTCTTGTTCACTAAACCAACACAACAACCAACACACAACTCATATATGTCACAAACCGCACTCGCAAAAACGACGCCGCAGGCTGGCGCACAAAAGCCGTCCGCACTCGCAATCATGGCCGCTCGCCTTTCGGTTGAGCCGGCAAAACTTCTCGCCACACTGAAGGACACCGTTTTTCAAAAGGCGACAGACTCTGAACTCATGGCCCTGACCGTCGTCGCCAATGAATACGGATTGAATCCGTTCTTGAAGGAGATTTACGCATTTCCCGCGAAGGGCGGCGGCATTTGTCCGATTGTTTCCGTTGACGGATGGAACAAGATGCTTGTCCGGCATTCAGAATTTGACGGCATCGAGTTTGACTTCGCGGAAGACAGCGAAGGGAATCTTGTCTCCTGCACGGCTACGGTTCACCTGAAGAACCGTTCGCACCCGGTCAAGGTCACTGAATACCTGTCTGAATGCAAACGCAACACAGATCCTTGGAACAACATGCCGCGCCGGATGCTGCGGAACCGCACGCTTTGTCAGGCGGCGCGCATGGCTTTCGGATTTTCAGGCGTCTATAACGACGACGAAGCGGCAACGGTTGTTGACGTTACTTCCACGCCGGTTTCGACCGAGCCGCCGACCAGACTTCCTGCCCCGGCTGAAACACATAACACCGGCCCGCAGAAAGAACTTGAAGCCTTGATTATCACTGAAGGCATCACCTTTGAGCAGTTCCGCAACTATGTCGCAACTGAACAACTGGTGAAGGATGCTGACAGCCTCGGGGGATTTGACGACCTCGCGACCGATGACGCCAAGCGTTTGCTCCGAGCCAAAGTCGGACTGATTAACAACCTCAAAAAGGTCATCAATCCGCAGTCGTAATCAGCTACCAAAAAAACGGCGAAAGCCCGCCGAGAAAGTAGCAGGCTTGACAGACCGGAGAGACGGTCATTCTAACCAATTTTTTTATATGTCCGAATTATCCCTCGTAAAAGCAGACCAGGCGTTCGTGCCGAAGTTCAACATCTCTGCCGAAGCCACGGAGCAAAAAGAAATGGCTCTATTTAAGTCGGCGCTCATCGGCAAAGTTACAAACTCCGCAGAAAACAATTCCGCCGTGGACGCGATGAAGGCTTTGAGATCCCTCTCGCTCGCCTTTGAGCGCGACCGGAAGAAGCTCAAAGAGCCATTGCTTGAAGCTGGCCGTCAACTAGATCGCGCAGTCAATGTCGAGCGCGAAGAACTCGACCGAGAACTAGGCCGCATTGAGTTACTGGTGAAGGATTTCACATTGTTGGAACAGCGTCGCGTGCGTGAAGAGCAGGAAGCGCAACAGCGCGAATTGGAACGCATCGAGCGCGAGAAGCAGGCCGAGCTTGACCGCATCGCCCGCGAGCAGGCCGAAGCCGAGCGCAAGGCCCGCGAAGAACGCGAAGCCGCCGATCGCGCAGCGCGTGAGGCTACGAACGCCAAAGAGCGCGAAGCCGCTGCCAAGGCGCATGCTGAAGCTGCCGAGAATGAGCGCATCGCCCGCGAGAAAGCGGAATCGGCGAAACGTCAGGCACAGGAAGAAGCCGACAGGCTTGCCCGCGCTGAAGCCAAGCCGATTGAGGTCACACGCGCCAGCGGACAATCTAACCGTAAGACGTGGAATATCAAACAGATTAACGACTTTCAGCTTATCAAATCGCGTCCCGACCTTGTTCGAAAAATCGAATGGGACATGGTCGCCATCAAAGAAATTCTAAATGCTGGCGGAAAGCTTCCGGGAGTCATCGCCGAAGAGGATTTGAAAGTCAGCGTTCGAGGAAAAGCACAACCAGTTATCGAAATCTGAAACCACCAAAACAAAAACATGAAACACACACAAAGTCATTACCGCCAGGGCGACGTTCTCATTGAGAGCATCGCCGATATTCCAACCTCTGCCGTGAAGCAGAAGAAATCCGCGAGCATTGTCCTCGCCCACGGCACGGCTACGGGTCATCACCACACGCTTGAAACGACCAAGCCTGTGCAGTGGTTCAAGCAGGGGGAAATTCAATCGACGAGCGCCAAGGCCAGCACGCTGGCCGGCGAAGTGTATGTATCGCTGCCGACCGGAGGCAAGGTGACGCACGACGAACATTCCACCATCGAATTGCCAGCCGGCAATTATCGGATCATGCGTCAGCGTGAGTATTCCCCGGAAGCCATCCGTAACGTGAACGACTAACCAGCGTGACGCTGGACTCAAAATATATGATTACAAAATTAACACCTAAACAGGAAAAGCTGATTCCCGTTGTCCGTAATGAATGGCTGAAAATCGGATTGTCCACGACGCCAGTGGATCGCGCGAAAGTTCGGAAAATTTTTGCCGAGCTTTACGCCGTGGCCAAAAAGCCAACGCCCAAATATATCATCCACCTGGACAGCCCATTGCATATTGCGATCGCGATTGCTCAATTACGGCTAGGTGACGCCCAGGTCCGCGACCAGGTCAGCGCCCAGGTC
>Ga0075017_100001550_pt1 | contig 14089 bp, 13 predicted proteins | sample AleBraG_ABR_2012_FD_71475 | JGI IMG/M metagenome (GOLD analysis project Ga0075017, IMG submission 71475) | Freshwater sediment microbial communities in response to fracking from Pennsylvania, USA - Alex Branch Run_MetaG_ABR_2012 | ecosystem: Environmental > Aquatic > Freshwater > Creek >... | reverse complement strand
TCCGCCAACCGAGAACAGTAATGATGATGACGCGCCGAAACCAGCGCAACCCTCCAAGCCGCCTAAGTACGAAGAATTCCCGGTCACCATTGAAGTGCCGCGCCACACGCCCGCCGGTGTCATCGTGCTGCGCGGCGCCAAGGTCATCACCATGCATGGCGAAGAAATCATACCCGAGGCCGACATCGTGGTCACCAACAACCGCATCACTGCCATCGGCAAACGCGGCGCTGTCGATACTCCGGCCAACGCGCGCATCTTTGACGTAAAAGGCGCAACCATCATGCCCGGCATCGTCGATGTGCATGCGCATTGGATCGAGATCAAGCGCGGCGTTCTGGATACGCAGAATTGGCCGTTTTTAGCAAACCTGGCCTATGGTGTCACCACCGGCCGCGATCCGCAAACCGGCAGCAACGACATGTTCGCCTATCAGGATCTGGTGGAAACCGGCGACGTATTAGGTCCGCGCGCCTTCTCCACCGGCCCCGGCATCTTCTCCAGCACCGACATTCAGTCCTTGGAGGACGCCCAGCACGTGATCGAGCGCTACAAGAAGTATTACCGCACCAACACCGTAAAATCCTACACCGTCGGCAACCGCAAGCAACGCGAGTGGATCGTGGAAGCCAGCAAAACGAATCAGATCATGCCCACCACGGAAGGCGCTCTCGATCTGAAGCTGGACCTTACCCACGCCATTGATGGCTTCTCCGGCAATGAACACGCCCTGCCCATCGTGCCCTTGTACAAGGATGTTGTGCAGACCTTCGTACAAAGCGGCATCTTTTACACGCCAACGCTGCTGGTCGCCTACGGTGGACCATGGGCCGAGAATTACTTCTACGAGACCACTGAGGTGCATGAGAATCCCAAGATGCGCCGCTTTATGCCTCACAACGTTCTGGATGAGAAATCGCTACGCCGGCAATGGTTCTCCAAGGAAGAACACGTTTTTCCCAAGCTGGCGGCTGCGGCGGCCAAGATCGCCCGCGCCGGCGGCAACGTCAGCATCGGCGGGCATGGCCAGATTCAGGGACTGCAGTGCCACTGGGAGATGTGGGCGCTGGAAAGCGGCGGAATGACCAATTTTGAAGTGTTGCGCGCCGCTACTCTCACCGGCGCTCGTGCCATCGGTTACGAACAGGATCTGGGAAGCTTGGAGCCCGGCAAGCTGGCCGATTTGATTATCCTGAACAAAGACCCGCTGGAGGATATTCGCAACACCACCTCCATTCGCTACGTCATGAAGAACGGAGAATTGTTTGAGGGCGACACGCTGAATCAAGTTTGGCCCAAGCAAAAACCGCTGCCGCCGTTGTGGTGGTGGAAAGACGATCCGCGCATCAGTTCCACGCACTAAGGTATGTGCTTCACTCCGGCAATCGCTATGGCAGAGACTTGGTGGGGCGGTCCCCCCGGACCGCGGCGGACGCCCTGGTCCGCTTTCACGGACGGCGGCAACGCACACATCCAATAAATGTTACTGGCAACGGTCGTCGAGACGTCAGACAAGATCGCGCAGACCTCTAAGCGCCTGGCCAAGATCGACCTTCTGGCGGGCTTGTTGCGCCAGTTGCACCCGGACGAGATCGAAGTGGTGGCGGCCAGTCTTTCCGGCCAGATCCGTCAAGGCCGCATCGGAGTTGGATACGCTGTACTGCGCGATGTCGCTGGTTCCTCTGCCGCCAGTCCGCAATTGCAAGTGCTCGAGCTGGATCACGCGTTGCAAGCCATCGCCACCACCAAGGGCGCCGGCTCCACTCGGCAGCGGCAGGAGCTATTGCAGCAGTTGTTCGCTCGCGCCACGGCGCCCGAACAACAATTCCTAATCAAGCTGCTGGGAGGCGAACTGCGCCAGGGCGCGCTGGAAGGCATTCTGCTGGAAGCCGTCGCCAAAGCCACCCAAGTATCGCCGGAACACGTGCGTCGCGCCGCCATGCTGGCCGGCGATCTGCCCCTCATCGCCAGAGTTGCTCTGACCGACGGCGAAGCCGGTCTATCCCAGTACGACTTGCAACTGATGCGGCCGCTCCAGCCCATGCTGGCCCAGACCGCGGAAGACATTCCGGACGCCCTGGCTGAGCTGGGCGAAGCAGCCTTGGAATTCAAAATGGACGGCGCGCGTATCCAGGTGCATAAATCGGCGGACCAGGTGGCCGTTTTCTCGCGCAGCTTGAACGACGTCACCGCCGCTGTCCCGGAAGTCGTGGAGGTCGTTCGCGCCCTGCCCGCGCGCGACTTGATCCTCGATGGGGAAGTGCTGGCCCTGCAGCCGGACGGCCGGCCCCAGCCGTTCCAGATCACCATGCGCCGCTTCGGCCGCAAGCTCGATGTCGAGCGTATGCGCGGCGAACTGCCCCTCACGCCGTATTGGTTCGATCTGCTCCATCTCGACGGCGGTCTGCTTCTCGATGAAGCCCAATCCAAGCGCTTTGCCGCACTCCAGCGTCTGGCCGCCGGCTCTCTGATTCCGCACACCGTCACCGCCGATCCCGCCGCCGGCGAGGAATTCCTACGCCAGGCGCTGGATCGCGGACACGAGGGCGTGATGGCCAAGGCGCGCGACGCCGTCTATGCCGCCGGTGGCCGCGGCCAGAGTTGGCTCAAAATCAAGCAGGCCTGCACGCTCGATCTGGTGATTCTGGCCGCCGAATGGGGCAACGGCCGCCGCCGCGGCTGGCTGAGCAATTTGCACCTGGGCGCACGCGATACCGACAACGGCGGCTTTGCCATGCTCGGCAAAACGTTCAAAGGCCTCACCGACGAGATGCTGGCTTGGCAGACGCAGGAACTCCTCAAGCTCGAACTCGCCCGGGACAGTTTTGCCGTTTACGTGCAGCCAAAGCTGGTCGCCGAAATTGCTTTCAACGAAATCCAGATCAGCTCGCGGTATCCCAGTGGCCTCGCATTGCGCTTCGCGCGTGTCAAGCGTTACCGCGCGGACAAGAGTGCCGCTGATGCGGACACCTTTCAAACCGTCCAGCGAATGGCCGGCGTTGCAGCGTCCACGTGACGATCAACCCGTAGCCACGCGCCGTCACAGCGTCCGCGTAACCTTGCTCAACGTCCGCGGCGCGTCCGGATTCACCCCTTTTTCAAACGCCAGGCGCGCTGCCAGCAGTTGCGCCGGGATGATATAAGGTATCGGCGTAAACAGTTCCTCAATTTCGCACGGAACCACAATCGCGCGCTGATGCTGTTCTCTTGCCTCTCGGTTGCTTTGGTCCGTGAGGATCAACGTCTCCGCCTGCAGTTGATTCAAGCGAGCCAGCATCTCGCGCATGGCGGGCCAGGTCACGCCCGCCGGCGTAAACAAAAACGACGGAAACGACCCCTCCACCATGGCGATGGGTCCGTGCGCGAAGTCGGCCGCGGAAAAGCGTTCCGCCACCACGTAACAGGTCTCCATCAACTTCAGCGCAAACTCAAACGCGCTGGCATAGTTCAAGCCACGGCCCACTACCACCGCGTGATCCATAAAGCGATAGCGCGGAGCCCGATCGGCAATCTCCGGCTCCAGAGTCAACGCGCGCTCGGCCAACTCCGGCAGCTTCGCCAATTGATCCAGAGTCACCTTCCCGCCCAGCGCGTATGCCATCAAATACATCATCATTAACTGGCCGGTGTACGTTTTGGTGGCGGCTACGCTTTGTTCTCTCTCCGCTTGCACCAGCAGCGTGTGACCGGCAATGCGCGCCAGGGTGCTCAATGGCTCATTGGTGATTCCGATGGTCAACGCGCCCTGTTCTTTCGCTCTCTCCAGCACCAGGTTAGTGTCGGTGGATTCGCCCGATTGTGAAATGGCGATCAACAGTGCGTCTTTCAGATCCAGCGAAGCGCCGTACAAAGTGAAGATAGAAGGCGCCGCCAGCGCCACGGGAATCCCGGTCAGGATCTCCAGCAAATAGCGGCCGAACTGCGCGGCGTTGTCCGACGTTCCCCGGGCCGCCAGTACCACCAGTCGGGGCCGGTTCCGCGTCAGTTGTTGTCGCAGCTCCTCAATCTGGCCGCGCGCGCCCTGGAGCGTCCTTTCCAGCGCGGCGGGCTGCTGGCGTATTTCTTCCAACATCTTGGACATGCCCTGAGCATATCGGATGTAACAATTCGTAATCGACGCAACCTTCCTCCACCTTCCAAACATCTATTAGTCAGGAGCGAAGAGATGAAAGGTACGATCCGGAAACTAACCTTGGCGGGCGCTTTGACGGCCTTGTGCGTCCCAGGGTTTCTGATGGCGAGTAACAGTAACAGGAAGCCTTACGACCTGTCCGATAAAGTGAGGCATGAATTGGTCATGCTTCCATACTTCAGTGTTTTTGACAACCTGGCTTACCGCGTGGACGGCGCCACAGTAACGTTGTACGGCGAAGTTACGCGGCCAATTTTAAAGAGCGATGCCGGAGGCGTGGTGAAACACATTGAGGGCGTATCGCAAGTAGTCAACAACATCAAGGTGCTGCCGTTGTCGCCCTTTGACAGTCAAATTCGCCGCGCCGAATATCGCGCGATCTTCGGTTATTCGAGCTTGTACCGCTATGCGATGGGCTCGGTTCCCAGCATCCACATCATCGTAGAAAACGGGCACGTCACGCTGACCGGCGTCGTCAGCAACCAGATGGACAAGAACCTGGCCGGCATTCGCGCCAACGGCGTTCCTGGAGTTTTTTCCGTGACCAACGACCTCCAAGTCGAAAAAGGCAGCTAGAGCAAACGCAACAGAACCTCTCCTTGTAACCGGAAGGCCTTCCGCCTTCCGGTTTCTTTTATGACTCTGATCCTCATCGACATGCAAAAAGCCATCGATCATCCCAGTTGGGGCATTCGCAACAATCCCGACGCCGAGAAAAACGTCGCCGCCTTGCTCTCTGCGTGGCGGGCGGCCAAACGGCCCATTTATCACGTCCGGCATGATTCTGTGGAAGCGGATTCTCACTACCGCCCCGGCCAACCGGGCCACGAATTCAAGCCCGAGGCGCTTCCGCTTCCCGGCGAAATCATCATCGCCAAACAGACCAACAGCGCTTTCATCGGCACCGATCTCGAAGCCCGCTTGCGCCAGGCCGGGGAAACTGAACTCGTCATCGCCGGCGTCATCACCAATAACTCCGTGGAAGCCACCGTCAGAATGGCCGGCAATCTCGGCTTTGTCACCTACCTGGTGGAAGACGCGACCTTCACGTTCGATAAAACAGACTGGGCCGGCGCCTTTCGCACCGCGTCGGAAGTTCACGCCATGAGCCTGGCGAATCTCCACGGCGAGTACTGCAAAGTCGTGCGCACCGCGGCTGTCCTACAATCTTAGAGTGATCAACAAGGGTTTCTCACTCGTCGTTGGACTCAGTCTGCTTGTGTGCTCGGCACAGCAGCAGAACGATCGGCTTCACAACGACTGGGCCTATCTGGCCAAATATCGCGAAGCCAACGCGGCCCTTCCTCCTGCCGACACTCGCGTCGTCTTCCTGGGAGATTCCATCACGGAGGCTTGGGCCCGCCTGGACGAAAAATTCTTTGAGACCAATGCCTACATCGGCCGCGGCATCAGCGGGCAAACCACGCCGCAAATGCTGGTCCGCTTTCGGGCGGACGTGATTGATCTCAAACCGAGGGCCGTGTTGATTCTAGCCGGCACCAACGACATCGCCGGCAATACGGGTCCCTCCACCTTGGAAATGATTGAAGAAAATCTCATGTCCATGTCCGAACTGGCGCGCGCGAACAACATCCGAGTCGTACTCGCTTCGGTGCTGCCCGTCTACGACTATGCCTGGAAGCCGGGACTCAACCCCGCCCCGAAAATCTCCGCGCTCAATGCTTGGATCAAGCAATACGCCGACTCCACCGGAGCGACATACCTCGACTTCTACACTCCGATGGCCGACTCGCGAGGCGGCATGAAGGCCGCACTCAGTGGCGATGGCGTTCATCCAAACCTGGCCGGTTACGCCATCATGGAGCCTCTCGCCGCAAAGGTGATTGCAGAGGCCCTGAGTAAATGATCATCGTCACCGGCAGCATCATCGCGCGGCCTGAGGCATTCGATCAAGTGCTCGCGCTGTCGCTCGAACACGTCCACCGCTCCCGGCAGGAGCCCGGCTGCCTTTCCCATGCCGTCTACCGCGACGTCGAAAACCCGTTGCGCGTCGTATTTCTGGAAGAGTGGCAGGATCGGGCTGCGCTGGCCGTGCACTTCGCCGTCCCGGCCTCCGGCGCCTTCATCAAGGCCTTGCGCCCGCTCGCTTCCGAACTTTCGCCCATCAATATTTTTGAGGCCACTCGCACCACTTAACAAGAAAGTCTTGGACATTGCGGGCTAGCGTTCGTAGTCCTCCGCTGTCCAATAACGCTGCTTTGTCCCAAAGATCGTGTCAAAACATCTTTGGGGCACTGCGGGCTTACGTTCGAAATCCTTCGCGCTCCACCTCCCACTCCCGCCCTGCTAACCTAGTGTGAGCATGAATCGAATCGGCATTCTGCATGGCCAGGAAAGCACCTTCCCCGAGGCGCTGGTCGAGCGCATTAACTCCCGTCACGTGGACGGAGTGGTCGCCGCGCAACTGAAAACCGGCGGTGTCAAAATGGGGGAGCCCTCCGGCTACACCGTCATCATTGACCGCATCTCACAGGACATTCCCTTCTACCGCGCATACCTGAAAAATGCGGCTCTCAGCGGTACGCGCGTCGTCAACAATCCTTTCTGGTGGAGCGCCGACGACAAATTTTTCAACTATGCGCTGGCGTCCAAGATGGGCGTGGCGATTCCCAAAACCGCGCTCCTGCCGCATAAGCATCATCCGCCCGACACCACCGATCAGTCCATGCGCAATCTGATTTACCCGTTGGACTGGCAGGAGATTTTCGACTACGTCGGGTTCCCGGCTTTCCTTAAGCCGCATAGCGGCGGCGGTTGGAAGCATGTTTATAAGGTGGATTCGCCCGAAGAGCTCTTCGAGGCCTATGACCGGACTGGCGATTTGTGCATGACCTTGCAAACTGCCGTCGACTTTGACGACTATTTCCGCTGCTACGTCATCGGTCAGGAAAACGTCCACGTCATGCGCTACGATCCCCGCCTGCCGCACGAGTTTCGCTATGTCCGTAACGGTCCGCCCATTGAGCCCGCCCTTTATGATCGCCTTGTTGGCGATTGCCTGAAAATCTGCCACGCTCTTGGCTACGACATGAACACCGTCGAGTTCGCCTGCCAGGACGGTATTCCTTACGCCATCGACTTTCTCAATCCCGCCCCCGACGCCGACTATCATTCGGTGGGTCCGGAGAACTTTGAATGGATGCTCAACGCCATGGCCAACTTTGCCATCGCCGAAGCGCAAAAGGGCCTGCGGCTTCCGTCGGAACTGAAGTGGTCCGCTTTTCTTAATCCGGGAGGGACTGCCGCGGCCGCAGTCTGACGATTTGCCATGCGCCCAAGTTTAACTATCGGGATCGAAGAAGAATATCAGACCATTGACCCGGAGACGCGCGACCTGCGTTCGCATATCGACGTCGAGATTCTCGCCCAGGGCAAGACACTCTTGCACGAGTCCGTAAAACCGGAAATGCACACCTCGGTGATTGAAGTGGGCACAGGCATCTGCAAGGACATGCGGCAGGCTCGCGAGGAACTAACCCAGTTGCGCCGCGACATGATCGGCTTGGCCAAGCGGAACAACCTGCGCCTGGGCGCCGCCGGCACTCACCCCTTTGCAGACTGGCGCGATCAGGGGATCTATCCCGATGCCCGCTACGAACAGATCGTCGAAGACATGAAGATGGTGGCGCGCGCCAATCTCATTTTTGGCCTGCACGTTCACATCGGCGTAGAAGATCGCGAAACGGCGATTCACCTGATGAACGCCGCGCGTTACTTTCTCCCGCACATCCTGGCCCTTTCCACCAACTCGCCCTTCTGGCTTGGCATGGATACCGGACTCAAATCGTACCGCTGCAAAGTTTTTGATAAGTTCCCGCGGACTAACATCCCCGATTACTTCCCCAGTTACGGGGAATACGAAAGCTTTGTTAACTTACTGATCAAGACTCGTTGTATCGATAACGCCAAGAAAATCTGGTGGGACATCCGGCCCCACCCCAGTTTCCCCACGCTCGAATTCCGCATTTGCGATATCCCCATGCGCGTGGATGAGACCCTAGCCATTGCCGCGCTCATTCAGGCCACCGTGGCCAAGCTCTATAAACTCCACGCAGCCAATCAAGGCTTCCGCTTGTACCGGCGCGCCTTGATCATGGAAAACAAATGGCGCGCTCTGCGCTATGGGCTGGACGGAAAGCTCGTCGATTTCGGCAAAGGCGAAGAAGTTCCCTTGCGCGAACTGATGTATGAATATCTGCACCTGATTGACGACGTGGTGGACGAGCTGGGCACGCGTCAGGAGATCAACTATATTCACAGGATCCTCGAAAACGGGACCGGCGCCGACCGCCAGTTGAAAGTGTTTCGCGACACCAACGACTTTAAGGCCGTAGTAGATTACATCATCTCCGAAACCGAAGCCGGCGTTGCCCCGAAACAATCCTCTGCGAGCCTTTTCTAAATGCACACCGATTTACGCAGCATACCCTTTGATCCGGAACTGACTCCCGGCGCCCGCAACGCCGTAGAAGTTTGTCTGCGCGTTCAGCCCCATGAGAAAGTAACCGTGATTACCGACCGGGCCTGTGACGAAATTGCCGCCAGTCTGGTGCAACAACTGGACGCCGTGGGTGCGCCGTTCCACGCCTTCGTACTCGAAGAAGTCGCCCAGCGTCCCATCCATGACATGCCACAGGTCATCCTCGATGACATGGAATCGAGCGCCGTCAGCATCTTTGCCGTGCAAGCCCAGCCGAACGAACTGCGCACTCGCATGCAGATGACCGACGTCGTCAATCGCCGTAAGATGCGCCATGCCCACATGGTCAACATCGAAAAACGCATCATGCTGGAAGGTATGCGCGCCGACTTCCTGCAGGTGGATGCGCTCAGCGTCAAGGTCTGGGAGATTGCCACGGCCGCTACCCGGATTCGCGCCAAAACCGAAGCCGGCACCGATGTTACCGCCCAATTGAACAAAAACTATAAGTGGGTCAAGACCAGCGGCATTATTAGTGTCAATAAGTGGGGCAACCTTCCCGGCGGGGAAGTCTTCACTACGCCCGGCGAAGTAAACGGCACTTTTGTCATTGATGGGGTTGTCGGCGATTATCTTTGCGCCAAGTACGGCGATCTCGCGGCTCACCCGCTCACGGTCCGCGTAGAGAAGAATCGAGTGGTCGAATGCCACTCGGACAACCATGAGCTTGAAGCTGAGTTCTGGGAATACACCCACACCGACGAAAACAGCGACCGCGTCGGAGAGTTCGCCATCGGCACCAACATCGGCTTGCGCGACGTCATCGGCAACATCCTGCAGGATGAAAAACTGCCCGGCATCCACATGGCCTTTGGCAATCCTTACGGTGCGCACACCGGCGCCGAATGGTGGTCCAGCACGCATATCGACGTAGTTGGCCGCCATTTTGATATTTGGGCGGACGACCAACAGATCATGCGGCAGGGCAAATTTCTTCTGTGATCCCGGAACTGCGGCAAGCCTTCAACCGAAGTTACACGCCCGCCAAGTACGCCCGTTTTCTCTCCGAGCTCGACCAGCGTTGCGGCATGCGTGTGGCCTTTCGCAATTCCGAAACTCCCTGCTTCTTTCCGCTGGAACTGATCGCCAAAATGTCGCGCTACGGGCAGGAGCTCATCCACCAGCTCACCGCCAATCCCGAGTATCACGCGCTGTCGGAAGCCTCCATTCCGGCGGAATTCCGCGTCCCCAATGAAGTCCCCTATCCGCTGTTCGTTCAGGCCGATTTCGGCATCGGTCCGGATGGAGAACCAAAGTTGGTCGAGATCCAGGGCTTCCCGTCGATCTACGCCTTTCAGCCGGTAGTTGCGCAAACCTATCTGGACGTATACGAGCTCTCAGGCTTGCACTATCTGCTGATCGACGACTACTGGGCCACGCTCAAAAAAGCCATCATTGCCGATCACGATCCCGAGCACGTCGTCCTGATGGAAGTTGAACCGGAGCAGCAGAAAACCCGTCCGGATTTCCTCATGACGGAAAAGTACTGCGGCGTGAAAACGGTCTGCGTCACCCAAGTGCGCCGCCGCGGGAATCGCCTCTACCACGGAGACACTCCCATCCGCCGCATCTACAACCGCGTGATCGTCGACGAACTGCAGCGCAAAAACATTCAGACGGGCTTTGACTTCCGCGACGACCTTGACGTCGAATGGGCCGGCCATCCCAACTGGTATTTCCGCATCAGCAAATTCTCGCTGCCGTATCTGAAACACCCATCGATCCCTAAAACATGGTTCCTGCGCGATGTTTCGGCCCTGCCCGCCGATCTGAGTCACTACGTCCTCAAACCCCTATACTCTTTTGCCGGTCTGGGCGTCGTCATCGGCCCCACTCGCGAGCAAGTCCTGGCCGCCGATCCCGAGCAATTCATCCTGCAGAAGAAGGTCGACTTTCAGTCGGTGATCCAAACCCCGGAAGGTCCCACCAAAGCCGAAATCCGCGTCATGTACCTCTGGCTAAACGAACCAGTCCCGGTCTGCACCATCGTCCGCACCGGCCGCGGCAAAATGATGGGCGTCGACCACAATAAGGACCTGGAGTGGGTCGGCGCCTCCGCCGGCCTCATCCCGGATTGAAATTCGCCCATCCCGGGGGCCATTCGGTGCCATTCGGGGTCTGCACCCCTCTGGCACCGAATTGGCGCTGAGTCGCGCTCACGCCTACTTCAGCCGCTAACTCCATGATTTGCTGAGACTTGAGTGCGCTTCAACCTCTTCGCTGAAATCGGAGGCAGAGGGGTCAGACCTGGGGTCAGACCCCGAAATGCCCCGAATGCCCCCATGCGGGCAGTGGTGGTTAGAGTTAGAGAGCCAGCACCTGTTCGATTAACTCGGCTTGGAGGATTCGCTCCGGGCGGCCGTCCGCAGCCAGCCGCGTGATGGAGGCGCCGTCGGAGTAAAGCACGCTGCCATCGGGCGCGAGGTCGAACGCCAGCACGTTCTTGGCGATGGCCTCGGTCTGGCCGCCGGGCGCGCGCCGCACCAGCTCCCACGACGATGGCACCGATCCGGCAGCATCTTCCTCCTGGGACTGCGCCAGCCGGGCATTGGCGAGGTTGCCGTGAATGAACGCCTGGCGCGGGTCAATCCGGCGTTGCACCGCTCCCTTGCTCGTCACCAGCGGCTTGCCCGTGTACATCATCGAGAAAATATTGAAATATTGAAACACAGCGCGCCCCATCCGGAAAGGAAACATCACCGTATCCTTCAAAGACCCCATCAAGCTCACCGGGAGAGCTCCGGACTCATATGGCTTCCGGATATAGTACAGCGTGCCGTCCCCGGCCTGGCGCGGCTGCAGCAGGTCACGGCCCGTTTCCGAAGCGACTTCAGTCAAGTCACCGGAATCGACATCCAATTGCTGGATCGTACAAGGGCCAAGACCGGCGAAATCGCCGGCTGCGTTCCGCCCGACACCCGCGCTTTGAAATACAATTCGCCGCTTGGAGCCGGGAACCCAATGCGGAACCTGATCGAACGAATCCCCCTCGGTCACCTCCGACAAGTCGGTTCCATGCAGCGGCAGCACGGCGATATTGGAGCGCATATTGTTTTTGTGGAAAGCCGTAGCCGCCAGCAGCGCTCCGTCCGGATGCAGCGCCGCGTGGCGAATTCGAAAATCGGCCGTGTGAAAAAGCCGCGTCTCCACACCCGCTGCATCGAGAAGGAAAATGCCGCTCACTGCGTCTGTCTCCAGCGAGTAAAGCAGAGCGCCATCCGGCCCGGCGGTCAAACCAGTCGGCAACACCGGCACCGTGTTGCTGGCGTCGTTTTGATTTCCCCACGCGCCGCCCATGAACATCGCGCCGCGGCCCTGAGTTTTCCAGGCATGCCGGCGCTCGATGGAAGCCGACCGTTCCCGCACCGTGCGTTCAAATTCACTCTCCAACACTTGCGTTGTGCCGTTTTTGCGCACGTGAAGTTTGCGCTGGGATAGAAACGCGACCGCCGGTTCAGGCATACACTACCCTTCGACTGTTTTCCCCCGAATCACCGTAAGGGGAACCACTGAGCCTTCACTTACTTTGAGGCAAGCTGGGTTCGAATCGCCTTCATCTGTTCGCGAGTTTGCGCCAACTGCTTACGGCCATCCGGCGTGGCATCGATCAACTTCTCGAAATTGGCGGCGAATTTCGGCCCGTACGCCGCCCGAATCTCGCTGAGAATCGGTTCGATCTTGGAAAAGACGCCAATGTGCTCACCGTTGCAGTCCGCGAAGAGGTCCAGACTGATCGCTCCGTGGTTGACGAGTGCGGCCGCCATATCCCAATACGTGATCACCATACGCAGTTGACCGCTGTGGGTACCGAACATTTCCCGATTGAAGTCCGCGAACGATTGGGGATCAAACTCGCGGAAATACCACTCGCGCGCTTTGCGCATGGCGTCTTCGCGGCGCAGTTCATAAAGTCTGAGGATGAGGCCGGCTTCTTCTTGTTTTGACATGGACGGTGTGTTCCTTTGTGATGGTCGGTTCGAGTGTAACAAAAGTGGTGCGGCGAAACGTGCCGCTGACGGCGGCCGGAAGCTACACAAACACGCTGCGGCTTACAATGATCCATGATGCGGCGCGGCGATTACGGCTACGACGCGCCTTACTTCCCGGTAATCTTTGGGGTGCTGACTGTCGCGGCTGGGCTCGGCGCGACGATTTGTTGGTGGCAGGGGGCGGTTCGTCCCGCCCTGCAGATGACTCTCTATTTCGCAATCTTTCTCGGGACCACCGGCAGTTTTCTATACACGACCACGCACGGCAAGTTTCTCGAGTGGGACCGGATTCTAGATGGCCTCCGCCTGCGCGGCGACGAAGGCGTCCTCGACATGGGGTGCGGCCGAGGCGCGGTACTGACGGCGGTCGCCCGCAGGTTGACGACCGGCCGGGTAACAGGGGTCGACATCTGGAGCAGAAAGGATCAGTCGGGTAACGCTAGGGACGTCACTCTGCGCAACGCGTCTCTCGAAGGTGTGGGCGATCGCGTACAGATCGAGACCGGAGATATGCGCGCACTTCCGTATCCGGATGCGGCCTTCGATCTCGTGGTGTCCAGTCTCGCTATCCACAACATCCGATCGAACGCGGATCGCAAACGAGCAGTCCTCGAAGGCTTTCGTGTCCTGAGACCCGGTGGCCGGATAGTGATCGCGGACATCCGTGCCACGGCGATGTATGAGGAGGCCTTGCGAGCTATGGGGGCGTCGAATGTCGAACGCCGCCGCCTGGGGTGGAGATTCTGGTGGGGCAACCCGTTCGCCAACACGACCCTCCTGACCGCTTCAAAAGCGCCGTCAACTCACTAACGGAGTGCCCCCGGCGATCGACGAAGCGGCGCGTCGGGTTTCGGTCGCCTCGTCGGCGGGGAACAGGCTTTCAGTACGTAGTTCGTCGGTTGTAACGTCCTGTGCTGTCCCGAGTCTCGCGATCACGGTGAAGAGCGAAATTCGCACACCATCCTTGACCATCTCAAGCGCTAAAACGGGAACGAGCGCCGCATCCTCCCCGGCGGCCCGCAGAATATTGGCGTCCTGGTGCGGACCGAGGTCCGAAAGGACTTGCTGAATTTCCAGTCCTCCGAAAGCTTCCGCGTCACGTTGCGCGCGGCACCAGAGCACTGGGGCGACGGTCTTCCAATTCGTCACGACGGTAACACGCTGGTGGTGGCCGACCTGGACGGCAACGGGCGTAGCGTGATTCTGGCCGGCTATCGCGGCAAGGGCGCCAGCGTCAACCTATACCGCTTTGACGGCAAAGCGTGGGTGAAAAGCGTTCTCGACGACGGCGGCATGGCCGGCGCCGGCTGTGCGGTGAGCGACTTGAACGGCGATGGGCGCTTGGATGTTGCCTGCATCGGAACTTCGACGGCGAATCTGAAGTGGTACGAGAACCGGCGAGGAAAAAATCCTGCCCAAGCAGCGCTCCAAAAAACCCACCGTCTCAAACGGCGTGAAGGCGCCCTG
>Ga0075017_100001549_pt1 | contig 14096 bp, 15 predicted proteins | sample AleBraG_ABR_2012_FD_71475 | JGI IMG/M metagenome (GOLD analysis project Ga0075017, IMG submission 71475) | Freshwater sediment microbial communities in response to fracking from Pennsylvania, USA - Alex Branch Run_MetaG_ABR_2012 | ecosystem: Environmental > Aquatic > Freshwater > Creek >... | reverse complement strand
TCCTGCAGAGCACGCGCTTCGCGCAGGTCGGCACGTGGACCGGCACCGTGTCGATCGACGGCGACGAATGGCCGGTCACGCCCGACCTCTGGCTCGGTTCGCGCGACCGCTCGTGGGGCATCCGCCCGCTGGCGCCGTCCGATCCCGCGAACCGCTTCGACACCGAGGCCACCGAGCCCAGCTTCTGGTGGCTGTACGCGCCGCTGCGCTTCGACGACTTCTCGATCATCGTGATCATGCAGGAGGGGCCCGACGGGTACCGCACGCTCAACGACGCGACCCGCGTGTGGCCCGACGGCCGGGTGGAGCAGCTCGGGTGGCCGCGTGTCGATTTCCGCTACCGGTCGGGCACGCGTCTGCCGCTCGGTTGCACGATGCACTGCACCACGCAGACCGGCGAGGCGCTCGACGTGGACGTCGAGTCGCGCGGCTTCATCCCGCTGCACCTCGGCCCCGGCTACGGCGACCCCGACTGGTCGCACGGCGACTGGCGCGGTCGCGACTGGTCGCAGCGCTTCGACGTCGACCTCACCGACCCGTCACTGGCCCCCCGCATCCCCTTCGGCAACATCGACCACGTCGCCCGCGCCACCTGCACCGTGGACGGCCGGGTGGTCGAGGGCTTCGGCCTCTTCGAGCACGCCTCCGTCGGTCGCCACGACCCCACCGGATTCGCCGACGTCATGGCGGTCGCGCCCTGAGACGGGCGGCGCGGATGTCCGACTGATCCGTGCAATACTCCGCACTTCGGGGCGGACGAGTTCTGGGGGGAACATGCGGGCGGCGGGCCCTGCGCGTCGTGGTCGGCGTGGTGCTGGCCGCGTGCGCGCTCGCGGCGTGCGGCGGCGGTGGGAGCTCGGATCCCACGGTGCTGCGCGCCGGGCAGCTCGACATCAAGCTGCCCGAGGGCTACGAGGTCGTGCACGGCAAGGTCGTCGACGAGAACGCCACGACGGCGCCGGCCACCACCGCCCCCGGCGCCGCCACCGGCTCCGGGAACAAGTCGGGAGCGACGGCGACCACGACGCCGGGGGCCTCCGCGACGACGAAGCCGTCGTCCACCACCATCCCCCTCGACAACTCCAGCAACCCCCAGAGCGACATGCTCTCGGCAGTGGGCAAGTTCCAGGCGTGCCTCAGCCGCGACGGCGTGAAGTTCATCGGCGCCCCCAACTCGGCCGACCCGAGCTCTCCCACCAACGATCCGACCTACGTCAAGAGCCTGTCGACGTGCGCGGCGGAGTCGAACATCGTCTCGGCGCTCAAGTCGGCGCAGACGGCCCAGGACGACCTCACGCCCGCCCAGATCCAGCAGCAGAACAAGCAGTACCTCAAGTGGCGCAAGTGCATGATCGGCAAAGGCTGGAAGATCCCGGTGCCCAAGCCCGACGCCCAGGGTCGCCTCGTCACGTTCGGCACCGGCGCCAGCGGCTCGGGTAGCAGCGGCTCCGGCAGCTCGGGCAGCTCGACGGGCGGCATCGTCGCGCCGGCCGGCAAGGACCTGCTCAGCAGCCCCGACCTCGCGGACTGCTCGGCGCAGGTGCAGAAGGCAGCCGGCAAGTGACGTCCTCGTCCCACTGACCGCCGCGGGGACGCTCCCGGTTCGGCGGATTCTCCACACACACAAGGGGTGCGCGTGCGCAAGTGGATCGTGATCGGCGTGGTGGCCGTGCTCGCCGTCGGCGGCGTCGTCATCTGGCAGGCGTCGAGCAGCGGTGGATCGGACGCCAACCCCGTCCTCATCACCGCGACCGCGACGCCGCGCGACCTGCGCGACGAGGTCACCGTGCAGGGCACGGTCAAGCGCGAGGAGCAGTTGACCGTCAACAGCGTGAGCACCGCGCCCGCCTCCGGGACGTCGGCCGGAGCGTCGGCCGCGGGCTCGATGGTCAGCAGCGTCTACCTCAAGGACGGCGCGGCGCTCACGACCGGGCAGTCGATCCTCGCGGTCGACGGTCGCGACTCCGTGACCGTCGACGGGTCATTCCCGTTCTTCCGCCGGCTCGACGTCGGCGCGGAGGGCCAGGACGTGTTCCAACTGAAGGCGACGCTCGCCGCCGCGGGCTACTCGCCAGGCGTCGTCGACACCAAGTTCACCGACCAGACGCGCTTCGCACTCGCGCAGTGGCAGGCCGCACACGGCTACCCCGGTGCGGCGCCGTCGGTGAACCAGAGCGTGAACGTCGCGCTGCAACAGGGCTCGGGGTACAAGCTGGGTGACCAGACGTCGGCCGGCCTCACCATCACGCCCCCGCCGGCGCGTGCGGCCGTGGCGCGCATCGGGAACGTCGCCGGCGAACCGGGCTCCGGCATCGTGCTCGCCACTGCCCACCGCGGCGCCGGCGACGTGCGGGCCCAGGCCTGCGCGACCCCGACGTTGTCGATCCAGTCGACCGCCACCCAGGTCGCGAAGGGCGGGGTCCGCGAGCTTCGCGGTGAGCGCCGACTGCGCGCCGACGGCGAACACGTCGTTCACCGTGTCGGTCACTGCGGGTGGCAGCGAGGTGATCACCCCGGGCACGTTCACGATGGCCGCCGGGTCGACGACGGCGACCGCGCAGGTGCAGACCATCGGGAACAACCTCGTGCAGCCCGACGAGACCCTCACCGTTGAGCTCGACCCGGGAAGCGTCTACACGGTCGGGTCGCCGTCGTCGGCGTCCACCACCATCGTGTCGAGCACGGTGCCTCAGCTCACGGTCTCGGGCACCACCGCGGTCCAGGCCGGCCAGTCGGCCACCATCACCGTGACCGCCGACCAGGCGCCGGTGCAGGACACGCAGGTGAGCTTCCAGGTGGGCGGCAGCGCGCAGGCCGGGAGTGACTACGCCGCGTTCACGCCCACCGTGACGCTCCTCGCCGGGCAGACCAGCGCGACCCTCACGGTCTCCACCAAGACGAGCAGCACGGTCAAGCCCGCGCGCACGATCGTGCTGGCGCTGGCCCAGTCGGGTGCGTACCGCGTCGGGCCGGTGAGCACCGCGACGGTGACGATCGCGGCCACCAGCGACAACGCGGCCATCCCCGTCGTCACGATCCGCGCGTCGAGCCTGCGGGTGCAGGCCGGCCAGCCGGCGCAGTTCTCCATCGGCCTCGACCGCGCGCTGAGCGACCAGCTCCAGATCTCGGTGAGCTACGGCGGCAACGCCGAGGCCGGCCACGACTACAACCCGGCGAGCGGCCTGCTCGTGGTGCAACCGGGTCAGACCGCGCTGCAGGTCACGGTGCCCACGCTCGACAACGGCCAGGTCGCGAACGACAAGGCGCTGTTCCTCACGCTCCAGCCGAGTGCCGGATATGTCGTGGGCGACCCCTCGGTCGCCGGCTCGCTGATCGTGAACTCCACCCTGCCCAAGCTGAGCATCCTCGGTGGCGGCGGGAGCGTGGCCTCGGGCGGCGGCGCGACGTTCACGATCGTGGCCGACCAGGCGCCGATCGACGACATCTCCGTCCAGTACACGGTCACCGGGACCGCGCAGCAGGGCAAGGACCTTCAGCCGGTCACCAGGTCGGCGATCCTGCCCGCCGGTCAGACCAGCGTGACTGTCAGCGTGCTGACGATCAACACCAACGTCTACTTCGTGCCCACCGACATGATCGCGATCGGCGGCCCCACCCAACTCGGCCAGGTCTTCGTGAAGGAGGGCCAGATCATCCCCACCGGCACGCCGCTGTTCTCCCTCACGGAGACGAACCTCACCGTGTCGATCAGCGTGAGCGCGGCCGACCGCACCAAGCTGAAGGTCGGCCAGCCCGTCACCGTGGAGGTCCAGGGTGGTGACCAGTCCGCACCGGGCGTGATCACCCAGCTCGACGACTTCATCACCACCGACAAGTCCGCGACGCAGACGAGCCAGACCTACCAGGGCAAGGTCCAGGTGCGCGGCGACCTGGGCGCGGCCGACGGGACGCCGGTCACCGTGAAGGTCTCACGCAGGAGCGCCTCGGTGCGCTGACCGTGCCGATCGCGGCAGTGAAGCAGAACGGCGACGGCAAGGACGTCGTGCGCGTCATCGACCTCTCGACCGGTACCACCCGGGAGGTCGCGGTCACGACGGGCCTCACCGAGGGCTCGTACATCGAGGTGAAGTCGGGTCTGAAGGCCAAGGACGTCGTGGTCGTGCAGATCGACAAGAACAGCAGCACCGGATGACCGTCGCCGAACCGCACACGTCCGGCGCCACGGATCCCGCCGACGTCGCGGAGCGCGCCCCGCTCCTCGCGCTGGATGGCGTGTCTCGGGTCTACGGGGAGCAGGTGAAGGTCTACGCGTTGCGCGACGTGTCGCTCGAGATCTTCGCCGCCGACCACATGGCGATCACCGGACCTTCGGGGTCGGGCAAGTCGACGATGCTCGGGTTGCTCGGCGTGCTCGACCGGCCCACCGAGGGCACGGTCGAGATCGCCGGCATCGACACCGGCACCCTCGACGACGCCGCTCGCTCTCGCCTGCGCGGCGACACCATCGGGTTCGTCTTCCAGCAGTTCCACCTCATCCCCCACCTCGACGCGCTCAACAACGTCGCGACCGCGTTGCTGTTCCGCAACCTCTCCGCGCGGGAGCGACGCGACCGGGCCATGACCGCCCTCGAGGCCGTCGGGCTCGGACCCCGCGCCGACCACCGCCCCGTGCAGATGTCCGGTGGCGAGCAGCAACGCGTCGCCATCGCCCGGGCGATCGTCACGGAGCCGCTCCTCGTGCTCGCCGACGAGCCCACCGGCGCGCTCGACTCCCGCAACGCCGAGCTGGTGATGGAGATCTTCGCCGGGCTGTCGACACCGGAGCGGGCGGTCGTGCTCGTGACCCACGACCACGGCGTGGCCGCGACCGCGAACCGGGTCGTCAGCATGCGTGACGGCGGGATCGTCAGCGACGCGGAGCAGGAGCCCGCGCCGTTCGAGGGTTCCCGATGAGTCGCGCCCGTGAGCTCCTCGCCGTCGCCGCGAACGGCATCGCGTCGCGCAAGGTGCGCACGCTGCTGATCCTGCTCGGTCCCGTCGTCGGAGTCGCGGCGATGGTCGGCGCGGTCGGCCTCACCGAGTCGGCGAAGGGCGACCTCAAGGAGAAGCTCGCGGAGCTGGGCACCACCCTCATCACCGCCGAGGCCGGCGGCACGTTCGGTCAGCAGAACCCCAGCCTGCCGAAGGACGCGGTCAAGCGCGTCTCGCGGGTGCCCACCGTCGAACGCGCGTCGGCGGTCTCCAACATCAGCGGCGTGCTGACCCTGCCGAACTCGGGCTCGTCCGACTACTACCGCGCGTTCCCCGTCCCCGTGCTCGCCTCCGACACGATGCTCCCCGAGGTGCTGCAGGTCCCGGTGCAGAGCGGGAGGTGGTTGTCCGACGCCGACCAGCACACCCACGACCGGTCCGTCGTGATCGGCTCCGCACTCGCCCACCAGTACGGGTACATCCCCGGTGAGATCCGCACGATCGAGCTCAACGGCCTCGACTACGGGGTGGTCGGCGTGCTGTCACCGGTGGCGCTCGACCCGAGCCTCGACAACGCCGCGTTCGTCACGCAGTGGTCCGCCGAGCACGACTTCGGCACGAGTGGCGCGCCCAGCAAGATGTACGTGCGGGCGAAACCCGGCACCACACAGGAGACGAGCGACGCGCTCCCGACCGCGATCAACCTCGGCGGCACCGACTCCGTGACCACGAAGATCCCGAGCGACGCGCTCGCGGCCAGCGCCCGCGCCGACAAGACGCTGCAGCAGACCGCGTTGTTCGCCGGACTGCTCGCGCTCGCCGTAGGTGGGCTCGGCATCGCCAACGTCATGTCGATCTCGGTGATCCAACGCTCGCCCGAGATCGGCATCCGTCGCGCTCTCGGCAGCACGCGATCGCTCATCGCGCTGCAGTTCCTGCTCGAGGCGCTGTTCATCGGTCTGCTCGGCGGCGTGATCGGCGCGTTCCTCGGGGTGGGGGTGGTGTACCTCGTGTCGAACATGGCCGGGTGGGTCGTGGTGGTGAACTACGGGAAGATGCCGATCTGGATCGGGTTGGCCGTCGGCGTGGCGGTGGCGGCCGGGCTCTACCCGTCGGTGAAGGCCGCCCGGTTGGAACCACTGGAGACGCTGCGTCTCGGCTGACCCGTTTGGCGTCAATCAGGCGGCTATATCCGCGCCGAGTGACGCCAAAGGCGGTCAGGCGAGGGTGGCGAGACGGGCGACGCGGTGGTCGTCGGGGCCGAGGTAGCGCACGAGCACGCCGAGCACGCGGTCGACGTCGAGGGTGCCGACCGCGGCCATCTCCTCGAGGTCGGCCCAGTCCTTCGTGCGGTCGAAGAACGCCTTGAACACTGCGAGGTCGGAGCAGGCGACGAACGGCAGCTGCTCGCCGCCGAAGTCCTCCCAGCGGGCGCGAGCCGCAGCCTGATCGTGGAACTCGGTCGTGTCGAGGAACAGATCGACCGGGGTGGTGCCCCAGAACAGCCGGACCTGTCCGTCGCGAGCCAGCGCGTCGAGCTGCGCGGGCGTGGTGTCGACACCGCGCGGCAGTGCGGCGACCACCTCGGCCGCGCGCGCTGCGGGCACGAACACGTTCACGTCGATGTCGATCGTGCCGCGCGCACGTTCGGTGCACCATGCCAGCGCGAGCGCGCCACCGAACGCGTGCGCGAGGCCGGCCGCTGCGAGCGCGCGGTGCACCGCGACGATCTTGCGCGGCAGCCCGGTGAGGCGCGCCGCGCTCATCGGATCGATCCCTCACGCGCCGGGCCGAAGCGCGGGAACGCGAGCGTGGGCTCGACCTGCGCCGGGAACATCGCCGCGAGCTCGAGCACCTCGATGAGCTCGCGGCCGCGTGCGGCGGGATCGGCTCCGCCGACGGTCGGCGAGCACCGCGCCTCGAGCTCGAAGCCGGCGGCGCGCACGATTCGGTCGAGGGTGGCCACCGAGGGAACCTTGCGCCCCGCCTCGTACGCCGCGAGCGCGGAATGCGACGTGCCGGCCCGACCCGCGAGGTCGCGCAGGGTCAACTGCTGCTCGGTGCGCACCCGCCGGATCAGGGTCGCTGCGTCCATGACCCAATGGTATCCGAACGGATACCATTGGTCCAGGGGGAGCCCGTAGCCTGGGCCGTATGACCGACGCCGCCGCACCTGTCGTGGTCCAGACCGTGCCGCTCGGGCTGCACTGGCCCACCGTCGACCCGTTCCTCTTCTGCGCCCACCACGACGACGCCTACCCCGCCGGCAACGAGGCCCTCGGCCCCGACGCCCCGCTCGCCGGGCGCGACCTCGGCATGGACTTCGAGCCCCGCGACGGCTGGCGGATGTACCACGGCGACGTCGTGCCGGGGTTCCCGCAGCACCCCCACCGAGGCTTCGAGACCGTCACCTACGTGCGCAAGGGGCTCATCGACCACTCCGACTCCCTCGGCGCCACCGCCCGCTTCGGGCGCGGCGACGTGCAGTGGCTCACCGCGGCCGGCGGCATCGTGCACTCCGAGATGTTCCCGCTCGTGGAGCGCGACCGGCCGAACCCGTGCGAGCTGTTCCAGATCTGGCTCAACCTGCCGGCCGCGCACAAGATGGACGACCCGTACTTCACGATGATCTGGGCCGACGACGTGCCCAAGGTCGAGATCGTCGACGACGCGGGCCACCGGATGGTGCTCACGGTCATCGCCGGCGCGGTCGAGGCCCCCGATGGCACGACCGCCACTCCCCCGCAGCCGCCGCCGAGCTCGTGGGCCGCGCTGCCCGGCTCCGATGTCGCGATCTGGCACCTCGCGTTCGAGCCCGGCGCGTCGTGGACGCTGCCACCGGCAGCGGGACCCGACACCATCCGCGTGCTCTACGTGTTCGACGGCACGTCGTTGCGGGTGGCGCCCGAGGCGGGCGATGGCGATGCCGTGGAGCTGGGCAAGGACACCGGCGCGGTGCTGCGCTGCGACGTTCCCGTCGCGGTGGCCTCCGACGCGGGCGCCGAATGCCTGATCCTGCAGGGCCGCCCGATCGGCGAGCCGGTCGCGCAGCAGGGCCCGTTCGTGATGAACGACCAGGACGAGCTGCGCCAGGCCTTCGTCGACTACCAGCGCACCGGGTTCGGCGGCTGGCCGTGGCCCGCCGACGGCCCCGTGCACGCCGCGACCGCAGGCCGGTTCGCCGTCCACCCCGACGGCCGCCGCGAGGACGCGTCCTGAGCGACCGGTCTCGGCCAGGCCCTCCTCATCGAAGACCCCGCGCGGCGACGAACTCGTCGAGGCACTCGCCGATGTAGTGGCAGTCGTCGTCGCCCATCGAGTGGTTGTTGGGCAGGATGAGGCCCCATTCCATCACCCGATCGGCATTGGGCAGCCCACCGGCGGGCTGACGGTGAGGCCGGTCGCGGAACGCCGGCTGACGCGCCGCGTTGCCCGTCCACACCATGCGGGTGTCGACGCCGCGCGACTCCATCCACTGCTGCAGGTCGGAGCGGCGGATGCCCGCCTCCGCGTCGATGATCACCGGGAACATGTGCCAGCCGGTCTCGACACCCTCGGTGAGGCGCGGCAGCGTGAACAGTTGCGGGTACTTGGCGAAGTACGAGCCGGTGATCTCGAAGTTCCGCTGACGACGGGCCAGGTTGTCGGGCAGCTTGTCGAGCTGCACGAGGCCGAACGCCGCAGACAGCTCCGACGGCTCGAAGTTCCAACCCACCTCGTCGAAGATGAAGAGGTTGTCGTACTCGAGCTCGCCGTCGGGCCCCTCGTCGATGCGGCTGAAGAAGCGTTTGTCGACGCCCTTCGTGGAGCCGAAGATCTGCACCTCGGAACGGCGGCCCCACCGGCGCAGGAGCAGCGCCTGGTCGGCCATCGCATCGTCGTCGAAGCACACCATGCCGCCGGTGCCCGCGGCGGTGATGATGTGCGACAGCGCGAAGCTCGTGAGGCTGATGTCGGCGCGCGTGCCGGTGGGCGTGCCGCGCAGCGTGAGACCGAGCGCGTCGCAGGAGTCCTCGACCACGAGGAGTCCGTGGCGGTCGGCGATGGCACGGATCGCGTCCCAGTCGGGCGCGTTGCCGATGAGGTTGGGCGCGAGGATCGCCTTCGTGCGCGGCCCGATCATCTCCTCGATCGCGTCGACGTCGATCTGGAACGTGTCGGGGGTGACGTCGACGAACGCGGGCACGATGCCCGCGCGCACCATCGGCGCGATGTCGGTCGAGAACGTGACGGCCGCGGTGACGATCTCGTCGCCGGGCTCGAGGCCGAGGACCTCGATGGCGAGGTAGAGCGCGGAGCTGCCGGAGTTGCACATCACGCCGCGGCGCTTGCCGAACAGCTCCGCCACCCGCCGCTCCATCGCCTTCACGTTCTTGCCGATGCGCAGTGCGGTGGGCCCGCCGCGCAGGACCTCCACCACGGCTTCGATCTCCCGCTCATCGTGGACGGAGCCTGCGTAGTCGATACGTCGATTCGTCGTCATGGCGCGAGTATGCTCCAGGACTGATGGTTGTCGCAAACAAGAATCTGCGGCTCGAGCAGGACCTGGAGCGGGCGCTGGAAGGCCTCTTCCGCCTCGGCGCCAACCGCCGCTTCGACACGCGCCAGGCCGCCGAGGTGGGCGCGGTGGTCACCAGGGCCGGCTATGCCGTGCTGCGAAGCCTGGCCGACGCCGGCTCCGCATCCTTGCGGGAGGTCGCCGAGGCCAGTGTGATGGACTCCCCCACGGCCAGCCGGCAGGTGGTGCAGCTCGAGACCGAGGGGCTGGTGGAACGGCGGGCCGCCGACGGCGACGCCCGGGCGGTCGAGCTGTCACTCACGCCGCAGGGGCGCAAGGTCTACGACAAGGTCGTCCAGTACCGCCTGAAGGTGCTCACCCGCGCCCTGGATGGCTGGTCGCAGCGCGACCGCGCCGAGCTCCAACGCCTCGCCGCCAAGCTCGCCACCGACCTCGCCCGCTGACCTCCCCGTTTGGCGTCAACCAGGCGTCCATATCCGCGCCCACTGACGCCAAACGGGTCAGAGCCAGGGCGGGGGTGCGACCTCGGTGCGGGGCAGCGGCGACGCCACCGAGGGGAACCGGGGAGCGCCGTCGCTCCACTGCCGCCACGCCTCGCCGAGCTCCTGCCGCGAGCGGGCGACGAAGTTCCACCACATCTCGATCGGCTCGGGAAAGGGCACGCCCCCGAGGAGCAGGACGCGGGCGTCGTCGGCCGACTGCAGCGTGGCGCCGTCGCGACCGGGCGCGAGGTACGCGTGCACGCCGGGCGCGATCGCGGTGCCGTCGACCGCGACTGCGCCGTCGATCACCACGACCAGGTGCTCGTGCGCGGCGACGAGCGGCACGTCGACCGCGCCGCGAACCGCGACCTCGGCACCGAAGCTCTCCCAGTCGCGCCGCGCCGGCGACGCGACACCGGCGAACCCGCCGACGAACACGGTGGCCTCCGCGTCGCCGCGCGCACCGGTCATCGCGACGCGCGCCAGCTCACCGTGGTGCTCGAACGCAGCGTCACCGCCACGAGTCACCGACGGCTGTGCGGCCCAGAGCTGGATGCCGTGCACCGGGCCACCCGTGCGCGTTACCGACTCCTCGGAGTGCGCGACGCCGTGTCCGGCCGTCATGAGGTTGCACTGCCCGGGACGGATCACCTGCTCGGACCCGAGGCTGTCGCGATGGAGGATCTCGCCGGCGAACAACCACGTGACCGTCTGCAACCCGCAGTGCGGATGGGGTGCGACGTCGACGCCCGCCCCCGCCGCCAGCTCCACCGGGCCCATCAGGTCGGCGAAGCACCAGGCGCCGACGGTGCGGTGCGGTCGGGACGGCAACACGCGCGCCACGGGGAGGGATCCCACGCGCGACGCGCGTGCCGTCAGCAGCTCGAGGTCGGTCATCGCGCGATGTTCGCGCGGCCATGGATCAGGCGCCGACCTACGAAGTCGTCCCGTTCATCAGCTCGAGCACGTTGGTGCGCATGACCTGGAGGATCTCGTCGTTCGAGAAGGCAGCCCGCCACGATGATCGGGGCGAACGTGGGGTTGCGGATGAAGCGGAACACCTCACGGCCGGCGAGCAGCACCCGTGTGGGTGCCGTGCTGCACCGCCTTGATGCCGCGGTCCTCGAACTGCGGGTCGAGGTACCGGGTGCAGCAGTCGAGCGCCTCGTAGAGGTGCTGGTCCGCGTCGATCGCCTGGAAGGGCAGGTCCGCCATGTCCACCGTCTCCTGAGTCTCACACGAAACGAGGGCGCTCAGCCGCCCTGGAAGTCGGGGGTGCGCTTCTCGAAGAAGGACATGAAGGCCTCCTTCATGTCGGCAGTGTTCACGTTGACGCCCTGGGCCGTCGCCTCGGCCTCGAGCGCGGCGGCGAGGGGGATGTCGGCGGCGTTGTCGATCTCGCGCTTGCTCATCGAGAGCGCGAGCGGCGGCCCACCGGCGATGGTCTGCAACACCTCGTCGACTCGTGCATCGAGCTCGTCGGCGGCGAACACGCCGTTGACGAAGCCCAGCTCGAACGCCTCGGGCCCGCTCACCATCTTCGCGGTGAGCGCGAGCTCCTTCGCCTTGTGCACGGGGAGCCGCTGGCGCAGCAACCACGACGTGCCGAAGTCGAGGCTCAGCCCGCGCTTCGCGAAGATCGCCGAGAAGCGCGCCCGGTCGGAGCAGTACGTGACGTCGGCCGAGAGCGCGAGACCGAGCCCCGCACCCACGCAGATGCCGTCGACCTTGGCGACGACGGGCACCGGCGTGTTGTGGATCGCGAGCACCGTCTCACCGAGCACGCGCATGCCGTGCAGGTTCGACGAATTCCCAGGTGCGGGCTCTCCTGCTCCGACACCTCCCCCTCCGCCGAGTCCGCCACTCGCGCCGCTCAGGTCCGCGCCCGCGCAGAAGTTGCCACCCGCGCCGGTGAGCAGGATGCAGCGCGTGCCGTCGTAGGACGCGTCGCGGAAGATCTGCCCGAGCGCGACCCACATGTCACCGCTGCACGCGTTCTTCACCTCGGGGCTGTCGAGGGTGACCGTGGTGACGCCTCCCTCGCGCTCCACCCGGATGTTGGGGTACAACTCACGCACCCCCGAACCAGGTACCGGCGTCGTTGATGAGCACCTGGCCGGTCATCTTCGCCCCGTCGTCGGAGGCGAGGAACAGCACCACGCCGGCCATGTCCTCGGGCACCAGCGAGGTCTTGAGGATGGAGTCGTTCACGATCGCCTGGGTCACGAAGTCGGGGACGACCTCCTTGCCCGCCGGCGACATCGTGACGCCCGGGCACACCGCGTTCACGCGGATGCCCCGCACCCCGAGGAGCTGCGCCATCGAGCGGGTCTGCTTGATGAGCATCCACTTGGTCATGCCGTAGCCCTCGACGCCGATCTCCGGCGCCGGCGCGTCGGCGGGGTACGCCATCACGCCGCCCAGTGAGAGCGGGAACGCCGCGGTCGACGAGATGTTGATGATCGACCCGCTGCTCTGCTCCCACATGTACGGCACCACCGCGTTCGACGCGCGCACGGCACCGAAGAAGTTGACGGCGAGGAAGTCCTCCCACGTTGCCGTGAGCTGATCGAACATGAGGCCCGCGTTGTTCACCAACACGTCGACGCCGCCGAACGCGTCGACCGTCTGCTTGGCGACATCGCGCATGGCCTCCTGGTCGGTCACGTCGGCCTTGATCGCGAGCGAAGTGCGGCCGAGCTTCTCGATGTCGGCCTGCACGTCGGCGGCCTGGTCGATGCGCGTCAGGTCGACGATCGTGACGTTCGCACCCTCGGCCGCGCAGGCTCGTGCGTACGCAGCGCCGATGCCCTGCGCGGCGCCGGTGATGATGACGGCCTTGCCGTCGAGACGACCGGTCATGGTGGTTCCCCCTGTGAGTTCGAGTCGATGGTTGTTCTAGTTCGCGGGCGCGGTGCTCGGCGGACCCTTCGGGACGTCGCGGAACGGAACGTTCGAGAACGGGTTGTGCTCTCGCGGCATGCCGAGCACCCGCTCGCTGATGTTGTTGCGGGCCATTTCGGTGGTGCCACCACCGATCGCGCCTTGTTGGCGCACCAGCCAGGTCTGCCCGGCGTCGAAGCCCACGCCGGCCTCGCCCGCCACCGCCGCCGCGCCCCCGAGCTCGAACGCGATGCTCGTGGACCGGACCGCGTCCACCGCGTGCATGAGCCGCGTGATCGACGCGTACGTGTCGGGCAGCTTGCCGGCGAGCATCCCCTCGGACACCCGCGTGGTGAGCGCGGTCGACGCGAGATGCAGCGTGCGCGACTCGCCGATGAGATCACGGGCGCGGGAATCGTCGAGCCGGCCGGCGGCGCGCGCGATGCGCACGTACTTGTCGCCCTCGTTCTCGACGACCACCTCGCTGTAACGATTGCCGCTCGTGTAGGGCGAACCGCCACCCATCGCGTTGCGCTCGTGGAACATCCACCGCGTGCCGACGGTCCAGCCGTCGTCGACCTCGCCGACGCGGTAGGAGTCGGGGATGCGCACATCGGTGAGGAATTCCTGGCAGAACTCGCGGCTGCCGTCGGTCATCTCGATGCGGTGCAGTTCGACGCCGTCGTCGTGCATCGGCACGACGAACACAGTGAGGCCACGATGCTTCGGCACGTCCCAGTTGGTGCGGGCGAGGCAGAGGCCGTAGTCGGCCGCCCACGCGCCGCTCGTCCAGATCTTGGAACCGTTGAGCACCCACTCGTCGCCGTCACGCACGGCGGTGGTGAGCGCGCCGGCGACGTCCGAGCCGCCGCTCGGCTCCGAGAGGAACTGCATCCAGATCTCGTCGCCGCGCAGCATCGCGGGGATGTGGCGCTCGAGGATGTCCTCGTTGGCGAAGTCGAGCAGCACCGCGCCGCACGGCACGAACGTGGGTACCTGCAGCAGCGCGGGCGTCTCGTAGCCCACGACCACGTCGTTGAACGCGAGTTGGTACTCGTAGGGCAGACCGAGGCCGCCGTACGCCGCCGGGAAGCAGATGCCGGCGAAGCCGCCGTCCCACAGCGTGCGCTGGAGGTCGCGGTGGCGCTGCACCTCGGCGACCTCCTCCTCCTCGTTCATCGAGCGGCGCTTCGCCATGTGGTCGACGCCCGCTTCCTGCCGCGGCAGGTTGGCCGGCACCCACGCCTCGAGCCGCGCCCGGAATTCCTCGACGGACTCGG